>Ga0194132_10000538_pt1 | contig 77827 bp, 64 predicted proteins | sample TA2KigOf80mmetaG_FD_148612 | JGI IMG/M metagenome (GOLD analysis project Ga0194132, IMG submission 148612) | Freshwater microbial communities from Lake Tanganyika, Tanzania - TA2015054 Kigoma Offshore 80m | ecosystem: Environmental > Aquatic > Freshwater > Lake | place: Tanzania: Lake... | reverse complement strand
CTCTCGGTTGACCAGCTACTGATCACGCGCGAAGGTCTCGCCGCGCTCTTGCCAGAGGGCCACCTTCGGGGCGAGCGCCTCCCAAGCGAGTACACGACCGAGCGCCGCGCAGCGACGCTCACGGATGCACCGCTTCGCCCGCTGGGCGCACTACTGAGTGAGGTGCTGCGTGAGCAGCCAGACGCGGTATACATTCCTGCACTGCACGGTCCTGGTGACGAGTCGGGAGTCGTTCAGGAGGCGCTCTCTGCTGCTGGCGTCGCATTCGTTGGTGCCGCACCTGCCGCCGCTCGCCTTGGGATGGAGAAGGATGCGTTCAAGCGTCTCGCGAGCACACTCAACGTGCCCACACTTCCGCATGCCATCGTCACAGTCGAAGAGTGGACGAGTAACCGAGAGGCGGCGCTCTCACGAATCGCAGTTTTTGCCGCTCGTGAAAGTGAGGGGGGTGCGCTCATCGGGAAACCGGCGGCTCACGGCTCGTCCATTGGCATGCGCATCGCGCGCGGCCGCGAAGAGTGGGCTGCTGCCGTTGACCTCGCTCTGCAGTATGGAGCGCGAGCCCTCCTTGAACCGTACCTCGACCGTCCGAGAGAGCTTGAGGTTGCGCTCCTTGAGTTTCCCGACGGTTCCGTTCGCGCGTTTGGTCCTGGTGAAGTGTTCCCTGGTCGTGAGTTTTACGACTATGACGCGAAGTATGCGAGCGGCGTCTCACGGACGACTGTCAGCCCAGAGATCAGCGACGCGCTTCGAGATGAGTTGCACAGATCGGCGATCAGCCTCTTCCACGGATTTGGCGGTCGAGGCCTCGCGCGGATGGATTTCCTGATGCGTGCGTCGGGTTCGCAGCGTGGGGAGTGGTACATCTCAGAGGTGAATACCTTCCCAGGCTTCACACCAATCTCGCTCTTCCCTGCACTGATTGCGGCGTCGGGGATGAGCTTTGCTGATCTCTCTCTCCATCTTGTGCGGACTGCACTCGCGCAACGACAGGCGGGGCGATGAGCGAACGCAGCAAGCAGCAGCGCCGACCATCAAGTGGCGCTCGTCCGTTTGCTCCCGGCGTAGCGCCTCTCGGGGTTCGTCCAGGGCTCAGTGGACAGCGCCGGAGGGCGGGGGCAGATGCTGGTGTGCGGCTGTTGGAGCGGCGCGAAAAGTTCTCCAGTCCGCAGAAGCAGCGCTCCGACCGACGCCCCCGGTTTCGACCAGAGTCCATGGTTCTGCTGCGGCGTTTTGGGCTCGTGCTGCTCTTGATTGCTGCACTCATGGCTCCACCCGCACTCGCAACCAGCGGTCGACTCGTGGTTGACGAGGTGAGGATCGATGGCCTTTCATGGCTAAACGAAGAGGCGATCACCGATCTTGCTGACATCCGCCTCGGGGAGAGCCTCCTTGGAATTGATCTTCTCGCGACTGAGCGCGCCATCGAGGCCGCTCCGTTTATCGCCCGTGCTCGGGCCCGCATTGGCATTCCTGGTGTCCTCCGCATTGAAATACGTGAGACTCCACTCCTTCTGCGGTGGCAGCGGGGGATCGAGACACTTCTGGTGAGCGGCTCTGGTCGAGTCGTTGGAGGGATCGATTCGCCACTTCTCTCCGCACGAGGCGCGGAAGCGGCGGCCTCCCTCCCTATTGTCATGGATGCGTCGACCGTTCCATTTGTCGGCGTCGGCGAAGAGATCAGCCCTGTTGACCTAGATGTCGTGACTCGGCTGGCGTCGCTTACCCCAGCCGATCTTGGCAGCAGCGCGCAGAAACTTACGATTCAGCGCGATCCGCAATACGGCTATCTGCTCCAAGGAACTGGTGAAGGCTTCACCTGGAACGCTGTCTTTGGCATTTATTCGGCAACCATCCGGCCCGTTGCCATGCTTCCCGGCCAGGTGCGTCTCCTCCGTAGCCTTCTCGCGGAGCGGGAGCGGAGCGTGGGATGGGTGATTCTTGCCGACGGTCAGGCTGGGACCTTTACGGATCCTGGGGTGCGACCACCTCCGCCGCCGATCCCGCCCGCGTCGCCGAACTCGCTCCTCCCATGACGACACATCTCCGCCTCCTCCATCGCCCCGCTATGATCAGCGCAACGAGGTCGGCCGAAGCGTATGGGGGGTGGACGCATGGATGAGCGCTACGCGACGATTGCCGTCATTGATATCGGTACCTCTAAGGTGAGCTGCGGCATTGCCCACATTGGTGGGGATGGCGGCTCAATCACCGTCGTTGGTAAGGGGACCGCGGTGAACACTGGCATGCGCAAGGGCGTCGTCACTGACATTGAGAAGACTGGCGCCGCGATCAAGGCGGCGGTTGAAGCAGCGGAGCGACTCTCTGGTTACCACATTGAACACGCGACCATCTCCGTATCGGGCAGCCATGTGGAAGGACAGAACTCCAGTGGGCAGGTCGCCGTTTCAAATCCAGATCGAGAGATCCGTGATGACGACGTCGATCGCGTCCTTGAAGTCTGTCGCGCCGTCCAAGTTCCTGGCTCCCGCATGCTGCTCCACGTACTTCCGTCCTCATACATCGTTGATGGACAAGAGGGAATTCAGCAGCCTCGTGGAATGGTCGCATTCCGATTAGAGGCGCGCGCCCACTTGATCACCGCTGGTGCAACCGCAATCCAGAACCTGGAAAAGTGCGTGCAGGCGGCTGGCATCGCCGTTGATGATTATGTGCCGTCCTCCCTCGCCGCGTCTGAGTTGACGCTCACCGACACTGAACGCGAATTGGGAACGGTGCTGGTTGATATCGGCGCAGAGACGTGTGACATCGCGATCTTCCACAACAATGCGGTAGTTCACAGCGCCGTCCTGCCGATTGGTGCCGCATTTGTGACTCGCGACGTCGCGATTGGCCTCAAGACTAGCATCGCCGCCGCTGAAGAACTGAAGATCAATTATGGAACATGCGACCTTCGGACCGTGAGCGTGAGCGAGCAGTACACGGTGCCAAACGAACCGGGTGGACGTCGGATTGAGCGCATTGAACTCGCGCGCATCATTGAGTCTCGTATGAGTGAGATGTTTGAACTCATCGCTGGAGTGATTGCCGTTGCAGGACCTGAGGCGACCAGCGCTGGAGTCGTGTTGACGGGTGGTGGTTCTCAACTCGACGGGATCACGACGCTCGCACGGGACATCCTGAAGGCCCCAGTCCGTGTTGCCGCTCCGGATGGGCCACTTCTCGGCATCCTTGATGACTTCCAGGGCCCGTCAAGTGCAGCGACCCTCGGACTCTTCTCGTGGGTTGCCAGAAGCATGGGAGAGATCGGAATCACCGAGGAGCCTCAGGCCGGCATCGGTGGTCGGATCACGGGCGGCCTCAAGAGCCTCCTCTCACGCCTCCGCGGCTGAACTCGGTCGAGCCGCGGCTGAACTCGATCGAGCCGCGGCTGAGCCCGCCTGGCTCCCCTCGTTCATCCGTGCCGAGAAACCCTTCTGTACTCCAGGCGACGCTGCTACACTTCGGCAAGCCGACGGGAGGGCGGTCGCGACTTCAGGGAAGGCCCTGTGGCGCGTCCGACGTTCGGCAGTAAGCGGAGGGAGAGGCCGATGGCTTCGCAGACTGAGAACTTTGCGCTGATCCGCGTGGTCGGCGTCGGCGGCGCGGGCTCCAATGCGGTGAACCGCATGATCCGTGCGGAACTCCTCGGCGTTGAGTTCATTGCGGTGAACACCGATGCGCAGGCGCTGGTTAAGTCTCATGCTCCCACGCGCATCCGGATTGGCGATGCGATCTCTCGTGGCCTTGGTGCAGGGGGTGACTCTGCAATTGGTGAACGTGCGGCGCATGAGGACCTGGAGAATCTCCGCAAAGCGCTTGATGGGTCCGACCTAGTCTTTGTCACCGCAGGGATGGGGGGTGGGACTGGCTCTGGGGCGGCACCAGTCGTCGCGAAGGTTGCCAAGGATCTCGGCGCGCTCACGATCGGAATCGTTACAAAGCCATTTGAGTTTGAAGGGAAGCGACGCGCGGCCGTTGCTCACGCCGCGGCTGAAGAGCTGCGCAAGTACGTTGACACCCTCATCGTAATCCCCAATGAGCGACTCCTTAGCGTGGTGAGTCGCCAAACCTCGATGGAAGACTCCTTCCGGATTGCCGACGATGTGCTCCGTCAGGCCGTTCAGGGGGTGAGCGACGTGATCACCGTTCCGGGGATCATCAATCTTGACTTCGCCGATGTGCGGAGCATCATGAAAGATGCCGGTTCGTCATTGATGGGAATCGGACGCGCCAGCGGAGAGAACCGTGCCCGAGCCGCCGCTGAACTCGCGATCTTGTCACCGCTCCTTGAGCTTGACATCCAGGGTGCGACAGGCGTGCTGGTGAACGTCGCTGCGTCCTCCACGGTGACGCTACACGAAGTGAATGAGGCCATCAACCACATTACGGAGCGAGCCGATCCAGAGGCGAACATCATCTTCGGTACGTCGCTCGACGAGACGCTCGCAGACGAAGTTCAGATCACGGTGATCGCGACAGGATTCGCAGGGAATGCACGCAGCCAGTCATCCGCTGCTGCCCGTCAGCGCGCCGAATACCCGTTTGGGGGTGCGGATGATCCATCTCCCCGCTGGAGCCCAGCTACGGAAGCCGCAGCACCATCGGTGAGCGCGGGGTCGGCAGGTGGCGTGACCCCGGTCGCGCAGCCTTCAACCACGCCATCCTGGAATCCGGTCACGCACCCTGCTGTTTCACAGCCACTGGGAGATCCTGCGCAACCCGCTGATGCTGGGGTGACCCCGTCGCCCGTTCCGAGTGACGAGTTGGAGATTCCCGCCTTTCTCCGTCGCCGCTCCTAGCCTTCAATGCGTTTGATTGCGGAACAGCTTGCAACCCTTCGCGCCCAGATTCGTGCCGCTGAGGAGCGCGCTGGTCGTCCGCCAGAGAGCTGCGCACTCCTTGCCGTGAGCAAGGGTGTTTCTGCCGAACGTGTGGCCGAGGCGATTGATGCTGGCCAGTACCATTTTGGCGAAAATCGCGTGCAGGAACTTGAGGAGAAGCGGGCAGCCGTCGCCCTCCTTCGTCCAGGAGCTGAGACGATTTGGGAACTCATCGGACCACTCCAGAGCAACAAGCTGCGCCGTGCGCTCGCTGTTGCCGATCGCATCACTTCCGTTGATCGTATGGATCTTCTAACGAGGCTAGTCGGGGCGTCGAACGACGCCCCAGGAGTGACCTTCATCGCGCTGCAGGTGAACAGTGACGAGGACCCCGCAAAAGCGGGCTTCGCACCTGCAGCGCTGCGTGATGCACTGCCCGATGTCGCGACGCTTCTTCGCGGCTCGAAGGTGGTGATTGATGGATTGATGATGATCGGCCGGCTCACGGATGACCAGGCTGCGGCGCGGCGAAGCGTTGCCGCATTTGTCTCCTATGCGACCTCCCTCCGAGCGTCGGCGGCGGATGTTGGTCTCCATGTTGGCCCCCTCCTCTCAGCGGGGATGAGCGGCGATTTTGAGGTCGCGGTTGAAGAGGGCTCGACACAAGTCCGGCTTGGCAGCGCACTCTTCGGCGCACGCGGTTAACCTTCAGCCATGGGCTTCACGCCGCAGCTCGCAGCCGATTTGATCTTGCAGACACTCTGGTTTGTTGTGCTCGCACGCGTGTTGGTCTCATGGGTAGACCGCTCTGGGAGCGGGCGTGTCTCCCGAATCTTGTTTGACATGAGTGAGCCGATCCTCGGGCCAGTTCGTCGAATCCTTCCAACTACGGCAGGGATTGACTTCTCTCCGATTGTGGTGATGATCCTCCTACAGTTCCTTCGTCGCCTCCTTTAGCGAGACGCAAGTCCGCGCAGGATTCGTCTAGAATCCACCTCTCGGGCGATTAGCTCAGTTGGTTAGAGCGCACGGTTCACATCCGTGAGGTCACTGGTTCGAGTCCAGTATCGCCCACCACGCTCGCAGAGCACCTGCTCTCGCACGAATCCGACCGACACTGGTTCGAGTCCAGTATCGCCCACCATGTTGTGCGTTACTGCTTCGCCATCCGTCGGAGCACCGCCGGCATGATGCCGCCTTCGCGGTATGTTGCAAGCTCCATCGGACCGTCCAGGCGGACGATCAGCTCAATGGATCGGCTGCTGTTGGTCGATTCATCATCAATGCCAGTTGAGGTGACCTGAACCTTCACGCGGCCACGTGGGCTGATCGCGGTGAGGCCTACAATCGTGAATCGCTCGCTGCCATCCAGCGCATGGCTCGCGGCGCTCTCGCCGGGGCGGAATTGCAGCGGCACGATTCCCATGCCGACCAGATTGGAACGATGGATGCGCTCATATGATTCGGCGATCACGGCGCGGACGCCGAGCATCTGCGTCCCCTTTGCAGCCCAGTCTCGACTTGAACCTGAGCCGTACTCCTTCCCCGCAATGATGATCAGCGGCGTTCCCTCCTCCTTGTAGCGAGCTGCCGCGTCGGCGACCGCTAGGAGCTCGCCGCTGGGGAGATGTTTGGTCAATGGTCCCTCTTTGCCTCCGGCGAGTGCGTTGCGCAGACGCGTATTCGCGAAGGTTCCGCGCATCATCACTTGGTCATGTCCACGTCGTGCTCCATACGAGTTGAAGTCACCAACAGCAACCCCACGTTCAATCATCCAGCGACCAGCAGGGGAGTCCGCGCGAATTGAACCCGCGGGCGAAATGTGATCGGTGGTGACGGAGTCACCAAGGAGGAGGAGCGCGCGGGCATCGTGGACATCGGCAATCGGTGAGGCGATCATGGGGATCTGTTCCGTAAACGCTGGGCGGGCGATGTATGTTGAGGCGGGATCCCATTCGTAGGTGCGACCGGTTGGCACCGTCAACGCCCGCCAGCGGGCGTCGCCTGCAAAGAGATCGGCATAGCTCTTCTTGTAGAGGGTGGCATCCGCCGCCGCGGCAACCGCTCTTGCGATCTCGTCATCTGCGGGCCAGATATCGCGAAGGAAGACAGGAGTGCCGTTTCGATCGTTGCCGATCGGGTCTTGATCAAGATTCGTCACCACGTTGCCCGCCAGCGCGAGGGCGACCACGAGTGGTGGGGAGGCGAGGTAGGCGGCACGCACCGCGGGATGAATGCGCCCTTCAAAGTTTCTGTTACCCGAGAGGACGGCAGCAACAAGGAGCTCTTCACGCTCCACCGCGGTGGCGATCACTTCGTCGAGCGGCCCTGAGTTCCCGATGCAGGTCGTGCAGCCGTAGCCAGCCACGTTGAATCCGAGCGTGGCGAGCGGTTCCAAGAGCCCCGCGCGCTCTAGGTATGCGGTGACGACACGTGACCCTGGAGCGAGACTCGTCTTCACCCATGCTGGTACGCGCATCCCGCGCGCCACCGCGTTCCTCGCCAGTAGACCAGAGGCGATCATCACCGAGGGGTTTGAGGTGTTGGTACACGAGGTGATCGCAGCGATCGCGACCGCTCCATCGCGCATGGTTCCTCCCCCAACCGTGGCGCTGTGTGCCTTCGATCCCGCGCGATCTGGGTAGCTCTCCTCAAAGCCCTTCCCGAGATCGGGGAGGGGGACTCGATCCTGCGGGCGCTTCGGTCCGGCGAGCGACGGAACGATCTCGGCAAGACTGATCTCGACCACTTCGTCGTAGAGCGGCTCCTGCCCACTGACTCGCCAGAGGCCCTGCGCCTTGGCATACGTTTCAACCAACGCAATCTGCGCGCTCTCGCGACCAGTCACGCGCAGGTAATCGAGGGTGATCTCGTCAATCGGGAAGAGCGTCGTCGTAGCGCCGAACTCTGGCGACATGTTGGCGATGGTCGCTCGATCGGCAAGGGAGACGGTGGAGAGGCCGTCACCGAATGCCTCGACGTATGCACCGACCACGCCATGTCCGCGGAGTCGCTCGGTTACGGTCAGGACAAGATCGGTTGCCGTAGTTCCCGCAGGGAGCTTCCCTGTGAGCTTGAGCCCGACAATCTTCGGCAGCGGTGAGAAGAGTGGCTCGCCGAGGAGTACCGCTTCCGCCTCAATGCCGCCGACGCCAAAACCGAGGACTCCAAGCGCAGAAATCATCGTGGTGTGCGAATCCGTGCCGACACAGGTATCTGGGAATGCGAGCGGCCCCCCCTCGACCTCCTCCACGCGGACCACCGTGGCCAGGCTCTCGAGGTTTACCTGGTGCACGATTCCTGCGCCTGGGGGAACGACGCGGAACCTGTCAAACGCGCCTTGGGCCCAGCGGAGCAACTGGTACCGCTCGGCATTGCGTTCGTATTCTCGTGCCACGTTCTGCTCGAGCGCTTCCGCGGTTGCCCATCGATCGACTTGTACCGAGTGGTCAATCACAAGATCAGCTGGGACTTGAGGGTTGATGCGTTCAGGATCAATGTCAAGTTCACGCGCCGCATCACGGAGCGCTGCCAAGTCAACCACTGCTGGGACGCCCGTGAAGTCCTGAAGCACGACACGTGCAGGAGAGAAGGGGAGCTCACGTTCGTTGCCTGAAGACGCGGCCGCGGCCCCAGGCTTCCATGCCAGATACGCGTGGACATCCTCGTCACGGACAAAACCGTTCCCGGACCGTCTCGCAGCTCCTTCGATCAGGATCTTAAGGATGATCGGGAGCTGATCCCATGGCGTGGCCGGCGCTGGGAGACGCTCAAGTGCGATCCGATCTGGGAGGCCAGCGCCGAGGCTCGTGCGCGTGTGTACCCGATTGGCCAAAGCTCCTCCTCTCGCTCACCGCAGCTGCGCGGGTCTCTCGTAGCGTAGCGCGCAGCCACACGATACGCCCCGTCACGAGGGGCTACCATTGACGCAACGAAACGCTCCTTCGGGAGCTTGAGCCTGATGAGACAGGAGCATCTATGCCACTTACGAAGCGCACCGCCGTCTCCGCGGGAGGGCTGGTGATTCGTGCCGTTGCGGGAAGGCCAGAGATCGTCGTTGGTCGACGGCGCCGAGAGCGCGATGGTTACGTCTGGTCGCTCCCAAAGGGAACTCCCGAAGAGGGAGAGACCCGCGAGGAGACCGCCCTGCGCGAGGTTCGGGAGGAGTCGGGACTAGAGGTTCGAATCCTTTCGTACTTCGCCGCGATCTCGTACTCGTTTGTCCGCACTGGCGAGCGCATTGAAAAGACGGTGCACTACTACCTGATGGAGCAGGTGGGCGGAAGCTTTGATGCCTATGACAAAGAGTTTGAAGAGTTGCGTTGGGTGCCAATGGACGAAGCCATCGCCTTGTTGGACTTCCAGACTGAGAGCGCGCTGGTTCAGCGCGCCTATGATGCACTGACCCTGACCTGATGCGTCGCACCGCTCTCCATGACGAGCATCTCAGGCTCGGTGCCCGCATGGTTGACTTCGCTGGGTGGGAGATGCCAGTGCAGTACGTCGGTGTGATTGAAGAACATCAAACCGTTCGAGCGAACGTTGGAATCTTCGATCTCGGTCACATGGGAGAGATTTGGGTTCGTGGCCCTCATGCAGGCGCCGCCCTCGACCGAGCCCTTGTCTCGCTGCCATCGGCGCTGAAACTTGGACGGGCGCAGTACAGCATCATCGTGAATGACGCGGGAGGAGTGGTCGACGACCTGTTGGTCTACCGCGTCGCGGATGAGGAGTGGCTTGTTGTGGCCAACGCGTCTAACAGAGCCCGCGTTGCGACCCTCCTTGCTCAGCGCATCGGCGCCTCCGCGAGCGTTTCCGATGAGAGTGATGCGACTGCAATGATTGCGGTTCAAGGACCGCGTAGCAGCGATGCTGTCGCGGCTCTGTTCGAACCAGAGGAGGCGGACGCGGTTCGCGCGCTAGGCAACTATGCCTGTCGCAGGAGTGTTGCACTCGTTTCCGGCAGCCGAATTCCGCTCGTCGTTGCGCGTACCGGCTACACCGGTGAAGACGGTTTTGAGTGCTATCTCCCCGCGGATTCCGCGACCACCGTTTGGCGGGCACTCCTAACCCCCGGCAAACCGGGAGCGCCTCTGCCGCATCCGATCGGACTCGGTGCCCGGGACACGCTGCGGTTGGAGGCGGGGATGCCACTCTTCGGCAATGAGTTGCGCGAAGATCTCACCCCATTTGATGTAGGGCTCGGACGAATCGTCAGATTCAACAAGGGAGAGGGTTTCGTTGGCGACGCGGCGCTCACCGCACGTTCCACCGCAGGGGCACAGGTGGGACGAGTTCTTATTGGATTGAAGATCACTGGCCGCGGGATCGCTCGCCACGGGCATGGAGTACATCTCCCAGGTGGGAGTCTGATTGGACACATCACTTCGGGGACTCACTCGCCAACGCTCGGCTTCCCTATCGCACTCGCTGATCTCGTTGCGTCTGCAGGACCGTACCCACTGGGCACATCGCTTGAGGTGCTCATCCGCGAGGAGCGAGTCGCAGCAGTGGTGACTGGCGTACCATTTGTTCCTAAGGGAGTGATCGGAACCGAAAGAACATAGGAGGTACACGATGAGTTCACCAGTCGAGCTTCGCTATTCAAAGGAGCATGAGTGGGTACGTGTGCAGGGAGACGTTGCCGTGATTGGCATCACCGCACATGCCGCCAATGAACTGGGCGACGTCGTTTTTGTCGACCTTCCCCAAGTGGGAGGCACGATCAAGCAGTTTGCGGTCTTCGGCGCAGTTGAGTCGGTGAAGGCTGTCAGCGACCTATTCAGCCCTATCTCCGGCAGCGTAATTGCGCGAAATGAAGCGCTTTCAACTGCGCCGGAGTCGATCAACGCCGATCCATACGGTTCAGGCTGGCTCCTAGAGATCCGGTTAGGAGATCCCACAGAGCTCGACCTGCTCCTCGACGCGGCGGGATACGACAAGCTCACCGCATGACTCGTCGAACGATCGGACCGCTCTCTTTGGCGTTTCTGATCGCGGTCTCCAGTACCGCCTGTTCAATCGTGGGTGGTTCAGCGCTTCGTGTCGCGCTAACTGCTGAACCAGTCAACCTCAGTGCCGCCTACCAAGACGAAGCGTCAGCGTTCGTAGGCGGGCTGGTGCATGCGGGGCTCTATCGGCCGGACGCCAGGCTTCTTCCGCAACCAGTTCTCGCTGAGGGGGCGCCGCTCTCATCAGCTGGAGGAACGACGTTTCAAGTGACCTTAAAGCCTGGATTGACCTTCCATGACGGATCGCCGGTGAGCGCGGAAGATGTTCTCTTTACCTATGAACTTGCGAAGAGTGGGGAGTGTCCGCTTGCACCTGACATTTGTGATGTGGTGAGGACGCACCTTGAATCGGTAGAATCAGACAGTTCCAACGTCGTCCGGTTTCGCCTGATCTCAAGTTGGGCGCCATGGCGTACCCGTGGCTTGACGATTCCGATCCTCCCACGGCGGGCGGTTGAGGAGTCGCTCGAGCGTTTCCACGATGGGATCAGCGGAGTGGACCGTACGCTCGTCACAACGGTACGCGAGAACATCGTCGCGCAACTTGAGGCAACCGCGTGCGCAACAACAGGCGATGGGAATTGTCAGTACGCGGCATTTGTTGGAGAACTGGAGCGCGTGCTCAACGCGTCCGGTGTTCAACTTCCAGATGTACGCATACTCCCTGTGGTAAGCAACGGCAGTCAGATCCTTACCTCACAAAGTGATGCGATTTACGCTCGTGATCTCTACGCGCGACTGATCACCCTCGAGGCGTACCTACTTGCACCTGCAGAGAGTCAGTTGGCGGTTGCATATCCGCTCTTGGACATCCAGCTCGCGCCGATTGGCGCCGGTCCATTCCAATTCAACGAACGAGTACCGGGGGCTTCAGTGCTTCTCGATGCGTTTCGCGCGTTCGCGCTCGGCACGCCAAAGATTCGCCAGATCAGGATCAACCGATTCGCAAGCGAGTCGGCCGCAGTTGCCGCGTTCCAGTCATCTCAGGTTGACTGGGTTCCGTACCTGAGTGGTACGAGCCTTGCGGGCGTGAGTGTTCCTGACGGTGGCGAGCTCATGGAGGGCCCGTCATCGCGTGGCTACACATATCTCGCCTTCAATCTGCGGCCGGGAAGACCATTCGCTGACAACTTGGTTCGGAACGCCCTCAGCACGTGCGTTGAATTAGAGGATGTCGCGCAGAGTGCAACAAGTGGCGCTAGCTTCTCAGTCGGTAGCACGGTAACCCCGGGATCCTGGGCGTTGCCGGCCGCGAGTATTCGCGAAGCCTCGTTTGATCCAAGCGGAGCACGAAGTGCCCTTCTTGCAGATGGGTGGCAAGAGGAGAGTGATGGGGTCTTCGCCAAGCTTGGCACACGACTCGAAGGAGAGATCCTCGTTCGTGAGGGGCTGAGCGGTCGCCTGAGCGCTGCGCAATCTATTGCGGATCAGGCGTCGGCATGCGGGTTTTCCATCACCGTCTCCGTGCAGCCGTATCGAAGCGGAATCCTGCCGAGACTCCAGTATCCAGTTGATTTCGACGCCTACATCGGCGGCTGGCAGTGGAGTCTCGACCCTGATGACACCGATCTGTTTGGGTCTGAGGCTTGCCCCACGGAAGATGCGCCCGCGGGGAAGAACTTCGTCTGTTGGCAGAGCGAGCGCGCGGACAGCCTCTTGCGCCAGGCGGTGACCGGTTCAAGTGAAGAAGTGCGCGCGCCGATCTATGCAGAGTTTCAGGCACTACGTCGCAGCGAGCGTCCCTACCTCTTGCTCTGGGCAGATGTTGGGTATACACTTCTCGACACAAGGTTTACGTGGCCAACGCGAGAGACCGATGCCGCAAGCCTGCTCTATGCGTGGTCGATTGAAACGTGGAGTGAGGAGTAAGGGGGACTGATGAGCGACGCGCGTCAATGGAGCATACCTCCCGAACTTCTCATTGATGCTGACGCGGTCCGCGCCGTCTGCCGAGCGTTCATTGTTGACGAGTTCAAGAAGATCGGCGTTCGGAACGCGATCTTAGGTCTCTCCGGAGGTATAGATTCAGCCCTTGTCGCATTTCTGACCGCTGACGCCATTGGTGCCGATCGGCTCCGCACATACATTCTTCCGTACCGCACCTCTGCCGCACGCTCTCGTGAAGACGCCCTCGCCGTGGCGCACGCGATTGGTTGTAGCGTTGAAGAGGTGCCGATCAGCGCTGGCGTGGACGCCGTAGAGTCTGTGCTGCCAGCAGGCAGGCCGATTACGCCGATTCAGCGTGGCAACATAGCCGCTCGCATGCGCATGATCACGCTCTATCACGAGTCTGCTCGTCATGATGGCATCGTGATGGGAACTGGGAACAAATCTGAGGCGATGATCGGCTACACCACGCTCCACGGTGATGCCGCGTGTGCAATCAATCCAATCGGCGATCTCTACAAGAGTCAGGTCCGAGCTCTCGCCGCTCATCTCGGAGTTCCCGATGCAATCCTGACCAAAGCGCCCAGCGCGGACCTCTGGCCTGGCCAGACCGACGAAGGGGAGGGTGGTTTTGACTTTCCTACGCTCGATCAAATCCTCATCCGCTTGGTTGACCGAGGGTTGAGCGCTGACGCGGTCGTCGCAGATGGATTTGAGCCGGCGTTGGTTGCGCGAATTCAGAAGATGATTGCCGCATCGCAGTTCAAGCGGGAGATGCCACCCTTCCCCAGGATCACCACGTAGTTTGTTGAGCTGGTCGTCAAAAGATGGGTGACGGCCGAGGCGGCGGCGCAACCCCAGGAGCACTACACATCGTTTCCACGCCAATCGGAAATCTCGCCGATCTCTCGCCCCGGGCTGTGGCCGTGTTGCGCGAAGTATGCCTAATCCTCGCGGAGGATTCGCGCGTTGCACGGGGGTTGCTCTCATCCATCGAAGTGAACACAGAGACGACATCGCTCCCTGGCTTTGATGAGTCGGATCGAATTGCGCCAATCATCGCCCGGCTTCTAGCGGGGGAGGCAGTAGCGCTCATTAGCGATGCTGGGACCCCGTTGATCAGCGACCCTGGAGCGCAGCTAGTGCGAGCGGCGATCGCCAAAGGAATCCGCATCGTTCCGATCCCTGGCGCATCCGCGCTCCTCGCTGCCGTGGTCGCATCTGGCGTTGCTGGTGCACGTTGGAACTTCGAAGGCTTCCTCCCTCGTAGCGGATCGGATCGTCGACGTGCCATCGAGGCGCTCGCAGCGGATCTTCGCGCGAGCGTGATTTATGAAGCGGGGAACCGCGTCGCTGAAACCCTGCAAGATTTGGTGGAGGCGGCAGGTCCAGATCGTCCCGCGGCACTCTGTCGGGAGCTTACGAAGATGCATGAAGAGATCCGACGCGGCTCTCTCGCAGAGCTCGTAGCGCTCGTTGAGTCTGGAGCGGTTGATGGTCGCGGTGAGTTCGTCATCGTGCTTGGTGAATCAATCGCGGATGTCATCGAATCCGACGTTGACGGCGCGTATCTTGCTGCGCTTGCTGCTGTTGAACAGCGCATCGCGGAAGGTTCTTCTCGCAGTGACGCGGTTCGAGCGATCGCGGCAGCATGGAAGCTCGACAGGCGCAGACTCTGGTCGCTGGCGCATCGCGACGCGGCCGAGGGGGAGTAACCGCTCGGCCGCGCCAACGCTACGCGCGAACCGGAGCGATCTCCTCGCCGTATTCCGCCTCACTTAGATCAGTCGGTTCGCCACCCTGCGCGACGGGCTCCGCACTTTGGGGTTTCGGGCCAAGGAATTCGAGACGGTTGACGATGACCTCCGTCATCCAGCGCCGTGCCCCTTCACTCTCCCACTCGTGCGTCTTCAGTCGCCCATCGATCGCAACGAGTGACCCGGCCTGTAGGTGGGTGGCCGCGATCTCCGCGAGCTTCTCCCAGAAGACAAGGCGGTGGAACTCCGTCCGCTCTTCGCCGCCCCGGTAGTCGTGGCTGGCGAGGTTCCCCACCGCAACCTTGCTCCCCGAAGGTAGAGACTTGATCTCTACCGGCTTGGTCATCCTCCCTGCCAGCATCACCTTGTTCATCGTGGCTCCTCTCTCGAGGCGGGCCCCAGGGGTCTCACCCTGCGCCTTTACCCGCTCCGTGCACGAAGCATCCCCTTGCGCCCATACGGCGGACGTATCGTGTGCGACACTCGGTCGCGATGCGGTACTACCTGACGACGGCCATCGCCTACGCCAACAACAAGCCTGGCCTGCACACGCTCTATGAGGTGATTGGGGCGGATGTCATCGCGCGCTGGAGAAGGATGGGCGGCGACGAGGTGCGCTTCCTCACCGGCACCGACGAGTACTCCGTGAACATCGCCGCCCGCGCAGAAGAGGAGGGGCTCTCGCCGAAAGCCTTCGTTGATCGCAACGTTGCCCTCTTCAAGGAGAGCGAGGCACTTCTACTGATCACTCCAGATCGCTTTATCCGCACCACCGATGCGGATCACACCCTCGCAGCGCAGGAGATGGTGCGCCGATCATTTGCTGCCGGGGACATCTACCTTGGAACCTATGAGGGGTGGTACTGCCCAAACGAAGGGTTTCGTGCAGCGGGCGATGTGGTCAGCGAGGGGAGTGCGACGGTCTGCCCTAATCATCCAGGTGTTCTACTTCAGTGGCTCAAAGAGCGAAACTGGTTCTTCCGACTCAGCGCGTACCAGGAGCGACTTGAGGCGTGGCTGAATCAGGATCCTTCGCCGGTACAGCCTGAGTATAGGCGCAACGAGATGCTCGGGTTCGTTCGCCAAGGACTTGAAGATTTCTCCATTAGCCGTGAAGGCGGAAGCTGGGGCATCCCTTTCCCGATTCATGAAGACGGGACGAGTGCGCTCGGCGCTGACGGGAGCGGTGACCCTGCCGCGGGGACAATCTATGTTTGGTACGACGCGCTGATCAACTACCTCACGGGTGCCGGCTTCCCAGCCGATCCAAGTGGAGCACCATGGTGGCCCGCGGATCTGCACATCATCGGGAAGGACATCAATCGTTTCCACTCAGTCTTCTGGCCGGCGATGCTGTGGAGCGCTGGACTCCCTGCACCGAAGAAGATCTGGGTGCACGGATGGCTTCTCTCCAGTGGCGAAAGGATGAGCAAGAGTCGCGGAAACTTCCTTGATCCCGATAATGCCGTTGCTGCGCTCGGTGCGGATGGTGCTCGCTTTGTCGCCTTGCGTGAGGTTCCGTTTGATCGCGATGGAGATGTAAGTTGGGACTCCATCATCCGCCGCTACAACGCAGAGCTTGCAAATGACTTTGGGAACCTTGTGAACCGTGCGTCAACGCTGGCGAATCGTGTGTTCGGGGGAGATGCGCCCGCGCCGCGTGCAGCGGGAGACTCGTCGCTCGCCGCTGATTGGGAGTCTGCGCGCCACAAGAGCGAGGAGGCGATGAACGTCCTCGCGCTTCACGAATGGATCGGTGCGCTCTGGGAGTTCGTTGGAGCTGCAAACCGATATGTTGACGGAGAGAAGCCGTGGGAGTTGGTGAAGGCGGCGAAGGCGGGGGATGCGGAAGCGCGCGCACGACTCGCTGATGTGCTCGGTGATCTCCTTGAAGCGTGCCGACTCGTCGCGCTTTATGCGGCTCCGGTGATCCCGACGGTGTCTGAGAAGATCTGGAGCCTGCTCGGCTATCAGTGGCCGTATGACGCTTCTGGGCACGGTTCTACCCCGCGGAGTGATCTTGCAGGGTGGGGGAGTGCAACCCGTAGCGGTCCGCTCGGAGAGCCAACACCACTCTTCCCTCGACTTGACGCTGATGAGCCCACGTCTTCCGCTGACTGACGCGCACGGCCACCTTCAGGCCGAGCGCTTCGACGCCGATCGCGAAGAGGTGATCGCGAGACTGATTCCTGCGGGGGCGACTCGTCTCCTCGTCCCATCGTGGAGCACCGGAAGTTCACGCGGAGCACTTGAGGTCGTGCGCGCGAACCCGTGGATGGATGCGGCGATTGGCATCCATCCACACCACGCGGCGGACGAGGCGCATCTGCGGGCCACACTTCTGGCGGGGGCCGATGCGCCAGAGATTGTGGCGATCGGCGAGACGGGGATCGACACGAAGCGGAACTTCGCGCCGATTGCCGACCAGGTGGCGAACCTTGAGGCACACATCGAGGTTGCCGTAAAGTTTGGGAAGCCGCTGATCCTCCACTGCCGATCTGCGGGTGACGCTGACGATGCGCAGCGGCTGTTGATCAAGACGCTGAAGGGGTCGGCGATCACGGGCGCACAAGGCCGCGCGGCTTTCAACGACCGCCCTCCGTTCATCTTGCATAGCGCCTCAGGGAGCGCCGAGTACATCAACGAAGGGCTCGCGCTCGGCGGTGTGGTCTCACTCTCGGGACTCGTCTTTCGCCCGGAAGAGCGCGCCACCGAAGGTTGGGTTCGCAGCATCCCGCTCGACCGACTCTTGACGGAGACCGACGCGCCCTGGCTTGCGATGCCCGGTGCCCCAGACCCGAGCCGTAACGAGCCAGCGAACGTTGCTCTGACCCTGGCTTGGATCGCGGAGCGGCGGGACGAACCGATCGAGCTCCTCGCCGAGGCGATCAGTGCGAACTACGACCGAACATTCCCGCGCAATCGGCCTCGGCCTGACCTGACTCCAAGCTCAGCCTGAGCATGCTGTTGGCACTCTCCAGGCGAGAGTGCTAACATCCACCCAAGCGCACGGTTCGTGCGCGCTGTGAACATCCGCAGCTGGCAAAGTGCCCGCTGCCCAGCAGGAGGTTAACCATGGCGAAGAAGGCATCACTCCGACCCCTCGGCGACCGCGTGGTCGTCAAGCCGGTCCCGCGCGACGAGAAGACTGCGAGCGGGATCATCCTTCCTGACACGGCGCAAGAGAAGCCGCAAGAGGGCGAAGTCGTCTCCGTTGGCCCAGGCCGCATCCTTGATGACGGAAAGCGCGAGCCAATCGACGTGAAGGTGGGGGATCGCGTCCTCCACGCGAAGTACGCCGGCACCGAGTTCAAACTCGACGGCGCGGAGTACCTCATCGTCGGCGCGAAGGACATCCTCGCGATCGTCGAGTAGCGCGATAGTCGAACACGGTTAAACAATCGAATGAAGTAGAGAGAGAAAGTAGAGGGACAAAATGGCAAAGCAGGTTGTCTTCGACGAAGCGGCACGACGCGCGCTCAAGCGCGGCATTGATAAGCTCGCTGACACGGTAAAGGTGACGATCGGCCCTAAGGGTCGAAATGTGGTCCTCGACAAGAAGTTTGGCGCACCAACGATCACCAATGACGGCGTGACGATTGCACGTGACATCGAGCTGGATGATCACTTTGAGAACATGGGCGCGCAGCTTCTAAAGGAAGTTGCCACCAAGACCGACGACGTTGCTGGTGATGGCACCACAACCGCCGTGGTTCTCGGTCAGGCGCTCGTAACCGAGGGTCTTCGCAACGTTGCCGCTGGTGCAAATCCAATGGTGATCAAGCGCGGACTCGACAAGGCGGTCGCCGCCGTTGTCGACGAGATCAAGGCGCACTCACGCAAAGTAGACACGCGCGAACAGATTGCGGCTGTTGCCTCAATCTCCGCTGCAGACCCGAGCGTCGGCGAGCTGATCGCTGAAGTGATGGGGAAGGTTGGCAAGGATGGTGTGATCACCGTCGAGGAAGGCCAGTCGCTCGGCCTCGACAAGGAGTACACGGAGGGGATGCAGTTCGATCGCGGATACATCTCTGCGTATTTCGTGACGAACGCCGATCGAATGGAAGCGCAGCTGGACAATGCTGCGATTCTTATCACGGACAAGAAGATCTCTGCAGTGCAGGATGCACTTCCTGCACTCGAGAAGGCAGTCGGCACTGGCCGACCACTCCTGATCGTTGCAGAAGATGTTGACGGGGAGGCGCTCGCCACCCTCGTAGTCAACAAGATTCGTGGCACCGTGCAGGTGCTTGCGGTGAAGGCACCAGGCTTCGGCGACCGACGCAAGGAGATGCTCCGCGATATTGCGGTGCTCACCGGCGGCACGGTGATCTCCGAGGAGGTCGGCCGCAAGTTGGACAGCGTGACCGCCGAAGACCTCGGCTCCGCACGTCGCGTGGTCTCGTCCAAGGACAATACCACCATCGTTGATGGTTCCGGGAAGCCGGCCGAGATCAAGGCGCGAATGGCACAGATCAAGGCACAGGTTGAGGAGACCACATCGGACTATGACAAGGAGAAGCTTCAGGAGCGTCTGGCGAAGCTCTCCGGTGGCGTGGCCGTGATCAAGGTCGGCGCCGCAACGGAAGTGGAGCTCAAGGAGAAGAAGCACCGCATCGAAGATGCGCTCTCGACGACCCGCGCGGCCGTTGAAGAAGGGATCGTCGCTGGTGGTGGTACCACACTCCTTCAGGCACGCTCCTCTCTGGACAAGTTGAAGCTTGAGGGCGACGAGCAAGTTGGCGTCGACATTGTCCGACGCGCACTTGAAGCGCCAGCCCGGCAGATTGCTGAGAACGCGGGCGCCCGAGGCGACGTGGTGATCGAGGCGATCTTGAAGGCGAAGCGCGGCACCGGCTTTGACGCAGCCACTGACACGATGGTCGACATGTTCGAAAAGGGGATCGTGGACGCCGCGAAGGTGACGCGTTCAGCCTTGCAGAACGCAGCGTCGGTGGCCGCGATGGTGCTCACCACCGAAGCGGTCGTGAGCGACATCCCGGAGAAGAAGGAAGCGGCGGCCCCTGGCGGCCATAGTCACGGCGGGGAGATGGACTTCTAGTAGCAAGCAGAGACGCAGGTGTGCGAGGGCTCCCATAAGGGCTGGGAGCTCTCGCGCCTTTTCGGTTACAGAACATGGGCGTGCGCGATCCATGGGGTACGGGCGGTAGAATCTTTTCGTGAACCTCCCCACCGATCCAACCGCCGACGCGCCGCGAGACTCCGTCCCTGCGCGGCAGAAGGGGACGGAACGATCCGATGAGGCTGCCGTCGAGGAGCGCATCCTTGGTCCACTCAATGAGGTCCAACGGCGGGCGGTAACGACCACCAGCGGCCCACTCCTCGTTCTCGCGGGCGCGGGCTCGGGGAAGACACGAGTCATCACCCACCGCATCGCCTGGCTCATTGAACACGAGGGGGTCGCCCCGTGGCGCATCTTGGCGGTGACCTTCACCAACAAGGCAGCGACCGAGATGCGTGCGCGACTTGAGGAGATGATCGGCGAACGCTCGCGCGAAGTCGCGATGGGCACATTCCATAGCCTGTGCGTGCGCATGCTCCGTCGCGATGGCGAAGCGATCGGACTACCGCGGGAGTTTGTGATCTACGACGCGGACGATCAGGCACGCGTCATCAAAGGGTTTCTGAAGGAGGATGACCTCCCCGCAACAGGCTCCACGAAGCCAGGTCTGATCTTGGGCGCGATCAGCCGTGCGAAGAATGACGGCCTCACCCTTGATCAGATGGAGGATCGAGCCGTCACGCACCACGAACGGCTTACTGCAGGGATCGCGCGACGATACGCAGCAGAGCTCACGCGACTTGAAGCACTTGACTTTGATGATCTCTTGATCCAAGGACTTCGTCTACTGACGGAGGCCCCAGTAGTCGCTGAGCGTTATCGAACAAAATGGCAATACTTGCACGTAGATGAGTATCAGGACACAAACCGCATCCAATACGCATGGATTCGGGAACTCGCCGCACAGCATGGCAATCTTTGCGTGGTGGGCGATGATGACCAATCAATCTATTCATGGCGCGGTGCGGATATTCGAAACATCTTGGACTTTGAGCGCGACTGGCCGAAGGCAGAGGTGATCGCCCTTGAGCAGAACTATCGCTCGACGCAGTCGATTCTTGATGCGGCACATGGTGTTGTATCGAACAATCGTGGCCGTAAGGCGAAGAGGCTCTGGACTGCTCAGTCTGGCGGTCTCCCTATCCCTGTGTACGGTGCCTTTGATGCTGAAGACGAAGCGGCGTGGATCGTTCGACGCCTTGAAGAGCACGTAGCGCCGCGGTTGGGGAGGAGACGCAACGATAAGGCACCCGAAGAGTCATACGGCGATATGGCGATCCTCTACCGGACAAACGCACAGTCTCGCGCGATTGAAGAGGCTCTCCTTCGAGCCTCAATTCCCTACCAACTCATTGGCGGAACTCGCTTCTATCAGCGCCGCGAAGTCAAAGATGCACTTGCATGGTTACGCGTACTGCGGAGTGACACCGATCGAATCTCACTTGAGCGCATCCTGAACGTTCCTCCGCGTGGGATCGGCGAGAAGACGCTCACCCTCTTGCGAGAGGCGGCGGCACCGCGCAGTGACGCACCCGATGGGGTTCCTTTCGGGGGAGTGGTCGCCGCCGCTGGACGTGGTGAACTGGTCGGGATTGCGCCGAAGGCGCGCAAGGCGCTGGCTGATGTCGACAGCATGATTTCGCGACTGCGTGACCGCCTCGCGCTCACTGAACTCCCTGAGCTCCTTGATGCGGTCTATAGCGAAACTGGGTTACGTGCCTACTTCGCAAATGAAGGTATTGACGGGGAGGAGCGCTGGGCGAACCTGCTCGAGTTGCGTGGCATCGCTGGGCGCTTTCTCGAACTAGAGCCGCTCGATGCGCTGGATCGTTTTATTGAGGAGACGGCACTCGTTGCAGATCAGGACTCCATTGAAGATGACAGTGAACGCGTGACGTTGATCACGATGCATGCGGCGAAGGGACTCGAATGGCCCTCCGTGTTCATCACTGGTCTCACGGAGGGTCTCTTTCCGCACAGCCGTGCGCTCATGGATGAGGAGCAGATGGAAGAGGAGCGGAGGCTCTGCTATGTCGGCATCACGCGAGCGAAACGACGTCTCACGCTGACCTATGCGATTCGTCGCGGATGGGGCGACGGCGAAGGTGTGCCCTCGCGCTTCCTCGCAGAGATCCCAGATGAGTTGCTTGAGGTGGTTAATGATGAGGATCCACGCACGGACGGCGACACGAGGTTCGGCCGCGGGGTGGCAGGCTATCGATCGGCGCGCAGCGGCTTTGCGGGTGGCGGAGCCTGGCGCGAGGGGAGTGGACGTCCGGGTGCGCCAGATGGTCCTTTCAACCCCGGGCGCGACCTTGAGGCGAAGCGCCGTGCGTACGCAGCTGGCGCTCGATCGGGCTCGCTGCGAGCGCCCGACCACGATGATGGTGTGGATGCCCCGTTTGCTGATCCAGACCACGATCAACCGCCGCCCACACGGCCAATCGGTCGAATCCCGCCTTGGGCCACTGGGCGCCTCGTGACAGAGGGAGAACGTCAGCCCTCTGGCATAACCCCGCCTCACGAGCAGTCAACGGTGCCAGAGCGCACCACAAAGATGGCGCGCGTTCGCATCCCGGGGGAGCGATACTTCCGCGATGGTGATCGGGTACAGCACGCCCACTTTGGCACGGGAGTTGTCGTGACATCGAAGCTGACGCGCAGCGATGAAGAGGTGACGATTGCGTTCGTCGGCGTAGGGGTAAAGACGCTCGCAGCGAGCCTCGCCAACTTGGAGATCGTCTGATGTCGAGCGTCCCGAGCGCAATCGCACGAAGACACGCAGCCCTCGTCGAACTGATCAACGCCGCGGATCGGGATTACTACGTGACCGATGCGCCACGCCTTTCCGATGCGGAATACGATGCGCTGCGTCGTGAGCTTGAAACGATTGAGGGGGAACATCCTACTCTCTCCAGTGAAGCGTCTCCAACACAGCGTGTTGGACCCCGTGAACTCGGTGGCGCTCTCGGTGAAGTGCAACACGAGCGTCCAATGCTCAGTCTCGCAAACGCATTCTCTCTGGAAGAGGTTGCAGCGTTCGTCCTCAGTGCCACAAAAGGATTGGGTGGCCGAGAACCTGAACTTGTTGCGGAGCTCAAGATTGATGGACTTGCGATCAGCCTGCGCTATGAGCGGGGGAACCTCGTGCGCGCGGCAACACGGGGTGACGGGACCAACGGCGAAGACGTCACCGAAAACGTACGGACCATTCGGGCGGTCCCCCCTGTTCTGCGCGAACCGATCACAGCCGAGGTGCGTGGAGAGGTGTATATGCCAAAGGCCGCGTTTGCCGCACTGAATGCAGCGAGAGAGGAGGAAGGACTCCAGCTCTACGCAAACCCACGCAACTCTGCCGCAGGATCACTTCGGCAGAAGGACCCTCGAATCACGGCGGAGCGGAACCTCTCCTTCTTTGCCTACCAACTGTTCACGGAGGCACAGCCAGCGACGCAGAGCGCGACGCTCCAGCGACTCCATGCGCTTGGGTTCCCGATTGAGGTTCACGCACGCGCTGGCCTTAACGCCACTGGTGCAGCCGAGTTTCTTGCCGAGTGGGAGGAGAAGCGGCACGCGCTTTCTTATGAAACCGACGGGGCGGTGCTGAAGGTTGATGCGGAGAGCGATCAAGCGATTCTCGGGTCAATCTCCCGTTCTCCCAAATGGGCAATCGCATACAAGTTTCCGCCTGAGCAGGTCACGACAACGCTGCTCAACATCGTCGTTGAGGTGGGTCGTACTGGCTACCTCACACCGGTTGCGGAGATGGAACCTGTACTCCTCGCAGGCTCCACGGTGAGACGAGCGACGCTCCACAATATTGATGAGATTCGGCGCAAAGATGTGCGGATCGGCGATGTCGTAATCTTGCAGAAGGCGGGCGATGTGATCCCAGAGGTTGTGCGATCCCTCCCAGCGCGACGACGCGGCGCGCTCCCGGAATTCGAGATGCCGACCCGATGCCCATCGTGCAAGAGCGAGGTGCTGCGGGATGAGGTTCGCCATCGCTGCCCAAATCCATGGTGTGAGGCGCAACTCTTTGAAGGGCTTCGTCACGCCATCGGTCGCGGTGCACTTGACATCGAGGGCCTTGGCGAAAAGCTGCTTGCGCAGCTCGTCGACCGAGGGCGGGTGCGTCGACTCGCGGATTTATTCACCCTTACGGCGAGCGACCTTGATGGACTGGAGCGTATGGGGAGCACTGCGGCGAAGGAGAAGAAGGGCGGCGCGAAACGTATTGACAACGTGCTGCGCGAACTGAGTCGGCGGAAAGAGCAAGAGCTCTGGCGTGTGCTCGTTGCGCTTGGGATCCGCCATGTAGGCGAGACAACGGCCCGAGATCTCGCTGCCGAGCTCTCGCGCCGAGTTCCCCCTGGCCCGGACTGGAGCGCGCGCGTCGCCGCAGAGCTGCGTCGCTTGAAACGGGGGGACCTGACGAGCGTAAATGGCGTGGGGGCAGTCGTGGGCGAGAGCATTGAGCGCTATTTCGCCAGTGATATCACGGGAGGCGGACTTCACGAACTTCTGTCCGCGGGGGTGACCTTCAAGCCGAGCACGATCCCTGTCGCAGTTGGCAGGGCGGGCCCATTGAGCGGAGAGGTCGTCGTCGTGACTGGGACGTTCGCGATTTCGGGCCTGAGTCGGCGGGAGGCGCACGATCGCATCCGCGCGGCAGGTGGAATCGTTGCTGAGGCCGTGAGCTCCAAGACGACCCTCCTCGTTGCAGGGGAGAAGGGTGGGAGCAAGCGCGCCGATGCAGAGAGGCTCGGCATACGAATCGTGGACGAGACGGGGTTTTTTCGGATCCTCGAGGAGTCTGCTTCGGGCGGGTAGGATGCTCGCATGAGCAAACTCACCCGAGCCGAAGTGGAGAAGGTAGCCGCACTCGCTCGCCTGGGCCTTACGAACGAAGAGATTGAGGCGTTGCAGGTCGACCTAAACCTGATCCTCGAGCAGTGGTCTCGCCTCGCCGAGGTGGATACCTCAAGCGTTCCGGCGAGCGCACAGACGATCGTTCAAGCGATGCCACTCCGTGAAGACACGCCGCAACCTTCGCTCTCTGCCGACGAGGCCCTGCAAAACGCACCCGCTCGTAACGGTGCCTATGTGAAGGTCCAGGCGATCCTGAGTGAGGAGGCCGACGGATGAGTGCAGAGTTTCGCCGGGCAACCGCCGCTCAACTGCGCGCCGGGTATGGGAGCGGTACGTTCACGTCGCTCGAGGTGGTCGACGAGCTCCTCGGCGCAATCGCACAGGAAGACGCCGCACTCGGTGCGTGGCTGCATCTACGAACGGATGAGGTCCGTGGGGAGGCGCAACGCGCCGATGATGCGTATGCGGCGGCCCGAGCTAACGGAGCAGACGCGGTTCATGCACTCGCACCTCTCCTTGGCGTCCCCGTTGCGCTTAAGGATCTCGTCAACATGCGAGGCACTCCAACGACCGCTGGCTCCAAGATGCTTGAGGGCTATGTGAGTCCATACGACGCCACGATCACGTCCAAGCTCAAGGCTGCGGGCGCGCTCATTCTCGGGAAGACGAACATGGATGAGTTTGCGATGGGCTCGTCAACCGAATTCAGTGCGTACCGACGCACGGTCAATCCGTGGGATCGTGAACGCGTCCCAGGTGGCTCGTCAGGCGGATCCGCTTCGGCAGTTGCGGCGTTCCATGCACCACTCAGCATCGGCAGTGACACGGGTGGGTCAATCCGCCAACCCGCGAGCCTAACCGGGATCACAGGGATGAAGCCAACCTACGGCCGCGTCTCGCGCTATGGCATCGTCGCCTTCGCATCCTCCCTGGATCAGATCGGACCATTCGCGCGCAGCGCGCAGGATGCTGCGTTGATGCTCCATGCGATTGCTGGATCTGACCCCCGCGATGCGACAAGCTCCGCACTCCCTGTTGACTCGGCACTGCTCACGCTCCCGCAAGGGGACCAAGCGGCGATTGCGATCAAGGGGAAGCGCTTCGCCCTCCCGAAGGAGTATTTCGTGGCGGGGATGGAGCCGGGAGTGGAGGCGGCGGTCCGCGCCGCGGTTGCTGCACTGCAGTCGGCTGGCGCTGTCATAGATGAGGTGAGTCTGCCAACCACAGAGCATGCTCTTGCCACGTACTACATCGTTGCGCCGGCCGAGGCGTCTGCGAATCTTGCGCGCTATGACGGAATCAGGTTCGGCGCGTCGAAGCATGGCGGAGGCGATCTGCTTGGTGGCTACCTATCGACGCGTGGACGCGGCTTCGGACCCGAGGTACGCCGACGCATCATGCTTGGTACCTATGCGCTCTCGGCAGGCTTTTATGACGCGTACTACCTCAAGGCACAGAAGGTGCGCACGCTCATTGCCCGTGACTTTGATCGCATCTGGTCGGCAGGGTATGACGCGATCGTCGCGCCAGCGAGCCCGTCAGTCGCGTGGAAGTTTGGCGCAAAGTTGAGTGATCCTGTCGCCATGTATCTCGCCGATGCCTGCACGATCCCAACGAACATGGCGGGGCTCCCAGGGCTCAGCACGCCGTGCGGGCTCTCCGATGGTCTCCCAGTCGGCCTGCAACTGATCGGTGCTCCCTGGAGTGAGGCTGCTCTCCTCTCAATCGCCGCTGGCTATGAGGCGCTCACGGTTGATGCGCCATGGCGAGCAGTTGAGCCGACAGATCTCGCAACGCTCGGAGGTGCCGCATGAGCAGCTTCGCCGAGCGCACACTCGCCGATCGCGTGCATGCGGTGCCACCGTCTGGCATCCGCCGCTTCTTTGACATCGCGGCCCAGATGGAGGACATCATCAGCCTCGGCGTCGGCGAACCTGACTTTGATACGCCGACCCACATCACCGAGGCGGCGATCAGTAGCCTTCGTGCGGGGCGGACGCACTACACATCAAACTACGGGACGCCAGAGCTGCGCGCCGCAATCTCCGACAAGATTTTCGAGCGATCGGGTGTGCGATACGACCCAGCGACCGAGATCATCGTCACGATTGGTGCCTCTGAGGCGGTTGACCTCGCCATTCGCGGGACAATCAATCCAGGCGACGCACTCATCCTCCCGGAGCCCTCGTACGTTGCGTATCTCCCCGCCGTGGTCTTTGCGGGTGGCCAGGTGCGATCAATCCCAACGAGCGCGGATGATGGCTGGCGGTTGGATTCAAGCGCGGTGGATGCTGCAGCGAGCGGCGCAAAGGCGCTCTTCCTTGGGTACCCGGCGAATCCAACGGGTGCGACCCTTGATGAGGCAACACGTGTCGAACTGTCGCAGATCGCAGTGAAGCACGATCTCCTGGTGATCAGCGACGAGATCTACGACCGTCTCGTCTATGAGGGCCCAGAGCATCGGGCGATCTCCGCGTATCCCGGGATGAAGGAGCGCACGATTCTGATCGGCGGCTTCTCTAAGTCCTATGCAATGACGGGTTGGCGTGTTGGCTTCCTTTGTGCGCCAGCGGAGATCGTTGCTGGACTGGTAAAGATTCATCAGTACGCGATCATGAGTGCACCCACCCCATCTCAAGATGCCGCGCTTGAGGCGCTGCGCAACGGTGAGCCCGCGCTTGAAGAGATGCGCGCCGCCTACGCACGTCGCCGGAGCATCGTTCTGGATGGACTTGCCGCACTGAAACTCCCTACGGGAGCGCCGAAGGGAGCCTTTTACGCCTTCCCGGATATCTCGGCACTCGGCATCAGTGACGAGGCGTTCGCTGAGCGTCTCCTCCAAGAGGAGCGAGTTGCTGTAGTTCCTGGGTCTGCCTTTGGGGAGAGCGGGCGCGGTCATGTCCGTGTTTGCTACGCGGTATCGGAAGAGAAGCTGCGTGAAGCGCTGATTCGAATAGGGCGCTTCGTTGGGACTCTTCAGAAGGCCTCCGCATGAGCTGGGAGGCGGTGATCGGCATTGAGATCCATGTGCAGCTACGCACTGCGACCAAGATGTTCTGCCCGTGTGCGATCCCAGCAGAGGGGGACGCGCCAAACACGCGCACCTGCCCTACGTGCCTCGGGCTCCCAGGCGCCCTCCCAGTGCCGAACCGCACTGCGATTGAGAGGGTACTCGCGGTGGGTGCCGCAATCGGTGCGAAGAGCCCTACAACCACTCGTTGGGATCGGAAGAACTATTTCTACCCCGACCTCCCAAAGGGCTATCAGATCAGCCAGCTTGATCTGCCACTTGCGGAGCACGGTAGTCTCACAGTCATCACGAGTACGGGTTCCAGTTCCGTACGGATTCGACGCGCACATCTCGAGGAGGATACGGCGAGACTTCGACACGAGAAGGGGGCCGACGGGACGAGGGCGAGCCTCATTGATTACAACCGATCGGGAGCAGCGCTCCTTGAGATCGTGACTGAGCCTGACATCCGCGATGGTGAGACTGCGCGGCGCTATGCAGAAGAGTTGCGACTCCTCCTGCGAACCATTGGTGCGGCAGACGCCGAGATGGAGAACGGTCAGATGCGCGTGGAGGCAAACGTTTCGCTGCGCCGTTCAAGCGATCACCCATTCGGTACCCGCGTAGAAGTGAAGAACATGAACTCGTTCCGTTCAGTTGAGCGAGCGATCGCCTACGAGATTGCGCGCCAGGCAGAAGTGTTGGACGCGGGGGGCAAGGTCACGCAAGAGACACGTGGATGGGACGAGGGGAGCGAAACCACCTACACGATGCGCGCGAAGGAGGACTCGCACGACTATCGTTACTTCCCTGAGCCCGACCTGCCGCCACTCGACATCGATCCCGCCTGGCTCAACGCGATCACCGCTGATCTCCCAGAGCTCCCAGGGGCTCGGCGCGCGCGCTACGTCAGCGAGCTCGGACTCACCGACTATGACGCAGGTGTACTCGTTGCCGAACCGCGTGCCGCCGCACTCTTTGAGGCGGCACGTTCCGCTGAGAGCGGACTGGACGTGAAACTGCTTGCGAATTGGGTGAGCGGTGAATACCTACGTGTGGCGAAAGAGGGTGCTGCTGACCCAGATCCTGTCCAGTTTGCTGCGCTTGTCGCCGCAGTTGCGAGCAGGGAGATCAACGGCACTACGGCGAAGGCGCTCTTCACCGAAATGATGAAGACGCCGCTGAATGTCCGTGAGGCGATCTCCGCGCGAGGACTGGGACAGATCAGTGACGCGGGTGCACTCGAGAAGATCATCGCCGAGGTCATTGCGGCAAACCCGCAAGCGATTGCCGACTGGAAGGCGGGGAAGCAGCAAGCTGTGAGCTTCCTCGTTGGCCAAGCGATGAAGGCGAGCAAAGGGCGCGGCGATGCAGCGCTCCTTGGCGAATTGATTCGCGAAGCGCTCAATCGTTGAGATGCTGGACATCGTTCGACTCATTACTGGGGGCTTTGGGGTCGCTGGCCTTATCTATCTCGCACGTCAGCTCCCACCGCTGCTAACTCAGTATCGTCTTCATCAGATGCGTGTCGGCGGTGCGAGGCGCTACAGTGAGTGGCGCGGTGCACTTGGTGCTGGCCCTGATGTTCTCGACCGCCTTGAGGGGGAGATGATCGTTTCGCGACTGAAGCGTCTCGCCGGCGTTGGCGTCGCCTCCTTTGTTGGGATTGCACTCGCCCTCTTCCCGCCGTTCCGCTGACGCTTTGGTTAGGCGCTCGGGCCTGAAACCCTTAGTCGCTGCACCTCGATTGCCGTGCAACGATCCTGCACGAATGAGACTCCCGCATCTGCGGCGAGTGCGGCAGCTTCCGGACTGATGATGCCGAGTTGCAGCCAGACCGCGCCCGCGCCAACTGCGATTGCGTCACGTGTGATCGCGACGCAGTCTTCTGAGCGTCGAAAGACATCAACGAGATCAATGCGTTCTCCGTTTGGAAGGGAGGCTGCTGCGGTGGCAAGGTCAGGGAAGCAGGGGAGTCCTGCAACTCCATCGGTCAGGGCCTCCGCGGAAGGGTTAACGGGGAGGATGCGCCAGCCTACTGACTTCAGGACGAGCAGGACACCGTGTGATGGGCGATCAACTCTTGGTGAGGCTCCAACGATCGCGATCGTACGGCTTTCGGCGAGGAGGGTTCGAAGCTGATGGTCGGTGGGAGGGGGCGCGCCTCGCCCTTCGGCAGCGTCGATCGCTGCCCTGATCCTCGTGCGTTCGCGCTCATCCACGAGCAAATCCTACTCGCTCGGTAGACTCCCCCCGTGAGCAAGAGGCCCGACTTCACCCATCTCCACGTCCACACCGAGTTCAGCCTGCTCGATGGCATGAGCAAGATCGACGCGCTCATGGACGAGACAAAGGCGCTCGGCATGGACTCGATTGCGATCACCGATCACGGTGCCCTCTACGGAACGGTGCAGTTTGTCCAAGCCGCGACAAAACGCGGAATCAAGCCGATCATCGGTGTGGAGACCTACGTTGCGCGTCGCGGCATGGGAGACAAGGAGGGGAAGGCAGACCAGCAGCCTTTCCATCTCGTCTTGCTCGCCACGAGTGCAACTGGCTATCGCAACCTCTGCCGACTCGTCACCGACGCACACCTTGACGGTATGTATTACAAGCCTCGCATTGACCACGACCACCTCGCGAAGTATTCGGACGGACTGATTGGACTCTCCGGCTGCCTGAACGGTGAGATCGCGCGTGCACTCGAGGTTGATGACTGGGAACACGCTCGGTCACTTGCTGGTCGCTACGGTGACATCTTCGGCAAGGGGCGGTTCTATTTGGAGGTACAGGATCATGGCCTCCCCGAACAGAAACGACTGAACGAGCAACTCTTTAAGCTCGCCCCTGAGGTTGGGCTCCCACTCGTGTTGACGAACGACCTCCACTACGTGAAGGCGACGCAGCAAGGGGCACACGATGTGCTTCTATGCATCGGAACCGCGTCGAATCTAGAGACTCCGAATCGAATGCGCTTCAATAGCGGCGACTTCTACTTGAAGTCGCCCGCAGAAATGGCCACGCTTTTCCCTGATCGGCCTGAGTTGCTCCGCAACACCCGAGTGATCAGCGATGCGGTTGATTTCAACCTCGCCCTCGGTCAACTTCGCATGCCCGACGTTGAGGTGCCAAAGGGGGAGAGCGTTGACAGCTGGCTTCGAAAGGAGGCGGAGCGAGGGCTCGCCCGTCGCTATGGGACGGCCTCAACGGCTGCGCGCGAACGGATGGAATACGAACTCGGGGTGATCCTGAAGATGGGATATGGCGCCTACTTCCTGATCGTTGCTGACTTCGTTCGATTTGCACGGGAGCAGGGGATCGCGACAACCTGCAGAGGAAGTGCTCCCGGCTCGATCGTCACCTATGCACTTGGGATCACACCCGTGGACCCACTCCACTATGACCTTCCATTCGAACGCTTCCTCAACGAAGACCGCGTCACGATGCCGGACATTGACATTGACTTTGAAGATGGACGACGAGAGGAGGTGATCCGTTACGTTGCGCAGAAGTATGGCGAAAGCCAAGTCGCTCAAATCATCACGTTCGGGACGATGGCCGCACGAGCGGCAATACGCGATGTTGGACGTGTTCTTGGGAAGAGCTACAGCGATGTTGACCGGCTTGCGAAGGCGGTTCCAGAGAAGCTGGGGACCACGCTCGCGCAGGCCCGCAGGGACTCCGACTTCAAGGCGCTCGCGGAGAGCCAAGAGTACGCGCCTATCGTCGAACTTGCCGAGCAACTTGAGGGGGTGGTGCGCAACGCGTCCACTCATGCGGCTGGCGTGGTGATCAGTCGCGAACCGCTCACAGAGATCATGGCGCTCCAGCGCGCCACCAACTCAGACGGGGTCATGACGCAGATCGAGATGCACGGCGTAGAGGCGCTGGGCCTCCTCAAGTTTGATTTCCTAGGCCTCTCGAACCTCACGATTCTTCGCACGGCGGTGGACCGCATCAAGGCAACGTACGGGGTTTCAATCAACCTTGACACGATTCCACTAGATGACGCAAAGACCTTCGCCCTCTTGGCCTCGGGCGAAACGAGCGGGATCTTTCAACTCGAATCTGCTGGGATGCGCCGCTACATCAAGGAACTGCGCCCAACGAGCGTGTTCGATCTGGCCGCCATGGTTGCACTGTATCGGCCGGGACCGATGGCGAACATCCCCTCGTACATCCGTCGCAAGCACGGAACAGAGCCGATCACATACCTGCACCCACTTCTTGAGCCATTCCTCAAGCGAACATACGGCGTGTTCGTATACCAGGAGGACATCATGGCGGCCGCATCGGCGCTCGGTGGCTTCTCCGGGCCAAAGGCTGACACCTTGGGTTATGCGGTGCGCAAGAAGAAGAAGGATGTGCTCGCTGGGCTCAAGCAGGAGTTCATTCGGAGCGCAGCAGGGCGTGGCGTGGCCCCAAGCGTGATCGAGCAGGTTTTCCAGGCGTTTGAGCCGTTTACAGACTACGGATTCAACAAGGCGCACGCTACCTGTTACGGCCTCATTGCCTACCAAACTGCCTACTTGAAGGCGAATTACACGGTTGAGTACATGACGAGTGTCCTCAATGCCTTCCGCAACAAGGAAGACAAGGTCGCTACGGCAATTGCGGAGTGCCGAAGGCTGGGCATAGCCATCCTTCCGCCTGACATTGAACGATCACAGCTGGACTTTGAACCAGAGGGGGGCGCGATTCGATTCGGTCTTCTTGCGATCAAGAATGTTGGTGCTGGGGCGGCGGAATCCATCGTGGCGGCGCGCACGCACGATGGTGAATTCAAGAGCCTGCAGGATCTGTGCGATCGTATTGACCTTCGACTTGCAAACAAGCGCGTCTTCGAGGCGCTTGCAAAGGTCGGAGCCCTGCAGAAGTTTGGCCACCCGGCCCAGATCTTGATGGCCCTCGACGAAGCCCTCTCCGCAGGGTCGAGCGCGCAACGCGAGCGCGCTGCAGGACAGGTTTCACTCTTTGACTCCGCCCCTGGCATCGTGCTCTCAATGGCTCCATCCCTCCCACACGTCGTGGAGGCACCTACTCGGGAGCGGCTCCGCTGGGAGCGAGAGCTCCTCGGCGTCTACCTCTCCGACCACCCGATGAATGCGCTCGCGCCGCTCCTCGCCCCGCATGTCAACGCCTTCGTGGGCGACTTCTCCGATGAGTCACCTACCAGTGAGGATCGAGTGACGATCGGCGCAATTGTGACCAACGTTCGAACACTTGTGACGAAGGCGGGGGCGGCAATGGGAATTCTCACCGTAGAAGATTTGACGGGGAGTATTGAGGTTGTTGCCTTCCCAAAGACCTGGGAGGCCACGCGCGATGCATGGGTCGAGGGCGAGCCTTTGCTCATTGCCGGCCGCCCTGAACTTCGTGGTGAAACATGGTCAATCATCTGCGAATCCGTTCTGCCGTGGGAAGAGGCGCAAGCGCTCACGCCCGAGGGAATCGCCGCGGACTTGGCGAAGAACACAGGGGGGACGCGTCGCTTCGCACCTCGCAACAGCACTCCGGCCGGCACACTCTCCCGAGGACTTGTCCCCGAGGAGCGCGAAGGAGAGATCAGGATGTCGGGTCCGGTAGTACCGGTCAGCGAGGCACCGGCAGATCCTGTCGAAGCGCCAGCTGGGGCAGCACTACACATTCGTTTTCAACCTGGGCAATCGGTGGAGGAGACGGTCCGCGCAATGGAGGTCGTGAAGTCTGAACTCCGTTCGCGCCCTGGGAACACCAAGGTTGTTGTCTACATTCCACAGGCTGGTGGTGCTCAGCACCTCCCCATGGAAATCCGCAGCGGGGTAGCGTGGGATCCGAGCTTCCCTGCTGCGATCCGCGGGCGCGTGGGCCCATCCGCCGTGCGCTTTGACATCGTGCCTGACGGCGAGTCACTCCCCGCTGCCTGAGGCGCACTTTGCGTAAACGCGGCAGAATAGCGGCATGACTTTGAAGACATACGCCTCGGTCCTTCTTCGGCAGTCGGCACCCGCTGGCGTTGACTGGAAGAGCATGCCGCGCCTCGCACGCGCCCTTCTCCTCGCCCGCGCCTCCGTTCTTCCGCTCACGGTCGTTGGCTCTGGACAGGGGCTTCTCTACGCATGGTGGAGGGGGAGCATCAGTGACACGAGCGCAGGAGTGAGCGGACTCCTTCTCGGGTTCGCCGCATTCATCGGCGCAAACCTTGCTCATGCAGCGAACAATTTGGCAAACGATTGGCGCGACTACCACGACGGCCTTGATCGACCAGGGTATCCACGCGCAGACTACTCACCGCATCCGATCGCATCGGGGGCGATGTCCAGTAAGACGCTGTTCCTTGTGATCGCGATCATCACTGGCCTCGCCGCCCTTCTCGGTGGCTTCGCGATGGTGATGCGCAGCGAGCCACTCCTTGGAGTCTTTGCAGTTGCTGGGCTGATCCTTTCGTGGGGGTACACCGATCCACCGCTTCGCCTGAAGCGACGCGGTCTCGGTGAGCTCTCCGTCCTCCTCGTATGGGGGCCGCTCATGGGTGGCGGCACGTACCTTGCAGCAACGGGGACGATTGATGGAACCGTGCTGCTCGCAACACTTCCATGGGGTGCGATTGCAACCGCAGTTCTCTTCGGGAAGCACCTCGACAAGATTGAGGCAGACAGCTCGCGCGGAGTTGGCACGTTTGTGGTGCGAATCGGTGAGCGCCGCGCGCGCGCCGGAACACTCCTCCTGCTTAGTGTCGGCTACATCAGCGTTGCGCTCTTCGGTCTCCTCGGAATCTTTCCATGGATCGTTGCGCCGCTCGCCGGGCTCGGTGCGCTCTCAGCACTTCCTGCAATGAAGATCGTTGCCGCGCCACGTCCGAGTGCTCCGCCGGTCGGATATCCGCTCTGGCCGCTCTGGCATGTTGGCGCTGCATTCCTTGCGGGACGCCCAGCGATGGGTGCGCTTTTCTTTGGGCTGATTCTGGGTACGCTCCTCGGCATCTAGCCGAGCGAGCAGTAGTTCTGTCTTCGGTTCTACTTCGTCTTCGCCTCGGGCCTCGCAACGCGCGCAGGGGGAGTGCTCAGCGCGGTGATCTTCGCGATCTCAACTTCAATGGCAGCGACGCGCGCGGCAGCGGTTCGCCACTCGGGCGACCCAGGCGTGAGGGACGCACGTTCAGCGCGCGCCTGCGCATGCTCACGCATGAGAGTTTCGCGATCAGCTCGTGCTCGGTTGTTCTCCGTCATTGCTTCCCTTTGGTGGTGCCGTCCCCTGGTTGGTGCCGAAGGCGGGACTCGAACCCGCATGATCTCATCGACCGGCCGATTTTAAGTCGGATGCGTCTGCCATTTCGCCACTTCGGCTACATGATTGTAGCGGGGTCGTGGCCTTGGTACCGAAGGTGGGAGTCGAACCCACATGACCTTGCGGTCGACCGATTTTGAGTCGGTTGCGTCTGCCATTTCGCCACTTCGGCGCTCCTGAATCCTAGCGGTGCGGCATCATTACGGCATGGGTGTATTGAAGGGGCGGTCGCAGCGCGAGCCGGAGGAGCGACTTCGCCTCCTTGGTGCCGCGCGGGCAGGTGACGCGGAGGCCTTCCGTGCCCTCTTCACCCCCGATCTTGACCTCGCTTGGAGGATGGCACTTCGGATCACGGGTGAGCCTGCGAGCGCCGACGATGCACTGCAGGAGGGGCTGATCTCCGCCTACCGAGCTCTCGATCGGGTGGAGCCTCGTAACCTGCGCGGCTGGTTCGTTCGAATCGTTCAAAATGCGGCGCGCGACGCGGGCCGTCGGGAGCGGCGTCACCCCACGATCCAGATTCAGACGCACGAGGAAGAGGGGGGCGGAGCCGAGCGAAGGGGTGCCGCTGAGTTGCCCGCTGGGCGCGCGAGCGATCCTGCAGGGGTGGTTGAGGGGCGCGAGCTTGCGGCACAACTACGGGCGGCACTCAGGGAGATCCCGGAGGAGAGGCGAACCGCCATCCTCCTCTTTGATGTGGACGGATACACCTATGCCGAGATTGCCGAGATCACAGAGAGCTCCCTTGGAACGGTGAAGAGTCGAATCAGCCGTGGCCGCGAGGAGCTGAGGAGCCTTCTCGCCGATCTGCGGCCGGGAACCCAAGGCGGCGAGCGCCCGTTAGGGGGTAGAGATGAGTGACGAGCGCCGCCCAACTACGCCGCATGACGCATCAGTGGAGTCTGCTGAGGCGGCAGCCCTGGCTGCCTATCGCAGCGAGGAGCCGGTCCGTCAGCGTGACCCGTTCCACGGGGCGGCGCTCCAGCAACTCATTGCAGAAGAGGCGGGCGCTCGTGCAACTCGACATCACGGCGGACCGATCGCGTGGCTCGCACGCTGGCTCAGGAGCGCACCACGCCCGGCACTCGCTGGTGCGGCACTCTCGCTGGCCCTCCTTGTCACAGGCGTACCGCTCGCCTCCCTGCAGCCAACAGTAGAGTCAGCATTGCGAAGCGACCCTGCTGCCGTCATGAGTGAGCTTCCTGGAGCCGAGCCCCTTGAAAGCCGCGCCGCGGATGACGTCGCCGCCGCAGAGTCCGTCGGGGCGGTCACAGAGACCCCGTGGCTCCTGATTGCAGGCGCAGTCGGACTCGCCGCCAGTCTTCTCGCCGCTGAGAGTGCGCGCCGCCGCCGACGCACGTAAGCCTTCGCCGCGCGCCGAGGTCGCGTCCCGCTGCGCTACGCTCCGTTCGTGGAATCGAAGCGACTCCTTCTCGTTGATGCCTATGGCCTGATCTACCGCGCCTTTCACGCCATCCCTCCGCTGACGAACAGTCGCGGGATCCTGACCAACGCGGCATTTGGGTTTACAAGCATCCTGCTTCGCGCGATCGCCGACGCAAAGCCAGCGCGCGCCATCGTTGCCTTTGATGCGCCTGGGGCAACTCACCGCCATGAGCGCTTCCCTGCATACAAGGCGCAGCGGCCCTCCATGCCGGATGAGCTCCGATCACAGGTCCCACTGGTGCGAGACCTTGTTGCCGCGCTCGGCCTACCGCTGCTCGAGGCGCCTGGATATGAGGCGGACGATGTGATTGGCACGATCGCAGAGCAGGCACGCGCGGCCGGGTGGGAGGTGATGATCGTCTCCGGTGACCTCGACATGCTTCAGCTCGTTGGACCGAACGTCTCCCTGCTTCACACGGCGAAGGGTGGCGCCGATGCGATGGTGATCTATGACCCTCCGAAGATCTTTGAGCGATACGGATTGACCCCAGAGCAAATTGTCGACTTCAAGGCGCTGAAAGGGGACAGCTCAGACAACATTCCTGGTGTCCCTGGAGTGGGAGAGAAGACAGCGGCGAAACTGATCGCAACATTCGGCACCCTTGAGGCGCTGTACCAGCGGCTTGATGAAGTTGAACCCGTACGAATTCGGGAGCTGCTTCGCCAGAATCAGGACGCCGCCTTCGCCGGACAAGGGTTGATGACCATTGATCGTGATGCACCTCTGCAACTACCTGGCGAGGGGGGCACCATCGGTGAGTACGATCGAGACCTTACGCTTGCACTTTTGCGTGAGCTTGAATTCCGTGCACTCATTGGACGCCTCCCGCCCCTTCGAGGCGAAGATCGGGAGACCGCGGCTGAGGCGGTGGCCGCAGCGACGGCAAGTGCAGCAATCCGCGGTGTGAAGGAGCGTCCTTCAGCACTCGCTAGTGCACCGTCACGCATGACGAGCGGTGATCTGCAGCTCGGCTTCGACTTCAATGCGGTGAGCGAGGGGAATCGCGCTGCTGGCCAGCATGGAGACGCAGTGCCAGGCGCGACCCCGCCTCTGGAGGCCTCTCCCGTTCTGAGCGCGCAGATCGAGGCACTCAAACGCGGCGATTTCGCCGCGGCAGGTGCGCTCCACGCTCAGTCACCTGAAGAGGCCGTCCAGTTCTTCGGTGGGCTACGGCGTCACGGCGTGCTGGCACTTGGCGGGGAGGGGGTGGACCGCCGTGGTCCATCAGGACCAATCGCTATTGCGATCGCTGATGAACAGGGCGGATTGATCACGGCTGATGACCCCGCGGTGATCCATCGACTCCTCACGCTCGTGGCCGGCGCCGGCCGTGATCTCGTCGGGCTCGCCATAAAAGAGATCTTTGGCGCGCTGCTTGCGATCGGTGCTGACCGCCCCCTCCGCCTCGTTGATGACGTGGCACTAGGGAGCTGGATTGGGAACGTGACGTTGCGCAATCCTGGGCTTGTTGAGGTTGCCGCGGCCCGCCTCGGGGCCGACATTCCTGAACGGCGTACGCCGTTGCAGACAGCTTCACTATGCGCGGTGGTTGCGCTCGCCTCGCGCCCAGGCCTTGATCGCGAGTTGCGTGCAATAGGGAGCGCACGGCTCTATCGAGAGATTGAACTCCCTCTGACCGAAGTGTTGGCGCGCATGGAGGGAGCAGGGATCGCCGTGGATCAGCAGGCGCTTGCGCAACTTGATGATGCGTTCAGGCGTGAGATCACGCGCCTCGAGGCGGCAGCGGCGTCGTCGGTTGGTCACGCTGTCGCGCTCGGTTCACCGAAGCAACTTGGCGAACTGCTCTTCGGCGAGCTCGGACTCTCGCGTGGCAAGAAGACGAAGACGGGGGCGTGGTCAACAGATGCGAGCGTGCTCGAAGAGATCCAGGAGGAGCATCCGTTGGTTGGTATTGCCTTGGAGTGGCGCAGCGTCTCCAAGCTCCAGAGCACCTATGTCGAGGCGCTCCCAAAACTCGTTGAGGCGGACGGCAGGATTCACACCACCTTTCAACAGTCAGTTGCTGCCACTGGTCGCCTAAGCAGTGTGGATCCGAACCTCCAGAACATCCCGATTCGATCCGAGCTAGGTAGAAAGATTCGGCACGCGTTTGTGGCTGAGCATGGACATCTGCTGATCGCCGCCGATTACAGCCAGATTGAGCTGCGCATCTTGGCCCACGTGACACGAGATCCCCATCTGATTAAGGCGTTTGCAGCGGGTGAGGATATCCATCGCGCTACGGCGTCACGCGTCCTTGAGAAGCCACTTGAACAGGTCAATGATGACGAGCGTGCGATGGCGAAGATGGTCAACTTTGGAATCGCGTACGGGATGGGTGACTTTGGCCTTGCGACACGCGCTGGGATCTCTCGTGATGCGGCAAAGTCGTTTATCTCTGGATACTTTGAGCGGTACCCTGGCATCAAGCGGTATATCGACACGATCAAAGAGGAGGCGCGCGCTCACGGGGCGGTGACGACGCAGCTCGGTCGCCGCCGGCCGATTCCAGAACTCCGTGCCGCGAATCCTGCGCTTCGCGCTGCAGGAGAGCGAGCGGCGATCAACCATCCGATCCAGGGAACTGCGGCCGACATCATCAAGGTGGCGATGATTCGCCTCAGCCCTCGCCTCCGCGACGCTGGGCTTACGGCGCGACTCATCCTGCAAGTACATGACGAACTCCTCCTTGAGGCACCGCACGGTGAAGTGGATCGTCTCGTTCCGCTCCTCATTGAGACGATGGAGGGGGCGCTCGCCCTCGACGTTCCGCTCACGGTGGAGGCGAAGGTTGGCCCCCGCTGGGATGAGATGCAGAGGTGGACCGAGCATGCCTGAACTCCCAGAGGTTGAAACGGTTGCACGTGATCTTGCGCGCCTTGTGGGCGGCGCAACGATCCGCACAGGGCGAATCCTTCGCGCCGCAAATCTCAGCACGCCTGATCCTGAAACCTTCACGCGGGCGATCGCAGGTCGGCGGATCGAAGGGGTGCGCCGTCGTGCGAAGTGGGTGCTTGTCGACCTAGAGGGTGGTCTGATCTTGATGGTCCACCTGCGCATGACGGGCCAACTCGTGGTGCTCCCGGCTACATCGGCCCCGGATCCATATGTTCGAGCGGAGCTGCAACTCGGCGATCAGCGAGTGATTCGATTCCGTGATGTTCGCGCGTTCGGCAGGCTCGCACTTGTCGCACGGAGAGAGGACGGGACTCCTTCGCGTTCGCTTGATCCGAACGGCGAAGCGGCACTGGGCGACCACGGGCCAGAGCCGCTAGAGGCGACCTTCACGGCGTCAAGGTTTGCGAGCGGTTTGAAGAGCCGCCGTGGCCGATTGAAAAGTCTCCTCCTCGATCAGCGATTCATCGCTGGGCTTGGAAACATCTATGTCGATGAGGCACTCTGGCGCGCTCGCCTGCACCCGCTCGCGATGGCTGCAGCGCTCCGCACGGCAGAGGCGGAGCGGCTCCATGATGCGATCGTCTCGCTGCTTCGCGAGGCGGTGGCTGCGCGCGGCTCGTCAATTGACGACTACACGGGTCCCGATGGCGACGGTGAGATGCAGGAGCGCCTCGCCGTCTACCAGCGCGGCGGTGCGCCGTGCATGCGGTGTGGCACCACGATTCGGCGCGTGACACTTGGAGGTCGCGGCACGCACTACTGTCCCCGCTGCCAGCCGCTGCCACGGGGGCGTCGTGCAGCCGGTTCGGCGGGAGACCTGAAGAGGTCCTCCACGTTGCGTCGAGGTCCACGATGGAGTGAGTCACTTGAAGAGGGGAGCCTTGGGGCGACCGCAACGGAGCGCGCGGCGGCGCGTCGTCGGGCAGTTCGCGCTGGCGGTGCGCGATGAGCATTCTCACTCTGAGCGACGTTGGACGCGAGATCGGCGCGGTCACCATTCTTGAGAACGTCACTGTGAGTGTGGCCGCTGGCGAGAGGATTGGACTCGTGGGACCGAATGGAGCGGGGAAGACAACGCTGCTGCGCATGATGATTGGCCGCGACGAACCGGATCGAGGTCGCGTGGATCGTGCGCGCGGCGTCAACATTGAAGTGTTGGCGCAAGAGTCATCCCATGACCCACGGCTTCTTGGGGCGGCGACGCTCACCGATGCGGTCCGAAGTGGTGCGGAAGAGATCACAAGGATCGCCAACGCGTTGTTGGAGGCAGAGGCGGCGGGGAGCGTTGCAACGCCTGAGTATGCCGCCGCACGCCAACGATTCGATGCGCTCGAGGGGTACACGATTGACGACCGAGTAGCATCAGCACTTCGAGGTCTCGGGTTCCCTACACCGCGACACCGAGAGTCCCCCTCGCGGCTCTCTGGAGGAGAACAGACTCGCATTGCACTGGCGCGACTCGTCATTGCTGATCCGGACCTCCTCCTCCTCGACGAGCCAACGAACCATCTGGATGTGGAAGCGATCGAGTGGCTTGAAGGGGCGCTACGTGCTCGGGGCGGGGCACTCGTTGTGGCGAGTCACGATCGTTCGCTTCTTGATGCCGTTGTGGATCGAGTCTGGGAGGTTCGCAACCATACCGTCAGGCGATTCCGTGGGAACTACTCGGCATACGCGCAACAGCGCGAATCTGGGGAGCTAGACGCAGAGCGTGACGCGGAGCGACGGACGAAGGAGATCGCACGAGAGCGCGAGTTGATCCAGACGTATCGAAGCCATCGGAAGTACAGCAAGATGCACGAACATGAGCGGCGGTTGGCGGCGATTGAGCCAGTGGTTGCACCGAAGCGACGAGCAACACTTGCCATCTCTGCCGCAGGTGCGGGTCGAGGCCCCGCAGAGCCCGTGCGCCTGGTGGAGGCAGAGGTCGGATATCGTGAGCCGGCGCGACGAGTCATCGCCCGTGCGGAGAGCATTGCACTCCGGCGTGGTGAGCGGGTTGGCATCGTCGGTCCGAATGGTGCGGGGAAGACCACCCTGCTGAAGAGCATCGCTGGAATCCTTCCACCACTCAGTGGCGAGATTCAGGTTGCGCACGGTGTCATCCCTGCCTATCTCGCGCAGGTGCGCGCGGCCGGCCTGCATGGCACGACAGTAATCGAGGCGCTTCGCACCGCGGTCCCCGTTGAAGCGTCGGTAGCGCGTGGGCATCTCGCTCGGTTCCTCTTCCGTGGCGATGAGATTGACAAAGAGGTGGCCGTACTCTCGGGTGGCGAGCGGAGTCGACTCGAACTCGCCATTCTCGGATTGCTTCCATCGAACCTGCTCCTTCTGGACGAGCCGACAAACCACTTGGACGTGGACGCCTGTGAGTCGCTTGAACGATTCCTCCTTGACGGGGAGCGAACGGTCCTCTTGGTCAGTCACGATCGTCGCCTGCTCGAACGCATCTGCACGCAACTCTGGGTCGTAAGCGATGGTGCAGTCGTGCGATTTGATGGCGGATGGCGTGAGTGGCGGAGCGCGGTCGCTGCAGGATGGACGGTTGCCAACGCTGGCTCGCCTGACACCGCGAAGCGCGCATCTGGATCCCGTGCAACGAGCGGCGCTCTTGCGCGTCCCGCCACACCAGCACCAGCGAGAGGGAAAAAGGGGCCAGCGCTCAGCAAGGAGCAGGCGCGCCGTCGTCGGGCCGCGCTCGATGCGGATCTTGAGCGCCTCGGGCTGCGGAGGTCACAACTAGAGTTGTCGCTCCTTGATCCGAAGGTGATCGCTTCCTACACTGAGCTCGCGCGTGTGACGAGCGAACTCGCGGACGTCTCAGCCGCTCTGACCGCGGCCGAAGAGGCGTGGCTCGCGTTGGAGAGTGAGGTGATGGCGTGAAGGTGATCGGCGTCTGCGGTCCGATCGGCGCAGGGAAGAGTTCCATCGTCAAGGCACTCACAGAGGACCGGGCGCTTGCTCGGGATCTCGGCGGCTCCGTGCACTCCATTGATGCGGACGCGGTGCTACGAGAGGCCCGGCGCTCTTCACTCCCCCTGCAGCGTGCGATCGGTGCAATCGTTCCCGAGGCACAACGTGAAGACGGGAGTCTGGACAGCGCTCGACTCTCATCCGCTGCGTTCGAGCGACCAGCGGCTCTCGCGGCGCTTGAGCAGTTGCAGTGGCCCATCGCTCGAAAGGCGATCAGTGAGGCACGTGCAGTGGGGGAGGCGAGTGGCGCGGCGCTACTCCTTGTTGAAGCGATCGCGCTCCTCGACTCTGGTCTTGCTCAAACAATGGATGGGCTCCTCCTCATTGACGCGCCACGAGATATTCGTCAGTCGAGACTCGTGGAGCGCGGGCTGAGCGCGGAAGAATTTGCGCGGCGTGAGGGGGCCCAGTCAGGTCTCAGCACGCGGCTGCGCGAAGCGGGGGCGCTCCCGATCGACGCTCAGCACGGCGTCGCGGAGGGTGCCGCTGCGGCGGCAGATGCACTCCGCCTTCTATGCTCCACTCGTGAAAGGAAGCCCAATCCAACCGACTGATCACACCCCCGCACTTGGTGCGGTGTTTGCGCTGCGCTCAGACTTTCAGCCAACCGGAGATCAGCCGAAAGCGATCGAGGGCCTCGTTGAGGGTCTCCGCGCTGGGCTCCATCATCAGGTGCTCCTTGGGGCAACTGGGACTGGGAAGACGTTCACGATCGCGAACGTGATACAGCAGGTGCAGCGGCCGACGCTGATCCTTGCGCACAACAAGACACTTGCGGCACAGCTCTACTCCGAGATCAAGGAGTTCTTCCCAGAGAACGCTGTTGAGTATTTTGTCTCCTACTTCGACTACTACCAGCCAGAGGCGTATCTGCCGCGCTCCGATACGTACATTGAGAAGGATTCAAGCCGCAACGATGAGATTGACCAGTTGCGTCACGCGGCAACCAAGGCGCTCTTTGAGCGGCGCGATACGGTCATCGTGGCCTCCGTCAGCTGTATCTACGGTCTCGGCGCACCGGTTGACTATGGGGCAACGATCTTGCGTGTGCGGAAGGCGGGGAAGTACCGCCGCGACGCCATCCTGCGTCACTTGGTCGACTTGCAGTATCAACGGAATGATGCCACCCTCGGCCGCGCGAAGTTTCGCGTTCGTGGAGACACCATCGAAGTACAGCCAGCGGGCGAGGAGACGATCATCCGCGTGGAGTTTTTCGGTGATGAGGTGGAGCGTATCGCGGAGGTTGACCCGCTCACGGGTGAAATCCTCGCGGAGCGGAACGAGATGGTGATCTACCCCGCAACGCACTATGTGACCCCCACGGAGAAACTCGCCGAAGCGATTCGTGACATTGAGAAGGAGATGGAGTCGCGCTGCGAAGAACTTGAGGCTACCGGGAAGGTGCTCGAGGCGGCGCGACTCCGACAGCGAACCACCTTTGATCTCGAGATGATGCGTGAGGTTGGGTATTGCTCGGGGATTGAGAACTACTCCCGCCACCTCTCGCGCCGCGAGCCAGGGTCGCGCCCATGGACGCTGCTCGATTACTTCCCAGCTGATTGGCTTCTGGTTGTAGATGAGAGCCATATGAGCATCCCGCAGGTCGTTGGCATGTACAAGAACGATCGTTCACGCAAGGAGATCCTTGTGGACTTCGGCTTCCGTCTCCCAAGCGCGCTTGACAATCGCCCACTTACATTTGAAGAGTTCGAGGGAAGCGTACGTCAAGCAATCTACGTCTCAGCAACCCCTGGAAGCTATGAGATGACGAAACAGGAGCGCGTGGTCGAGCAACTCATCCGACCGACGGGCGTGGTGGACCCTACGATCACCGTCGTTCCAACCGCAGGGCAGATTGATGACTTGATGAAGCGTGTCCAGGAGAGGATCTCTCGCCGTGAGCGCGTGATCATCACGACGCTCACCAAGCGCATGGCAGAAGAGCTCGCTTCGTATCTGGAGGAGGCTGGCATTCGCGTTCGTTACCTGCACAGCGAAGTTGACACGCTGGAACGCGTCGAGATCCTGCGTGACCTGCGTCTCGGCGTCTTTGATGTGATCGTGGGGATCAATCTCCTTCGCGAGGGAATCGATCTTCCCGAGGTAACGCTGGTGGCAATCTTGGATGCCGATAAGGAGGGATTCCTCCGTAGTGCATGGGCGCTTATTCAGACAGTTGGGCGAGCGGCGCGAAATGTTGGTGGTGAGGTTGTCTTCTACGCAGATAAGATGACTGAGTCCATGCGCGTTGCAATCTCAGAAACGGATCGGCGCCGAGGGATCCAGGAGCGCTGGAACGCCGCTCACGGCATCACCGCCACGACGATCAGTAAGCCGATTCGTGACTTGAACGACCGTCTGCGCAGCGTTGCTGAGAAGGCGGAGTCGTACGCTGGCGGAAAGGGTGGAGCGCTCAGTGAGATCGGCCGAAGCGAGATTGAAAAGATGGTCAGGCAACTCGAGGCGCAGATGCGCCTTGCGGCGAAAGAGCTTGAGTTTGAGCGTGCCGCCTCGATTCGCGATGAGCTTCGGAGCCTTCGCCAGGGTGTTCTCGAAGAGGATGCAGCGGTCCGGATTGCGCGGCTCGCGGAGCGTGCTGCTGATGATGCAGCGGAACCGCGAGGGAGGGATCTGATGCCGCGCCGTGTTGCGAGTGGAACGGCACGCACCGTTCTCGCTCCAGCCCTGGACACCGCAGGTGATTGGCTCCCTGGTCTTCGTGATGAGCATGCGGAGAGCGATGATGCTGCATCAGACCCAGAGCAGCCTCGCGGCACCGATTCGGTACCCTCTCGGCGGCGCACCTGGGATCCGAGCGTGACACCGAACGTGATCAAGCGCCGCGGCGAGCGTCCGCGCAGAAGGGGCTGAAGTGGCACAAGAGAAGATCGTGATCCGTGGTGCACGCGAGCACAACCTCAAGGGGATTGACCTTGAGATTCCCCGCGACCGACTTGTGGTTGTGACGGGAATCTCGGGTTCTGGCAAGTCGAGTCTCGCCTTCGACACGATCTACGCCGAAGGGCAGCGTCGCTATGTGGAGAGCCTCTCCGCGTATGCACGGCAGTTTCTTGGCCAGATGGAGAAGCCAGATGTAGATCTCATCGATGGCCTCTCGCCCGCGATCTCCATTGACCAGAAGGGCTCGTCCCGCAATCCGCGTTCAACCGTCGGGACGATCACCGAAATCTGGGATCACCTCCGGCTTCTCTATGCGCGTGCTGGCACGCCGCACTGCCCAAAGTGTGATCGCCCGATCAGTCGAGTCTCTCTTGACCACATCGTTGATGAGATCCTGCAACTCCCTGATGGGACACGACTTCTCGTGCTCGGTCCGGTGCTTCGCGATCGAAAGGGTGAAGGGGAGACCTTCTTCCATGCCGCACGAAAGGCCGGATTCAGCCGGGTGCGTGTCGACGGGACGCTCTACGACCTTGACGATGCGCCGAAACTGGACAAGAAGAAGCGGCACAGCATTGAGGTCGTCGTCGATCGCTTTGTCGTTCGCCGACCCGTTGATGAGAAGGGGAACGCACTCCCAGCGGAGGATCGCAGCAGGCTCTCCGACTCTGTCGAGACGGCGCTGAAACTCGGCGAAGGTCTCGTGATCATCTCCTCGGCCGCCGCAGAGGGCTCTAAGCCAACGTTCGAGGAGCGTCTCTTCAGCGAGAAGCTCGGCTGCCCGTATGACGGAACCGTGATCGACGATCTGGAGCCGCGTTCCTTCAGTTTCAACTCGCCGCACGGCGCATGCCCCGAGTGCACGGGGCTCGGCTTCCGTCTTGAAGTAGATCCAGAACGCGTCATCGATCCGGACAAGTCGGTCCTCGAAGGGGGACTCGTGCCATGGTCACGCTCTCCCGAGGGGAGCTGGTACCTGAAGGTGGTGACCGCGGCGATGAAGGCGAAGCGGTGGAACCCGAAGACACCGATCGGCGAGCTCCCCGCCGCCGCGCAGGAGTATCTCCTCAACGCTGAGAGGGAGGACCGCTTCACGGTCACGTATGAGAACGCGACCTATCGGAACACGTACAAGGCGGCGTTCGAAGGCGTCATTGCGAACCTCCAGCGTCGGCATCGTGAGACAGACTCCGAGATCGCTCGCCTCGAGATCGAGCGCTACATGGTCAGCCGCCCCTGCCCCGAGTGCAAAGGGCGCCGCCTGAAGCCAGAGATGCTCGCCGTCCGTATTGCCGAGAAGAACATCGCGGAGGTTGCGGCGATGCCGATCGGTGAGCTTTCGCGGTGGATCAACGCTCTGCCACCACTCCTCGGCAAGCGTGAGCGGACCATCGCGAAGGCGATCGTCAAAGAGATTGCCGAACGGGCCGGCTTTCTCGTTGATGTCGGACTTGACTACCTCACCGTGGATCGCACTGCCACCACACTCTCAGGCGGCGAAGCGCAGCGCATTCGTCTCGCCACGCAAATCGGTTCACGCCTTGTCGGCGTTCTCTACATCCTCGATGAGCCTTCAATTGGATTGCATCAACGCGACAACGCGCGCCTGATCACAACGCTCCTCCGCCTCCGCGATCTGGGGAACACGGTGCTGGTCGTCGAGCACGATGAGGAGACGATTCGAACCGCCGACTGGATCGTGGACATCGGTCCAGGCGCTGGCGAGCTTGGCGGAAAGGTGGTGGTGAACGGCACCCTGAAGGCGCTCGCCGATACAAAAGAGTCAATCACCGGTGCATTCATTCGCGGAGATCGCGCCGTGAAGATCCCCAAAACGCGACGGAAGGGGAGCGGGAAGAGTATCGCCGTAAAAGGGGCACGCGAACACAACCTCAAGGGACTCAATGTGGAGTTCCCTCTCGGTCGCTTCATTGCCGTGACCGGAGTTTCTGGAAGCGGAAAGAGCACGCTCGTGACCGACATCTTGCAAAAGGCGATCGCCCGCAAGCTCCACGGCGCGAAAGAGCGTCCGGGTGCGCATGAGCGAGTGACCGGACTTGAACAGATCGATAAGGCGATTGAGATCGATCAGAGTCCGATCGGTCGAACACCGCGGTCCAACCCAGCGACGTATGTAGGCCTCTTCACATCGATTCGCGAACTCTTTGCTGCGACGCAAGAGGCGCGACTCCGCGGATACTCTGCTGGACGCTTCTCCTTCAACGTGAAAGGGGGGCGCTGTGAGACCTGCGCGGGCGACGGCATCTTGCAGATTGAGATGCAATTTCTCCCTGATGTGTACGTCCCGTGTGAGACGTGTCGTGGGAAGCGGTACAACCGTGAGGCGCTCGACGTCACCTGGAAGGGGATGACGATCGCCGATGTGCTCGAGTTGCAGGTCGATGATGCGCTCGATCGGTTCGATGCGTTCCCTGCGATCCGGAATCGCCTGAAGACGCTCAGCGAGGTTGGCCTTGGCTACTTGCGACTGGGTCAGCCTGCGACAACGCTCTCAGGCGGGGAGGCACAGCGCATCAAGCTTGCGACCGAGCTTGCGCGTCGCTCAACCGGTCGCACGGCCTACATCCTGGACGAGCCAACCACGGGCCTGCACTTCGCAGATGTTGAGCGACTTCTTGAAGTGCTGCACCGACTTGTCGACGGCGGGAACAGTGTCATCGTGATCGAGCACAACCTCGATGTGATCAAGACGGCCGATTGGGTGATTGACCTCGGACCTGACGGAGGCGATCGAGGTGGAGAGTTGATTGCAGAGGGGACGCCCGAGCAGGTCGCGAAGGTGAAGGCGAGCCACACGGGTCGATACCTTGCGCTTGCGCTGCGCGGCGATCCGATCCGGTCGCTGGAGTAGACATGACGGAGTCTGAGCTCCCTCGGCATGCAGATGCGCAACTTGATCAGGCAGGCCTGCTCGCCGCGCGCCTGCTTGAACAGGTGATCTGCGCGCTTCCAACTGAACCTCTCCGAATCCGCTTTGCACCGTTGACTCGCTGTTCAGCAGCGCTACGCGATTCCAGTGGCGAGATGCTCCGGAAGAGCGCGGTTGCGACACGTGCTGCGCTCGGTCCTGGGGATGGCCTTGCCGACTACGTTGAGCCGCATCTCGCGACTGCACTTCGTGAGGCACTTGACGATGTGCTGCGGATCATGAATCGGCGTGCTGCACACCGTACTCGGCTCCAGCGTCGTGCAGATGCGTAGCGCTCAATGATCCCCGAGGCTATCTCCGCCGCGCTCAGTGTGCTCCCAGACGCTCCGGGGGTGTACCTCTTCTCGGATGCGGACGGGAAGATCATCTACGTGGGGAAGGCTTCGCACTTGACCCATCGCGTCCGCAGCTACTGGCACACGAACACCACGCCAGGAGCACATCGAATTCGAGATGCAATCGATCAGGTTGCGTCGCTTGAGTGGACGGTAACCGATTCAGTAAAGGAGGCGCTCCTCCTTGAGGCAACACTGATCCGCAAGCACCTCCCGCGCTTCAACGTGAGACTGCGCGACGACCGTGGATACCCATACATCCGCGTGACGCCCGGACCTTATCCGCGAGTGGAGCGGACGCGAAGAATCGTCCGAGATGGATCCAGATACTTCGGGCCGTACACGGGATTCGGTGCGGTAAGTACGGCGATGGAGGCGGCTCGCCGCCTTTTTCAGTTTCGAACATGTGAGATCTCGATCGCCGAAGAGCAGCCCGCACTCGAACGTCCCTGCCTTCTCTTCCACCTGAAGCGATGTCAGGGTCCGTGTCTTGGAAACGTAACCGTGGCGGAGTACGGGGCAGAGATCAAGGGGCTGGAACTGTTCCTCGGTGGTCGATCTCGTGGCGCGGTCACCGTGCTCAAGCGTCAAATGGAGCGTGCGAGTGAGCGCGAAGCGTTTGAGGATGCGGCCCGGTTGCGTGATGCAATTCGCGCGCTCGAGGAGAGCTTTGAGGCGCAGCGCGTTGCACCCGCGGGCCGACCTGACGAAGACATTCTCGGTATTGCGCGACATGGCGATCGAGCAGCGATCGCGTGCTTTCAAGTTCGAGACGCGGCGCTTGTTGGCCGTGATGTCCACCGCCTAGACGGAAAAGGGGCGAGTGATGAGGAGTTGCTCACTGCGTTTGTCAGCCAGTACTACGCGCGAGCGGGCGAGATTCCCCCATCCATTGCCACCTCCGCTGAGATCAGCGATGCAGAGACCACCGCCTTCCTTGCCGCACGTCGCGAGGATCGGGTTGAGCTGCGCGTGCCGGCGCGCGGCGATCGTGTTCGCCTCTTGCGCCTCGCCGAACGGAATGCGCTTGAGGCGCTCATTCGCAGCGAGGCGGAGGATGATGCCGATCGCGAACGCGCGGAAGCGTCCCTTGCCGCGCTAACGACAGCACTTAATCTTCCCAGCCCACCAGCGCGCATTGAGTGCACCGATGTTTCGACGATTCAGGGATCGTTCACGGTCGCTGCGCTCACCGTTGCTGAGAGTGGACGCCTAGCTCCGAAGGAGTACCGCCGGTTCAAGATCAAAGGGATCGAGGGGCAGGACGATTTTGCTGCCCACCGTGAAGCGCTGACGCGTCGGTTTGCTCGCAGTGCATCTGGCGGCACCGATAAAGCAGGTGAGGCGGAGGCGAGAGCGTGGGCACTCCCTGACCTCTTGGTGATTGACGGCGGCCGCGGGCAGGTTGCGGCAGCTGCGGCGGCCATGGAGTCTGCAGGCTTGGACATCGCGCTCATTGGACTTGCGAAAGCGCGCGAAGAGATCTGGCTCCCAGAGGCTAGAACGCCGCTCATTCTTCCCGCTACCGACCCAGGGCTGCGCCTCTTGCAGCGGTTGCGCGATGAGGCGCACCGCTTTGCAATTGGCTATCACCGAACCCTCCGCAGTAGGGCAGCGATCAGCAGTCGACTGGACAGCATTCGTGGACTCGGCCCCACACGGCGCAAGGCACTGTTGAGGCGCTTCGGCTCGGTTGCAGGTGTTGCCGCCGCGAGCGAAGCAGAGATCGCGGCTGTCCCTGGGGTGGGCGAGCGCCTCGCCGCGACGGTCTTCGCCGCACTCGCCGCCGACCGACGCTGAACGGCACCCCTGCTAGGATTCCTCAAATGCGCAAGTACACGCCCTATATGATCTTGGCCATCGGTCTCCTCGCCTTTGCGATTGACCTGCTCCCAAACCTTCGCCTCCCTGACAGCCGCGCTCCAGAGGGGTCGCGTCTCATCGAGACAAAGCTTGGGCTCGACTTGCGCGGCGGACTCCGTGTTGAGTACCAGGTGCAGCGGGTTGGCGACGTGGTCGCGACGCCAGCGGACGTTGCCACGATCCGAGACATCATCGAGCGCCGAGTCAACTCAACGGGCGTTGCCGAACCGCTCGTACAGACCCAGGGAAGCGATCGCATCATCGTGGAGCTCCCAGGGGTCAGTGACCCTGATGCGATCAGGGCCCTTCTCGGAACAACGGGCCGGCTCGACTTTGTCCCACTTCCTCCGGAGGTCTACGGCTCTGTCGACATTGCGACGGGTCAAGCAACGCCAGGGACAAAGCCCGTACCTGGGCAAGGTGCACCGCTCGACGATGCAACGCTCACCCCGCTCTTTTCGGGAGATCAGATCGCCAGTTCAAGTGTTGGAACAGATGACGTTGGTCAACGAGTCGTTGCATTCACGCTAAAGCCCGAGGGGGCCGATCTCTTTGCGACATACACGGGCGAGAACCTCGGCTCGTACTTTGCGATTGTGATTGACGGGACCGTGGTCTCGGCGCCGTACATCCAGAGCGCGATCACGGGTGGCGAGGGTCAGATCAGCGGCGGCGGCGGTGCGGGCTTTGCCTTTGAGGAGGCGAACAGCCTGGTAACCATTCTCAAGTTCGGCTCACTTCCGTTCCCAATTGCCGAGATCGGCGTCACCGATGTGAAGGCGACCTTAGGGGCCGCCTTCCTAGGTCAGGCGATCTTTGCAGGGGCGGTTGGGATCTTGCTCGTCTTCCTCTTCATGCTCTTTCACTATCGGCTGGCAGGCGCGGTTGCCTCAGTGGCACTCATCTTCTACATGTTGATCGTGCTCGCGCTCTTCCGCATGGTCCCTGTCACCCTGACACTTGCAGGGATCGCTGGGTTTGTCCTCTCCATTGGCATGGCGGTGGACGCGAACATCCTGATCTTCGAACGGACCAAAGAAGAGCTTCGGATCGGCAAGAAGATTGTTCCAGCGGTTGAAGCGGGGTTCAGTCGGGCATGGAATTCCATCCTAGATTCAAACGTGTCCAGCTTGATTACCGCGTTTATCCTCTTCTACTTCGGATCGTCAACGATCAAAGGGTTCGCGCTTGTCCTGATCATCGGTGTGCTCTGTTCCATGTTCACCGCGATCACCGTGACTCGCGTGATCCTACGCGCGGTCATCGCGCGCGCTCGATTCGCCTCTCCCTACCTGTACGGTGTTGGGAAGGGTGACCTAGACGGAACGGAGACTGCTCGTGGATAAGATCATCGCGCGCAAGCGTTGGTTCTTCCTCTTCTCGCTCCTCCTTACCGTTCCTGGGATCGCATTTATTGCTGCCACTCCATTGACCGGCGGAGATGTCGGGTTGCGGTTCTCGGTAGAGTTCACGGGCGGAACGGAATGGGAGTTCAAGCTCGAGGAGGCTGCGGAGCCAGCGACCATTCGAGATGCTGTCGTCGCGGTTGGGCACCCAGAAGCCCAGGTGACAGAAGGGGAGGGGGGGTTCCTCCTCCTGCGCACCAAGCCACTTGATCTCCAGTCTGGGAGCACGCTTGATCCATCGCAACCCGCTGGAGCTGAGCTCGCGGAGATACGAGAGGCAGTCGTCGGCGCTGCTGGCCCAATTGCAGAGGAGGGTTCGCTCTCAACAGTTGGGCCAGTCATCAGCCAAGATTTGACACAACAGGCGCTCCTCCTCGTCTTCCTCGGGTCTCTCGGGATCGTGCTTTGGATGACCTACCGATTCCAAAACGTTCGATTCGGAGCGGCAGCACTCGTCGCCCTCTTACATGACGTGATCGTCACAGTTGGCTTCTTTGCCGTTGCCGGCACGTTCTTCAATGTCGAGGTTGATGCGCTCTTCATCACCGCCATGCTCACGATCATCGGCTTCTCCGTGCACGATACGATTGTGGTGTTTGACCGCGTTCGGGAGAACGTTGCTCGATATGCGGGCGCTCCGTTCGCCGAGATCGTGAATCATTCAATCGTGCAGACCATGGGACGCTCGTTGAATACCACCGCAACGGTGCTCATCACCCTGTTGGCGCTCCTCGTCTTCGCCGGTGGCTCAATTCGCACGTTTGTCCTGGCGCTCTTTGTCGGAATCCTCTCTGGAACCTACTCCTCGATCTTCAACGCCAGCCCCCTCCTTGTCTGGTGGGAAGAGCGCGTTGCGGCGCGAAAGAGTTCGCCGAGCGCACGCCGACCGGCTTAGCGTGTCGTTGGGTTCATGGTGAGCCCTGCCCCTGCAAGCGATCGAATCATCGCCCAGCGTCGATGGCACCTTGAAACCGCCGAGCGCGAGGCGGTTAAAGCGCTCCGGCAGGCTCTTGTCGCGAACGAAGTTCTTGAAGAGCTGCGCGATCCGTTAGCCGAACTCCTGGCGATCAGGGGCCTTCTCGCCCCAGAGAGCGTGCAGCGGTTTCTTGATCCTCATGATCGAACGTTGCACGCACCAGAACTCCTCCCGGACGCAGCGGGACTTATCGCTCGTCTGCGGGCTGCTGGTGAGGCCGGGGAGCCCGTCTTGGTCGTCGGTGACTTTGATGCGGATGGATTGACCGGCGCGGCAATCATGATCCGTGCGCTGCGCGCAATCGGCGCAGTCGCCGAAGGCTACATTCCAAACCGCGAAAGCGATGGCCATGGCATCCCGGAGGGAGCGCTCCTTGCCGCACAAGAGGACGGCGTGGAGCTGCTTCTAGCCGTGGACTGTGGGACGGCAGATCGTGCACGGGTTGCCGAGGCGTTAGATCTTGGAATCTTGGTCGGCATCATTGATCACCACGCAGTGCCGAGTGACCCGGCGAAGGCCGCGTGGCTTGTCAATCCGAATCGGCCAGATGCGAACTATCCATTTCCGAACCTTGCGGGGAGCGGACTCGCCTTCAAGATTGCACAGGGGATCCTCGCCGACCATAAAGAGCGACGTGCTCTGCTTGGCGAACTTTCGGTTCTTGCGATGATTGGAGGTGTGGCAGATATGGTGCCGATCGCCGATGAGTTTCGGGTGATCGTGCGTTCTGCCCTAAAGGTGCTGAATGGGGTCGGGAGAATACCTGCTGGAGTTCAGGCGCTACTCACGAGTGCTGGTGCTGAGGGTCCACACCGTGTTGAGGTGGTTGGCTTTACCCTTGCGCCGCGGATCAACGCAGCTGGTCGAATCGGAGATGCTCGAGTGGCGCTTGATCTGCTGACAACAGACGAACAGAACGAGGCGACGGAGCTTTCGGCGCGGCTGGAGGCACTCAACCATGAGCGTCGTGAGATCTCGCGCGACGCGCTCCAGGCTGCGCGCGCTGCCCTGGGCGCGGATGGGCTGACGAAACGCGTGGACTCGCGAGCGCGGATTGAACCAGCACTCGTCGCCGTGTCTGGACCCTGGTCGGCAGGCGTGCTTGGACTGGTCGCAGGTCGACTTGCGGAAGAGTTTGGTCGGCCCGCACTCGTCGCAAGCCTCACTGAGCCCGTGATGGACGCATCGATCCTGCGCTGTTCAATTCGTGCGCCCCGCGGATTCTCAGTCGCGAAGGCGTTGGAGGGCTCATCCGCACGGCTCATTCGACATGGTGGGCATGACGGCGCCGGGGGCTGCACGGCAGCGAGTGGTGAATGGGATGGGATCATCACCGATCTCGCAGCCGCATTTGAGGGGCAGAGCGCGCAACGAGAGCCCGTGCTTTCCGTGGATCTCGAGCCAGCGTCGGGTCGCCGGTCCCCTCAATCCCTCGTGACGCTCGTAGACTATCTTTCGCCGACTGGTGTGGGGAATCCTGATCCATTATTCCTGTTTAGTGGCGTCAAACTGACCAGTGTGCGCCTCGTTGGTGACGGGAGACATGCGCGACTGACGCTCGAGATTGATGGGGGCCACACCGAGGCGATCGCGTTCAGTCGAGCGGACGCTTTTGGACACGAAGGCAGCACCATTGATGTTGTTGGTCGAATAGTTCGGCGAACGTACCGAGGAGCGGAGAGGATCGAGTTACACGTGGTCGATCTACAGACGACGGAGGTGGCCAAGTGAGCGGGAACCGTTCGCTGCGACCCCGGGCTCGTCTCAGCAGTGATCGTGCCGGTTCGTCTCGTCCGTATCACGCGCTCCGTCCGCCTACGTCGACACCGGGGGGTCGAAGGTCGGGGTGGCGCGGCTCCGGACCTCAGGCTGCACCTCTGTTCGCCGCACTCCTCCTTGCCGCGAGTGCGCTCGGAACCCTTTGGGTTGCAAACCTCTCCTCTTCTGGAGCCGAGCCCGGCGGTGAAGGGACACCGGTCACTGAAGGTGTGCAGATTGACGGGAGCATCATCTTTGGGCGTGGCGGATCGCTCTGGTCGCTGAGCGGGACGACAATCACGCAGGTCTCCACCTCGACCACGGATGGTGAGCCTGCGTGGAGTCCTGACGGCACCTGGCTCTACTTCATACGCACAAGGAACGAGATTGGAGGGCGACTCAACGCCGCGGGGGGAGTGACCCCTTATCGATTGTCGGTACCTGCGCTCATGCGTGTCGGCGCTCGGGGAGGAGAGGCGGAAGTCGTATTGGACGGGCTGCTGGTGGATGAGAACCCGAAGCTCAACTTCTCCTCGTTCATGTTTGATCCAGCGATCGGCGTGAACGGTGAAGTAGCGTTCGCAACGGACTACAAGGGCGCTTCACAGCTCGGCGGGGATGTGCTGATTCGCATCCTTCAACCAGATGGCAGCGTGCTCACCCCTGCGCTCCCAGATGAGGCACCTTATGGTCACCAGGATCCGGCATGGAATGCCGACGGGAGCGGCCTCTACTATGTGCAGAATGGTCAAGCGGATGGCATCTCTGCATCACGGATCATCTATTTTGACGTAAGCGCGGACCGCATTGTTCGATTTGGCGCACGCGGTTTCATTGAGCCAGCGGTAAGCCCGGACGGCCGTTGGGTCGCAGCAACGCGGATCGATAAGAAGGGGAGCGATGTTGTGATCTTGAGTGCGTCCACGGGGGAGATCGTCCTTGAGGTGACGCGGACCGGTCGGTCGTGGTCGCCCGCGTGGTCTCCCGATGGCAGTGCGCTGATCTTCTTGGCTGCACGTGAGAGCGCGGCGACGCTTCAGCAGGTCACCATCAGCTCACCACCTTCGGGGGTTCCGACAATCACTGCAAGCGTCCAGCTTCTTCGTGACCTCGTGGACGCGGGAGTGCGACCATCCTGGGGCCCGCTCGGTGGTGCAGGACAGGGGGGAAGCGCCCCGTGAGTCGATATCTGGACCTCCTTGAGGCGTCGATCACGCGACGCAAGAGTCGCCTCTGCGTGGGGATCGATCCGGATCCGGTTCACCTCCCAACTGCGTTCACTCATGGTGAGGAGGGGCTTCGTCGTTGGTGTGAACTGCTCATTGGTGCAACTTCCACTCACGCGGCCGCCTACAAGGTAAACCTCGCCTTCTTTGAAGCGTACGGGTCTGCGGGCATGCGAGTCGCAGAATCCATTCGCGCCCTTCTACCGAGTGACACCCCACTGATAGTCGATGTCAAACGCGGGGACATTGGGAGCACCGTTGCTGCGCAGGCGCGCGCCCTCTATGACGTCCTTCGCGCAGATGCGGTCACGGCGAATCCGTATCTTGGGATCGGCGCCCTTGGGCCACTTCTTGCGAGGGAGGACCGTTTTGTCTATCTCCTCTGCCGTACATCAAATCCTGAAGCGCCTGAGTTCCAGGAGTTACGGATGGTGGCTGATGGATCGGCCCCAGAAGAGGCGCTTTATCTTCGAGTCGCTCGTCGGGCAGCAGCGCGCTCCGAAGCCCGTGAAGGGCGGATTGGCCTCGTAGCGGGTGCGACCGCAGCGAACGCTATGGCGCAGCTTCGCGAGGTCGCACCAGCGATCCCCTTCCTCGTTCCGGGCATCGGCGCGCAAGGGGGCGACCTTGCGGCGGTATTGCTACATGGCGAAACGACGGAGAACCCCCAGGCACGCGTTGGAGGATCACTCCTGGTGAATGTGGGGCGGGGAATATCAGGCTCTTTGACCGATAGTGGGGTGACGCAAGAGGCGATTCACGCCCGTTCGGCGGAGTGGGCGAGTCGCCTCGCTATACTTAAGCCATAAGGCGTCCGTTCGGACGCGTCAGCGTAAGGAGTACCGAGCGTGCCGAACATCGGACCTGGCGAACTCATCCTCATCCTCGCCGTGATCCTTGTGGTCTTCGGCCCAGGCAAACTTCCAGAGATCGGAGCTGCAGTGGGGCGCTCGTTCCGAGAGTTCCGCAAGGCAACATCCGAAGCGGTAGATCCTGAAGAGGGGCGAATCGCACGGAAGAGCCCGGCACGGCGGCCAAAGCGAAAGGGCTGAGCCGGGCCGCCATACGAGGAGCAGCCTAAATGGCGGTCGATTCAGGGCTCCAGGAGGACTCGGGGTTGACGCGTACTGCGCCGTTGGTTGATCACCTTCGCGAGCTCCGCCGACGCGTGCTGATCTGCGCGATCACCGTCGTCATTGGTTCAGCCGCGTCGTTTACTGTCTCGGACCAACTCATTGAACTGTTGCGTGGGCCACTCGGACCCACCAAGCTCTATTTCACAGGCGTTGGAGACGCATTCGGTATCCGTATGCAGTTGAGTCTCATCGGTGGTCTTGTGATCGCCATGCCAATCCTTCTCTGGCAAGTATGGGCCTTCATTAGTCCCGGACTCACGAGTGCAGAGCGGCGAAGTGCCCGACCATGGCTACCGCTCGCGCTCGCACTCTTCCTCATCGGCGCGGTGGTTGCATGGAGCATTCTTCCGATCGCAGTCGGGTTCCTTCTTGGTTTTGCGAGCGAAGATCTCCTGCCGATGATCGCCGCCGATCGATATTTTGGATTCGTGAGCGGTCTCGTGCTCCTCTTTGCAGTCGCGGCCGAGTATCCGATCGTCCTCGTCTTCCTCTCCCGCGTGGGCGTGGTCACCTCCGCGAAATTGCGCTCCTGGCGTCGGGGCGCGATCGTGGGCGTTGTCATCATCAGCGCGATTGCAACTCCTGGAACGGATCTTGTGAGCCCGCTCGTGCTGGCGATCACGCTTCTCATGCTGTATGAGTTCTCCATCATCCTTGTGCGCGCGGGTGGCCGATGAACGTTGACAGACGTGTGGTCCTCTTGACTGGCCTTTCGGGGGCTGGAAAGACAACGGCTACCAAGTCGCTAGAAGACATAGGTTTTCGGACTATCGACAATCTGCCGTACGAACTACTCCCAGCGCTCGTTGAAAAGATTGCGGCCGACCCCACACGGTTTGCGCGCGTCTGCCTAGTTTTGGATGCGCGAGATGGCGATCCGAGCCAGACGATCGAACTGGTCCGTACTGGTGCGGCGGCGATTGGTGTCAGCGCACGAATCATCTTCTTGGATGCCCGAGATGACGTGCTGATTCGACGATTCAGTGAGACACGTCACCGACATCCGTTGGGAGGAGCGGTTGACGCACCGAGATCTGTGGCAGAAGCGATCGCGGCGGAGCGCATGCTGCTTAGTGCGACGCGCGAATCTGCCGATGCAGTAATTGATACGAGTGATCTGAGCGGGCGAGAGCTTCGCGATCGCCTCGTTGCCGAAGCGCTCGTAAGTGAAGAGCGAGTTGCGATCCGACTGACAAGCTTCGGATACAAGCATGGCATCCCCCTGGAAGCAGATCTCGTGTTCGACGTCCGCGCAGCGGCGAATCCGCACTGGGTGCCTGAGCTTCGTCCCCTTGATGGTCGCGCGCCTGAGATCAGCAGATACGTCTTGGAAGATCCTATCGGAGCCACCCTGCTGCAATCTGTCGAGACGTACCTTGCTGCAAACGTGCCTGCCTATCTCGCGGACGGTCGTGGCCGTCTGAGTGTCGCGATCGGCTGTACTGGTGGTCGGCATCGATCCGTTGCCCTCGTTGAGGCGCTTGCGCGTCGTCTTTCGGCGATCATTGGCTCCACCCCGATTGTGGTTGAGCATCGCGACATCGCGAGGGGCTAGCCCGTGGGGCTTCGATCTCGGCTCTGGTACGCGTTGCGGGCGCGACGCACACATGGCGAGGGCCGACGTGTGGTGGTGCTCGGCGGCGGGACAGGGATGGCCACAGCGCTCAGTGGCCTCAAGCGTGAGGGCGTTCTGCTCACCGCAATCGTCTCCCTCGCGGATGATGGAGGCTCTTCTGGGATCCTTCGCGAACAGCTCGGCATCCCCCCAGTCGGTGATCTTCGCAACTGTCTGATCGCGCTCGCGGATGCCGAGTCGACGGCGGGCGCGCTCCTCCAGCATCGACTTCCAGCAGAACGTGGTGCGACACGCGGCCACCCCGTTGGAAACCTCCTCCTTGCGGCGGCGATCGCCGAGGAGGAGGGAGATCTTGAACGCGGCATTGAGCGCGTCCACCGGATTCTCCATGTGCGGGGGCGAGTGATCCCCGCAACATCGGAAGCACTCCGTTTGCGAGGGCGCACGCGAGGTGGTGTCAGCGTGGTCGGCCAGGCGGCGATTGCGCGCACGCGAGGCATCGCATCGGTATCCCTCGACGCAGGATCCATCAGAGCCACGGCGAGCGCACTCGATGCGATTGAAGAGGCCGACCTGCTAGTCCTTGGGCCTGGGAGCCTCTATACGAGCCTTATCCCGCACCTGCTGGTGCCTGAGATTCGTGATGCACTCGCTCATCGGCGCGTACCACTGATCTGGGTTGCAAACGTGGATGAGCAGGAGGGTGAGACTGAGGGAATGGATCTCGACGCGCATCTTGACGCGCTTGAGGAGCATGGTGCGGCAGATTTGATTGATCTGGTGCTCGCTTCGTCGGTGGCGAAACGCGGAAGTGGCGATGTCGGGGTGCCGATTCAGCCACGCTTCACGAAGAGTGTGAGTGCCAGAGGGGCCTCGCGCCCTCCAATTGAGGTGCGCGCGATCGCTTCGAGACTACGCCCGCATCTCCATGATCCAGTGCTTCTCGCGCAGGCGCTGCTCCGTCCGCGGCCATTCCTGAAGGTGGCGCGATTGTGAGTCAGAGTGCACGCGAGCTTGTGGCCAATGTTCGGCACGAACTTGCGGCTGTGCATCCGTCCCAGACTTGCTGTCGGGCGGCTGAACTTGACGGGCTGCGCGACGCAGGTCGTCGCACCGATGTGGCGACCGCTCGCACGTTGCACCGGCTCAGCGGAGACGTGCCGAACTCGGCAGAGGGGGGAACTCTCGCCGAGCGAGCGCTACGCCGTGCCGCACTGGTGGCTGTGCCACGTGCCGCTCAACACTGTCGGCTCGCCTTTCTGCGCGGGAGGCTCTTGGCCCGAGGTTCGCTCTCCCTTGCCTCCGGGCGAATCCATTTGGAGGTGGTGGTCGCACCCGATGAGGCGAAGTTGCTCCTGCAGGGATTCTCGCACGTGGGTTTCCCAGGGAGCCTGCGCGTTCGACGCGGACGAGGCGTGATCGTGTGGAAGGGCCGTGTCGAGATCTTTGATCTTTTGCGACGACTCGGTGCGGGGAGTTCTGTTGCAGAGATAGAGGCGCGCGGTGTGCTGCGCGAGGTGCGAGGTGAGCTGAACCGAAGTATCAACGCAGAAACTGCCAATTTGAAGCGAACCGTTCGGGCGGGCATGCGGCAGGCTGAGGCGATTCAGCGGCTGGACGATGCCGGGGCCCTTGATGTGAGCGGGAAGCTTCGACGCGTTGCTGAGGCACGACGTGCCCACCCGGATGCGACGATCGCAGAGCTTGGGGAGCGGCTTCGCTTGACGCGCAGCTCCGTGCAACGATGCCTTCACTCGTTGGAGCGTCAAGCGGCGACACTTCCTCGTCAGGCTCTGCCATGATCTCCAAATGACGAACCGCATGCCGCCGCTCCTCGTTGCGAACTGGAAGGCGAACCTTCCCCCAGGCGAAGAGGTTCTCCTCGCAGAAAAGATCGCCAACGATGCTGGGCGTAGAGGGCTTTTGCCCGGGAGCCTGATGATTGCCCCCTCCGCGCTTGGGTTGGTTCCTGTCGCGTCACTCCTGCAGCGGGTACATGCCTCCCTGCAGATCGGCCTTGTTGCCCAAGATGTGTCGGCGCGAGAGGTAGGTGCGCACACTGGAGAAACCCCTGCAACGCATCTACTCGGAATTGCGGGAGCGGTGATCGTTGGCCATTCGGAGCGGCGAGCACTTGGCGAGACTGGTGAGCTTATTGGGCGAAAGGTCGCTCGCGCAATCGCGGCAGGGTTGCGGCCGATCATTTGTGTGGGCGACACAGCCCGAGAGGCAACGATCGAACAGCGCGTCGCCGAGGTGCGCGAACAGTGGGAGCGGGTGATGGTGAGTGCGGGGCAGGTTGGATGCAACCTTGGGGCAATCATTCAGGCCGAGACCGTGGTCGCGTATGAGCCGGTCTGGGCGATTGGAAGTGGAGAATCCGCCGACCCGCAACTTGCCGGGCGAATGGCGACTGCAATTCGGGAGGGGAGCAGCGAGGAGATGCAGGTCTTGTACGGCGGAAGTGTGCGTGCCCCACAAGCGGCAGACTTCTTTGTCGGAGAAGGTCGATCCCAGATAGATGGCCTGCTGGTTGGCGGGGCTTCTCTGTCGAGTGAGCACCTTCTCGACATTGCTGCCGCCCTTGGGTCTGCGACGTGAACCTAGCGGCGGATCGTCCGCTCGTACTTCTCGTTCTCGATGGCTTCGGAATTGGGGCCGGGGCGCAAGGGGATGCGACCGTCGCGGCGAAGATGCCTGTATGGCGGGACTTGCGCGCCCGCTGGCCACATGCCGAACTTGAAGCGAGCGGTGTGGCTGTTGGTCTCCCAGAAGGTCAGATGGGAAACAGTGAGGTCGGTCACCTAAACATTGGATCAGGGCAGCGTGTCCCCCAGGAACTGCCACGTATCAACGCGGCGATCGCGAACGGAACCTTCTCTAGTCAGCGAGAGTTGCACCGCGCGCTCCGCGCTGCGGAAGGTGGCCGCCTCCATCTTTGCAGTCTCCTGGGGCCGGGTGGCGTGCATGCGCACGACGATCACCTTGTTGCGCTCGCTACGGCTGCTGACGCCAGTGGGGTGCGCTCCGTCTATCTTCACCTCTTCCTTGATGGCCGAGATACACCGCCCCGCTCCGCCCTCGGCTACCTCGCGGACCTGGAAGAGCGACTCGCTCGCTTCGCCCCACAAGCGAAGATCGCTTCGGTTGCTGGGCGCTACTTTGCAATGGATCGGGACCAGCGCTGGGAGAGGACCGCCCGTGCCGTTGCGGCGATTGCTGCAGCGGATGGACTACGGGCCACGAGTGCGCGCGATGCCATCGAGCAGGGATACGCGCGAGGTGAGAGCGATGAGTTCGTCGCCCCAACGGTGACCCTCAACGGCCAAGAGTCCGAGTTTCGACCAGGCGACGTGCTCATCCACGCGAACTTCCGTGCAGATCGTGCGCGACAACTTGTGGCCGCGTTAAGTGCGCCGACCTTCACGCACTTTGAGCGCCCTTCGACGCTCCCAGTCTCAGTTTGGGGGATCAGCTCCTACGGCGAGGCGACTGCGACCCCCGCAATCTTCGGACCGGCACAGGTTCCCTCGCTCGCATCCGCGATTGCTGACGTCGGACTACGTCAGTTCCATGTGGCGGAGACGGAGAAGTACGCGCACGTGACGTACTTCTTCAATGGTGGCCAAGAAGCGGCTCTCCCCGGTGAACGACGCATGATGATCGCAAGCCTTCCCGTTTCAACGTACGATCGCGCACCGGAGATGCGAGCGGCGGAGATTGCGAGCGCAGTGGTTGCAGCGCTCGCAGAGGGAAGCGAGGCGTTCGTCCTCGCGAACCTTGCGAACGCGGACATGGTTGGGCATACGGGTGACTTTGGCGCAACGGTCCGCGCTTGTGAAGCGGTTGATCACGCCCTGGGCAGGATCGCAGAGGCTGTACTCGCGCGACCCAGTGCAACGCTCGTGGTTACCGCAGATCACGGGAACGCAGAGAGGATGGTGACGGCGGAAGGAGAGCCGGTGACCAGTCACACTCTCGCTCGTGTTCCCATCCTGATCGCAGGGGATCGAATCCGTGGGCATCGGCTCATGGACGGCGCACTTGAAGATGTTGCGCCCACGATCTGTGCCCTTACCGGACTCGCCCTTCCCCCCACAATGACGGGCCGATCACTACTCGTTCGGGTGTAACGAGAGGGTGGTACAATCACTCAACGCGGAGGTGCCGCGCATGCATCGGAGGTATCCATGAATCCCATCCTTGCAGTTGGACAGATCATCGTGAGCATCTTCCTGATTGTCGCAATCCTCATGCAGGCACGAGGCATCGGCCTCAGCTCCGCATTCGGTGGCGACTCAAGTGTTTACCGATCACGCCGCGGGGTCGAGCGGCAGTTGATGCGATTCACCGTACTGCTCACTCTGCTCTTCGTGCTCTTCTCACTAGTTGGCTACATCCAGTCCAACTAATCGAGGGCGCCGATCGCCCATGCGCACCCAGGGCAGTACGCCGCAATGAGTCCGCTGCGACGTGTCGCCGCACTCCTTCTCTTTGCCGTTGCGCTCTTGAGCGCTGGGGCTCAGGCCGGAGTGTTCGGTGGAGGTCGACCCGGGGGCGGACTTTCAATTGGAATCACACTGCCGAGTGGTCCAACGACGCTTCGCGAAGGGGTGATAGGACTTCCTGAACGGCCGCTTCCGCTCTTTGCGTCAACTGGCGCCGATCGTGCCATTGTTGCGCTCACCTATCGAGGTCTGACTCGACTCGACACGAGCGGATATCCAACGGCAGACCTGGCAACCTCATGGAGTGTCAGCGAGGACGGACTTGCGTGGACGTTCGTCCTTGACCCTGTGGCGCGTTGGGAAGACGGCACACAGGTCACTGCCGCTGACGCTCAGCTGACCATTGGCCTCGCTGGAGAATTGCAGTTAGATGGCGGGTACTGGGAGGCACTCACCGTAGAGGTGAGTGAGAGCAGCAGCGATCTCGTGATCCGTGCGCCACGCGCGCTCGCGAATCTTCCAGCGCTCCTCGGTACGCTGCCACTTCTTCCCGCGCATCTCTTCAGTGGAACTGCTGCACGAGACATCCCTCAGCTTGAGGCTGCCACAACGCCAATGGGGAGCGGTCCATTTCGCGTGATCGAAATGGATGGGGGAGCGGCCGCGCTTGAAGTGCGTGATGACCTGCTCGCCAGCGATCTTGAGGCTCGCTCGCTCATTCGAGACGGGGCGACCGGTCTCGCTGCCGATTCAGTAGCCCTACGCTTCTACGGGACGGAAGAAGAGGGGCTCAACGCCTGGCGTGCAGGCGACCTTGATGCGCTGGTTGGAGTTGGGCGAGAGGGGAGAGTGTCCGCATGGCTGACCGCTGCTCGTACCATCGAGTTGGGCTCCACCACGTTTAACGGGATCGCCGTCAACTTGCGCCCACGAGCCATACTCCGGCACCCGAAACTTCGACTTGGACTCCGCGCACTTCTTAACCCATCCGAGATCACGGCTGCGTTTGGAGGCCGAGAGGTATCCGCACCTGTCTCTCCACTTTCGTGGGGATGGGCCGAAGTGCCACTCCCAGTCCGTGGGATCGAGTACGCAACGAAGCAGTTTGAAGGCGCGAAGTGGAGATTCAAAGATGGCGTGTGGGTGGATGCCGAGAAGAAGCCCGTGAGCCTTGAGATCCTTACGTTGCCGGCAGGCCCATATCCGGACGACGCGGCGGTTGCACGGCAGGCGGCGGCAGCGTGGATTGCGTTCGGTGTTCCTACGATCGTGACTGAGGTGGATGCGGAGACCCTAACCACGCGCCTCGCGACGGGTGAGTTTGATCTTGTTGTCTTGAATGTGGATGTTGGGATTGATCCAGACCTGTATCCGCTCTTGGGCTCTGCTGCCGTGCTGAGTGGCGGAAATGTGGTGGGGATCCAACTTAAGGAGCTTGATGCGCTGTTGAATGAAGCACGCAAACCGACCGAGCGAGCTGCGCGAGCGAAGGCGCTCGCTGCAGTTCAGCGTTGGTGCGCAGCGAACAACTACCTGCTCCCGATTCGCTTCAAGGCAGAGGAGCTCCTGGTATCCCCGCGCCTCACTGGTCTCGTCCCACTCCTCGTGCGTGAGCCTGAAACTCACCTTCGGGATGTGCTATCGTTCCGCCTCGCGGCTCCGTGATCGCTCTCGGGGCTTCGACCGGGTCGAGGTGGCGGAATTGGCAGACGCGCTGGCTTCAGGAGCCAGTGTCCGCAAGGACGTATGGGTTCAAGTCCCTTCCTCGATACCAGCAAGAGCGTCAGGGACGCAACACCTGTGCCCAGGTGGCGGAATTGGTATACGCGTACGTTTGAGGGGCGTATGACGCAAGTCATCCGGGTTCAAGTCCCGGTCTGGGCACCACATAACATCTAAGGCCTCGCACGGGGTGCGAGCGCAACGGGCGGTTAGCTCAGTTGGTAGAGCACCTCGTTTACACCGAGGGGGTCGGGGGTTCGAGCCCCTCACCGCCCACCAGTCCCCCGAGCGGCTGGTCGCCGGGCCCGTTGGGTCGTCCATTGCGCCCTCCCGCCGCGGAGGGTATCCTCAGCGTCGTTGGTGTCTGAGGTCGTCGTGGCTGGCGGTCAATGCGCCGAGATAGCTCAGTTGGTAGAGCACGCGCCTGAAGAGCGCGGTGTCGCCAGTTCGAATCTGGCTCTCGGCACCATCATCGGTGCAACGGTGCGGAAGTGGCTCAGTTGGTAGAGCATCACATTGCCAATGTGAAGGTCGCGGGTTCGAGTCCCGTCTTCCGCTCCAAACTCTCCGAGATCCGGGGTCGATGCCCCTTCGTCTAGTGGTAGGACACCGGACTTTGGATCCGTGAACCGAGGTTCGAATCCTCGAGGGGCAGCCAACACGGAACAGGGGCGACGTACCCAAGCGGTCTAAGGGGGGGGTCTGCAAAACCCCTATTCGCCGGTTCGAATCCGGCCGTCGCCTCCAACTCTTTGATCCCAGCACTTGGGGTGCTACACTCCGCCTCTGCCTTTCGGCTCCGGCCCACTGCGCAAGTTGCGTAGGGTGCACCGGGGCGAATCCATAGGAAGGAGTGCGCAATGCGCCGCTACGAGCTCATGATGATCATGCAACCAGATGTTGCAGAGGAGCGCAGCAAGGCGATCCTTGAGCGAACGGTTCGCTCCATTACCGAAGCGGGTGGAAGCATCCTCAAGAACGTCCCCTGGGGGCGTCGTCGTTTGGCGTATGAGGTGGAGGGACACCGCGACGGCATCTACCAGATCTACCTCTTTGAAGCCCCTGCAGCATCCATCGCTGAGCTTGAGCGTGTACTCCTAATCACGGAGGAGGTGCTCCGGCACCTGGTGATTCGAGACGAGCGCCCAGCGTCGGCGATCAGCGACGAGCTTGAAGAGGAGGCGGCTGACGCCGCCGCCGCGGCCGCCGCTGCGGATGCGCAGCTCGATGAAGCTGAGAGCGACGCCGCACCCGCTGCAGTTGCAGCCGACGGGGAGTAGTTCATGTCATTCGCAAAGATCAGCATCATCGGCAACCTCGGCGCAGATCCAGAGTTGAAGTACACGACCGACGGCAAGCCGCGCCTTGAGATGCGTGTGGCAACGAACGAGCGTCGCAAGTCGACTGGCGGCGAGTGGGAAGACAAGACAACGTGGTATCGCGTGATCATGTTCGGGGAGCGCTCCGTCAAGCTTGCAGAGTGGCTTCGCAAGGGGCGGAAGGTTTATGCCGAAGGACGACTTCAAGTAGACCTCTACGACTCGAAAGAGGGCGAGAAGCGCGTAGCGCTCGACATTTTGGCGAGCGATGTGGTGATCGTTGATCGCAATCCCGATGCCGATTCAAGTAGCGCGCGAGCTCCACGAGCGTCAACACCGAGCGCTGAGGCACGTTCGGAGCAGGGAACGGCATCAGCGCCCAGCGATCTTGACGATCTTCCCTTCTAACGAGATCACCAAACGACACTGCAGAGCTGAGAGGAGATCAACATGGCAGACGCACCGAAGCGATTCAAGAAGCGTGATGACAAGTTTGGCGCAGCCCGACGCCGTCGGACCTGTTCGTTTTGTGGCGATAAGCGTGGCGTCATCGACTACAAGGAGGTGAACCGGTTGCGCCGATTCATCTCTGATCGCGCCAAGATTGAGCCACGACGAAAGACCGGGAACTGCACGCAACATCAGCATGAACTGACCGTTGCCTTGAAGCGTGCACGTCATATGGCGCTCCTTCCATGCGCCCCGCAGCATCAGGGGTAGTCCACATGGCCTCGAGCGAGACGAAGGCCCCAATCGCATTTTTCGAGGGCGGGTTCCGCCCGCTCGCAGATGCGAAGGTCAACGTGATGACGCACGCCTTCCTCTACGGGACGGCTACCTTTGAAGGGATCCGTGCCTACTGGAATGCAGATCAGGGTGAGCTCTATGCGCTCAAGCTGAACGAGCATCTTGAGCGACTCCGTGCATCATCCAAGATCTTGATGATGGATCCACTCCCTGAAGTCATGGAACTCCGCTCGATAATCATTGAGTTGCTGCAGAGGAATGGCTTCAAGGAGGACGTCTACATCCGGCCCAGCGTGTACAAGAACACGGAAGCGATTGGAGTGCGCCTCCACAAGCTAACGAACAACTTCTATGTGATCGCTATCCCGTTCGGCAACTACATTGACATTGATTCAGGGATCCGCTGTGCCACGGTAGCGACGAGGCGGACCTCCGATCTTGCAATCCCTGCGCGCGCCAAAGTGGTGGGGAATTACGTGAACAGCGCATTCTCCAAGACTGAGGCGATGCTCAACGGCCACGATGAGGCGATCGTGCTCACTGAGGCGGGGAAGGTGTCTGAAGGCTCCGCGGAGAACCTCTTCCTCTTGCGAGGTGACACGTTGATCACCCCTGGCCTCAATGACGACATTCTGGAGGGGATCACACGTGCTGCAGTGTTGGAAATCGCGCGCGAAATGGGTCTCAAGGTGAGCCAGCGAGCAATCGATCGAAGCGAGCTTTACATCGGCGATGAACTGTTCCTCTGTGGTACCGGCGCACAGATTTCACCGGTCATTGAAGTAGACCACCGCACGATCGGGAGCGGGGAGATCGGTCCAATCACAAAGGGCATCCAAGAGCGATACTTTGCCGCGGTACAAGGTCGAGTTTCTGAGTATTCACACTGGTTGACGCCGATCTACGGAACCAAGAAGGGTGGCGCGTAGCTACTCCTTCAACGTCGGTAGATCCGCCCCGGTAATGATCTGAATGTCTACGGTCACCGATGGGTCATCGATCTCAATTGCGCGAATACCCATCAAACGCTCAACGAGCGCCAGCGTGACGGGCACCCGGAGCGCTGCTCCGTTGTAGACGGTAAGCCGAGTCTGCAGGAGTCCAATCTCCGGAGGAGTGATGCCACCTGGGGCTGTCGCCTCAAGCCCGGCTTGGATCAACCGCGCTGCGAACGCGCCCGCTTCACCTGGCCGTCCCGTCCCGTTTAGCACCCAGATGCGGGCCGCCTCGCGCTCGACCGACTGCTCTTCCACCTCGTCAGGCGTTGGCTCGGCGGCAAATGCGGCGAGGATCGCGCGGCGAATCTTCTCAATGTCAGGGACGATGATGTAGCCGCGTTCATCCGCTCCAACCGTTTGGTAGACGGGTGGCGCGAAGACGATGCTCTTCAGGTTGCCGGCGTCGACTCGGCCGAGCAGTTCGAGTAGACGCGGGAGATCGCCCTGTGGAAAATCACTCTTGATTGCATCTTGCAGGGTGGATGCGAGCGCTGGGAGATTAGCTGCAACAGCCTCCACATCAGTCTGTGCACGGATCGCGGCGATCACTTGTTGCTGCCTCTCCGCTCGACCGAAGTCGGAGCTGCTGTGGCGCGAACGCGCGAAGATCAGCGCCTCCTGGCCGTCCATTGTTCGTACGCCAACAGGCATACGAATGCGTCGTAGGTAACCAACGCCGGCGGGATACGTTTCATCCACGATGGGGTTCTTCGTGATGATACGGACACCGCCGAGTGTGTCTACGATCTGCTTGAAGCCGCTGAAATTCACCATCACGGAGTAGTCAATGCGGAGGTTGTAAAACTCGCTGAGCATTTCGCGAAGGGCGGCTGCAGGTCCGTTCGGAAAGGTGTCGCTGTTCGCCTTTGCCGAACTGTAGTAGGAATTGATCTTGTTGTTGTAGGTAGGTCCGTACAGGGCCTGTGCGTTGGCCGGAACCGGAAAGTCAACGGTGTCTCGCGGGATGCTGAACATGCTGACGCTCCCCTTTATGGGATCGACGCTTGCAACGATCAACGTGTCCGTGTTGAAGCTTGTCTCACCCTGCCGTTGGTCAATGCCAATCAGAAGCACATTGAGCCGCTCAGTGCCGTCCCAGTTTGGTGGCGTGGCACCTCCTTGACCACCACTCTCTTCAGTGCCGCTAAAGATTCCACCGACGAGAGCGGAGGCGGTATTCACATATCCGCCGATGAGCAGATGGATGGATAGGCCTACGGCGAGCGTGACCGCAAGGGCAATCGTTGAAAGCAGAGTTGCGCGCACGCCACTGGCACGGGTGAGACCCTGGCGCCAGGCTTCGGTTGCAGCGGTCGCGCGCCAGAGGGCTGCGAGAATGTTCAGGATCCCCGCTGCGCTCAGCCCTAGCGGCGACAGGAGGAGCCCGAGAAGGCCTGCGAGCCCGTCCGCAACATAGATGCCAGTGAAGCCTGCGACGAGGAGGAAGAGCGGGGCTGCGAACCTCAGAGCAGCGTGCCAGCGTCGCTGGTAGGCCTGCCCGAGTCCTGGGAGGAGGATGGAGAAGAGGGCTGCTGCAAACGCGGAGCTCTTTGGGGTGCGTTCGTCGTTGCTCACCCTCGCACGATAGCGCCTCCCTCGCGAGCGAGTCAGCGCTCCGTTTGCCATGCAGGGACGCGCGTGGCACGCTCCATAGGATGTTCCGTCCTGTTGACGCCCGACCCGACCTTGTCAGCATCGAGCACGAGATGTTGCGTAGCTGGCGGGAGGAGGGCGTCTTTGAGCGTCTTCGTGCACAGACGATCGGCGGCCCCACCTGGTCGTTCCTTGACGGGCCAATCACCGCGAATAACCCAATGGGCGTGCACCACGCATGGGGTCGCACGTACAAAGACCTTTTCCAGCGCTTCCGCGCATCACTTGGCCACGAACTACGCTGGCAACAGGGCTTTGATTGTCAGGGGCTTTGGGTTGAGGTGAATGTTGAGCGCGAGCTCGGCTACACCAGCAAGCGACAGATCGAAGAGCAGGGGCTCGCGGAGTTCATCAGCCTCTGCAAGCAGCGTGTGCTTACCTATGCCGCCCGACAGACAGAGCAATCGATTCGACTCGGCATGTGGATGGACTGGAACGATCCAGCCGAGTTGCTGAAACTACGTGACGCACTCGCCCAGGGTCCAACCACGCCAGTCACGATCGCGGGCGTGCACGGTCCCGTCAGCGGCCCTGCGGAACAGTTGATTGGACAGCTCGGCACCTCACGGGTTGGGGGTTCCTACTTCACCTTCTCTGACGAGAACAATGACCTCATTTGGACCTTCCTTGCCAAATGCCACGCGCGTGGCTGGCTCTACAAGGGGAGCGACAGCATGCCGTGGTGCGCCCGCTGCGGAACTGGGATCAGTCAGCACGAGATGACTGAAGGGTATGCAGATCGAGAGGATCCGTCCCTCTACTTCGGATTGGCGCTTGTGGATCGCCCAGGTGAGGAGCTAGTGGTGTGGACGACAACACCCTGGACCGTTGCCGCAAACGTTGCCGCCGCTGTGCATCCGTCACTTGATTACGAACTCGTTGAGTTTGATGGTCGCAAACTCTGGATTGGCGCAACACGTCGCACGGCCACCCTTGGCGGCGGTGCCCCCCGCGCTCTCCTCCTTGAAACACGGAAAGGGTCTGAGCTGATCGGCTGGAAGTATCGAGCGCCATTTGACGCACTGCCGGCCGTGCGTGAGGCACTCGGAGCAGATGGTGCCGCGCATCGCGTGATCGGATGGGAAGACGTTGGCTCCGAAGAGGGGACCTGCATTGTCCACATAGCACCTGGATGCGGAAGCGATGACCATAAGCTCGGTGTTGCCGAAGGAATCCCTGCGATTGCGCCAATTGATGAATCGGGCGTCTACCTTGACGGCTTTGGAGTCCTCACCGGACGCGAGTGGCATGCGGTGACCGAAGACGTGTTCGCGCATCTAACCGTTGCGAATAGTCTTCTTCGTCGTGAGAAGATCACGCACCGATACCCTCACTGCTGGCGTTGCGCGACACCACTCGTGTTCCGGCTTGTGGACGAATGGTTCATTAGCATGGGGCCGCTCTACGACAAGCCACGCAGCGAACTCACAAAGGAAGAGTTCGACTCGAGCCTCCGCTATCAGATCATGGCTGTGGTTGACCGGATCACTTGGCTCCCGGACTTCGGTTATGAGCGTGAGATCGACTGGTTGCGCAACATGAGTGACTGGATGATTTCCAAGAAACGCTATTGGGGTCTCGCGCTACCGATCTACGAGTGCGCGTCATGCGGCAAGGTCGAAGTGCTCAGTTCGCGCAAAGAGTTGGAGGAGCGCGCAACTGCTGGCGCAGCGGCGCTCGACGGGCACACAGCCCATCGCCCGTATGTCGACGAGGTTCAGATCGACTGCCGGGGATGTGGGGCGAAAGTGACGCGCGTTCCTGACGTGGGGAATCCATGGCTCGATGCCGGGATTGTCTCTCTCTCAACGCTCCGGTACCGCGAAGATCCTGAGTACTGGAAGCGGTGGTTTCCCGCCGACTTCATCACCGAGAGCTTCCCAGGACAGTTCCGCAATTGGTTCTATTCGCTCCTTGCGATGTCTACAGTCATGGCATCGAGCGAACCGACAAAGACCGTCTTCGGCTATGGACTGGTGGTTGGTGCGGACGGACGGGCGATGCACAAGAGCTGGGGGAACTCCATTGAGTTCGACGAAGCTGCCGACCGCATGGGGGCGGACGTGATGCGCTGGCTCTTCGCTGGATCTCGACCAGAGGAGAACGTGCGTTTCGGCTGGGAGGCGGCCGATGAGACTCGTCGCCGGTTGCTGATTCTATGGAACGTATACGCGTTCCTTGTTGGGCAGGCGCGAACAGCTCAGTGGGCCCCGGGTGAGGTTGAGGTGCCAGCCTCCTCGAGAAGCGTGATGGACCGATGGATACTCAGTCGCTCAGCCGAGCTCGCCTCCAGCGTCGAAACCTCGTTGCGCGCCTACGACGCGTACGTTGCGGTTCGTCGCCTTGAACAGGGGATTGACGAACTCTCTACCTGGTACCTCCGTCGCACTCGTGATCAGTTTGCTGCGGACGCACCAGAGCGCGAAAGGCACGCCGCCTTTGACACGTTGCATCAGGCACTTCTCACGCTGCTGCGCGTTGCCGCGCCGATCAGTCCGTTCTTCACCGATGCGATATACCGCAATTTGGTAGGCAGCGACCAAACGTACGGGAGCGCCACAGGCGCAGGGGTCAGCAAGGTTGTCGGCGGGGCGGCACGCCCGCTCGCTGGGGCGATTCGCACAGGGAGCGCACCTGGCAGCATCCACCTCCTGCACTGGCCGACTGAAGAGAGTGCGGGATGGCGCGACAGCGAACTGGAGTCGGCAATGGAGCGGATCATTCGCGCCGCGGAGCTCGGCCGTTCAGTGCGCAACGCAGCAGGGATCCGGACCCGCCAACCTCTATCGCGCGCTCGCGTTGTCCTTGGTGTGCGCGGTGCCGACGCCGCAGCCCTGGAGAGTATCCTCGCCGACGAACTCAACGTGAAGCGCGTTGAGCGCGTTGATGACGCCTCCGGACTCTTTGAGCGCCGTGTCAAAGTGCTCCTGCCCAAGGTCGCGAAGCGGCTCGGTGCATCGACACAAGTGGTGATGCAAGCGGCACGTAACGGAGAGGTTGAGTTTCTCCCGAACGGCGCGGTCCGTATCGCAGGCTTCGAGCTTGCCGCCGATGAGATTGAGATTCAGGCGGTCCCTCGCCAGGGCCAACAGGTTGCAGAGGACGACGGCATCGTCGTGGAGCTTGACACGAGTCTGACGCCTGAGCTGATCCTCGAGGGAGACGCACGCGAGGTGATTCGTGCGGTACAAGAGGCGCGCAAGAGTGCTGGACTGCGGCGTGAGGATCGCGTCGAATTGGAGATTCAAGGTGCCCCGAGTGAACTGGAGAGGCATCGGGGTGAGATCGTGAGCGCGGTTGGCGCGCTTCGTTGCCAGTTTTCGCCGAGCGGGGGGACTCCCCCCGCTGGGTGGGAGCGTGCGAGCGTCGCGCTCGCTGGAGGCGACGCGGAGCTATTCGTTCGGCGCGCGACCGAATGAGACGAGCACTTGTCGTGGGTGTGGCGAGCCTCGTCTTTCTGCTTGATCGGTTCAGCAAATCGGTGCTCCCTGATCTACTAAGTGAGGGCTCTCCACGGGAGATCATTGGAAGCACCCTGCAACTTATTCGCAGCGAGAATCGGGGCGGCCTCTTCGGCCTCTTCCAGGGAAGCGCACCGATCCTTGCGCTCCTGAGTCTCGGTGTCGTGGTTGCACTCTTGGTCGTGCATGATCGGGAGGGAGAGCGGCGCCCATCTCCCCTGACCGTCGCAACCGGGCTTTTGATCGGTGGTGCACTGGGCAATCTGCTCGATCGCCTCACAATGGGCTACGTGCTCGATTTCATTGATCTTGGGGTAGGAACCTTGCGCTTCTGGACGTTCAATGTGGCTGATATGGGAATCAGCCTTGGGATCCTGATCATGCTTCTCTCGGCACTACGTTCACCGGTTGGGCGTCGCCAGAGGGGCAGATGAGCGACCCTCGTGAGATAGATCTTCTAATCCCACCTGAAGCGGCGCGACAGCGTGCGGATCGGTTCGTTGCAGATCGTTCTGGCCTCTCTCGCTCATTTGTTCAGCGGCTGATCAGCGAAGGTCGGCTCACCATGAACGGCGTGGAGATACGCGGAAGCAGCACGCTGATTCCAGGCGGGACGCTCCACCTCTCAATCCCGCCAGTGGCCGATGCGCAGCTGATTTCGGAGGAGATCCCGATCAGCGTGGTGTACGAAGATGAAGATCTCCTTGTCGTGGACAAACCTGCGGGGCTTGTTGTGCACCCAGCTCCAGGGCACGCGAACGGGACGCTCGTGAACGCACTCCTTCACCATGTGGAGGACCTCCCTGGCATTGCAGGAGTGGCGCGGCCCGGGCTCGTGCATCGACTTGATAAGGACACATCAGGCCTGCTGGTGGTGGCGAAAGGGGACCTCGCGCAGTCGAGCCTGATGGCGCAGCTGAAGGCGCGTCGCGTAAAGAAGACCTATATCACGCTGGTGCAGGGTCCCGTTGCAGCGGAGGTCGGAAGGATTGAAGCGCCAATCGGGCGTGACCCATCGGAGCGAAAGCGGATGGCGGTCGTCGCAGGCGGTCGCCCGGCCACAACTGGCTACCGAGTGCGTGAGCGATTCGCGGGCTGGACGATGCTCGAAGTCGATCTGATCACCGGCCGAACGCACCAGATCCGCGTTCATTTGACGGAGATCGGTCATCCGATCGCGGGCGACCCAACGTATGGAAACGGAACGAGCCGACGTGGACCTGAAGGGACGACGAGGCTCTTCCTGCATGCGTGGCGGATCGCGTTCACCCATCCGCGTGACGGGCGGTTGATGCGTCTCGAAACGCCGCTTCCACCCGATCTGCAGCTCCCACTTGATACGCTACGGTTGCGCAGAGAGAGATCGGAGGACTGATGCCAGGTCAGCGTCGCGACGGCGCAGCAGGAGCTCAGGTGATTGTGATCTCGGGCCCGAGCGGCGTGGGCAAGGACACTATCATCAACGAATTGCGCCGCCGACCCATCGGGCAAACCTTTCACTACGTGGTTACCTGTACCACACGAGAACCACGATCGGGCGAAATGAACGGAGTCCACTATCACTTCCACACGAATCAAACATTCAGCGCGTTGCGCGAGGCGAACGGCTTGCTCGAGTCCGCGACGGTCCATGGGCGCTCGTATGGAACTCCTCGGAGCGAGGTACAAGAAGCCCTGGCGCGTGGTGAAGATGCAATCCTCAAGATCGATGTGCAAGGCGCACGGAGCGTGCGGACAGAGATTCCGGAGGCGATCCTCATCTTCATTGCACCGCCTTCGCCCGAAGCGCTCGCTGCCCGACTCGCTGGTCGCGGGACTGAGTCGGCTGAAGATCTTGTGGCCCGAGCGCGAAGTGCAATCGCGGAGATGGATCGTGCGAAAGAGTATGACTACCTCGTGCTGAACGAGACGGGATACCCGGAAGAGGCGGCTGCGCAGGTTGAGAAGATCGTGCTCGCGGAACGCGCCAAGCATCCGGAGCGTCGGATCAGCGTGTGAGTGGGGGCGACGTGCCCCGATCCGCGCGGTCGAGCAACCCGCCGAACACAATTCGAGTTGCCGTTGATCTCCCGGGCCCTCAGGGGGAACGACTCTACGACTACCTTCCCCCGGAGCACGCTGAGTTAGAGATTGGAGACGCGGTTGTCGTTCCGTTTGGGGGGCGGCGGGCTATTGGACTTGTCACCTCACGCGTAGGAGAGTTGCCGCCCCCATCGGGTGTCACGTTGAAGCGTGCGGAAGCGAAGCTAAACGGCGATCCACTGATTGGAGCACTCGGTATGCGTCTTGCTGAGGCGATATCCACACACTGGCTTGCACCACTCGCACTGACGATTCGTTCGCTCCTTCCGCCTGGCCTCCTCGACAAGGTAGAGGTCGCGATTCGCTCGGTCGGGTCACCAAGCGAGGATGAAGTGCGTGTGGGAGTCAGCCAGTCTTGGACATCACTTGAGCGACTGGTTGGAGCTCGCGGGAGTGGACGCAGCGCGCTGCTTGCACTGATTCGCAATGGCGAGCGCAGTGGTCGGCTTGAACGAAGTTGGCGACTGAGTGCCGTTCAGGGGCGCAATGTTGAAGAGGCGTATGCATCGCGAACCAGCGCGGCTGACCTACCAGACGCTCGTACTCGTCTCGGACTCCGGCAGCGCGAGCTGTTGACGGTGCTTGATCGTGCAGAAGCCAGCGGCGATGGGCAGGTACGTGCAGCCGATCTCCCTGGTGGGCTTCCCGCCGCCCGCCGACTTGCCGCGCTCGGTCTCGTGCAGATTGCAATGCGACAGCGTCAACGTCGTCACGCTGATCGCCGCGACAATGTCATGAGCGACCTCTCCGTCTCCGACTGGAGTCCCACGCAGCGCTCACTGCTCGATGAGCCGCGCCTTGACGGCGTCACGCTGATCGATGGCGCGCCAGGCTCAGGGAAGAGTCGCCTCGCGGCCGAGATCGCTTCACGCACGCTTTCTGCTGGGTGCTCCGTGCTCTGGCTTGTGCCTGAGGCAACGCAGGTCGCGCTTGCTGCGGATGTGCTCCGGAGCGTCACTGGTGTCGAGCCGGAACTGATGCATTCAGGGGCGAGCCAAGGTGAGCGGCTGGACGCCCATGCTCGGTTGCGGGGGGTCGGACCACACCTCGTGGTAGGAACTCGCGTCGCGCTCGGCGCGCTGAGTCGCGAGATTGGTCTGATCGTCGTCGACGAGGAGCATGAGGCGGCCTACAAGTCTGATCGAACACCGCGCCTTCATGCGCGCGATGCTGCGATCATGCTCGGGGAGTTCGCAGCAGCGCCTGTCATACTCATCAGTGCAACACCATCCATTGAGACGTTTGGACGCGTCAGGCTTCAGGGTTGGCGTCATCTCACGCTTGAGCATCGCAGTGCCGCAATTCGCGTTGAAGTGGTCGACATGCGTCGCGAACTTGAGGACGGTTGGAAGGGAATGATCAGCCGGCCACTTCTGGCGGCGCTCGAAGCGCTCAAGTGGGGTGATGGAGAGCAGGCACTTCTGATCATGAACCGGCGTGGTCTCGCATCCGCACTCCTCTGCAGGGATTGCGGCGCGGCGCAGTCATGCCCCTCGTGTGAGCGTCCGCTCGTCCTACACAGTGCTGGATCGCTGCTCCGTTGCCACGGGTGCGGACTCGTTGCTGAGCCTCTCACGCGCTGTCCGTCGTGTAATAGCGCACGGGTTCGTGCGATCGGCGGTGGGACGGAGCGCCTTGAGGCCGAAGCGAAACGACTCTTGCCGTCGCTTCGCATTGGTCGACTCGACGCCGACACCATCGCGACCATCGGCGCAGGCGATCGGATCTTGGACGCCTTCCGAAAAGGTGAGACACAACTCCTGATCGGAACCGCGCTCGCGGCCAAGGCCCTGGATCTCCCACGCCTCGCGCTCGTTGGGATCGTCTCTGCGGATGCCGGGCTACTGCTCCCCGACGAGCGCGCTGCGGAGCGGGTCGTCTCTCTGATCGTGCAAGCGAGCGGTCGCTTAGGGCGAGGGAGGAGCGGTGGAACCGCTTGGGTGCAGAGCTATCGCCCCGAAGATCCTGCGATTGCGGCGGCGGTGGAGCTCGCGCGCGGCGGCGATGTGACTGCGTGGCGGCGACGCGAACTCCTGCTGCGTGAACGGGCTGGTGGCGCGCCATACCTGCGCACGGCAAAGATCACCGTCTCTGGCGCGACTGCAACGGCTACTCATACGCGGGCCGTTGCTGTTGCGGAGAAGCTGCGCGGCCAGCTACCAGATGGTTCTGCGGCGCATCTTCTTGGGCCGATCCCTGCCTGGGTACCAAAACGTGGAGGGCGCTGGCGAGAGAACGTCATACTGCGTGCCGCCGATCCACTCCCGCTTGTTCGGGGGCTCACTGGACGCGACGTCGGCATCGACTTGGATCCAGAGACTCTCCTCTAGTCCCCGCCGATTGGTAGAATCAGACCATGAGTGTCAAACCAATCTTGCTCCTCGGTGATCCGCGTCTCCGTATGCCGGGTGAGCCTGTAGAGAGCTTTGGAAGGTTGTTGCACAGCCTTCTTGACGACCTCGTTCACACAATGCGTGCGGCACCAGGCGCTGGACTGGCCGCCCCCCAGCTTGGCGAACCGCTAAACGTTGCGGTAGTTGAGGCGAAAGGACGAACGTATGAGCTCGTGAACCCACGCATCATGCGCGACAAGGGCGATGTGACCGATCTTGAAGGATGCCTTTCGATCCCAGGCTATGTCGCCGACATCACGCGACGCGAGCGCGTGTGGGTAGAGGCGCAAGATCGGCATGGACGTCTCTACAAGTTCAGCGAACACGGCTACATCGCGCGCGCCGTGCAACACGAGCTCGATCACCTTAAAGGAAAACTTTACATCGACTATCTTGATTCACTCGACCAGCTCATCGCCGTAACTGGCGATGAGGAGGATGGCGGGATCGATCCTGAAAGTCCGGAAGGGAAGCGCGCGAAGCGTGCGGCTCGCGCCGCAGAGGCACACAGTCACTGATCTGCGGCTCTTGTTGATTGGGAGTGGCGGCTTCGGCGTGCCAGCATTTGATGCTCTCGACAAGAAGCACGAGTGGAGCATTGCCGCCGTGATCACTGCCGCACCGCGGCCGTCGGGGCGAGACGGCGCCCTTGTTTCGACGCCAGTGGCAGCGTGGGCGCGGGAGCGCGATCTGCCACTCCTTGAAGTTGAGCAACTCCGCGCCTCCTCCACGCAGGAGACGATCGCCTCCCTTGATGCAACGGTGGGCCTGCTCGCAGACTTTGGGCAGATCGTTCCTGCTGAAATGTTGCGCTCGGTTCACCGAGGGATTCTGAATCTTCACCCTTCGC
>Ga0194132_10000537_pt1 | contig 77847 bp, 72 predicted proteins | sample TA2KigOf80mmetaG_FD_148612 | JGI IMG/M metagenome (GOLD analysis project Ga0194132, IMG submission 148612) | Freshwater microbial communities from Lake Tanganyika, Tanzania - TA2015054 Kigoma Offshore 80m | ecosystem: Environmental > Aquatic > Freshwater > Lake | place: Tanzania: Lake... | reverse complement strand
CTACAAAAAGCGCGGTCTCAAAAAACTGATTCACTTGATTCTCGGTGGCCGCGTGGACCGACTGATGCTCACTCACAAGGACCGATTGCTGCGTTTCGGAGCTGAGATCATTTTTTACCTATGCTCTCACTGCGGCACCAAGGTTGAGGTCACATGAAGTGGCCCCCGCAACGCCTTGGACATGAGGCACTAACCCACCCCGCATTTTATTGGGAAAAAAATTTATTCAAAGTGCGCGTCGCGCACTGCGCTTCCCAAGTTTTCTTCTGGAATTGGTCAGAGAATTACAGGTGTCTCTTTACTTTCGTTTAGACGCTCACCATTAGGAAGGAAATCCGCGTTCTAAAAAGGGTTGGTACATAAGTCTACTATCCTCTAGTCGCTGTCTGCAGCGATCAGCCAATTCATTTGCTCGGCCGATATCTTTGTCAAATATCTCGAATTCCTGAGGTGTTATTTCGTAGTATTCGTCACCCTCTGCAAGGTGATTGGTGACAGGTATTGACAGAAAGTATTTTCCTGAATTTTCTTCGACACCGATAGCGTATCGACCAATGCGGCTAAAGGCTGTGTCCCTGAATTTCATACTAAATTGACCTCATCAGAATTATTGCTTCAAGATATTTGAAACGTCCCAGGTTCCTTGTGGTGCCGAACTGAGGTCTACAACGGCTTCAGTGCTTCCGCTTGGAAGGATACCACCAGGTAGCCAATGAGAATTCGCTCCTGGCTCGTTTCCCGACGGTAAACGCAAACCAATTTTTTGCGGATACTGGATATCCAGTCGAAGAAGCGTGTCTCCGTCTAATGCGCCTCGATCATAGCCCAAATATTGTTCATAGGATCTCAGATCATTTCCACATTTTTCTATAATGCGATCAGCATCTCTTTTAGTTAATACGAAAGCTGTTCCATCGGTTTGTGCAGGTCCGTAGCGGTCAAACCTTTGTTTTGGTATTAATCTCGTCGCCCCCTCGTCAAACTTAGCTAAATGGGCATCTATATAACTCTTGGGTAGATAGGTCTCAGGCAGTGGTCTTTGGCCTTTGGGTGTGTTGATGATTTGGGCATAACGCTCGGGTCCGATGACTGAGATCGCATCGTCGCCGGATCTTACTAGTTTATCAGCTAAAACACCGACGTCATCTGGACGCATCCCGCCGCGTACCAGATCTTCGGCGACGGTACCGCTGCGGAGCTTTTGGGCGATATTTTGGCCGGTAAGTGCGGCTGGTGCGTAAGCATGAAGGAGCTTCAGGCCTCGTGCAGCCTCTATGACCTCCCCTGTCAATGTGGCGGCTACAGCACTGATTTCGGGTACCGCCGTCATTACGGCCGCAGCAGTGGCTGCCTTGGTGAGGCCGGCTCCGGCATAGAATGTGGCTAGCTCAAAAGTGACGCGGCCGACGACCTCGCCCTTTTGTTCCGCCGAGTAGCTTGGATAGTCGGTGGCGATCTTGGCGACCTGATCGTAGATGATCTGGTAGGTCTGCTCGTAATTCTTAATTGCGGTAGCAATGGCCGTAGCACTGTCGATGGGATGAGTGACCATCGTGGCGATGCCGTCTACCATCGATGCGGCGCCCTTGAAGGCTCCCGTTCCGGCGCCGGTGACGAAGTCCAGGACGGCGTAGGCGTTGTCGAGAGCTTGGTCAAAGCGCAGTAACTGGGCACGGATTACACGGTCAGTAAGTTGACGGACGGCGACCGATGCAGCCAGATACATACTCTCGCTAAACTGATCAGGGGCAATTGCCGCAAGGCGGTTACTAACGCGGGCGGTTTGGTAATCCTCGTAAGTGCCTTCACCTATACTGATGCCAAAACGCTGGCGCGCCGCGTCCGAGAGGGTGATGCTGCGGTAGGTCGCAAGTCTTGGGTGATTAGTAGCGTAGTCTAGTTTAGCGCGGGCTCGATTGAGGTAACGGTCACCCAGTAGTTTGGAGCCGCTGGCTAGATACTGGTCAGCCAGGGCAAGGGTCCCGACAATGTGGCCAAGCTCAGCGGCACGACCATTTTGACTATCTTTACTATCCTTTGCGATGTGTCCTAGCGTCTCGTTCAGGACTTGCCTCACGGCCCGTCCTACGGGAGACCACTCGTCCGTCTTTAGGGTGAGGTGACCCGGTACACCTGCTGCTAAGGCCCAGCTACTGACTAGACCTCGATCGTCGGTGACTGAGCGCAGTGCTTCTTGGTATTGCTCACGGCGGGCGTCACTGGTCGTGCTTTGCGCTAGTCCAGCGAGAGCAGAGATGCGCTCGCCCAAGGCAGCGGGTTCGCCGCTCGTTCGCATTTGGGCGAGGCTTCTGCGCTCCTTGGCTATAGCCTCTGCGGGCAGCATGCCCTGCCTCAGACGCGCGATCTCGTCCTCGGTTTTTGTCAATGCATCTTGAATAGGCTGCGGCCTAGTCGTCATCCGCAGCGCCACAGCGTCGGCTTGGTCTCTCGCCCCGTTTAGCGTTGCAAGCGATGCCGCAACACTGCTAGTGGCCTCGCCCAGAGTGACGCTGCCCTCGGTCTGGATGCGGCGGATTTCAAGCTCTACAGATTTATTGGCCTCGGTGACTTGATTGATCGATATTTTGACGGCTTCGATGGATTGTTCGATGGTATCTAAGATCAGGGCACGCCGCATGGCGCGATCGGCGGCGGCTCGTTCATCAGTTTCCTTGCGGCCTCGTACCAGAACGTCGTAGGCGTAGCTTACCATGGCGCCTTGCTGCTTCAGGGTGACGCCTATCAGATCAATGTTTGCTACTAGGTAGCCGATGGCCATAAGGCCACCGACTGCGTTTGAGCTAAATGCGTCTTGATTACCGGCTGAAGATGACGATGGTGGTGGGTAAAAGACCACGTACTCTCGGTCCCGACGTGGCTCGTATTTATTGACGCCGAATTTATCCATCTCGTTGCGCTCATCGACGGCGCTAATAGCAGGGGCTTGTTCATAGGATACTGCGACCATTTGGTAGCTCTCTGGCACTTGCGGGCCCTTGGCACATCGTCCTGTTTCGCAGTTTGCGGGCCCCGTGATAGGCGCTGCAGTTAACGACTGACGCACCAGGTCGCCGAAGATAGCTTTGTCAGACGGAGACAGGCGCTTGGAGAAGGTCGCTAAGTCTTTAATACTGCAGTCACGGTAGTAAAAGCTAACGGATTCGGTCTTACCATCAGTATTGCGCGTAAGATCGATGCGACAAACTTTGGCAAGTGCTGTCTCAGCGAAAAAGAAGGTGAATAAAGTAAAGAATATATAGTTGGCACGCGCAAAGAGTTGACGCATTCAGGGGCCTCACGTTGCCAGGATTCGGAGATAAATCTTGGACCGGGATCACATGTTCTGGTGAGGCTCTACGAGCATAAACTATGCCATCAATAAATAGCTGAAATCCCGTAAAATTTCATTTTTGCAAAGTGGCCAGGGATTTGGCGCTGGTGACACTGTGCATGCGAACAGTCACTAAAGCGCGTTATCCTGTTGCAGTCCATAGTCTTTTGAAAACCACGAAGATTACGAATCATAGCGCAGACAAAATCCATGCCCTTAGTAGTTGCTTCGTTTTAGCCTCGAAAAAAACGAAAAAACATTTCGTCAATTCCTTGGCCAATCAGCCAAAATCATAAACGCAATAATTTTCGTGAGCTAAATTTGGCACGGTTCGTGCTCAGTGAATGTTCGAATCGAAATTGTTTTTCAACCTTAGTGTATTAGGCTCGTAACCACCTAATTCAGTTAAATAGAGGGTGAATCGTCATGGTTTCTAAGTCGGCTTTTGCCTCTGCGTTAATGATATGTGTTCCGGCATTGATGATCTCATGCAAGCTAGGCGCTAATTCCAGTAAGGTGGCAAGCTCAAGTGGACCATGTGATGCATCTATTTTTGCTGCAGATGGTTGCGAGCAACAAACTGTGGATCGCAGTAGACGCATCAATTTGAACTTTGGGGTCAACGCTCTGCAAAAAAGCGGCGCTATTCAGGACAATCGATTGATGCTTGGTCCAGGGGAAACGATTATCGCCAACATCCCCTTCACAAATCCAGTCTACCATGCTGACATTTTGACTACCTTGAATGTTGAGTACAAGGAAGTTCAAGTAAGGCGACAGGAATGGAAAAACTGTGGATTCCTAAATGCTGAACGCTGCCGCCACTGGGTTGACCGTGACCGCGGCGTCGTGAGAGTGCAGCTTTTTATCGAGGCTAATGGGACTCGATATTTTTCGCCGACCTACGATACCAGTACTCTACCGGCAACGGATTGGTCCGAGAATTCGGATCTTTTACGAACTATGTTTGGACCCATAGCCTCTATGATGGACGGCAAGATCTTGGACAGCTTTCGCGACATGATGAACGGCTTGATTCCCGGACGTGATCTCCATACGGGCTGGCGAACCTTTACAGGAGCCGTGGACTCGCCGATTAACACCTCAATTCCACCTAATGCTACGGGTGGGAGTATTAAAGTTGGAGCCATTGTATCCGGCGCCGGACTCGCAAAACTTGCGCCATTCTCTCTAACAATCCAGACATTCAATGAATGATGTAATGGTTATTTTTAACTAACAATCCAAATGTGGTGCCGTGATGTCTATTACTCAAAAAAATATTCTGATCACAATGATGTTGATTTTAGCTACATCAGTCGGATGTCTAAAGAAGACGAAAAAATCCTCAGTTAAATCCGACAATCCAAAGCCAGGTACCGTCTGCATTACTTACCAGTCGGGATATGTCGCTTGTGATTAACTTTTTCCGACCAAATTTAGGTTTGATAACTATGTATCGATTCTTGACGTGTTTGATGACGGCCACCGTGATGGTGGCATGTGGCGTGAAAGATAAAAGGCCCAGTAGCATCAGTAGTGTGGAGGCTTATGGTGGCAACCTAATCTCCTGCGCCTTACAGGAGGCGTTTGATTGCTCTTTTAACGAATTTTTTCTTGATACGACGACTTATCCCCATGAAATGCGGTTTGAGATCGATGCCTCGTTCAGGTGCGGGTCAGCTGGTCACCCTCAGGACTATTTTGTTGGTTTTTTCTCTGAGAGTGATCAGATTTTTACAGAGATGCCAAGATTCGGACGGGATGGTGCTCCCCACCAAACTATAGTGGCTCGAGGCAAAGGTCCCCTAAAGTTTTATGATTCCGACAAAACTTGGACCAAGGGCAGCCCTAAGTATGAGCGTGATTGCACCATAGTGGTACATGAACTAGTCAGTCGAGATATTTCGGACGGTACAAAGGCTATATTGCGAGAAATCGTTGGCAAAAGCTTAGGTCCTCTTCAGCTTGATTACTCGCGAGCTGCTTCAATTAGCTCCCTAGTTGCGCTGTTAGATAGTTCGCTGACTAAACTTGATCTCGCCTCAGTGAAGGGACTCTTTACCAACTTTAAGAGCAATCTTGAGGCTCTCAAAGTATCGCAGGGTATTCAAGGTGATTGGGCGCCGGTATTTACCGAGATTGACCTTGTGCTAGCTCTTAATCCTGCTGTCGATCCCGAAGTTAAGTCGCATGTAGCGGTAGAGAAAGCTCTGGTCTCTATTCGTGATAATAATGAGGCCATGCTCAAATCCATTGCGATGCGACTAGGTAAGTATCTGGCCGATGCGGACGAGGTTTTGATGTTTGCACGGGAGGGGTCTGTGGCGGAGGAACGAGCGCAGATTGATGTAATCAAAAAGCAAATAACGAGATAATGACATGCGCACTAAAATTATAAAGCGAGCCGCGCTCATCACCTTGATCGGGATGTTTCATTTCCCAGAAGCTGTCTTTGCAAATCATTTCATGAGATCAGCGGAAAGCTTGATGGAATGGAATCGTAAGTTGGCGGCTAAACAATCAGAGCTGAAATTTAATCTTATGACGAGGATTGAGTCTGAGTACCTAAATGGTCTTGCTAAAGCTCTTAAGCCAAAGACCGACCTGTTAAGTAAGGAAAGCCAGGATTTAGACGGTATCGTCATGGAATTGAATGCTGCTACTTCATCGGTATCACGTGAAAGTTTTCACAATATTGCCATGATTCGCAGTCGCACTTTGGAAATATCCCGGCGCTCCGAAGATACCATAGAAAAGTCTCTGAGTATTGTGGATGGCATACTGGCGCAGAGGGACTTTTACGACGGTTTTTGCGAGCGTTTTGCGCCACTAGTTGATGCGTCTGAGGTCAAAGCAGACCCTTTCAACATTCCTATAAAGGGGTTGATTGACTACACCCGGTACTTCAGTATGGCCGGAAGTGGCGAAGACGGGACAGGTGTCACATATCTGCAAGCCAGTGGTGATCCCGTGGTTGAAGGTGCGGCCCTTTTCGGATTTGGGGCTACTGCTGCCGCAAGCGCAGGATTCTTACTTTATGAAACTGTGATACTTGGGAAGGCGCTCGGAGCGACTGTTAGTCTTTTTGGCGCAGGAAACGTTTTGTTATCAGTAACCGGCGCTGCCGCTGGCATTGCCATTGGAGGCGTAGCATTGGTGCTCGTCGGTGCAGCTCTATGGACTCAGTACAGAAATAATGAGCGCAAGGAAGCGGCCGAGCGAGAGAATCGTAAAATTGTAGCTGAATACGAAGCTGCGCGCGACTGGTATCAATCGCAGAAGATATCGCAGGCCGAATATCAAGATCTGGCCAGAAAACACTGTGAGAGTCCGGAATATGCCGGTGTGATAAAGGATCACATCAAGCGACTCGAAATACACATGCTCAATGCCTCGACTCTACGTGACAAGCTCTATGATTCACGGCGGACCTTGAGTCAAACGATTGGAAAAATTGACACAATATACAGCAACTTCAAGGAGCAGCTGGGTAAGCAGTATGGGAATGCCCTACTGCTGGTGGTAGAGCGGGAAGTTGCTCTCGAGGTAAAGACCAAGATGCTTTGGGATGTGTACAATAACGATATTAAAAAACGGATTGAAGCGACCAATGCAGCTATCATTTCATCAAAGTCCTGCGATGCAAATTACCTGAAAATTCAGGATCTCCGCCATGCCATTCAGGCAGTTTTGGGTATGTTGGATGAGGTGGGGGACGTCAATAGTTACACGGAAGCATTAACCGAGGTGAGATCACGCATTGATCGTGCGCTCACGCTACTTTCGGCAAAAGTTAGTTCTTGCGCTGGTAATTACAGCGGCAACGATATCGCCTTGTTTGATCTTTGAGGTGAATGCCATGAGGGATTTATTTTTTCTTCTTGTCTTGAGTCTATTGTTACCAGTTGGATGCCGTAATGGATCAAGACGTCAAGGTTCAGAAATAAAGGTTACGCGGGTGAGTGGCGACGAGGGCATGCATGAGCCCGTGCCTATATCGATTAACTGCAGACTGAGGAATAATGTTTCCTATGACCTCCATGCAAAAATTGATCGCCGCGGATTTGACTTATTGGTCCATACACTGGTTACCAAGAGTTATGTTGGATTTTGGTCGGGATCTCAAATAAATCAAGGTAAAAACTACGCCGAAAAGATAGCCCTCAGAGCGCATGAGATTGGGGCGCTTAGCGAATGTTTGGTGAGTCAAAATAAAGTCGGTGACGCTGGGCTCCTGATTCCCACGAATGTTGCCGCACCTGTAGTCTCAGTTCATGAAATGCAAGGACAAGTTTCTCCCGCAACCATAGATGCCAGGTCTGATTTCACGGAACAACGGCTCTTAAATCAATTTGCTCAGTTAGAGTCGGCTGTCGCCAGTCAGGATTGGCGTGCCACATACCACGGTATTGGGCAACTTCGCCTCGATCTAGTTACGGCTGCGAGGAACTCATTACTTGTCAGTAAAAAGTTGGATGAGATTGGCAAGCGAACGGAGTCGATCCACGCTAAATTAGTTAGGGGCGGCGTACTCATGTGTCCCGGACAAGTTCAGCTGATTGAGGATCCGCGACAGATTTCGGAATTCGAAGCAAAGCTTCTACGTAATCTTGCGAGTCAGTCGTGTTTTGTAGGGCGGTCCGCGACACCACAGGAATCGCTGCGATTTTGGGTGGCGGCCACTGATCTGCTCATGCCAGGGGCGATTACCAGTGTTTACTACGCGGCGCTTAATGCCAAGACGGGAGATGATCTTCGGCGTGTTTTCGTTGCTGCCCTGGCAAGTCAACGGACATCCGGTGGCTTGAAATCGTGGAGTGATGACATAACCAAGCTGCGCCAGTCCTCAGATGGCAGCCGTGAGGTTCTGCAGGCTTTTATAAAGGGCAAGCTTTTGACGGCATACCCCGACTTCTTTGCTTTAAATAGCGAGCTTCAGGACCAAATGCCCGCGGTCCTGGTCGACTATTTGTAACACCACGACTGTAGGGCACCACGAGAGAGATTAATCCTCGAAATCGCGGTCCATGACGGTCTTCCGTTTATCAGCACCGGCCTTTTCGATAGCGCGGAGGCATTCACGTTCGATAATTTTCGTGAGCGCATCCATCACCGAGGCCGAGGTATTCATACCGGCTTTATCTTTGATCAGTTTTTTAACCTTGCTAGCTACTACGAGTACTTCACTCATGTCGCGATCCTCCTAGCTTTTCTGTGAAAATCGATTGAGCATCTCCTGCCGCAACCAGTGGTCCATAATAACCAATATAGCCATCGCCTCAACCATCGGCACTGCGCGTGGCAGCACGCAGGGATCATGGCGGCCGGCCTTTGGCTTGAGTTTAACGGGACGTCCTTGGGCGTCGACTGTGTCTTGTTCCTTGAAGATTGTAGACACAGGTTTAAATGCCACGCGGAAGTAAATGGGCTCACCATTACTAATGCCGCCCTGTGTGCCACCGCTGCGATTGGTGACTGTGCGCACAGTGCCGTCTTTGACGGTAAAAGCATCATTATGCTCTGAGCCGAAAAGCTCGGTCGCAGCGAAGCCAAGTCCAATCTCAAAGCCTTTGCTAGCTGGTAGGCTTAACATGGCTTTGGCAAGATCGGCCTCGAGTTTGTCAAACACCGGCTCCCCCAGTCCGACGGGGACGCCTGTGATGACGCAGGTAATCGTGCCGCCGACTGTGTCACCGGCCTTTTGCGCACTGGTGATGATATCTTCTAGGCTCTGGCGCGATGTCGCATCTGGGCATCGGAGTGCGTTAGCCTCGACGACATCGCGAGTTACGGCAGTGGGGTCCGCGATTGTAGCCCGCACCCCCTTGACGGAGTCGACGTAGGCCACACATCGGAAATCCGGTAACTCACGCCGCAAAATCTGCTCTGCAACCGCTGCCGCTGCAACTCGCCCAATCGTTTCGCGAGCGCTGGCACGGCCGCCGCCGCTAGCTGACTTGACGCCATATTTAGCAAACGTCGTGTAGTCAGCGTGCGAGGGGCGAAAGACCGTATTCATGTCTTGGTAGTCCCCAGGGCGCTGATCCTCATTGCGGACAAAGAGGGCTAACGGTGTGCCTAGCGTAACTCCTCCATCGAGCCCTGATAAGCATTCAACCTGATCCTTTTCCTGACGCGGAGAGCTTAGCTTACTCTGGCCAGGACGCCGCCGGTTTAGCCAGGTTTGAACCGCTGCTAAGTCTAATTGGAAACCCGGCGGACACCCATCAATGACAACTCCGACACCGCCACCGTGTGACTCGCCAAAGGTAGTTGCGCGGTAAACATGTCCAAAAGTGTTTGGCATTGGGAGCCTCCTTTAGAAGAGGGCATCAAATCCGGCCGTTAAATAAGGCTGAAAGTCAGGGCGCTGCACGACCTTGCCCGCACCTATTCCAAGGTTAACATTGACGCCTTTATTTTCTAGATGCAAGTCTAGTGCATAACCGTGGGCAGCAAGCAATTTATCCCACCCGCGTCGAGGTCGCGCGCCATTCCAGCCAGCACCATAATTATAGAAGGCGGTGAGGTTTAGTTGCTCGAAATAAAGTAACCACCACGACTTATTGATGTCGGTGATGATCGGGACCGTATAGTCAGCCTTGATGCGCCCCTGTGAATTGGATTGGATCGGAGTGAAGAGGCCGCTATTGGCTTGACTGAGGGCAAACGAGTTTTGATTATAACCACCGCCGCTACCCGGAATAAAAGTCCTAAGAGGTAGGTAGTATTCGCGAAGTTCGCGCATTTTCTTGCCACGCGTGCGCGATCCATCGATCCCTAGACTGAGGCGTCCGGACCTTGGCATGGTGAATCCTGCAGTTACACTGCCACCGAGTTGATTGTAGTCGAACTGGCGATTAAAAAGCGCTGGTGCCACACGTCCTGATACTTGGGCACTGAGGCTCATTCTTCCAAAGGATCTGAACCAAGCAAAAGAGGCAGACGGCTCGACCAGATAACCCTGACGAATACCAGATGTGAATCCGATAATTGGGCGCAAGTGGCTGTATTTAAGTCCAAAACTCACGCTGGCCACACCGTCCCAAAGACGCATGCCGTAGGCACCCTGGAAGCGGCTGCCAATTTCGTCCATGTATTGAACGCGGGTGACTTGGCCATTCGATAGAATACCGTTGAAGGTATGCTGTCTAAACGCCGAAACATTTAGCGTTGGCCGCCAACGTGTCGACGTGAGCGAGATATCGGTATTGGGGAAATTACTGAAGAGACCGTAGAGAAAGCTGGCCTGCACGGTTTCGTTCTGCATATGGTCCATGAGAGGGACAGAGACCACCCCAAACTGGGGACCGTAAGCATCGTTGGCCCCAATCCATGGGAACATAAAGACTGGACGTGCGCGGTATGCCGCCGGCTTTATACTGTTGTCTGTGCCTGTCTCAGGTTGCACCGCTTTGTCCGTAGTTGGTGATGCGGACGCTTCAGCAAGTGCTTTTGTATTCTCCTCCAAACTCGGAGTCCGCCAAATTGAGGCTCCCTGAAGGGCGGTCGCTAGGTCAAGCGGCCCCTTTTGTAGCATGGCAAACTGTAAGGGCGACATTTGTCCGGTCGGCAAGGTACAGGGAACCACTTTTAGCTCACTGGGCTTCACCTTGCGAATATACTGATCTTGACCACCGTAAAGACCAAGTAAAAGCTCACCCGACGCTAGACCCTTCACATCTATGATATGATCCCGCACCAATGCCATACCCTGGCAGGTCCCATCACGCGTGTAGCGGCGCAGCGTCCGGCGATCTCTCTCGCCCAGGAGTAGCCATGTGTCACTCTGTTCGTTCTCAGAATTATCAGTAAATGCGGCTGCAATTGGCTGCCCAAGACCAGTTTGGAACGTCGTTTTAAATTGCCGCGTCGCGGCGTCAAAGACGCGCACTTCGTAAAGGGTGCCAGTCAACTTTGCTGTGCCGACGGAAAACCAAAGTTCTTGACTGAGTTTGTCGCCCGGTTTGCTGGCTCGTTGACCGAGGGGCCGGACCGCTTCTGGTAGACTTGCTGTAAGCGGACAGTTGACGGCACCGCCATCTTTACTGACCAAACAGAAGCTAGTGTGTGACTCTTCTTGCTCGTACCATGCTAGGTCTCTCGGCAATTCCCAGAGTTTACTCACCAGCCCTTTACGTTTGATAGTAAACGTTTTTGTTGGTGTGGCGCCGGGCTCGACGATTTGTGTCCAAGTGATCGTACTCATGTCCTGCGGCGCGTCCGGTAGGTACTTGACAATGCCAACGTAAGACTTGCCCCTGAATGCTGTGAATGCTTCATGGTCTCTGGTGACGGGGGCCTCTCGCTTGGTGTCGATAGCCCAACCAGATTTATCGTCAAACACCAACGAGCTAAAGGCGAGACCTTGATCTCCAGAGGTGAGAATCTCAGAGATTGAGCCGTCCGAAGTCCAGCCACCTAAGCCGCGAAACGCGAGCTTTGGCGCTCGCTCGCTCACAAAAAACGGACCATCAAAGGCAGACTTCCAATGCGCGGTGGCGGCAGCTTTGTAGGCGACGTATAGGTCGGCACCATCAAGGCTGCGGAAATCTTTCATTGCGTGATCAATCGGCATGTGACCTGGGATCACTGACACGGGCCAGTACCACGGCCACAGATAATGCTCGTAGTCGCTCAGTAAAGTGGGGAGTTTGTTGGCGTCGCCACTACGGAGAATGTAGGAAACGAAGGCCCCTGACGTGGCATAGCCGCGCATGGCAAAATTTCCAGACGAATAAAGACTATGCAAGCGATCGTAAGTGGGCCAGTCACCCGACAAGGCTTGGTAGCGTTCGATACCGGCGGTCACGTCCGATCCCACGGAGACACTGGTCATCTCTGCCAGGCCTTCTAGAAACCACGCGGGCATAGGAATGAGCGGCAAGAAGTTGTAGCCACGGCCAAGAAATGTATCAAACTGACGGTACATCGTCGCATGGGTGTACTCATGCCATGCGAGTTCCTTATCGCCCTGGCCGCCAGTTTGGATTTCTAGGACATCGGTGATCGGATTTGCAAACGATGCGTTGGTCGTCTGTGCCGACATAATGACGGGGAGGGGATCAGTACGATGCTGCCCAAGCCAGGATTCAACATAAGGACGGGCGGCTTCCAGCGCATTCAGCGTCTGCTGACCCTCGGCCGGTGCGCGGTGGTCCAGGTATATATAGAAGTGATCAGACTTGACCTCATCGTACTTGAGGTCGCCTTGATTCACGCCGAATCCGATCGGTAGTGCCTTTGCCGTGGTGTTGATCCAGGTGGCCGATAGGCAAGCGACGGTGCTCGCTGCGAGTCTAGGCGAGACGCGCACGGGCTGCCTCCAAGTCTTCCGGTGTATCGATACCTCTGGCACCATGCGGGGTCGGTTCTAGCCAAAGGCGCCAACCTGCCTCGAGGGCACGCAGTTGCTCGAGCTTCTCGATGAGCTCCAGGGGAGACGGTCCTAGCGCCACAAAATCCATGAGGCGCTCGCGCCTGAATGCATACACGCCGAGGTGCTGATAAAAATGCCGCGGTAGATTACCATCGGCGTGTTTAGTGCGGTCGTAGGGTAGCGGGGCGCGGGAGAAGTAAAGCGCATAGCCGGTATGCGCCCGGACGGCCTTCACAACGTTGGGGTCTGCCGCCATAGTCAGATCCGAGGACGGGACCACTAGCGTGCCCATGTCGGCATCGTGGCGACGGACCATGGCTCCCATCAAGCCTTGCAACGCCTCCACGTTGACGAATGGTTCGTCGCCTTGGACGTTCAGGACAAAGGCTTGGGAGTGTGTGGCGGCGACCTCAGCGCAACGGTCCGTACCACTGATGTGATGAGCTGCGGTCATTGCAGCGGGGATCCCCTGGCTACTGCATGCTGCTACGACCTCTTCCGCGTCTGTGGCCACGAGCAGCTTGGCACCCGCGGCTTTCAAGGGTGCGAGGTTCTCGGCGACCCGGACGATCAGTGGTTTGCCAGCAAGGTCCGCCAAAGGCTTACGTGGCAACCGTTCCGATCCGAGGCGGGCAGGGATAACGACCAGCCAGTCTTGTAGTGATTGCAAGGCCATTGGTACTTACAAATATTCCCGGGAGCATAGCTTTATTAGGCCCCCATCTTGCCAGTGTGTGGTCGACGTTGTTACCATGGTAGTATACTCTTAACGGTAGAAAAACCTTATATAAATTTCGCCAGTCGCGCCCTTACGGAGGAGCTGCCTAGTGGCTACGTCTCCCAAGCCCCAAAAGCCACCGGTCCTACAGTACGACGAGCAGCTCGTAAATCTTTACGAGGAACGCTACCTGCCGCATGTCGATCGCGTGTATCGATTTGCGTTTGCGTTAACGCTGAGCCTCGAAACGGCTTACGCTTGCGTGAAGGCGACGTACCAACAAGCAGCAGTCAAGCTGCCAAGCACCAAGCATCTAGCAGAGACGGGAATCCTGCCGTTGCTAGTGGAAACATGCTGGAAGGTTTACCAGGACGCTGGCTACAGCCAGAGTTCAGGGGGAAACTCAGGATTAAGCAGCGCACTGAAGCCACTGAGCATCAGCGAGCGGGCCTCACTCGCAGCCGTCGACGTGGTCGGTTTATCGACCGCCGATGCGGCGAAGGCATTAACTTGGCCCGAGGTTGACGTGCGGCGTAACTTGGCGCAAGCAAGGCGCACCTTAATCCAGGACAAGCCTCAATTCTGATACTCACTTTGGGAGCATGCGATGGCAGTTACGGCCGGCCAACTGAGTGACAACGATATCCTCTACGGATATTTGCCTGAGTATCTCGACGGAGAGCTACCGAGCACGATCGCGCCCAAGTATGAGCAGCTCCTGCAGACTGCTGGCAAAGAATCTGTGCTCGAGGAGTTTCAAAGCTTGCGCGGCCGTCTGCAACTGTCGATGCAGAGTTACTATCTGCGTGATAGGGAGCAGAGCGAGCTGGCTGCGCTGGTACAAGATCCGCGCGTTAAGGCGACTGTCGAGAACGTTAAGATCGCGGAACTCGAGCGCGGTGTCGCCGTCAGCACCATGGTGCGCCGTGTAGCTATGGTGGTATTTGTCGTGGGCCTCGGCGTCGCGGCTTACTGGCAGTTTGGAAAGACCAGTGATAACACCTTTAAACCGTTAGAGTATCTAGGTTACGAGGCGCTAGCACTCGAGGAAGCGTCGCGCGAGCGGCTGAATCTGCCGAGTCATGAAACCAAAGAGGTGAGCCAGTACCTGGCAAACTATCCAGGTCTAGACTTTAAGCCGCGGATGCTCAGAAACGTACCAGCATCTTGGGAGCTCGAAGGCGCCACCGTCATCGACTACGAGGTCGCCAAGGTCGTTGTGGTCATGTATGACCACCGGACGAGTAAAAACAACGAGAAGATCATCCACTTCTCCTTTGCCGGCCGCTTGAGCGACCTGCCGCGATCGGAACCCGGTAATATGCGCGGGCTCATTTATCAAACCTACGCCTCCAACGATCAGAACATGATCGCCTGGCAATCGGCACCTAATGTCGTCAGTATGCTGGTCGGTCGGCGTAGTGCCGATGAGCTGGCTGAGATCGCCGTTGCTGGCCACAATAATTAGCGGTAAGACTAGCCGTCTAAATCCCGAAGGACCAACGGAGTAGGACGGTTAGCCATGAACGATATGTTTCGTGACCATCTGCGCCACGAGCTGGCGCAGCTGAAGCATCAAGGTCTCTATAAGAGCGAGCGCGTGATCACATCGCCGCAGGGCGCGGTGGTGACCACCGGTGGCCGTCAGGTTTTGAACCTTTGTGCTAACAACTACCTGGGACTGGCCGGCGATCCCCGTCTGGTTCAAGCGGCAGAGCAGGGCCTAGAGTCCTTCGGTTACGGTCTGGCCTCAGTCCGCTTTATCTGCGGCACGCAGTCTGTGCATAAAGATCTCGAGACGCTCGTCGCCAACTTTGTCGGCACCGAGGATGCGATCTTGTACTCGTCGTGTTTTGATGCCAACGGCGGGTTATTTGAGACGCTGATGGGGGAGGAAGACGCGATCATCAGCGATGAGCTGAACCACGCGAGTATAATCGACGGCATTCGCCTAAGTAAGGCGAAGCGTTGGCGATACCGCAACTGCGACCTCCATGATCTTGAGGAAAAGCTGCGCGAAGCCGCCGGCTGCCGCTTTCGTATGGTGGTGACCGACGGCGTATTCTCCATGGATGGTTCGATAGCCGATCTTAAGGGGGTGGTCGCACTAGCCAAACGCTACGGCGCTCTTACCGTGGTCGATGATTCTCACGCCGTTGGTTTTGTCGGCAAACACGGGCGCGGCACTGCCGAACACTGCGGTGTTTTTGGCGAGGTCGATATCATCACGGGCACGCTGGGCAAAGCTTTAGGTGGGGCCTCGGGTGGTTACACGGCCGCAAGCAAAGAGATTGTCGACTACCTAAGGCAGAGGTCGCGACCATATCTATTTTCAAACACACTGGCCCCATCGATAGCATCGGCCTCGATTTACGCGCTGGAACTCATCCGCACGGCTGATGATCTCAGGACGCGCTTGAATGCCAACAGTAAATACTTTCGCAGTGCGATGACCAAGCTTGGGTATCAACTCCTGCCTGGTGAGCACCCAATCATTCCGATCATGATTGGCGATGCCGTTAAGGCCAAGGCTTTGGCCGAGGGTTTACTGGCCGAGGGTGTCTACGTGATTAGCTTCTCGTTCCCCGTGGTACCGAAGGGCAAGGCGCGTATTCGTACGCAAATGTCGGCGGCACACAGCCACGAGGATTTGGTGCGAGCCGTCGAGGCCTTTGCCAAAGTGGGACGTGAGCAGGGAATCATCAGCTAAGTATACGTGCGGTCACAGTGTGATCGACGATGGGGGAATTCATGACCAACGCGCCAGGCACCGCCAAGATGATGAAGGCTCTCGTAAAGGCCGAACGTGCTAAAGGACTCACGATGCGCCAGGTCCCAGTGCCACCCATTGGGCCTAACGATCTTCTGATCAAAATCAAAAAAACCGCCATCTGCGGGACAGACCTGCACATCTATAACTGGGACGCTTGGGCGCAGCGTACGATCCCTGTGCCGATGACGGCGGGCCACGAGTTTTTTGGGCATGTGGCCGAGGTCGGCAACGCGGTGACCGGCTTTAAGGTCGGCGATCGCGTGTCTGGCGAGGGTCACATCACTTGTGATCGTTGCCGTAACTGTCGGGCTGGGCGGCGCCATCTTTGTCGTAATACGATCGGAGTCGGCGTCAATCGCGACGGCGCTTTTGCCGAGTACCTAGCGATTCCTGCGAGCAACGCTTTCAAGATCGCCAGCAACATTCCCGACGAGATCGCCTCGATCTTCGATCCTTACGGCAATGCTGTGCATACAGCTCTGTCGTTTGATCTCGTGGGCGAAGACGTGCTGATCACCGGCGCTGGGCCCATTGGTATCATGGGTGTGGCGATAGCCAAGCATGTAGGAGCCCGGCACGTTGTCATCACCGACGTAAATGAATACCGACTCGATCTAGCTCGCAAGGCCGGTGCCACACGCGTCGTCAATGCCAAGACGGAATCGCTGAAGGACGTCATGCGCGAATTAGGTATGACGGAAGGCTTTGATGTTGGGCTCGAGATGTCGGGCAATGCCGTTGCCTTTCAAGACATGCTGCAGTCGATGAACAACGGTGGCCGTGTCGCCATCCTGGGTATCTTCCCCGGCGAAGTCGCTATCGACTGGAACCTGGTTATCTTCAAAGGTCTAATACTTAAAGGTATTTACGGCCGTGAGATGTACGACACCTGGTACAAAATGGCGAGTATGCTGCAAAGCGGCCTCGACATTAGCCAAGTGATCACCCACCGGTTCTCAGTCGACGACTACGAAAAGGGATTTGCCGTCCTAAATCAGGGAGCTGCCGCGAAAGTGATACTTGATTGGGCCTGAGGTTTCTGCCATAGTGGGAGCCTCATTTGGCGGGGTGTAGCGCAGTTGGTAGCGCGCGTCGTTCGGGACGACGAGGTCGCAAGTTCGAATCTTGTCACCCCGACCATTCTTCATCTGTCCTCTGCGTGGGGAAAGTGAGAATGGTAATTGAGTTAAGGGTTTGAAAACAATGAGCCTGCTCTAAGGTCCCCTAACTGGTGTTTCACGAAATTTCAGCTTTTCCCTGCCAATTCCCGGCCACAATATCGCGATGCTAAGGCCAAGTTCTCAAGTTCACGGGGGCTGAATACAGCTAGCCAAATCCATACCTACATATGCCCATTCAATAGCCTGAATGAATGGTTTTAGGTAGATTGCGGAGAGCGGCAGTGGGTCCCGGCAAAGCAAGATTTCGAGGAAATTTGTGCTATTTTCAGAGAAATGCGCTAAATTTTCTCTGAAAATATGCCGATATCCGAGATGAGGCTTACTCACTTGGGAGACCCGCTATGACCAGTCAATCCCTTACCAAACCAGCCACCAACCCTGGCCTGCTTACCAAGAGCGAGCGGCCTTTGACGCCCTTAAGCCTGCCAGAATTCCAGTACGAACCGGCCCGCTGGTCGGTCACCCGTACCGAGAATGTTGAGCAGGTGGCCGAAGCTTGGCAAAAGTCACCCAACTTAGTACGGATCTTTCAGGACCCTAAATTTGGCTCCATGCAGATGGCGCTTTTGCGAAAAGATCAGCTCGAAACCCTCATCAAGGCGCTGCGCAACTGGAAGCATGGCCAGACTGCCATGCAGATTGATGTTGAAACTCTGGTCGAAGCTATGGGGTTGGTGCAGACGCTTGTTGCAGAGAAGAAGCCAGAGATGCCCGAAGAAGTGGTCACGCCGCTGACCCAGGCCGTCAACCTAATGGTGAAACTATGGACCAAGGTGTCGTCTACCATCTTAGTCAAGGCGCCGTCCCAAGTGGTGGAACCCTCGCCGCTTAGCCCCGAAGAACTCCAGCAGCTTGAGGACTATCATTCAGGACAAAGAGACTCGCGCGGCCGATATGTCCGAGGCGGTGGCCATCCGTAGCTGCGGCCCGACCGCTTGACGACCACAGCGTGATCTGGGAAGAATCGCGGGTCACGGAGGATGTTCTGATGCGGCTCAGAGTCAGCAAGACCCACATCAACTCAACCCCCGAAGAGTTTCCGCTCGAGGTGCGGTTGGAGGTGTCTAGATGCTGAATGAAATCACTGCAGCGCTTGCGGCCATCAAGGGTAGAGGGTCATTCGCGACCGACCTGGTGTGTGGATCGGCCGGATTACACATCGATGTTCAGGGTGTCGGTCCGATCCAGTTCCCGATCTCAGCGGCCACAGCTCGAAAGCTATGCACCGTTGGTAGGCCAGCGCCGTTTGGTCGTCGCAACCAGACCCTGCAAGACAAGCGTGTACGCGACACCTCGGAGATTGCTCCCGAGCTGATCAAGATCGAGGAACGAGCTTGGCGAGGCGATCTTGAGCCGATGCTAGCGAGAATCCAAAGTGACCTCGGCCTTCCCGATGATGGCTCACTTGATGCGGTTCTCGACAAGCTGCTCGTTTACGGGCCCGGCCAATTCTTTGCGCCACACCAGGACTCCGAGAGGTCCGACGACATGGTCGGATCGCTCATCGTAGAACTGCCCTGTCAGCACGAAGGTGGGAGTCTCACAGTTCAGCATCATGAGGAGAGCAGAATTTTCCGCGGACGCAAGCGAGGACCCAAAGACTGCGCGGTCTACGCGTTTTACGCCGACTGCAATCACGAGGTGAAACCGGTCAAATCGGGGTACCGGGTGACGCTGACCTATCATCTGGTTTTTAAGAGTGGGGACGGACTCAGGCACGGACATCAACCTGTACGGTCGCAGCGCCTTGTTGGGGCTGTTAAAGAATATTTCTCGACGCCAGTTGCGACACCCTGTTCAAGGCCCCCGCGGCAGAACCACGACCGTCTCGTCTATCTGCTCGATCACGAGTACACGCAGAGGGGCCTTAAGTTCGCCCAGCTGAAGAACATCGATCGTTCGCGGGTGGAAGCTTTGGCTCACGTTGCCGAGAGTCTTGATTGCGAGATGTACCTAGCGCTCGCCGATGTTCACGAATGCTGGTCCTGCGAAGAAGATGAACTCACCTACGGTTACCGGCGGCGGCGTTACAGCCGCTGGCGATACGACGAAGATGACGAGACGCATGATGAACCTTCCAGCGGCAAGGCCGATGATTACGAACTCATCGACCTAGTTGCCTCGGACGTTGAACTTCGCCATTTCGTCGACCTTAAGGGGAATGCGGCCACGGGAATGTCCGTTGAGCCGACCAATGCTGAAATATGCTTCACGCGGGCTTCGGACGAGCTGGACCCTTTCAAGTCCGAGCACGAAGGCTACATGGGCAACTACGGCAACACTGTAGATCGTTGGTACCATCGCGCCGCGGTCATCATGTGGCCCCGTGAGCGGAACTTCGTGATCCGCGCCAAGGCAACGCCATCCTGGGCGATCAAGGAGCTGAGATCTCTGATCAAGGCCGGCAATTTGGAGGACGCGAGATCCAAGGCAAAAGACCTGTTGCCGTTTTGGGAGGCTGTAGCAGATCGGGAAACCACTGCTGGATTCGTTCATGGCGTTTTCTCGGTCGCTGTCGCGATGACTTCCGATACGGCATTCGGTTTGCTGGCACCGTTTGGACCGGAGCGACTCGACGACAAAGTCGTCCCGATCGCCGTTGACTTGATCGAGTGCTATGGCTTTGAATGGGGTAAGCGCCTATTCATCGCCTGGGAAAAAGACACGCGTTTAGATGCGCCCCAGTGGCTTCCCAAGTTTCCTGCGCTCGCTCAGGCGTTGGTTGCTAGTAGACCCCACGGAGCGACGTTGATACGTTGGCTCGTTAAGCATGAAGCGGAAAAATTCCGGCGTCGTCACGCTGGCAAACTTAAATCTGCCGCGCCATTTAGCGATAAAACTATGACTAAGAGGTACTTGGACGACCTTGCGTCACACTTTGTTGCCGCGGCGGTAACAGGCGCAAGCAATGTGCGCGACGAACTGATCGCCATACTGACGAGTCCCGATCAGGCGCTAGCGCCAGAGTTGGCTGCAGACCTGCTGGCAAGTTGCTTGGAGGCCAGTCGGCCAATTGGGGCGCGGGACCTCGGATTGCAGCGATTCTACGAGCATGTGATCGGGCAGCTCGAAATGGCGATAAACACCCCAGTGCGTAACCCCGATAATTGGTCCATTCAGCCCCCGAAGGGGTGCTCGTGCGACCTGTGCAAGGAGTTGGCCTCGTTTCTTCGGGCCAGCACCCGCGTCAGATTTGAATGGCCGCTGTCCAAAGAACGTCGCTTTCACATCCATGGCATCATTGATCGCCATCTGCTGCCAGTGACTCATACAACGATTCACATGGGTAGTCCGCACAAACTGGTGCTGACGAAGCAGGAGGCGCTGTTTGCGCGGGATCAGGTGCAGCGTGAGCGACAAAAGGAGTGTCTGGTTTGGTTGCGGGACCGTGAGGAAGCTTTTCGGTCTGGATGGTAGGGTGTTCAACTCACCTTCGACCGCCGCTCCTAGGAGTCCCGGACAGCTCGGCAGCCGCACAAGCCCATCTCTCGAAGCCGAAGGCCGTCCCGTACCGGAGCGAGTGGCCAAGGAGCTGCGCGGCTTTCTCACATGCGGCATTCTGCAGTACGGCTTCGTTCTGGCATTCTGTCCGGGGTGCTTTTGTCCCAGCTGTTTCGGTAAGCGGATGGCCGAGTCGGTCAAGCACCTTGTTGACCATGTGCTGCCACATGCGCCGTATCGACAGTGGGTGTTGACGTTCCCGTTTCGAGGGCGTTTACCGGACGCCGGCGACAGAGGGCGTCGCGCCGCGCCTCCACGCGCTCGCCGGTCCCAGTGACGCGGATTTGGCGAGCGTCGTGGACAAGATCGCCAAGCGCACCGTCAAACTCCTGCGCCGTCACGGCTACTTGGATAGCGACGCGGAGTTTGTCATGCGCCCGGACGCTGACGAGATGTTCCAGGACAACGCCGCCATGACCGCGGACTTTGGCGCCGGAGTCCAGAGCAAGATCGCGCTCGGCCCCCGCGCCGGGCACTTCGTCCGCAAGATTGGCAAGGGGTTCGGGTTCGAGGAGGAGACGCCGCTTGTCAAAGGCACCAAGTGTGCCACCATCAACGGCTTCAACCTCCAGGCCGGCGCATTCGTCAGCGCCACGAATCGGCGGCACTTCGAAGAACTCGTCGCCTACATGACCCGGTCACCCCTCGCCACCGACCGGCTCAGCGTCAACGACCACGGTGACCTTGTTTACACCATGAAGCGCGTCTTCTCGGATGGTACACGGGCAATCCTGTTGTCGCCCATGGAGCTCAGTCAAAAACTCTGTGCGATGGTGCCTCCTCCCCGCGCGCACTAAACGCTCGACACCGGCGTCATCTCGCCGCACAGCAAGTGGCGCAATCTGATTGTGCCGGGTCCGAAGGCCCGTAAGGGCTTCAACCCTGAAACCGTCGACAAAAAGAAGGTCAAAAACCACCGCCGCGCGAAACTCCTGGGGCGCATCTTCTAGATCGACGGCGGCACCTGTCCCAAGTGCGGCACTGAGATGGACATCCGCGCCGCGATCCATGACCCAGGGCGACCTCGAGCAAAGTTTCGCAGAGGCCCGGGGTTCACCTGAGGATGAGGTTCAGTCCGCTTATGATGACCTCTGATACGGCCTTCGGACCGGTGCGCCTCGGAGATGTTAGTGTCACAGAAAATCCACGAATTTCCCTAAGCAATGACTTTTCAGAACGGATGTTGCGAATGGAAATTTTGATCCAGTCAAACGCATATTTTCGTCGTAGTCTGGAGGGAGGCCCTCGTAGTACTCGCAAGGTTGGTTGTCGTCGTCCCCTGTGATCGTGAGCCTCCTCACTCCGTCGACCCTTTGGGTCGGCGGGTCTTGGGATGATGCCATGAGTGCTTAAGGATCATCCTCGAATCAATCGTCTCGCTTGCTCGTCTAGAGGCTCCAACCAACAAGTGAGGTCATTGATGTTTAAAGGCGCCAATGCAGAGAAAAATAAACACCTGTGGTCCAAGGTATTGGACATTGAGGTACAACTTAAACACCTTCTGGGTGCTGAACAGGCTGGACGGGTAGCCACTTAAGACCTGTGCCACGTGGGTGCCTGATGAGGTGTGAACGATAGTCTGCGCACTGGAGTTATTCTGCCCGCTGGCTATTTGCAATTGCTCCCACGATTGGTCGGTGATGCAGTTGGCGGAGTAGGTTCTGACAAAGGTTGGAATGCCGTTGCCGCCTCCTGCGATGGAGATCGTGCCGGTAGAGCTGATGGCTGGTGCAGCGATGCGGCTATTCGCAGGATGGGCGCTACTGACCAAATGCCAGGAGGAGGCTACGGAGCAATTGCTGGTGCAGAGTAGCGTACTGAAAAGTGAGTTGTAGCCATCACGCTGGGTCAGGGCTACTGCCACATGCTGACCGTTATTGTAGACCGTTCCAAGACCACGCCATTCGACTGCCTCAGGCGCAACCAATTGCGCATAGAGACATTGACATATCATACACATATTTGTTACACCTTGTGTGTATGGAGTTACACCGTCATGAAGCGCACTAACCTTGTTATTGATGAAAAGCTCCTGACCGAGGCTAAACGTCTCTTGGGAGCCAGTACCCAGTCAGATGCAGTCAATCAAGCGTTGGCTCAGACGATTCAGTTACTTAAAATTCGACGCTTAGCTGAATTCTTCGGCACAGGCGCTTGGGATGGCAGTCTCCCTGCAATGCGGGAAGATCAATCAAAGACCAAGAAGCGACGCGCCTAAATGTATTTGGTCGACACATCGATATGGATCAATCTGTTTAGCAAAAAACCTCGTTTTCATCTCGAGGTTGAGCAGCTATTTCAACTTGCCGTAGCACCTCCCATCGTGCAGGAGCTAATTCAAGGGCTTCCTACGGGCTCATCCTATGAGCAGATGAGATCTTCCATTTTGGCGTTACCGTGCAGTCCTGCGGTGGTGACTATTGATCATTATCTTAAGGCCGCAGACATCTACCGGGCGGGGCGGAGACGAGGTTTGACCATTAGATCGTCGGTCGACTGTTTGATAGCCGCGTTGGCTTTAGAGGAAAAGCTACCTGTATGGCATTTGGACCGTGATTTTTCGGCAATCGCAAGTTTCACGGATCTACATGTGACGGAATATCCATGGTGACCTTCCATCCGATGCCTTGGTACGGCATATCTCTTAGTCGATTTACGAGACACGTTTGCATCGCCAGTCTCTGTCCGTTTTTGATTGGCTGAAAGCCAATGGTAGGACATTCACCCCCTTTATTGCCACAATACCCCCACACCCCTTACCAGTGCCAACCTGCCACCCCCATAACCCCGATCTAGCCCTGAAGTTGATAGAAGTGGTGAATCTCGCACGTCAGGACGACGCCATCGTTGGCTTAATGGAGCTTTTGGGTGAAGAGCCCGAGGAAACGTCTGAACGATATGATTGACCGCCACGGTGGTGTTAGCAAAGTCGCCAGAAAGGTGGTAACGCCGCAGCCCTCGCTCAGTCGCCTGCTTAATTCAGCCTCGATGCCTAGGCATGTGACAATGTATAAAATCGCTAATGCGCTTGGTCTGCCGGAGACCGAAATCGCATCTGAGTGGAGCCGGTAAGCAGAAAATTTTGTATACGCTTGGCGTACGCAGAAGGTTCGAAATCGACCCCAAATGCCGGCAGAAAACGGTAGATTGACTCTAAAACTTTGGTTCGTGAATTCCGTGATTTATCTTGAGTCTTAGCTTGATGCGAAAAATGCTATTGCTGTATTCGACTCCCGTCGCCTCCACCAAAATTTATTTAATTATAAACCCATGATGGAAAAAGCTGTCGCCTAGGAATGCCGCGGCCCTTAGTGGGCTACTAATTATGGGAAATCAAGCCGACCTTTTACGCTTGGGACGCAATGGGGCAGCCTTGGCAAGGAGTGGATAGGCATGCGGTTGAGTTAAAGATTCAACATGCAGGTCAACATCTAGGTCCGGCCATCTCAAATGGCCCTTATGCGGTGTTTCAACATAGAAAATCGCTTTAGCTGGCGCGGTTTGAAACCAAGGGTAATCGGCAAAAGGAGCAAAGTACTCTACTTTGTCTACTAACAGCCAAATACCATGTTTGGTGACGGCCGATACTTCAGGCTTTGAAGTGCGTGATCCAAGCCGTCCGGATTTCTTTTTCATGCTGTTCCACCAGTTTTTGTAACAACCCAACTTGACGCTTAGTTAATCCATGCGCTGACGCGAGGGCGATGATCGGCTCTATCCAAAACTTTGCTTCGCCACTTGGCGAGGACACGTGGACATGCAAACGCGGCTCCTCACGCGAGAAGAAGAAGAATCGATAAGAGCCATGTGTAAAAACTGTCGGGCTCATAACCGCCTACTCTCATTTGACATACAGCAATCAACACATAATACTTGATGGCTACCCACCATGCAATTATTTGATCTCTAAGTAGCCCCTACTTTTGACAGCTAAGCCGGCGAAAACTGGCTCTCACCTGATCACCAACCCAGTGTGGAGACCTTCTTTGAGTCATAGGGCCCTTGTGTCATTGATCACGGACCATGACCGCTTGATGCAATGGCGTTAGCTCAAGATTATAGCTTAAGTAAACTTTAAATCGGCCGCGGCATACTAGGTTTGCTGCCGATATGACGCCCGGCTGCGCGCATTGCTGCAGCACCCAAGGCGATCATTGTTATGCCGCTAACCAGGATATCTATGCCGATAAGTGTGCCAAGAACCCAGAGGCCGGATGCTGGCCAGCCCAACATGATCATCCCACCCAATGCAAACGTCGCAATACCGCTAATGAGCAACCACGGCCAGTGGCTTGGCAGCATAGCGATTGCCGCTAAGATGCGCACAACGCCTTGCACCATGAAGATGATCGACAGCATCAGGGTGATGCCGGTGGCCGCGGCAATTGGCTGACGTAGTATGAAGCTGCCAACAACTATGTAAACGGCTGCAGCGAGCACGTCGAGTAGGGCTATATTCCATCGCCGAGCGACAAATGCACCTATGCCAAACATGCAGCCGCCAACAATCATACATGCGCCAACAAGATAGACCGAAGCAATGGTTGCTGTGGGAAACTGAATACAAGCGGCCGCACCAACCAACACCAATAAGGCACCAAGACCGATCATAAGCGGACCGCTTCGTCTGCTAGCATCGTGGTCGCGGTCTAAGGTAGCTGGGATGAACTCAATGGCAAACAACCGTTCTGAGTTGCCTCTCATAAATTAACCTCCTGAACGAGTCGCTGACGCAGTTATGGCTCCTAGGAAATCCCACCAGCAAAAAGTACGCCAGGGACTGACCAGACCATTTTTGGGCAAATGACGCTGCAACACTAATCAGCGTCTGCTGATGCTGACTGCGTAGGTAACTTAGCCAGAGTTCTACTGCGAATTGCGGTGACAGCGCATTTTCGCTAGATTAGTTAATGAAAATCTTGGCCACGGATTAATCCGAGGACATTAAGAACGGCATCTCGCGCCCCTGCTTAGAGAAGCTCGTTAAGTTCTTATTCTTTCGCAACCTTATCAGTGCGGACCATAATCTCATCGCCTATGCGCTTGCCCACTAAGGCCCGCCCAAGCGGAGTCTGCGGTGTAAGTGTGATTATGGACCCATGAACCTGCTCGTCGGAACTCTGGAGCGTGTAGCCGCCAGCTACCTGGATGAGAAAATACCAGCAAGTTGTATGTTCTGTGCTTAGTTTGACTAGCGCGGTCAGGCCAACAACGTCATGACTTTGGAAGCATCGCGGAATCATTGCGGTCACGAGGTCTAAAGCGGCTTGGAGTTGCGAGGCCCGCGCCTCCTGAGCCCCGGCCAGATAGGAGGCCTCCAATCCGCGGGGGGGATCGTACTTATTCTCTGGCTTGTTTTCGGTGTGAGTAGCGGCATCATGTGCTGCGGCTGCGGCGATACGAAGAGCGTTTAGTTCAGCCCCTAGTTTGGATGATAGTAGTTCATATAATTGCGAATTACCGCTCAACATGACACTGACTAAATACATTGTTGCGTCAAAAGCCGTGTTTAATTGACACCAATGCTTGGATCGTCGTTAAGCCGTGCAAAAGGGAACTCAGCGCTATTGAGATTCCGTCCTCTATAGCGCAGTATGAACGCTTGATGTTTGTCGATAAAGAGATTTTGGAGTAGGGTCGGCCACCGACCTTTATCAAATGACACGAGCCCTCGTAACTCCAGGTAGGGAAATACCGGCAGAGTCTTGGGCATTTTATGGAGCAACCAGTAAATTTCGAGATCAAAGCTACGTTCGTGGTGGGTGAAGCGAATAGGATAGCTCAACTGTGAGGCGCGATAAGTGACCTGTAGAGGTTTAAGCCGAGCTTCAGGGCCGTCCAGCGATGCTTTGATAGCCAAGAAAACATCTCCTTTCCTAAGGTAGATCTTTTGCAACTCATCAGGCATGCCTTGGAAGCCATTTCGCTTGAGCCACGCTTGAAAGGGCTCACCGGCTCCCTCAGCGAGAATCTCGATGGGTTCGATCTGATAGTTGCCGACTCTTTGCATGTCATGGACTTTAATTGTTCTATCCATAGACTTGCCTTTTGGCGAGCGCGACAAGCCACCGGAGCGATCAGGCGGAAAGAGTTGTTGGAGCTGCTCAAAAAAATGTTCCTCTCGTTCTTGATAGCGTGATGGGACAGATGGAAAAGGAAGCACCCAAGCAAGCACACGCGGCAGCTTCTTGCCGGCTTTGACCTCAGTTTGAAGGATCACGTGGGCATTTGTTCCGTCGTGATAAAGAAAGACTGACTGTGTTCCTTCTTTCACCGAGTCCTTGTAAGTCTGAGCATAATGCAAACAAGCAAAGCTACTCTTGGCGAAGAAAATCATTATAAAAGCAGAGATTAGGTGCGGGTATAACATGAGCCTCATTCAGAGTTCTAAATGGAATTCGTAATAGTTTCCTGCCCTGAGCTCGGACTTTGCTCACTGGTATTTCATTCTTGGTCAATCTGCAATTAAATGCAAGTTAGTTGACACGGGTGACCAACGTCAGACAAGCCATGTCATGTGGCACAATAACGCTATCTCAGGCAAGGGGTTCGGGTTCGAGGAGGAGACGCCGCTTGTCAAAGGCACCAAGTGTGCCACCATCAACGGCTTCAACCTCCAGGCCGGCGCATTCGTCAGCGCCACGAACCGGCGGCACCTCGAAGAACTCGTCGCCTACATGACCCGGCCACCCCTCGCCACCGACCGGCTCAGCGTCAACGACCACGGTGACCTTGTTTACACCATGAAGCGCGTCTTCTCGGATGGTACGCGGGCAATCCTGTTGTCGCCCATGGAGCTCACTCAAAAACTCTGTGCGATGGTGCCTCCTCCCCGCGCGCACTAAACGCTCGACACCGGCGTCATCTCGCCGCACAGCAAGTGGCGCAATCTGATTGTGCCGGGTCCGAAGGCCCGTCAGGGCTTCAACCGTGAAACCGTCGACAAAAAGAAGGTCAAAAACCACCGCTGGGCGAAACTTCTGAGGCGCATCTTCAAATCGCCCTAGCGCCCTCATGATGAAGTCTGCACCCTAGAGTGAGGCTCTCCATGAACTATCCCGACCAATCCTCACGCTCTCTGACAAGAGCGCTCCGATATGGTCAGAGTTTCGTGCTTCAACGGGCGGGTAACCTCGCCCTCCACACCTGAGGACGGTTCCCGTCCCGTGACAAAGCCTGTCAAAGCATAATTCAAGATCACACGTGCAGCATTCACGTCCCGGTCAATTTTGAGCTGGCAGTCGTACTTTTTTTAAGTGACGCGGATTAGCGATGAGATACTGGGCGTAGTCGTCACCAACGATGGTCACAAAGTTGGCGGTGCCCCAGTCAATCCCGACGGCCGCTTGACCACTTGCTCGATATGGCCGCAGCGTCAGCAAAGCTGATCGACGCAAACCACTTTACTAAGTATCAGTTTCGCGAGCACGCCGAACTTGTCGGTCAACTACCGCGGTTGTTTATCGAACGCACCGGCCAAGCAAAAATGGTGCCTTTGCAATGCGCGTTACTGGGATAATTTACTTATTAATAGCTCTGCGCCAGCGCCTTCAGATGCTCGTTTGATTCAAAGTTTGCCAATTGGCGCAGAATTAACTTTGACTCTTCATCTCCGGCCTTTGCCAATACATTGATCACGGACTCTTTTAAATATACGCTAGTCGCACGGTTGTAGTGGACACCAAGCTGTTTGACCACTCTATAGCTTGGGGTGCCTTGGCCCAGAGCTTCGATAGCAGAAGCGGCAACGCTCTCGTCTGGATCTTGATCCAGTAAACTTAAGAGAACTTCCTCTGCTTCTGGGTGATTCAAGTGTCCTATGGTTCGGGCTACCTCTTTTAGCACTGATACCTCGACATTCGAAAAAAGAACGTCCTTTACGCGCTCGAAATATCGGGAATCGCCGTGATTTGCCATTGCTGCCAGCGACTGTACCAGTGTTTCATCACCCGCATATGACATTGCAAGGAGACGCTTAACTACTCCCGCCGTTTGCACTGGGCCTAAATTTCGAGCTACAGATCCCAGAGCCATCAGAGCGGCAGACTTAGACTCTGGCAGGAGCTCCACGCGATCCACCACGGCTGCAAGTGCGTCAAGTGCAAGAGAGGACGGTGCAGTGTGGCTGCCCATGCTTATGACGCTTTGAAAAATCATGATCTCTTGCTCAAGGGATGCCTCAATCATAATGGCACACAACGCTTCCTGTGCCAGCGGGCTACTTTGATCACCCATCGCGCTGATCACTAAGGTTATGTCGTCTTCAAAAAAGGGGCTTTTTGGATCGCGCCCCATCAGCTCACTTTTAGCCTCAATGATACGCGAGGGATTCTTTTGAAATTCTCGAATTAGTCTTGAAAAAAAGCTATTTTTTCCCCTTTGCCGATGCTCGGGAGGTAGTTTATTGAGTGCAGTCAAAATCTCGGAAACTCGCCCAACCAAGGGCACAAACGGTGGGCCCACACCATCATCCTGTTTGAAATCGCTGCCTCTTTCAAAAGGCATAGTAAAATTTATTGAGTAGTCGGCGGTGCTCTCACTGACCAGCATCAGCACGGACGTCAAAACTATAAAAAACATGTAACGCAATGCGCACCCTCCCTACTCAACGGAATCTTCGAACAATTTTGGTAGATCTCCGGGGTCACACTTTTTTCTAGTGGAGCTTTCATAGAAAAGCTTATTTTTTCTATTTTGAAAAAGTGCCAGGCCTTCGCACCTTTGGTCTTCGAGCTTGCTGTTGCAAAAATTATCCAGATCACCGAAAAGTTTCGAATGAGCTGACTTTTCGGTAGCTAGAGACCTACTTTTTTCCACGTTATCAGCGTGATCTGCCAAACATTCGATTGTGTGAATGAGCACCCGTCGCGATTCTACAAGATCCGCAAGACTTCGGTAGCAGCTGCACCCATCCTTTATCTGTGTAAAGCCTTCCCTTGCGTTTGGCTCCTCGACCAACACCGTAGGATTTGTATGTGCGTATGCCTTCCAGCTTAGTGACTTTGGAAATTGCACCAAAGGATAATGCCAATCCTTGCGGAGGTACTTTTTTTTGAATTGTCCAAAAGTATCAGCCATTTTTGAAAATCGATCGAATTGTCTAATGATGCCAACAATAGAATCGTAGATAATATCAAGCCTGTCATCTAAACCCGCTGATATTGAAAAGGAGAGGTTTCCCCGCAATGCGTGCAGAGCATGCTCATAGTCAACGCTAGTGATGATCCATTTTTGATCATCACTTGACCTCGTGTAACGCATTGAAGCCGACGCTGACTGCTCGAAATCAACTAGCTCAAGACTGCCTCCCAAAGTGGACTTGGCACCGACGACGGAGCCGAGTCCAACTCCGCCTTCAACAGATGCTGATATGCTCACATTGACATCAGGGGACGCAATCAACGAGGTGGCATGATCAGGAAGACAATTGGCACTACCTTTTCCACCGCAATCGTTTGTGGATCCTAAAACCCTAGGTAACTCCGTTTGTAGATAGCTATCAAAACAAACCTTTCCTGACGATCCAAGACGAACCCCACCCATGGCTCCGATAGCCGGAACTACCTCGTTCTCGACTTGAAGCTCTGGAGAGAAGTTCACGTAGCGACAAGCCTTTAAACTTGTCTTCACTCGATTTTGGGAAACCTTGAGTCCACCGCTGTAGAGTCCTCGTCCAAAGGAATACACTTTCAGATTACCGATACTTCTAGAATCAAATAAATCGGGACCGAAATTTGACACCGATGCCTGAATATCAAAGGCCTCACCTTTTTCAAAGCGACACAAAGGAACGATCTGATTTCTGAATCCCTCAATGTTCAATTGCCTGAAATGGTCCCAAAATCCTGCACCAGACATTGCCGTAGTGTTGCCACCATTTTTCACGTAGCCATCCAAGACTTCGTTTATCGTCTGTGCCTCGGCAACTGCTTGGCCAGCCTTGTTAATGTAGGCACATAATTTATCGATCCCTACTAAACCTCTGCCTTTTGCTAGGCTACCAATGATGCCCGAAACTCTGTGGTCAAAAATATACCCATCGACTTTGAATTTTGTAGAAATTTGCTGATTTGCATTATCTCCGATGTTTTGTCGCATCGAACCATGAAGCATTACAGCGAAGTTTTTCTTTATTCCAGATTGATCTCGTGATCCTGTAACCCTCGGTGTGTATCCAATCAGAAGATACTGCTCGATTGCATCCCTCTCCGTCTGAAAAACTGTATTGTCACAATATCTGTTATGAGCTGCTGGCGGGACTAAAGATCCATTCTTGTTAACCACATGGAACCAGGGCGTGTCACTCGTTGGTTTAAATTGACAACTGATGTCAAACCAGCTCTTCTTGTACCGGCTAAAGTCGAAATTTTCCTTGGCTAGGTCGTATCCGAAGTCTCCCTCTTCTTCACTTTGATCTTCAAGACTCGTGCCGGCCCAAATTGGCGATGGCGTGGAAAAAACAGCAGAGACGTTGGAATTGTCTCCCGATTTACAGCCCGTAAGTAAAATTGAGATAATTGAAAACCAAATCATCCTCGGATCCTTGTTCTGGTTTTCTCCACCTAATTCTGTTCGGAATTTGAATTCACATTGTTGCTGGGTCTTAATTTTTTGCCCAGTGTTCCAGTAGTTCCAGACTCGCTGGAGACACACGATCCTACAAAAAATCCATCGGAGAATGTTTTGGGATCTTTAATGAAAAAAAAGAATTCTTAGAAATAATATGGCCTTACGCTTCGCTATTCAATTGCGTTAATGGCTGCATACAAGAAGAAGTTCAAGCCCACCACCGATTCGAAGCACAGTCTACGGGTAGCAAAAAACGCCCTGAAACGCAATTTTGCACCGAGTACGCCCAGACTGTCGTGGGCCGAAAACAACGCCTACTTTTGGACCCGCGAGGAATGGTTATATCTAGCTTTCGCGTTTAGCGCGCCATATGATCTCATCAAGACTATCACGCAGAAGCATTTGTCCATCGTTGGTGATCACAAGGCGAAATGGTGGTAGCCCGTGACCAGCGGTGCCGGATTGCCAGACGATCTGATTTTTCTGATCGATGATCACTAGATTGCCATTATCAAGTAGCTTGGCTGAAACTGGGGGTGAGAAGTTGCCAGACGCCCGAGATTTGTTGGGAGGGCTCGACCAAACTCTGCGTGATGATGCCATCAAATTCAGTGAGCCGTCCTCCTTAAGCAGCACCTGATAGTGACCATTGAGCGATATTAGCCCCGAGAACTTGCGCTGCGAAATGACTGTGTCGGTCGATAGATGGGTGGAGGGAGTAAATTGCCACGTGTCACCGATCAAGCCGGTTGTCTTACTCACAATCTTTTTTTCGCCGTGGGGGAGAGAAACAAGCATGAATGCCTGCACGTTTTTCCCTGATTCACATCTTTCAAGATGTAGATCCTGGAACGTCGTGGCCCTCTCAGTTGATGTTGCGAGGCAGTTATCGGTTGCGAGATGCCGCAGTTGTACATAACTGTAACCAGGTAAAGGACTCAGGTACCAATGCTGGGCTCGTGCGGGACTACAGGTGGACACACTAATATCCGATGTCTTTGGGCCGAGTTTTTGCTTATCCACTTGAATCAAGCATTGGTTCGTACTTATGTTGCGGATCTGGTAGGGGCCTCCTTGCAGCTCATTGCGGTCCTTTACCGATGCGACTATATGCTTGACGAGTTGTACCGCCGCACGATCTTGTACCTCCAGGCTACGATCATCGTCGGCTGTGCGCACGATGATCATGTCGAGCGACGGAATAATGGCAATCATTTGACCAAATATGCCCTCGGCCAAGTAGGCGTCATGGGGTAAGTCTTCGAGCTCTTCGGGCTTGAATGCGGCAACCTTTAAGGAAGGTGGCGCCTGGCTGCTAAACCTGAGCGGCATATCGAGGTGCCACAAAAAACCATAAAAGGCGAAGCATTTTTGCTGAGCCAAACTCAATTTAGAATCCCAAAGTCCCCCGCATGGCGTTAGTGAAGCATCGATCCAATCTCTTGGGATGAGTTGCTGCCCTTGCCAGCGCCCACGGTCCAGGTAAAGTTGTCCGAATTTAGCAAAATCGCGCGCTGTAGCATACAATCTGGCATAAGAGCGGGTCCGACCACTCATATCTCCCAGCCACTCAGCAGTCATGCCGATCGGCTTAAAGATGCGCGTATAGGCGTAGTCGGCTACGGACTGGCCAATGGCCTCTTGAATGACCTGCGATAGTACCGCTGGGTCACCGGTAGAGTAAAAAGCATAATCACCTGGTTGATAGGATTCCCCGTCTGGGCGCTCCCTGAGTCCCTGAAGTGCGACGTAGGCCACCGGATCTCGTGATCGACCCGCACCGTCCATCATCGCTAAATCAAATTGACCAGGAAAATTCCAAACACCGCGATCGCTATTCCAGTCCTCTGACCAGTCGAGGCCGCTTGTTAAGGTCATCAAGTGTCGTATTGTGATGTTTTGGCGCCCGTCACACCGGGGTAGACATCCGGGGTAGCGCCACTGAGGAATCCAAGTTCCAGCCTTGGCATCGACACTGGGGATTTTACCGTCCGCGATTGCTAACCCAATCAGCGTGGCGGTGACACTCTTGGCCATGGAGTAGCTATGATGAACGGTCGATGCATTAGTACAATTGCTGGTCCCTGATTCGTCGTCGCAGCCAAAGTAGGCCTCGGCGGCAATATAACCATGGCGCGTGACTAAGATGCTAGTGACGCGATTTTTAGGGTCTGCGGCTGACTTGATGGCAGATTCCAGTTTAGCCTGGTCAATGCCAAGTTTTGCCGGTAAGCATCGGCGCCAACCTAGCGTCTGATCGTATGCGAGTGGCTTTTGTCCGCATTCTTCATCGCCAGCATGGGAATTAGCAATTTGTATCTGCTTTGACTGCTGGAGGCCGAAGTAAAGTGGCTGTCTGCGCATAGTCTTCAGATTAAAGCCTGTCGTACTGGTACATTGCACGACAGATATTGCGGCGATTATGAAACGTAATTTTGACTTCATGGATTCCATGAATGTCTCCGTATGCGCGTAACAAAAAAATCCGAGGCACAAACCTTTTCGGGTAGACGCATCCAGCCCCCGAAGGGGCTTATGATATAATTGAGAGTGTATATCCTCTCTCGCTATGAGGCAAAAAACAGTACCATCACGGAGCAAGTGTGAAGCAAAAACAAGGTAGTCAGACGGCGATTTTTGTTGCCATCATGCGTGCTCTCGGGCATCGAGCCCCATGGGTGCCAGGATTCAGGGATCCGACTGCCGAAGTGTTTTTGGGCAAGCAATTTCGTAGCTTCGAGGCTTCGCTGAAATCAAAGATGGGCAAATTTCTGGCCCACAAACTAGAGACCTTTTGGAGTTCGCTAGCGGTTAATTTTCAATTTCGTACAGTGATCCTCGACCAGGTTATCGAGAATTCACTGCCATTTGATCAGCTTGTGATTCTCGGTGCGGGTTATGACGGAAGAGCCTGGCGTCTTGAATCACTCAAGAATGTTAAGGTCTTTGAGGTAGATCACCCGGCAACGCAAGAGGTGAAAAAGAAAGCCCTAGATCGTTTGGTGCAGTGCGCGGATCAGGTACAGCTGTTGCCTATTGATTTTACAACTGATGATCTCGGTGCATGCCTTGACGCGGCAGGCTTCGACTCGCGACTCAAGACTGTTTGGATTTGGGAGGGTGTGGTCATGTATCTCACCGCGGAGCAAATTCGACAGACGATGGCCTGCATCGCGGGGCGCTCGTCAAAGGACAGTCGGTTAGCTTTGTCCTATTTGCCTCACGGACTAAAAATTGGATCGCGCTTGGTGAGTCGTATCGGTGAACCGATGTTGACGGTTACTGCTCCTGGCGAGTTTGGCAAGCTGGCTGAGGGTACAGGCTGGAAAACCGAGAGCGACAGTGGAGTTGCTGATTGGCGGCGTGAATTGATGGACGGGAACCAAGTGTGGTTTCAGTGGCTACATCCCAAAAATTGGTACGAGCGTATCTGGGTTGGTGTTCCAACTATCGATGATAAATAGACATTATGTCGTATTATCATTCTGCTCCAAATCACAGGTGTGGCTCGCGGTAATCTCGCTACTAAAATATGCAAGTTTATTGCCGATCAGCGCGATATGGCATTACGCGAAAAAATCGGGATCTGGGGCAGAGGTCTTAATAGTTCTGCAGGCAGGCTACTAGGATCATGGGTGCTGCTTCTTATTTGTGCTGAGGCCTTCGGGCTCGGTGACTATCTGCATCAGCATATCACTAGTAAAGTGAATTTCACGGTGCGACGCCGCGCAGTGGGGGAGGGTCACCTCAATCCTAGGATCAAGATCTACGCCGTCGATGATCCCACGGCGGCAAAGCGCGGTGAGGTCAGACTTTCTGGTAGGGATTTAGTTCAGGTCTTGCATGCGATTGACGCGAAGTCTCCTCGTAAGATTATCCTTGATGCCATGTTTTCGCAGCGGAGTGAGTCGACACAGCTTGACCCCGCTCTTGCCTCAACATTGGCATCATTAAAAACACCTATCATCACGGGTGTCATGATAGCGTCGGATCCGATTGCACATCGAACTGTGATCGGTGATAAAAGATTGCCGATCCTGATTGACGGGAAAGATCGAGCACCGAGTCCCATCCGCAGAATGAAGCCAGCATTCATCTACGGTCCAGAGGGAGCGTATTTGCAGGCCTTTAACAGGTTCGGGCATTTCGTGGAATTTGCCGAGCATTATTTGGCTCCTGTAGTCTTGATCAATGACGTTGCGGCATTGCCCCATCTTAGCGTTCAAGCTGCGGATTCGATAAGCGTCATCGATAGTGAGTTGAAGATCGATGGCTACGAAATCGCCCTCGACAAGCGTGGGTTGTTGCCAATTGATTATCTAAGCACCGATGTGATTGCGCCAAGAATTCGGTCACTTGGGGGCTACTTCTCTGGTGATCGTTTTATGTTTTCCGATATTAACTCAGATGATGTCGTTGTTATTTTGACTGAATACACAAGTGGGGTGACGCGATTTGTAAGTTCGCCGTTTGGTCTTATTCCCGGACCTTTTGCTCTAATTTCCTGTTTAAATTCTGTGCTGAATAAAAGTTGGCTGCGTGCGGTGGGATATTCCTACGAGCTGATTTTAATCCTATCCTTTGTCGGTCTATTTATCGGTTTTACGACCAATCCATCGAGGTTTTTTCTACTTTTGGCAGGGTGCCTCACGGTGACTTTGGCCTGCTTCCTTTATCTTTTTATCGGTTGGGGCATCGAGGTAAAATGGCTGCTCCCGATGCTGGGTATCCTGGGATCGGCGGTCATCGGCCTTAGTGAACAGCGACAACGAGAGAGCATACGCCGCATTTTTCTCGAGTCGGAGAGAAAAACGGCTGCAGTGTTGCAGCGCGATTTCTTACCAGCATTAACGGCAAATCACGCCAGCTTTGAATTAGCAGCCACTTATATTGCAGCCGAGACCATCGGAGGCGATTGGTTTGCCCATGGTGTGATCGGAGATCGCTGGCTATATGTGCATTTGGGTGACGTGACCGGACATGGTGCTGCTTCGGCAATGCTGGCATCATTTGCCAAAGGCGCCACGGACGCTCTGCATGAGGCGCATCGGAGGCAAGAGGGTAAACCAGCTCCGTTAGCATTGGTTCATGAGTGCTTAAACCAGATCATGCGTACATCATCTGGTGAAAATCTTTACATGACGATGCTCTCGATAATTATCGATCTGCACACAGGTCATTTTTGCTACCTCAATTCTGGTCACGAACCAGCTTTCGTCGTCCAGGACGCCAAAATCACTGTACTTTCAAGTCCCACCAACAACCTACTAGGACACACTAGCGAGGCGATAGACACGCGCATTGGTAGTAGTCAAATCAAAGCTGACGACATGTTGATACTGTTTTCGGATGGCCTTCTTGATGCAACCTGTCCTGTCGATAAGAAACCTAGCCTTCGACTCTTGACCAAGCTTATTCACAGTGCAGACATTTCGAGTGCCGCGGGGCTGCGCAATCTGCTCGATTTGCGCTGTACGAGTCGATTAGATGCCAGTGCTAAAGCGAAATTCAGTGACGACGTCACCTTTGTAATAGTTAAATTGAAGAACAACGCGGAAGCTAGCGACGCTACTACTGGACAAGAGCACCAGTCAGCATGATCCTTTGCTGATTGTTGGTCATCACGGCTTGGAGTCTGACGGTACTTCCGTTTAGGCACGATTCAGGCACATCCCTGATGTAAGTCACTACGAGGTAACTTGGCAAACCGGGGTCAGCGTTTTCTGTGCGTAAAGGGTTACAACCGGGTGGAGTAGCAATCGACCAAGAGTGGGTTGTGGTCTCCGTCGCTATGTCTAATGCTGTGCCGTTTGGGGTAACAACCCTACAGCTTCCGTCCCAAAAAAATCCGCGGTTGGCGTAGTTTCTTGAGCAGCTGATCAGGAGCTCCGAGCTCACGTAGTCACCACCGGCCATGATGTTTTCGGAGCCATTGGTTGCTGGGCCTCCGGTGCCAGGTGGGTTAATGACTGCTATGGGCTGTTCTCCTAGAGTTGTATTGCCGCGATCCAAGGATCCACCAATAGGTTGAGGAGGAATAGCGAACAGGCCGCTTTGATCAGTGGGGCCATCCGACTTCCGACCGTCGTAGCTACCAGCTATGTTTACTGGGACGCTCGCCTGGTCTCTGACTCCGATACCCGCGGCACTTGTGGCGGCTCCTGTGGCAGCTCCTCTGGCGGCTCCTGTGGCGGCTTGATTAGCTCCGGTGTGGTTGCCACTTCTGTGCGACGCGTGGGATTCGTTCGACTTCGCGTCCGAAGAGCCGCCTGAGATTTGAGTTGTGTTCTCTTCCATGTGTACTGCATCGGTTTGTACCGATCCTGTGCCACCCGCACTTGCGGTTTGTAGCCCGGTGCTACAGGAGATTGTTAGCACAGTGCTAAGGACGGGAACTCGACACCGCAAATTTTTACCAAGCTTATGCATTTTATAGACCTTTTATTTCCACTTGCGACGCATATCGACACAATGGGATGAAATCTTGAGAAATTCATAAAAAGTCAATCAACACGGCGACATAGAGTCGAAGTTTGCACCTGATGGTTTTTGCTATGTTTTCTGCAATTCGCACTACGACGCCACTCAGGAATATGCACGATCTCAAGTCTTAGCCCAAAGCCACCGACCCACTATCGTTGATAACCCTTTTTGGGCGGGAGGGCGTGCTTGCATGCTACCCTGTCAATTCCGACTCAAGTCCCAGTGCCCCAATCTAAGTGACTAATATTACGTCACTTATAACTAGGTTGGGCACACATGCTGGTTCTGGACTTGAGGGTAAAACACTAAAGAATTCGGCGATGTACGCCGATACGAAGGGTGGGTTACTAGGAGTTCTATGGGTCACAAGACGCTACATAGCGCACAGTTTATGCTTGTCCATCGTCTGTCACGCCAGTTGATGAACAGTTGCTGTATGCTTTTTTTCATCGTGACGTTCCTGCTCTTGGGTGCCGGATGTAATCGCACGGTTAAGCTTGTCGATCGGCGTTCAAGCGAAGAGGGCGCTACGAGTGTCCGCGTGGAACGGGCTAAGTTTAAAGTAGCTAGTTTATCGAAATTTGTCGTTGCTCCCGGCGAGGACTTAACACTGCAGGGAGAGAATCTCGCTGCCCTGGCTAACACCAAAGTTCGGCTCGAGGCATTGTCCACGGCATCTGGAGCCACTGCACTAATCGGTGCCAGCTACGAGGCCAGCTTGACGATCAGTAGTGGCACTGAAGGTGTTCTTAAACTTCCTGACGAATTGCCTTGGGGGCTTTACGCCGTCAAATTTGAGTCGGAAGCCTCAACAAGACAGCTCATCATTTTTTCCAGTCAAGGTAACGGAGACTTTTCTGTGTATACGGCGGGTGCGGAAGCTGTGTGCTCAGGTCAAAAATTTGTCGACGCCAAAGGCACGGTCGCTACGGGGACCAAAGCTTGTATGGCGAGTCTCGCAGACTGTGGTGCCGACGGTGCTACAGGCTGCATTGCAACAACGTCCTACGCAGCGGCGGCAACCACGGGGCTTGCAAGTAAGATACTAGACGGAGCCACTGTCGCAGGAGTTGGGGGCAATGTGACGCTGCCAGCAGCGGACAAGGTGTCTACGGCAGCAGGTGCCTACGGCGTTGCCGGTACCAGTGTCACACCCGCGCTGGTTGCTTGCGCAAGTGACGGTGCTACCGGATGTCTAGCCTCAGCAGATTATCCAGCCGCCATGGCAGCAGGACTTGCGACTAAAGTTCTCGATGGGTCCACAGTTGCCGGAGTCAGTGGAGGAGTTACCCTGCCGCTAAGCACTAAAGTTCTGACGGGTACCAGTTACGGAGTAGGGGGCACTGCTAGCAGTGGACAACTCATACTACCTACAGCTGGTAAGGTTCTTAGTGGGACGTTGTTCGGTGTCTTTGGGTCCACGACCACAGGTTCTCTGATTCTGCCGCTTGAGGGCAATGTGGTTGCAGGTAGCTCAGCTTTTGGTGATCCCGATGCACCTAAGACGCCAGGACTCAACACCAGCTTTCCCGCGACGCCGATCGTTCGCCCCTCGTCACCGACAATCACCGCCACGACACTCAGCGTCGCTGCCGGACAGATCACTCTGGCTTGGTCGGCGGTGACCGGAGTAGACGGATACCTGGTTCTCATGTCTACGGCTGGAGCGATCACCTCGACTCCAAGCGATTTAGTCTCTTACACGAGCGGTAACGTCATTGGCTCTGCTAATGTTGTTTACGCTGGAGCAGCGCTGACTACCACTATCACCGCGGCGGTTGCATCAAACACAACTTATAGGTTTGCGGTATACAGCTACAAGGATGCCAATGGGCCGACTAGTCCGGTTTACTCCGCTAATCCAGGCATGAAAACCATGTATGGCTGTGATGCTTTAGCTGGTGGGACTTGGATCCCTGTACCGGGAGATACCGTGTACAGTACAACAGATTTCTGCGTTATGAAATACGCAGCCTCTGATGTAAATAACGTCGCCACTTCTGATGCCGGTGGCGCACCATGGGTCAATGTCACGCAGTCTTTTGCGAAAAACGCCTGTCAGAATCTTGGCGCAGGGTATCACCTAGTGACCAATAGCGAGTGGATGACGATAGCGGCGAATGCCGCAAATCGCTCGGATAATTGGACTGGTGGTGCAGTCGGAAGTGGTGCCTTAGTGAAAGGTCACAGCGACAGCTCACCGGGCTCGGTGTGTGCGCCAGATTCAAGCGATGGCAAGGCTTGGGTGCATGGGGGCACTTGTACAGGGCAGTTACAGGGTGCACTTGGAGCCGAGCAGCGGCGTACGTTTTCTCTGTCCAATGCCGAAATTCTCTGGGACTTAAGCGGTAACGCTTGGCAGTGGGTAGATTTGAGTAACGCGACCAGTAAGCCCACACCCGCCAACAACTCCTGGCAGAAATTTGGCGACCTAACGCCAACCGTCGATATGACGTTAGCGATGCTCGTACCACGAAACGCGGCGCAATCGTGGTGGACCGATACATGGAGCACGAGCGAGGGCGTGGGCTGGTACCGCGGTGGCACAAATGGAAGCGGGGGCGCATTAAGGCGCGGCGGAAACGGAGTTGCCGATGCCAACAGATCTGGCCTTTTCACCGCCGATCTCACGGTGGAGTCAGAGTACGCAGACGGATTTACTTCCTTCCGCTGCGCTTGGCATCCCTGACACCACTTATACAACGCGACATCAGAGGGCTAGGCTGATTCCAGCCCAGACCGTACGCGGCATTCCTGGCCTGACGCCGGCTGGACGCAAGGCCGCCACGTAGCGGCGCGCCGTCACATTGCGCACGTCGATGTAGAGACGTTGGCCGGGTGCAAAATCATAGCCACTGGTGAGGTCAAAGACTGCGTAGCTGGGGATCGCTTCCACTCGATTTAAGTCGGTGCTTCCGGCTTGCACTCGAGTGCGGCTTTGATAATGACCAATAATATGAAGATCTGGATAACCTGTTTTTGCTACGCCAATGCCAAAGCCGCCCATGCCATGGGGGACAAACGGCATATAGTCACCTTTTGTCACTGACGGCGCCCACTCTTCGAGTGTGGTCGAAAAGCTAGACTCGAAGCGAGCGTCTGTGTAGGTGTAGTTGGCGAATGTTGGTACTTTTAAACCTAGTCCAATGAGAGCGCCCAAATCTGTGCGGACCACAAACTCGGCCCCTTTGATCAGTGCCTTGCCGCCATTAAACTGAGCTCCTGTACCCTGGCCGCCACTGGCGTATAGGTCACGGCCAAGAATATTTTCGTAGCTATTATAAAATCCAGTGAACTCGGCATTAAAGATTTGGCTGAGATAACGCACGCCCGTTTCGACATTCCAACTGGTCTCGGGTTTAGTGTCACTCTCCGATCCGGGAGTCGGTGGGCCGAAACCGCGATGAACTCCCGTGAATACAGAAAGTTGTGGCGTAAGTCTGTATGCAGCTCCGGCGCCTGGTAGGGTCTGTGCAATTTTACTTTGCTTATTGGTTGGAGTGTTTACGCGATCAGGATCGGAGGCACCGTAATCATCCTGATTTAGTTCTAGTGCTTCATGCCGCGCACCGACGGTTAGATTCCAGTTGCCCATTTCGATATTGTCAATGACGTAGGCAGCGAGGGCGGCTACGCTGCCGATACGGTTATTGCCATTACCCGTGCCAGGTGTAGCCGCAGTAGTACGGACTAAGTATCCCTGGTTCATTTGATAGCGATCGTCATTTTGTAGACGATCTTCTTCGTCTTTATGTAGCCTAAGGCTAATATTTATTTCATGTCTGGTTGCTGTTCCAAATGTCTGACTTAAAATAGATTCAGCGCCTTGGCTGTAAAACCGCCGATTATTTGCCTTCACGGTTAGGGCATCCGCACTACTAGTCGTCCCGCGTATGACGTCGTATTCGGATGAGTATTTGATTGGATCTGAGAGGATGGACTTGATGTTGGATGCCGTAATACCGGTTTTGACGCTATCAAGTTTATACCAGTTACGATTTAGTTTTTGCTGATAAACGGTCGTAGTTAATATGGATTTTGGCAAGAATTCGATACTATGGCGTAGAGAAACAGCTTGGCGCGATAGTTTCATCTGATCTTTTTGAGCCGCAGCATATACGCGATATGGTGATTGATCGAAGTCGGCTTGCGACAGACCTAGATAAGATTCGGCTGAGTTTTCACCCGATACGCTGAGTTTGAGTAAAAGCTCTTGGTAACTGCTGGCGTCCGGGTCGGTGTTAAGGCGCATCTTGCCCATCACATCTTGAGCCGAGAGGCGGTTGGTACCACCGCCATCAATGTGCTTGTAGCCGTCCTCTCCAAGCTGATAGGTTTCAAGGAGCCAACCGAAGTTTTTTTGCGACCCCCCGATATTTAAGTGGACCCGGCGTCCATAGCGTTCGCCGATGGCGACGTTAGCTTTCGCACGCCAAGGAGCTTCCGGTATGCTGGTCGAGCGTAAGTTGATCGCGCCACCTACCGTATAAGGCCCATATTCAATGGAGCTAGATCCCTTGCGTACCTCGACGGACTCCATCCTGCCGGCGATGGGTAGAGAGTGGATAGAGGGAGCAGCGTACGGGGCTGGCGCGATAAGGATCCCGTCTTCCATCACCGTGATCTTTTGACTCCTAAGGACTCCGGTGCCGCGCATGCCTATGTTTGGGCGTAGACCGTAGCCGTCCTCGTCTTGGAAATACAGTCCTGGTACCTCCCAGATCATGCGTTGAAGATCAGATTGGTGGTGTTTCTCGATGGTGTCCTGACCGATCACATTGGTCGATCCTGGGGTGCGTTTTTGAGCTTCCTCATCTCCGGTGATCGTGATGCCACGCAGGTTATTTTTGTTTTTGGGAATTCCTGCCGTGGGTGCTGTTGACTTCCCACCCTGGGATGGTTTATCCAGTTCGGTTGCTGGAGCACTGGGGATAGAGATAGCAGATCCTTTGAGATCAGCGGCAAAAATTTGCTGCGAGCTATTGACGAGTATTACGAGCGAAAGTGATAAATTGCGCCGATCAAGTTTCATCGTCTGCCTCCGATTCTTTACCGTTACTCTGTCAAATCTTGGGAAACTCTAAAATACATAGGAAGGACGTAGTGACGCTCTCCAAGACCGTAACTTGAAGGTGCGGGGAACGGACTACTTGCGATCATGATTTCCTTCGCCGTGGTGTCGAGGAGATCATGGCCCGAGGATCCAGCAATTTTTAATTCTGTAAGGGTACCGTCAGCTTGAAGTGTGAACTCCACCATGACATCTCCCTCCATACGGCGCAGGCGGGCCGACTTTGGATAATACTCGTGGTCGCGAATTTGCTCGAGTATCAGGGATTCAAAGGTGCCTAATGATCCCTGGGCAGCACCAAGTCCAAGATCGATGGGCCCGGTTGGCTCGGCGTCTCCGATGGTAGCCGACGCGGTCCCGACAGGGGCTTGGGACTCGCTCCCTAGTGGATCACCGTACTCTTGGTTGGCGGCGATAACTGGAGGGTTTGTTGTTGGTAGTTGGTGTGACGCCGCGACCTTTTTGCTGCGCTTCATGCGAGGATGGGCGCGAGCACTCAGCGCTTTTGTTCCCGGTATGGTCAGGTGGACGACTTGGCCGCCACCCGCAAGTGTTATAGGCGCCTGCGGCGTGCAACTACGCCAAAGGACTCCCACGTGGATGAATATCGCGAACGACAGCATCACCATAGTCGATTTGTGGTTTGGCCGTGGGATGCTCATCAAGTAGTCACGTGAGTTATGCTGTTCATTAATCTATATCGAAAACCGCATGATCAAGGCCCTGCATAGTCATTGCTTCCGGTGCCTTCTCGAGCTCTAAAACTATGATCTCATTGCGGCCCTTTTTGAGCCAGACACCAGGGCAAAAAAGCGCCTGTTGGGGGCCAATATGCCAGTAGCGCCCCAAATTATGCCCATTAACGAAGACGACGCCTTTCCCCCAGCTTTGGGTGTCAAGATAGGTATCAGCAACCTCATTTAAATTTAGCTCTGCGCGGTAGAAGGTTGGTTGCTTGCTGTCGCTTTTATCGGTAACAGGAGAGAAGCGGAGTCCTGAAAGGTCTGTAAGTGGCAGCGGGTATATGTCCCAGTCGCTAAGTGTACCCTGTGAGGTTCTGACCTCTTTGGTTATTCCCTTGCGCTCGAAAGTCATATCTGGCCCATAGTTAACGCGGCCTTGGTTCTCGACCAGAATATCAAGATCCGAGCCCGATTTAAGATCAACATCCAAGTCGTCTTGCTTCAGGTGGCGATCTAGAGTTCCCTTTAATTCCCCAGAGTGGTGAATCCAGGCGTAGTCGCGTACATCGAGGACCTGGAGCTTGCCCTTATAATTAGTTTTTACTTTGTGACGATAGAGTATGAAGCCGTAGCCTTGGTTCACGTCCTCCATTGACATGATAGAAGTCGCATGGACGGGATTCTTCAGTAACTGCCAAAGCGGCGCCTGTTCCATAAACTGAAACGCAGGAATTTGCGTGAGTTTTGGCGTCTCTGGTACGGACGGTATTGACTCCCCTTCCGGCAGGTGAGTCTTAATCAGCTCCCGCACGGCATAAAACTTGGCGGTAGGATGCCCAGCCTCATTAATCGGTGCATCGTAATCGTAGCTGGTTGTGTCAGCCCAATAGACACCGTGATCGATATTGGCGCCGTTCATAAAGCCGAAATTGGTGCCGCCATGGGCCATGTAGAAGCTGACGTTGTAGCCTCGGTCAAGCATCCACTTGAAATTATCGAGCCCTTTCTGCATGGGACGATTAGAGTGCTTATCGCCGACATGGTCGTACCATCCAAACCAATATTCGGCATTCATACGGATGCCGTCAGGGCGGTACTTGTCTAGGATCCCGAAAGCCTCGTTGGCATCCTCATCCTGACCAAAGTTGAGCGTCAGGGGTAAATCACTAAACGATCCAGCGGCCAAGGATGCCGTAGGGTCGTTGCGATCAAGCACATTATCCGAAGTGAATAGCTGACCGTCGAACCCTGCCTTTTCCATCATGGCGCGGACGGCAGCCATGTATGCCTTGTCCCTACCAAACGAGCCATACTCATTCTCGACCTGGGTCATGATGATCGGACCGCCACGGTGTATCATGAGGCCTTTCACTTGCTCGGCTACTTTGCCCAGGTACCTTTCCATGTAGCTGAGAAACTTCGGGTCTCGCGTCCTAACCGCAATGTCAGGCTCCCTCAGAATCCACCATGGGAGTCCACCAAAATCCCATTCAGAACACACGTAGGGGCCTGGTCTGAGCACCACGAAAAGCCCCTCTTCATGGGCGGTCCGGATGAATGCTGCAATGTCGAGCTGGCCACTGAAGTCAAACTTGCCAGGCTCCGGCTCATGGAGGTTCCAAAATACATAAGTGGTGAGCGTATTTAGTCCCATGGCGCGTAGTAGCTTCATCCGTGCGCGCCAGTAGTCTCGAGGCACGCGACTGTAGTGCATATCGCCGCCTCGAATCAGAAAAGGTTTACCGTCGAGCTCGAATTGGCTCCCACTCGCTTTAAATGTGTGACCCACCGTCGCCTCGTTGGGATTGGCTGTGGTTATTTGTGCAAAAGCGACCATAAGTGCGAAGGATAAACCCGCCGCTACGGCAAAAGTCCTCATCAGAACAGATCCTCCACAGAGTCAGGCCGCTGGTGCCCTCCGAGACCCCGATGCTAGAGTAATTCTCTTAAATTGTTATCTAATATCACTAGAGTATTTGTTCTGGCGTTGTCTAGTTTAAAACCTTTGACCTGCGATTGTGACCTGCCGGCGATCAGGACGACTTCCTAGTCCCGAGGATCTCAAGAATCCTGCCGATAACGTAGTTTTTTTCAGCCTGCGAATCATAGCAATGGGCCGCAAATTTATAGTCACCGTTGCCATCGGGCAGAAACCCTCTGGGCTTTAGCCACCGGCGGCGTGGTGGTTTGCCCTGGCTCTTGTAATTAATTTCAATGTCGAGTCCATGGATGATGGCGTCGCTGATCGCCTTATGGAATTCATGGCGCCCACCTAAATCCATCATCGATACTGAGCCGCTGAGCTTCCAAAGTGTGTCTAGATCGGGCTCAGTTTTCAGTATCAGCTTGAAAAGCTCAAGTGTCGCTCTGGTATCTGCGAGGGCACGATGAGCTCGCTCATTGATGATGCCGCACCTGGCGCATAATGCCGCCAGTTTTGCACTCTCCCCTGGGGCGCATAGATAGTGTCTGGCTAGTCTCACCGTGTCTATCACTCTATTATTGCCAATATTAAGACCATGGCGCGTCATTTCAGTGCGGAGATAGGGAACATCAAACTTGATCCCGTTGTGCGCAATGACGGTGGAGTCACCGATAAATTCTTGGAGGTCCTCAAAGACCTCGCGAGGCTGACCACCTCGGGTGCGGGCCTCAGTGGTGCTGATACCGTGCACCCTAAAGGCACCAGACTCTACCTCGCAGTGGGGGCTCACCAGGGTGCAGAACTCCCTGGTAGAGCCGTCTGCAAAGGTTCGGATTGCAGCCACCTCGACTATGGCCCCATGGTAAGTACTGAGGCCAGTCGTTTCGAGGTCGAAACAGGTATACATGCATCACGCTCCCGACTTTAAAGTTGCATGCAGGATTCCTTTAAAAGCGTCTGGTGATCGCTAAAAGAGTACATGAATCTTTTTTGTTTTTCTCCTAATTTTGGACGCACGTTGGTTCACTAACTGACCGTAAGGGAATCACCTCCGGCATCTGTTCAGGCGTGGCTAGTGCCGAGGCGCAGCTTATCCAGTAGCGATGCCCCACCATCCCGTCGTCATAGCTAACTTCGTCGCGATAAATGCCACCGCAGGCCCTTATGACGCGGATCGATGCTTCATTGGTCGGCGACGTGCAGACTAGCAGTCCATTGAAGCCGAGCGCTCTGGCAATGATGATGATGTGCCTGAGCATTTCTTTGGCGTAGCCTTGGCCGCGAAACTTTGGGCGGACGACGTAGCCGACATGGCCGCCGTAGCGGTAGAGTGACTTAGTAAGGGCGAGGCGCAGGGTAATGCGACCAACAACGATGCCATTGACCTCAGCGAGTAAAAAGAGTGACGGTACGTGCCCGGATGGCAGATTGGTGCCCCGGCGATAGTTTTGCAAAAGCTGCAAGTAATCTTTGAAATCAGTACACTCGCCATACCCGAAGGCAAACGGCGTGCTAGAACCAAGGCTCTCAGCTCTAGCCGTTTCGAATAACTGTTCGTCACTTAAACTCGGAAATCGCAAGACAAGTTGTCTTGCACCTTTTTCACTCACGACATGCTCCCACAGGCGATTAGGTCGACACCGGGAGCAAATTATATGCCAGTGATCTTACCGGTCAGATTGGCCAGCAATCGGTCAATTTAGTCGTAACGGGTCTAGGGGACACGAGTTGTGTCCAGATTTTGACCAGTCGACGTGGACAGAAAATATGCCACTCATCCCTTTGAGGCGGGGCAATCGACGGATGACTCATCGTCAGCCAAGGTGTCTAATGGGTTTTGGGCCAATTGAAATGCGCATTTGAGCCAGCCTTGATACTTCGCAATCTGCGTCAGGGTCCCGTGACCCTCGTCACAAGGTGCATCAGTGCTAGGTCCCGAGATCAGACCGATCAACTCAAGTTTGCCGCCTCGGTCGAGAAATGCAGGGCCGCCAGAGTCTCCATGGCAGCCACCCTTGCGCGCGTAAGGCTTGATAGTAAAGGTAGTGGTCTCGGGCTCCATGAGATCAACCTCCACCCAGACTTGCCGCAAAAAACCAAACTCACCACGCAAATCCGGATGAACCTCACCCGAGCTCCCATAGCCAGCAATAAGCACGGTGTCACCGCTCTTCAGATTGTTTTTGTCAGCAATCGGCACTGGCTTAACCTTGTCGGGCAGATCGCCGCTAAAAGTCACAATGCCGACATCATAATGATAGCCCTTCGTCCACCGCGGATGGCGCATGATATTCGTGGTCTGAATGCCGGGTAGGCGCCAGTACCGCGGTCCGATGCCTATGTCGAGCTGTTTGGCATTAACCAAACAATGCGCCGCGGTGACCACCTGGTGGGGGCCGATCACCACGCCGGTGCAACGCATGGCTGAATTGGGTGTGGCTCTGGCAATGAGGGACACGGTATGGGCCATAGTCCTTTGATCTGGGTTCATATGGGGAAACTCACCACCGACGATCCGGACCTCGCTGGTTTCTTGTTTCTTATAGGCACGGCATCCACCGAGTAATAAAAGGACGAGACACAGGGTTGACGTATGACGTGATGTGGTCATGTTAACTTCTCCTCAACTATCTACATTCAGCTGAAATCAGAGGTCGTTGACTCCGTCTACACGCGATTCATCAATGGAGAAATAGTCCGTCGCTGCCAATTTTACCCGGGCCGTTTAGCACTAGAACAGCTGCGGCGTGCGCGGCCACGGAGAACGAGATCTTACCGTTCACGGAACGATATTCCTGGCCACTGACGGCATCTCGGTAAATACCAGGTGTGACTCCCGTGACCGTGATGTTCTGAGCTGTCCCTGCGGCGAGTCCCACGACCGCATAACTATGGGTTTCCGCGTGATCCCGGACGAAGGACATGCCGCTACCCCATTCCTGCACCTGCTGCATCCGACCCTTTTGCAGCGCTGGTACGGAACGACGAATCAGGTTCAGCCGTTTTATGTGTTGATAGAGTGGGTGTGCTTTAGTCTGTGTTAACCCTGAGGATGCCAAGTGCGCGCCAAAATAGGCGCGACCCGTTTGGTCTAGAGTCATCGTCGGGCCGTCGATATCTTGCGGTAGCCCTTTTTGGAATTCTATTTCCTCACCGTAGTAAAGGCAGGGTATCCCGCGGATGGTCCAGAGGAGGTTATAGACCATGGCAGCCTTCCACATCTCACCACCAAACCGATACTTGAAGTCGTTGTCAGGACCTACATCATGATTCTGGAAAAAAGTAACTAACTTACTCGCGTCACCATAGATCCAGTCCCAGTTTAGCTGGGCACCGATGCCACTAAAATTGCCGTTTTTGATATTATCTCGAAACGTCGCAAATAAGGGGAAATCGATTACCGAAAGTCCCGAATCAGGACCCGAATAAGGATCACTCGCTAGCGTCGCCCGCCTCGTGTACCACCACGGTCTAATCACAGCTGATGCGTTGTCATTGCTAAGTTCCTGCCCCAGGCCACTGCCCTTGACTAAGTTCTCGCCAAAGACAAAAAGATCAGGTTTATAGGCCACCCAGTCATCAACAAATGACAGCACGTTGTCCCGATCAAGGTGCTTCAGCGTGTCAATACGAATGCCGTCGATGCCCATGTCAATATACTTATGGATGGCCTGGTTTAGATAATCTTGGACATGCTGCCGCTCCGTAGCCAGGTCAACGGCATCACCAGCTAAGTGCTTGCGCTGTAGTGCCCGTGGATTTTCCCAGTCACCGCCGGCCATAAATCCGTCCAAATGATACCAATCAGGATCGAGTCTTTTTGCGTCGATACCAAAAAAGCGCTGGGGATCGTAACCTGGCTTAGGAACGACGACGCCAGTTACAGGATCGCGTAGCGGTCTTAAACCGGCAGCGTCGCTAAATTGGCGCTCAGCAAACCAGCGCGGCGCCAGTGGGTTGTCGTTATCTTCACGATACTCACTACGGTAATCACCTAAATGACCCAGATATGGACCATGGTTAATCGTACTACCGTTTGCAGGCCGGAAATATTTGATGGGCAGATGATCGATCCAAACTTTGCCCCGGATTCCGTACTGACTAGAGTGATTGATGACCACATCTTGGATGATTTTCATGCCTTTGGCGTGCACGGCATGAATCAGGTCCTGGTAACTTGCGTCGTCTGATTCAAGGCGAGGGTCGACGCGCTCCCAGTCGTAGCCATGATAGCCATGGTAATCGAGGCCGCTGCGATTCTCGATAGGTGGCGTAATCCAAATGGCCGTGAATCCCAGATCCCTAATGTAATCTAGTTTAGAGATGAGTCCACGGAAATCACCGCGCCATTGTGGGTCACCTAGCTTAATACGGTCACGGTTGTAGTAGTTGTTGCTTGGATCGCCATCATAAAAACGCGCCGTCATCACGAAGTAGATAGACTCTTCCCGAAAGTCGGTCGTGGCACCGTGCTGCGATGAGGGGTGATCTTTAGAGGCGCTGGCGATAGCTTGGTTCGACAACAGCAGAGTCAACACATAACCAACTGCAGAACCAATGATAGCCTTCATAGGTACGGCCCTTATTTTATAACCACTAATAGAGAATACCGGCTATGTTAATCCCACGGTCACATTTAACCTAGCTCTAAATGAGTCGCGATGAAATTCGTTACGGCGTGAGCCAAGTCTTGGCCCTCGGGGAAGTAATGGTGGAGCATGAGAGTTGCGTGCGGTGTCCATTGACCGCAAAACTCATGGACCGTTCCGCCCTGGCGGCGCACTTTGGCGATCAGGAGACGGGCATCATCGCGCAGGATCTCATGGTCACTGTAACTTATGAAAAGGGGCGGGAGACTATGATGATCGGCATGCAGTGGCGACAAATCTGGCAGATCGCGCTGATAGTCTCCGGTATAGTTTAAAAAATGTTTGCTGTAGAGCCTCTTAGTGAAAGGGCCGTAGATCGGCAACAGACACTCTTGGCGCCAACGAGTATCTAGGCTTGAAGCACTAAATGTCAGATCCGTCATTGGGGAATCCAAAAACGCAGCGCAAGGCATAGCAAGGCCTGCATCTTTGAGACGCAGGAGTAGCGATAATGCCAGGCACCCGCCAGCAGACTCGCCGCCCAAGATGATATTGCGCGCTTCATATCCCATCGTTGTGAGTTCATGAAACACCTGCCACACCTGATTACTAGCGACTGGATAAGGGCTCTCAGGAGCGAGGCTATAGTCAGGAGCGACTACAGGGCAGTTGAGTTTGTCGGCGAGCCTGGCGAGAGCTGAGCCATGGGTTTTACTAGAGCAGATCATGAAACCGCCCCCATGGATGTATAGAATAACTTTGCTGCTATGTTTTAAAACCCTTGGCCTGAACCATGTGCAGTTGACATCTTTAATCAGCGACTTTTGGAGCGATACAGAAAGGCTGGCGCTTGTAATTTTGGTGACTTGCCAACCCACTAAGTCGAGTAAATGCGACCCGAGGCGGAACAGTTTTCTACCGATGCGCTGCGGCGGCATGGCAAGCACGGTGAATATCAATTCGAGGTAAATCTGGAGCAGTCTCAAGACTATTCTGGCGACGCGCAAACGCAGAGACATCTGTGCCACGAAATAATCTCCAGTCCCAGGTGTTCTCTCCATTCTAGCATTAAGCTAGCGCGGGAGCTCACTGCAGCTGAAGCAGGTAAGTGACAGCAGCCTTCAGATCCTGGTTCCGCGCATCCAAGCCTATCATGTTGTCCATGGCTGAGGCCATGGCCTCGATACTGTCACGGTAGGACGCGGAGCCAGGAGATTGTTTCTCGACCTGATTGCCGTTACTCACCGGGGTGTTGATGACCATGGCTAGCTCAAGGGTAGCAAGGTTAAGCCAGTATTGTTGGAGGATCACCGTGTCCATTACGGTCACTTCCATAGTCGGGGCAGTGCCAAAATATTCCGTAGTTTGTGTCCTTGACGAAGCATGGTAGCGCCACCAGATGGTGCGCCCGCGATCAGATATCGTGCGCTCGGCGCTAAAGTCTTGCTCGTAAACGGGAGCTTGATTCAAGGAGGTATCGGCACGCAAGGCAGTTGAGTTAAGTGCTGCCAGCATCAGAGCGACTGATGTGAGGCGTGTCCGGAGTGTCGTCATGGGTGGGTCCTAAAGCATCTTTAGTTGAGATGCTCCGTTTATCACACCGGCACGCATTCGTAATGGCAAAAACATGATCCAAAAAAATACGGCGATCTTCGAGGGTTAAGATCGCCGTACGGGAGCTGGATGTGGACTTTTAATCGACGCGACGGACTTTAACAGCCGACAGGACATGGACATCAACGGTGGCCGGGCCGTTAGAGCCAGCGGTGAGTATTCGTACGTCGACGCGGCTATCTGCAAGGCGCGCGGTCTTATGAAGGTCGACACCAATTGCTGCACCCACACCCACGTCGGCGATCATACAGTACCAGCCGTTCGGATTAAGTAGGCGGTATTTTGTGATGGTTAGCACATTCACCGCGACGGGGATTACCACCAACTCTGGTGCAGCCGTGACGTTGGTGTCTTCGATGGTGGAGCCGAACCCGAGGATATTGACCGATACGCCCAGGTTTCTGTAGGGAGATGATGCGTTAAACGGTGAGTTAGCTCCCCAAACGGTCAGACATTTATTGATCCCGGTGCGCAATTTCTTTTCCTGTTCACAGGTGTCCCAGCCCTTGGCAGGTCGTTTTGGGCACACCATCTCCGTCAACTGATTGCCGGGCGTCCCTTTGTCTTCGACTACGGTTGTGGATGTGCCTGGTTTTCCATTTGACTCTGATTCACCGGGGGACGTGCCAGGCGTTTTATTTTCGGTGCCCTCATTGGGATTACTGCCACTTAGCTCGTTTGAAGCGAGTTGACTCTTCGCGGCCGACGCAGGGCTATTTAAGGAGCTCTTCGGTCCCGTGCCGGTACCGAACTCATTGGCGCCGGTGAATTCACTAGATCCGCAGCCAATGACGCTAAAGCCGATGATGAAAAGACCAATCTTTAGAGACTTATTGATGTTTTGCATGGGGGGTGTTCCTACCTTGGGTTAAAGATGAACTCTTATCGGCGGGAAAAGCGCAAAACTTTAGCGCAATAATCCATTAAACTGAATTTACTGAAAAAATTGGCTTTCATTAAATTCAGAAAAGTGCGTCTTCCGAAGATTTTGCGTCTCCTTTAACTCCAAAGCCCGGCAGCCCGCCATCGACACAAAACAATCAAAAAATGATTGTTTATAACCAGGTGTATGATCTAAAGGACCCTGTCCGCCATACCAACTATAAGACAACTCAGATCATGAACGACCACAGCGACACCGTAGGATTCAGAGTATTGGGCAAACAAGACGTCGCCCAGGCAGCGTCTTTATTGGCGGCTGCTTTTGCACACCATGATCCCCTAGCCGTAGCACTGCAAATTTCTAGTTCGGAGATGCGCGAGATGATCGTCCCTCTTCTTGAGGCATCGCTAGGTGACGAGCTGTCTGTGGTTGCCTACGACCAGAGTCAGCCGGACAAAATACTCGGCTGCGTTTTGGCCAAGAATCTAGGTTCAGACAACCCTGCGCAATGGTCTAAGTCGATTGTCGATAGGTTTAGCGCCGTCTTTGGATTGATTGACGAGTTACACCAACGATACTTTCAGAACCAAGGCCCGGAGAACATGCGGCAATTTGTTCACGAGAGCATGGTCGCGACCGATACGCGCGCAGCTGGCCGGGGCGTGGCGCAGGGACTGCTCAAAGCGAGCGCCATGAACGGCAGGACCAAGGGATATACTGGTGCCGTTGCCGAATTGACCGGACCCATTTCGCAACATGTGTTCATCAATAAACACGGTTACCAACCAGTGGCAGCCGTGTCCTATCGGTCCTTTAGCTTTGGTGGTGCCGAGCCCTTTCGGTCGATCGGTGGCGTGGATAGCTGCGTGCTGGCCATCAAAAACTACGACCATTGAGCCGCTCTCAGCCCGTATTTCTCAGACCGCTAGCTAGAGCGCTAACCGTAATCAGCAATTGATTTAGTAACTGATCGGTGGCATGGGATCCATGGGTATCCTCGGTGCCATGTTGTGCCGCGCGCCAAGCGCGTATCTGATTAATTTGCATTTTGTGCAGCGTGCGTAGTCCCGTCTCGCGCATGGCGATCGTGCGCACGGCATGGGGGCGACGCCCCTCAATCGGACTACCAAACACTTTGACGAGCATGCGTTTTGTGCGTTCGTACTCATCCGTGATTTTTTGCATAAAGTAAGTACGGACTACTTGGTCATCAAGTAGATCGGCGTACCATCCCATAATTTCCGGGCTGGCCGAAGCCACGGTGGTCTCAACATTATGAAGTAGGTAATTCAGTAGACTGAACGATCCGAGGTGATTTGTAATATGCTGGAAGTCGGATGGAGATGTGGTTTGTAGGTTCTCAAGAGCAGTGCCAACACCGTACCAACTCGGCAAATAGAATCGTGATTGGTTCCAGCTAAAGACCCAGGGAATGGCACGCAAGTCGGCTATTGTGGACTGTCCCGTGCGCTTAGCGGGGCGACTGCCGATCCTGAGACGTTCAAGCACATCGATAGGAGTCACCGTCCGGAAAAACTGCAAAAACCTACTGTCCTGTAGCAGACTCTGATAGGTGTCTTGGCTACTCTTGCTCAACTGTTCCATCACCCGCAGATAGACAGGATCGTCAGGGTGCTTTTCATCCGTGAGTAAAGTCTCTGACGTGACGGTCGCTAACATGGTCTCGACATTGTAGACGGCTGTAGCAAAGTTGCCGTACTTGCGCGCGATGATTTCCCCTTGCTCGGTGACGCGGAAGGCACCGGTCATAGTGCCTTTAGGTTGAGCCTGCAGGAACCTGTGAATAGGCCCCGATCCCCGACCTACGGTACCACCCCGGCCGTGGAAGAAGTTGAGATCGACTCCGTGACGAGCGGCGACGACGTGCATCGCTTTTTGGGCCTTGTAGAGATTCCACTGGCTAGCCAGAATGCCGCCGTCCTTAGCGCTATCGCTATAACCGATCATCACCTGCTGCATCGGCCGTGATCGCCCCGTCTGCCGACGCTGATCCTCAAGGCTAGCCTGAGTGATCGGATGGTTGAGGAATTCGTTCAACACGCCTTCACTACGCTCCAGATCATCAATCGTTTCGAATAGCGGTACTACGGGCACTTTGCAGATGAGGCGGTCGCTTTCCAGGCGGAGCAGACCTGCTTCACGCGCGAGCAAGTACATTGTGAAGAGATCATTGGCTGCATGAGTCATGGACACAATCAGCGAGCCTATGCCCTCCGGTCCATACCGATCGAGGTGGGTCCTGACCACGGTTAGGCAATCGATAACGGCTTTGGCCTCGCCCGTGTGGCCCTGGTTAGCGGGCGAGAATGGCCTGGGCGACTTTAATTCACGCCGGATGAACTCCGTCTTCCGGTCTTTCGTCCATTCTGGATAGGTTGTAGCATCCTGGATACCGGCAAGTTGTAGTAGGTCTCGCATGGCTTTATCGTGAAATTGGCTGTTTTGGCGAATATCCAGCTTGGCTAAGTGAAAACCAACAGTCTGTAGCGTGCGCACTGCTTGCCGCAGTTCATGATCAGCCAGTCTATCAGCGCCGATAGCCGTCAATGAGTCGTGTAAGGTGCGGCAATCGTCCATGAGTTCGCTAGGGTGCTGGTAACACGTGTCCTGATCACCCAACTCGACAGCATGATCACGCACGACCTGGATGGGCAGCCGCGCGATCATCACAGCCGTCAGTACTAACCAAGGTTCGTCGGGGGACTGCTTTTTCGCCTCGCTAAATTGAGTCGGTAAGGTCTTCTCATAGTCACTCAGGCGCTGCACTAGAGCGGCTGGGATCTCGTGGCCTTGATCCGTAATAGTGAGCTTTTTAGCTAAATCTAGGAGCTTATGACGTAGTACGATCAGGGCATTGAGCCGCAAGGCCTTGAGCGTCTCTGATGTGATCGCAGCACTGACGAGGGGATGCCCGTCGCGGTCACCACCCACCCAACTGCCTAGTGTAAAAGTTGGGTAATCGTGGTTCATGTAGGACAGCTTCTCGTCAAACCCAGCAACTTGCCACGCTGATTCAAAGCGCCGATCTAACCAGGACAGAATCTCCGGGAATACATTTTTAAGGTAGTGCATCACGTTCTGTAATTCGTCGGTGACCTCCGGGCGTTGCACATAAGTCGCCCCCGTGCGCCAAAGACGTTCCAGTACGGTTTTGAAGTCATCCTTGAGCCACTCTCGCTCGATCGGCGTCCACATTTGGTTTTCGCGTTTGACGAGCAGCAGATAGAGGTCGCGATGATGCTGGAGTATGGCTGTTCTTTTGGCCTCAGTTGGGTGAGCGGTGAGTACGGGTTCAACTTGGAGGCGCCTTATAGCAGCCCGAATGGCATCTGCCCCGAAACCGTGATTCCTTAGTCCAGCAAGAGCCGAGGGCCAAAGCCCGCTCTCTTCCTCCAAGTGATCAGCAGTTTGGCGCAAGCGGCGCCGTTGGATGGTCGTATTTTCCTCGACCATATTGAGTAACTGGAAGGAAATTGACAGCAGTTGTACGAGATTCTGATCGTCGCTCACCTGCTCTTTGAGTGGGGCTTCAGGCTGGAGCCACGGCACAAAGGCAACGAGGTTGGCGAGCTTGAGATCAACAAGGACCTCACGCAGACATTGCATAATGAACTGGAGATCCTGTTGGAACTTGGAGTTAGTGCTGTTTGTCATAAATCTCACGCTTGGAATCCGTTAGGATCTTCCTTATAACGGCTTAAGGCGCCTAGACCAATGACATTTCGCGTTTTTTGTCTGTGTTCACTTGCCGAAAAGCTGGTGGCGGGCGTCCAGAATCATCTGACAAGTGGCATCTTCGGCAACTTTCACCATGCTAAACCGACTTTGATCTAGGTCCGGCGTGATTTTGGGCGACACTGCACCTAACACGGTCGAATCCGAACCTAGGACCTTTTGCTCGATAGTCCACTTGATCGTGCCGTCTATCCGTTCAGGGGTAGTTACAACACCGGACTCCTCGAGAATCGTCCGCTGCACAATATAGACTTTGCCGCTGAGGCTTACAAACAAAGCTGATGCACTTACTTCCACTGTGACGCCAGGCAGCTCGTCGCCATCTTGATCGAAGGCGCGTGCGTCAGCCGCGCGAGTCGGCAGTTCGTCGCTGGCTGGGTTATCTAGTCGGGCACCGATGACCTCCGTGATGGCTGGCGATGTAAGCAGTGACTGGGTGCCGCTCTTTCCCAAGGTGTACGTGATTGTGCGTTCAGGTAGGGCGCGCTTAAAGGCCTCGGGAAAAGTCAGCTTAGTGGTCTTTGAACCTGCCGCGCTGATGTCGCAAAGCTGCTCGGTAGTTGAGAATTGATCGCCTTTCTTCGTAGCTTTGACGATGAATAGGCGTTCAATCGTACCGTCTGATCTGATCCCGGCCGCCGCCGATTCAGACGCTAGAATTAATTGCTTAGCCCATGTGCCGGCACGGAGACCGTCAGAGCTTCCCTGCGCGTCTGCCAGATCACTGGCTGCTTTTGGGCCGCAGCTACTCGTCAATCCCAGCAACATCGTGAAGATCAGAGTGACGTTTTTTGCTCGCTGGGTTGGGATCTTGTTCCTTACTGAGTTCATGACTGGCTCCGTAACAGCTACATATTGATCTCGGTCCGCAGGTGTGCCTTGAGTCTACCGATGTCCAATATCCGTGCAGGTTCTGTGCCACCAAAGTGAGACGCGACGGTCCCCAGTTATGGGCCAAGCAAAGCTTAGGAATTTCGCGTATTAAAGGCACAGATGTGGCGCTGCAGCGGTGCTAACCTCCCGGAGTGAGCGTACAAAAAGCTGGCAGCTGGGACTTGTTGCTGTAAACTTATTGTTTAGTCCAACATCATATCGGGGGCCTAAAGATGCGTCTTGCGCGGGTCGTATGTCCAACCCTGGCAATCACGGTGGCAAGCATTGTCGGTGGCTGTCGCCACACAAGCAAATCCACAGACGTTAAAGAGGCCCCGGACAGTTCCGGTGCTGCAACTCTACTTGGCATTGATCCTCCCTACACTTGGGACTCGGTCAAGGACGCCACCTCTGGACAGATTCAGGTGCCTTGGTCCGACACTTACTGGCCCCTTGCCGCACGCGGCCTGGCGGCTCGGTGGGCCGCTGGAGATAAGATCAGCGCCTTGCCGGCTTCGCCCCAATCATTTGCAGAGGCCCTCGTTACCCTACGAGAAACGCTCGCATCAACTGATCCATTGGCGACGGCCTACCTGTCACCTGCAGAGAAGTACGATATTGTAGCTGGAAGGATCGAGGCGGCCGATGCTGGCTTTTGGCGGGATCTTGAGGCCCTTAAGGCATCCTTTGGCGCAGACGTTGGGCCGCAACTGGACGCGCTCACTACCAAGAACAAAGAGCTCCATCGTGAAATATCTGGCCTGAACGAGCAAATTGACGAACTCGGTCGCCAAGCATCCGAGACGATCAGTAGGCTTCAGGCTGGTTCGGAGGCAGATCGGCAGCGGGTTGATGAGACTATCAAAAGATACGCGGAACAAATTAATGCTGTCGCTGTGCGCCTTGGGGAGCTCCTAAACACCTACAAGGCTAACCAACGTACCATGCGGACACTGCGTACACCTTTCACGACCAAGGAGATGGCGTTCGCCAGCAAAGCACTGCCCTTGACCCCCATGACAGCGGCAAGCTGGAGCACCTGGGGCGGTTGGGAGGTGAGCGATGTCGATAATTATCTGTGGATGGGCCATTGCCATGGTTGGGCGCTGGCTAGTGTGGTTGAGGATGCGCCTAAGCACGCGGTGATGGTGCATCAAGGCGACCGCAAGGTGCTTTTCACTGAGGGTGACATTCGCGGTCTTGTCACGAAAATATGGGCGGATCAACTGCCACCCACCAAGTTTGCGGCGACACGCTGTAACTCAAAAGACCCGCCCAAAATTGCTGGGCGCATTAGCGACGGAATGGTCTGCATTGGCGTCGGTTGCGAAGCTGAAAAAGGTAAGCACATACACATCAAAAATAATCGGTTTAGGGAAGGCTTTATCGAATATAGTTCGTCGCCCTTTGATCCGCACACGAAGTTTGCCAAGTTCCAAGGCGCACTGACGGATGACCGTGTAGCGGTGGTCATTTACGAGAGTGCTGCCGCTATGAGTAAAGATCTGTTCGCGCCTGATGCAACGGTCACTAAGCAGTTTGGCTCGCTGCATCTAGGAGCTGGTTGCCGGGATGTCAATCCTATGACGTTGCACCTAGCTTTGACCAAGCTCATACATGACCGTAAAGTTGGATTTGTCATCGACCGTGATCGCAATGCAGAGGTTTGGAACCAACCAGTACAAGGCTACGAACTTGAGTATTTGCCGATAAAAACTCGCACCGGCGAGGCTCCTGGCGGTGTACCAGTAGATATCGGGTCAGTGTCAGATCCGTTGGGGCCTTTTCGTGCACCGGGGACAGCTTTTCTGGTCAGTATTCAAGCCACCATTACCTTCGGCGTTGAGATTGAACCTCAGCTCACTTATGCCTCAAATGCCAGTGACGAGAGGACAGGTCGCATGGTGGTGACCTACACCCTTGAACTCGATAAAAACAAAAATATCATCGGGGGAGAATGGGGGCGTCTACCCCGCGACAAAGGTGGCTCATTCGAGCCGATAGAATCGGTGCCTGATTTTATTTGGTATGCAGCAAAGGGTACCACACCAAATCCGGGCCTTTACGATGTCGGCCTCGTTAAGAAGATTCAAGCCTGCGCCGCTGCTCCGGCTACTGGCAAAGTAGTCCTAAAGCGTCAAGGTGCTACCGGCGATATAAAAGACGAAGAGCTGGCCTACTCAGACTGCTCTGTTTAGTGATGATCTTCTCTGGGCCATGCGGGATTGCTAATATAGAGTTATGACGACGCGTAAATTCACCCCTCATCCGCTGATTCCGCAGGGCTACGCCCAGACGTTTTTTGCGGCCGTATCGCCCCCTTTATCCTCGGTCAAGCCATCGGTGACGGAATGGGTTGGTCTTAGCGATGGCGATGAGCTACGCCTCGATATTCACCAACCGGCCGTAGATGATCCAGTTAAGCCCCTCATCTTGTTGCTGCACGGGTCCGGTGGTTCAGGGGATGATGCGCTGATCGTACGTCAAGCGCAAGTATTCAGCCGTGTGGGTTATACGACCGTGCGCTTCCATCATCGAGGCTGCGGTGGCGGCAGTTTGGAGCGCGTTACCAGCCTCTATCACGCAGGCCGGCTGTCCGATATTGTCGAAACCTTGCGCTATTTTGAGAAGCGATGGCCAGGCCGGCGCTGTCTAGTCGTGGGTTACTCGCTGTCGGGCAATATGATCCTTCGGCTTCTGGGCGATGCGGCATCCTATCCAGTGTCTACTGTCACCGCTGCGCTCGCCATCTGTCCTCCGATCGAACTTGAGACGTCGTCACGCGCGCTGGCATCCTGGCGCAATCGGCCATTTGACTCGGTGCTAACCCTCCGCTTTGTCAAGCAGGCGCAGATGGTTGAAGCGAGGAAACCTGGCTCCCTAAGGCGCGACCTCCCGCTCGTCCTTACCCATCGCCAACTCGATCAAGTTTATAATTGCAAAGTCGCGGGGTTCGCCGACAGATCCGACTACTACGATGCGTACTCTGCCAAGAGATACCTTGCCGCAATTAACCAGCCCGTTACGATACTCACTGCTGCCGACGATCCGATCATTCCAGTATCTATGTTTAAGTCTGGCATGCCGCGCAACGTGCGGCTGAGGATTGAAGAGCGTGGCGGCCACTGTGCATTCATCGGTTCCAAACCTACGGAGTTTGGTGACCGCAGATGGGTGAGCTCGTTTGTCTCGGATTGGGTAGCATCAATAATCAGAAAGTAAGTTTTTCCGATGGCCGCCGCCCTAAATGGCAGACTTTTAATTAAACAAAGTCTCGTGTTTACCGGCTGTTAGGACATGTATTCCCCTGTTTGATTCAAAAAATCGAGAAATCTTAATTTCATCCTAAAGTTTTTAGCCCTACCTGCCGATAAGTTGTCCATAAGGCAGTGCAATCCGAAGTTCCGGTCCACTAGTGGCAGACCGTAGCCCCCAGACGCACAGGAGGGGGCCCGGGTCAAAGGACAGGTAAGGACAGGTAAGCACAGGAAACCACGCCTAAGAGGACCAAGATGTATACAGATCAAATTAACTACGAGTATGCCACGGCCATCCGCCCGACCTCTAACATCCTCGACCCGAGGTGGAAGCCGCTTACTCAAGACTACTTTAGTCTCCTCGCGCTCTTTGTCATCGTCGTCAATGACTTCATGCTCAAATCATCGCCTTACGCCGGTCTCGTTTCGGGCAAGTTATCGGATTTTGCAGGTATGTACTTTTTGCCTTTTCTAATTACCGATCTACTTATGATGTTTAGTTCCAGTATGCGCCAGGCCGGGAATGCCATGGTGGGAGCTATGTTGCTTGCTGCGGCAGCGGTGATCGCAATCAAGTTGTCGCCAGTAGTAGGCGGATACTGCGCCGACGGCTTTGCCTGGGCGGGAATCAAAGCGCGATTCGTCGCAGATGCTACCGATCTATTTAGTTTAGCCATGTTGCCACTGGCTTATCTGAGATTTCTGGCGCTTGCACGCTAATCGCATTTGGCTGATTCAATTTAATTTATTGAGGAAGATATATGTTTACGATGAAGCAAAAAATAACACGCGAATTAAAGCGAGTGCAGACCACAAAATCCGCGTCCAGAGCAGCAACACTAAGCATCTTATTCGTTGCCAGTTTGACCTCGAATATTGCTCTAGCATCGTCTCCAAACAAGGGTCGCGCTGTGACCAATTTGCCGCCGATTGATCGAAATGTCCGCGTCGAACGCGCACGGCCAAGAATCATGCCATTAGTGAGACCAGTCTTTAGACCGGTGGCACCAGTGAGCTCACCAAAAAGAGATTCTCTTGCCTTCCAGGGTACTCAGGCTGTCGCTAACCCGATGCCTCGTGAGTATGTCTATCCTGGGTCTGTCGTCCTGGTTTTATTTGGCTTGGCTCTAGTGCTGACAAGCATTGTGTCACTCATGCGGCAGCGCCAGATTGTTAAGACCAAGATGTTATTAGAGCAGGCTAAGAAAAACAAGCCCGCGGCTTTGCCGCGAGCGGCAGTAAAGAAGCCGCAATCAATAAAAATACCTCCTACACCCGTGCATGTTGAAAGGCCAGTTGCCACAAATAACGCACGTAGCCTAACCCTAGCTGATCTGCCGCCCAAATCAGAGCCAAAAGAACGCGTCAACGTGCGACGCAAGCCATGTTCGCTCGAGCGATTCACGCAAATTGAACATGCAGTGGACGTCGCAGTCGCACGGATGCTTGAGAGTAAATTTGAGATCGCGCCGCAAGACTGGGAGTTGATTCGCGGTTTCTGGAGTCAGGCCGTCACGGTACCAGCAGAAACGGCCAAGGCAGAGGGCGTGCGAATGACGTTTGAACCAGCTAGCGTCGATGATTTTGTCGAAATTCAATTGGAAGTTACGCGCGTCACGAGGGAATCACTTGAGATTCTTTTCGGTATCAGTGAGACCGAATGGTTAAAGATGAAACTTTACTGGTATCAGAGATTTCCCAAGGATGAATCGTTAGCCCTGAGTTACCGGCAAAGTCGTGCCCAATATATGTTCAGTATGAATGCCACCGCTGCATGATTTAGCGGTGTGCTCTGAGTCGCAGGGACGCTCGTTCGTTGGATGATCCGTGTATCTAAACTTCATTGGAGAATTTGATGCCATGGAACCAAGTACCAATAGCAGCGCTTCTATCATGCGGGCTCGTGTCGCCGCAAACATCAAACGGTGCAGACAACGTGCTGGTTTCACGCAAAGTGCCTTGGCTGGGCGCTTAGGTGTTTCGCAGCGCTACGTCGCGATGCTTGAGCAGGACGCGCGGAATCTCAGCATAGAGACTTTGACCCGTATCGCCGAATCCCTCGCGGTTAACATCACGGAACTTATTTGCGACGCCAAGGAATTAGAGCTTGCCAATAGAGCCGCTGCACAACTCGGGATCGAGCTGTTGCAGCAGCATTTGAAGGGGCAAAGTCCCTAAGCCGACATCGCATGGCGTTGTCAGTCGTTGGGATCAATTTTTTTGACACACGGCGCACCGCAAATTGCGGTTTGTAGGTGGGTTACCAAGTTCAGCGTAGCCTTGATAAAGGTTGGTTGCATACATGTGTGCTTTCGCGCCGACGACATTAACGCTGGTATCGATATTTTGTACATCAAGGCAAACGCGTTCCATGGGTGCCGGGTGCGTGTAGTAGGATCCGATCGCATAGCCATGATACGACAGTGTCCAATTGGCGGGGCAGGTGTTGTCGCCCCAAATGACGGCTCTCGGACGTGGCGAGTAGTAAACGGCACATTTCACCATCGTATGAGCGGGTACGCAGTCATTATGCAGATGGTGAACATCCGCTGCGTAAAGTAGATCACCGTAGCTGTAAGCAACGGTTCCAGCCGTTCCGTTTGTCTTAAAGCAGGTCATGTCACCTGAGCCACTATGGTTATAGTAAGCCGTATAGGCAAAACCTGAGTAGAGTAACTCTGTCCCCGCCGGCGCTGTTGCATTGCCCAAACGCGTATAAATGTCACCGCTATAAAGCGGTGTACCGTCAGCGCGCTCAAATCCACCGGCACGAACGCTGCCGCTGCCCACGTCTAGGGCTTTAGCCGGAGTGCTGGAGCCGATGCCGACGTTACCGTTGTTAATGACGATGGGGCTATTGCCGAGAGCTGTAGAACTGGTCCACTGTGGTACGTAGCTAGCACTACCAGAACCCGTACTGGCAACGGTAGTGGTCGGGAGTAACTGAGTACTCACACAGTAGGTGACGTAGATGTTTTTGGGCCGCGTTTCGGTAGCAGCCCGCCCGGTTGCCGCTCCCAGTGTGTTATAGCCATTTTGTAGATAGGTCTGGCCGCCCTGTGCTGTTGTAGCATCGTAGCGGCCACCATCATCAGTTGCGTAGGTAGCGTGCGTGTGGTCTTGGAATGCGTCGTTTTGCTTCGATCCCACGTTGTCAGCGGTGGTTCCGTCGCCGCGGTTGGTTCTTGAAGCAGCATCAGGATCGTTGCCCGATCCGTGACTCCAACCACGCATAAAGTAGCCGCGGTAATCAGGTAAATTGAAAGTTGTTGAACCATTGCCCGCACCATAACTCGTGCCTAGTGCGGTAAAGAGGGCGGCATAGGTGGTGCGCGAAATCGCTGCACCGTCGGCCTCAAGCCATCCGGTAGGACATGTTGAGGTAGGGAAAGGAGCGATCATCCCGGCCGGACTAACGGCATTCGTCGCAGGCATCCAGGCGCTACCGTTAAAGTATTCGAGCAGAGTTGTCGTCGTGTTGTGACGGATCCAACCAGGCTGCGGGGAGTTTGGTTGCTGGGCGGTGGTGCCGGCTGGTAAGGCTAGGGCGTCCGTTCTGGCGCCTAAGTCTAGCGTGGTTCTGGCTGTATTTGTGCCAATGCCTACGTTACCGCTGGCCAGCACAGAGGTGAAAGAACCCGCATTGGGTGTCGTGGCACCGATGGATCCGGGTGCCGCCCAGTTGGTTATGCCGGGTGGTACGCTCCAGCTGCCGTCGGCCTTCAAATATTTGCCGGCTGTGCTATCGCCTCCCGCTGGCGCTGGCACGATGCCGGCTGTCCCGCCTGAGCCCGTATCACCCACTAACGTTGGTAAGTCACCGACAGCTATTGGGCCCACGCTGACATTTGCTCCGGAAGCTGTCTGTTTCAGATATTGGCCGCTGCCACCGGTCAGAAGTAAACTCGATCCCGTGCCGCCTTTGCCCAAAGGCACCACAGCTCCGAGGTTGTTGGGACTCAAGTTTGTGAGTGCAGCACCATCCACTGCAGGCATTGCAGCATTGGCGTCTAGGCGTACAATTTTGTTCGCGGTCGTACCGGCATCGACGGCAAGTGATACGGCACCAGAGCCACCTCCTCCGGTCAGGCCGGATCCTGCTGTTACGCCGGTGATGGTGCCGATGGCAGGCGTGGTCCAGGAGGCGAGGCCGCCACTGTCACTCGTGAGAACTTTGCCCGCACCCGGCGAGCCGCCTTGTATTTTGACCTGACCGTTGACGTCTAGTTTGGTCGCAGGTGCGGATGTGCCAACACCAACATTGCCTTGTTGGCGCCATACATCGCTACCAGTGTGACCCCAGGCCTCGCCGCCAATACGACTCCAATTGGCGCCGTCGCTGGCTAATTGTAGCGTTTGGTAGGGGTTGCAAGCAGCTAACAAATTCATAGTTGAATATTGTTATCTATAGTCATATATTTCAACAATGAAACTGTCAGTCTGGGCCAAATCGCAAGGAATCTCTTATCAAACCGCATGGCGCATGTGGCAGCAAGGTATGCTCCCCGTTCCTGCTACTCAGCTCCCAACTGGTACGATTATCGTTGAGCAAAATAACGCAGCAAGCTCAGGGGCCGTCGCCATCTATGCACGAGTAAGTTCTCATGACCAGAAGGCTGATCTTGAGCGTCAAGTCGGTCGCTTGACTAGTTATGCCGTCGGCAGACAATTGCCGGTTAGCGCTGTCGTCACGGAAGTAGCCTCGGGTTTAAATGGTAGGCGGCCCCGACTGCTCAAATTACTAGCTGATCCAACTATCAAGTTTATTATCGTCGAGCATCGCGAGCGACTTGTCCGCTTTGGCTTCGAGTATATTGAGATGTCACTGGCATCTGCGGGACGAAAGCTTATAGTGGTGGACGAACAAGAAATCGACGACGACTTAGTTCAAGACATGATCGATATTCTAACGAGTTTTTGTGCGCGATTATACGGGCGTCGCGGTGCTAAACATCGCGCTCATAAAGCGGTCACGGCCGCAGCGGATGCAGATCCTTGATCATTGCTCATAAGATTGCTCTGAAGCTCAACGTCCAGCAACGCATCTACTGCGCTCGCAGTGCTGGAACTGCTAGGTTTGCATGGAACTGGGCATTGAATGAGTGGAAGCAAAGCTATGAGGCCGGTGAAAAAGTGAGCGAAGCCGGCCTCCGCAAAAGGCTTAATGCGATTAAGCGGGAGCAATTCCCGTGGATGCTAGAAGTCACCAAGGTCGCGCCGCAGCAAGCCATTAAAAATCTAGGGACTGCATTTACCAGGTTTTTTACGGCTAAATCAAAATATCCGCAGCCAAAGCGCAAAGGCCAGCACGATAGCTTTCGCGCGGATAATGGCCCGGGTACCTTCAAGGTAACTGGACGACGTCTTAAGTTGCCAGTGGTAGGCACGCTAAAGTTGCGGGAGGAGTTGAGATTTACAGGTAAGCCTATGTCCGTCACAATTTCACGCGAGGCTGATAGATGGTTTGCATCTATCGCGGTAGAAGTCGAGCACACGCCACCGACCAGCGAAAATCAAGCTGTCTGCGGCGTTGATCTTGGTATTAGCCGGCTTGCGACAATCAGTGACGGTACCATCTATCAAGCAACCCATGCGTTGAGACGGGAGATTCGGAAACTTAGGCGAGGCTCACGACATCTCAGCCGCAAGCAAAAGGGGTCGAAAAATAGAGCTAAGGCAAAGCATAGGCTGGCAAAGCTGCATGCAAGAATTGTCCACGTCAGACGGGACATTCTGCATAAATTGACTACTGATCTGACGAGTCGATTTACGACCGTGGTCATCGAAGACCTTAACGTTAAGGGGATGATGGCAAACCGCAAACTAGCTCGCGCCGTTGCTGATGTCGGAATGTATGAGTTTCGCCGGCAGCTCAGTTACAAGGCCGAGATGCGGGGCGTTAGGGTTGTGGTCGCGGACCGTTTCTTTCCATCATCACAGCTGTGTTCGACTGCCGGATGTGAGGGGCGTGCTGCGGGTCTAGGGCTGGCAGTGCGCAGTTGGACCTGCAGCCATTGCTACACCACCCATGACCGTGACTTAAATGCAGCCAAGAATTTAGAGCGCTATAGTACGGTGAGTTCCACCGGAATTAACGCCTGCGGAGCTGGGAGTTCCGTCGCACCTGGGCAACCAGGCAGACGTAGCCCGGCGCTGAAGCAGGAATCTTATATAGTAATAAATGACTATATTTAGAGGAACGGTTGCTGAGCCGCTTCCAGGTCCAGTGGCGATGATGTCACCGGTAAGATCCGTTAGATAATTACCGGCCGTTTGTTTACTGTTGAAGGTTGACCAATCGGTGGTGCTCAGGTAGCCGTTGGTCGAGCCACTTGCTTGCGTGATTGCGATGACGGGTGTAGAGGACGGTGTCGAAACTGTGAGGGGAGGCGTCGCTGTGACTGTGGTCACGGTGCCATAGCTAGAGGGAATGTCGGCAATGTTTCCTGCGACCCACTTGCCACTTTTGTAGGTGAGTATCTGATCTTCGCCAGGCTGTCCACCCGTCGCAGTTTGAGAGCTTAGATTGAAGGAGCTAAGTTTATCCCACCGGACCTTACCGTTACCGTCACTAGTCAGAATTTGACCTGGTGTGGCTGTACCTGCACCGTTGACGCTCGGTTTCCCAGACAGCTTGTCGTAGACGAGAGAGGTATCATCCACCGGTGTACGCAAGGCGTACGGCACAAAACTAAAACGTTGCCGCGGATAGATACGACCACCTGCTGTGACTTCGGCATACACTGGTTCGCTGCCGTTGCCGAGTATAGTTACGGCGTCCTTGGTGGTGAGCTGCACACTGAGAGTGAACACCCCGTTCTGTAACGCAACACTGGAGAACGCGTAAGGATCTCCGAGTGGGATCCCGTCAGTCTCCGCGGAATAAAATCTTAGTTCGATATCTGCAGGGCCTTCGAGCGGCGCTCCGGAGCTCTGCGTCAAACGACCGGAATAACTCAGTGGAAAGCCGTCGGCGGCCAACGCTGCTTGAGGAGTAAAAATCGTCGCCACCAGCGCAAAGAGTCTGACGACACTCTTTGCAAACCTGATTAAACATCCGGCGTTTAGGCCAGACTGAATTGATGGTACGAGACACATAGGGCGACTCTTCTGGCAGTGAGGATCGTCCTCCGTCTTTATTCAATACCGGCATCGTCCGAGGCCGGCAAAATCTTGAGTTTTTCTTTTTAACTGCCTAAAAGTCGAGGGGTTAGGCGAGGTGATTTGAGTCGTTCTCTGGGGTGGGGCAGGCGCATTTTGTCTAAGAAAGAAGATAGGGATTTTCGGTGGTTGCTTAACCACCGAAGTCCCTCGTTTACTTTGCCGGTCAGCAGTTGAGGGTCAGAAGTTGAGGGATAGTCCCACACCGATACCGTTGTCACTGCCGTTGGCGCGCGGTCTTGAGTACACCACGGGAGCAAAACTCAAGTTAACCGAGCTATCTTCGCCCGTAGCTGCGCTCTCGAACCCGTTGTAGATATTCAGGGCTTTGTTGAATGCTAATCCCGATTGCGCAGCCTTGTAGATGCCAGTCGTCACACCACCAATCCACAGCGTGTTGTAGACAATCGAATGTTCTTTTCTTGGCAGATGCCATTGATTGTAGTCGACCACGAGAAACGCTATCGAAGAGGCCAAAGTACCCCACAGTATGTACTTCGAGAGCTCCGCATTTTTCAGATAGGTGGCGAACTGTTTAGCCGCCTCGGGATTGCTATCGAAGGCGTGCTCTGCATCGGAATATCCCGACTGAAACCAACCTTTGCTGTAGGCCTTGTTGTCGACGCGGAGCAGCGGCATGCTAAACATTTGGGCTTCAAAATAGGCTTTGGGCTTAGCTGCTTCAGCTCCCGTGGCTACGCCTGAGGTGATCGTCGTAGCGGCCAGGGCTAGAGGTAAAAGACGACGGACATTTTGAGAAAGGAACGCGCACATCATAACTACTACATCTCCGGGATAGCGGCGGCACATGCTGCCAGTTGCTGATAATTTGGCTAGTTGCAACTGGCGTGCCAATTGGGGGTATAGCCAGAACCGCCCGCATAACCGGGGGGTTAGGTGAGTCGGATCGGAGTAAGGGCGCCTCCGGTACAACGGTTCGGTGGTCACTTTTTTTACCAAGTGGGAATGTTTTGTGACCAGTGACGCCACTCGCTAGTCCCTAGCAGCATCGGTGATGCTGTCAAGAAACTGACTCTGAGCATCCAGCAATTTCTGACGGATTTGCGCGTTGCCACCTCCTTGGCCAGCGATGGCAGCTTGGAGCTGCGACTCCAGGAGGTTGCGTGGGATGGCAATACGACTGGCGCACGCCATCCGGAGGACACGCATTCCGGACTCGTCTGACTCCTCGCGGCGCTCCCAGTAGCGAGCAACCAGTTTCACGCCTGTTAGCCGCCCTTGTGACAAGAAAGCCATGAGCCTTTCGACCGCGGGATCACCGGTGACCGAAGATTCTGCCACTTGACCCGACGATGTGATGGCATCACGTACCTGCCGCAAGATCTGAACGCGTCCTAGATCGGCAGCTGCGTTGTTGCAGGCTTCGGGTCTTGCATTACCTGACATCGTGATAGTTTCGACATAATTGATGTCACCATGCTCCTGAAAGAGCGTCACCATGCCGGTGGCCCACGGAGGCGTCGTATCAGCCTGGCCGATGCGCTCAAGAACTCGGGACGGTTGAAATTCGGGCTGCTGCACCTTTGCGCTGAAGCAGCCACTAAACAAAAAAGTTGATATCACCATTGCTGTCACTTTCATGGGCAAACTCCTTAATCTAGGCTTCCCTGGCGCGGAAAGAGCCTGACGGTATGTCAGACCACCGATAGGCCTCATATCGGCCTCGGTCGTGTCAGGAAGGGTCACACCGGTCGTTGCGACGAGGGCGGACGGTCCATGACCTCTCGTGACATGGCTCGTGCCGAGGAGTGGGTATCAACCATATGGGCGGATCAACGGGAGGGTGACATGTGCACGGTTTTGGTCGCAAATTTGATGGGTTCGCCTGACAGGTTGCTCGCAGAGGGTAGGTCGCTGGCCCTGCTCGGACAACCCTTGTATAGCTATCTCCTCGAGTTCGGTATCGACCTTTGCGAGGCGGCGTCCTGGTCACCGCGGACACCAGTGCTCCAGTGCGAGTGGGGGATTCTGGACGGTCGATTTTTTCTGAGGAAAGTGTCTTTTGACCCTAGCGTCGTCATGGAAGCGCAGCTGATACAGGCAATAGTGAATAGCATGGTCGGGCGCAGAGCAAAATGGTTTAGCGGTGAGTTACGTGCAGATGATGCCCAGGGCGAGGTGGTTTATAGGATAGAGGCCGGTATAGTCAAAGGACGGTGAGTGAGGTGTCGTGTGGGTGTAACCAAATCATCTTTATTTTTGTCAATCTGCGGTGCTCTGCTATTCCTCAGGACAACTCCACTGCTAGGGCAGTCTTTCATGAATGCCTCGAGTCATCGCGATATCGACTGCAGTAGCGACAGCCAATTCTTCTACGTCATCGGTCACGGTAGCGGCGCATCTCAAACTGTCGCGGCTCAGTCGGCGCTCCTTGACGCACGTAAGAACGCCATACTCTGCGTCTTCGGTGGTGTCGTCTCCTACGATTCCCACATCAAAGGCACGGCTGATCAGGTTGAGGCATCGACGCAGGCGCACGTGAGCGTGACGGGCGAACACATCGATTGGGGTGCGTTGGAGCTCCTCAAGGCCGATGACAGCATGGTGGATGGTGTCTACAGCAGTGTGATCCGATTAAGGTGGCCAAAGCCAGCAATCGCTGTGATCAAGGCTAAGCGTGACGTCATTAAAAGAGAGCGCACGAAGAACGCCGCCTTGGCTCGAGAAGTAGAAGCCGCAAAACGCCAGTCAGCCGAACAAGAGGCGCTTCTGCAGGCTAGGGACGCCGAGCTTCGCGAGATGCGCCGTCATCAATATGAACTGCTAAGCGCCGCAGCAAAACACGACCGTGTGCTCGCCTCGATCGAACGGCAGAAACGCGAACAGGAGGACCTCGATCGCGAATGGCTACACATGGCACTCAAGCTCGGATGCGGCGTCACGATCAAAGAGCTGAAACCCACACTAGGACGACCAAGTCGCACAGAGGTCTACGTGCGTCAAGAGTCGAGCTACCGGTACCGACCGCTACTTTATTTCGTCTACGGTAACTTCGCCCTGGTGGCGCCCGTCTACGATGTAACTTGGCTGACGGCTACGTCGCGCGGGACCGAGCTCTTGATCGACCAAGCTTGGCGTTATCAGATCACTCAGGTGGTGCGGTACAGAGGCGATGGGTCCTATTGGGTGGTGTGTGATGAGGGGCGATGACCGGGGGCCCTTAGTATTCTGGTAGCGACACCTGCTCGGCCTTCGGTTTTGATAGGCGGCGACCGATGGCAGTCACGGTTGGGTGCGATGCGAATCGTAACATGTGATGAAAGAGTTGAATGCCCAGCTTAGTCTTGGGGTGTGCCAGACGGGGACTGCCTGGCGGCAATTGCTGGGCTTTCGCGACGTAGGGGCGGAGGATGCGCTCGTAGTTGGCGAAGGCCTGGCGGTATTCGTTGGAGCGAGCCAGTTCACCTGCGAGCACATAGGCGCCGACAAAGGCGAGGCTTGTACCCATACCACTGATAGGTGAAGGGCAATAGCCGGCGTCACCCAGCAAAACCACGCGGCCTCTGCTCCAGTGGGGAGCTTTAATCTGGCCGATAGCGTCCATGTAGAGTTCAGGAGTGTGTTCCATGGCGTCAAGTATGCGCGGTGCCAAGCAACCTGCGTCGCGGAACTTATCCCTGAGTAAGCGTCGTTGCTCCGCTGTACTCGCGCGCTCGTGGCCTGAAGCTGGCGCGAGAAATGATAGCGACGCACGCATCGTGCCAGCATTGTCGGGACGCAACAAAATGGCGCGACCGCCAGGGGCATTCTGCCAGAGGGCCCAATTCGTATCCGATGGTAAACGAGGAATCGTTAGGTAGGCCATGGTAAGGCCTAGTTCACGGACTTCTGTAGCGCCAGGAAAAACCAGCTCACGCGTCGGCGAGTGTACTCCATCAGCGATGATGACGAGACTGAAGGCGCGTTCGAGTCCGGACTGAAATTTCACCGTGACGGCATCAGGTCCGTCATTAATAGCCACGATGCGCTCACCGAACAGATATTCGCTAGAGTTAGACGTTTGGTCGTAGAGTATGCGGGCGAGATCACCGCGCAGGATTTCTAGTTCCGCTGTGAAACCTCTAGACTCCGACTTGGATACTGGGAATTCCGCAACGCTCGATCCATCCTGATCGATAAAGCGGAGGCCGCGCTCGCCCGTGGTGGCCGCCCTGATGGTGTCCTCAATACCCATCCGCCGCGTGACGATGCGGCCGGCACCGCGGACGTCGACATTTTGTCCGCCAAGGCGTAGCTCACTTGCCCGCTCGACGATGGTGGTTTTAAAGCCGTAGCGGTAAAGCCAGTAGGCTGCCGTGGGTCCGGCTATGCCGGCGCCAGAGATGAGTAAGGGTAGTTTCTTCAATTATTAACTCGCGTGGTCTTTGATGTTGAGAGTTCATCGGTGGGCGTGAACGGCGCCGTAAGATATATGAAGATACATGCTGCTTTAGAGCCGCCAATCACGCAGATAATGCATCAGTAAGGGTTTACTGAGAACATAGCCATTTTTTTCGCGGTAGATATCGGCATGGTCGAGCAGCTTTTCGAGAATTTTTCGCAGCCCACTAGCAGATATTTTGAGGATACTTAAGTTGTCTTTGCCCATTGGATTTCGAAGTATCTCTTGTTTTGCAATCAGAGTAAGTACCCTGACTTCATTTCTTGTGTAATTGTCGAGATAGGTCTCAAACTCACCGCCCAAAGAGGCGATATAGCTATTTAGAGTGGTAGTAATGTCGTCGATTGTCACATCGATAATGCAACCTTGATCACCTAAGGTATTGACAATGTGCGAGCAGAACATATTGATAGCTTCGGCATTTCGCAGAAGTTTTTCTTGGAGGCTGGTCAACGTAGATCGATCAGCTCTTTAATGATGAAATCCAAATCTTTCGATGATGTAATCATTGTACTCGTCAACTGGCAGAGGTTTAATCTCTAGCCGCTTTCCCCAATTAAAAAATGGAGCCCTTGGTCTTTGGAAGATTTTCGCCAGTAAATGCTGCTTGGATCCAAGAATTATAATGGGAATTTCGAACGGGAGTTTCTGCATTTCCTCGCGGAGTAGTTCCTCGCACCCAGTCGCTAAGGCAATATCCTGGAATTCATCGATGATAATTGCAACCTCAACGCCATTTTCATGTAGTTTTTTGACATTAGCAAAAAAATTTTCGACTGTGGGACGTGACTTGGCGGCGTTGTTCGTGACACTTGCTTCGATACTGGCATCGGGTGAAACGGCAAAGGATGGCCTAAGCCCCTTGATCATCGCGGCAGTCGATTTAAGGGTGGCCTTAATTGTAAAGGTGGATTGATAGGCTTTGTTGAAGTACAAAGTTAGCTTTTCTGCAACGTCAGTGATGGATCTCACGCCATAAAGCTCGATGTAAATTGCCATGCCAGCAGGCGTCTGCCGTAGCCAATCTGGTATGACTATGCTTTTTACTAAACTTGTTTTGCCGCTGTCTCTCTTGCCGTAAATCACGATCTTGTCGGAGCATCGCAGGGCGTCGGCTAGCAATTGCGCCTCACGGGTCAAATTACACAAATTGGCACGATCGACTAAGGTGTTGTATAAAAAGTGCCTAATATTACTGGACAAATTTTAATCTCCCGGCAAATTGCACTTTTAGTATATGCACTAAAAGTGCAATTTCCGACTACCGAAGGGATTACACTCTAATTTGCCATCAACGACTAGCAGTAACAGCTTGTAATGATTGACAAGTTCTTTTGGTTATGTGCGCCGTTACCTTAGTACTCAGACCATACTGACATGCCGCGTCGCTTTGCGACGCTCAAGCAAGCTTGCCGTCTGGAGTTGGACGCGCCGCAGGACTAGGTCTTCATCCACGCGGGTACTCCGTCCTTGGCTGATCAACTGTTCGCCGTTTACCCAAACATCCACCACATCGCTGGCACGACCGGCGTAGACCAGATTCCACGGTAGCGGGTCATGCTCATCGTCACGTAAGAGTGGCATCAAGTGCGGTTGCCAGAGGTTGACGGTAACGAGGTCAGCCTCTTTACCGACCTCCAGCGATCCGATGCGCTGGTCCTCACGCAGGACCCGGGCTCCGCCCATGGTGGCGAGACGCAGCGAGTCGTGGGCTGGTAGGGCCGCCGCGTCGAACGTAGCGACTTTTTGTTGGAGGGAGCCAAACTTCATGAGCTCCCACATGCTGAGCGAGTTATTGGAGATCGGGCCGTCGGTGCCTAGCCCCGTGGGTATCCCCTTTGCCGCGTAGCGTTCGTATGGCGGAATGCCTCCCGCGAGTTTTGCATTGCTCGTCGGACAGAGCACGACACCGGCAATGCCGCGGTCGCGGAGGCAGTTCATCTCACTCTCGTCTAGCCAAACACCGTGCGCAAGCAGCGTACGCGGGCCGATAGCGCCGTAGGCATCGAGTTGATGGATCGGCAACTTACCAAAGTGACCTAGGACAGCATCGACCTCAGATTTAAGCTCGCTCGAGTGCGTATGGAGGAGAACGTCATAATGCGCAGCCATCGCTGCGGCGCGCTCGTAGGCTTGGCGTGTGCAGTAAAAGAGGTGCTCAAGTCCAACCATAGCCTTGATGCGGCCGTGCGCATGACCGTGATATTTGGCGAGTAATTGCTCGTTGCTATCGAGTGTTTCAAAAAAGTCCTTATTACCGCTATCGGCAACATAAGGCGCCAGATGGACACGTAGTCCGAGCGCCGTAGCGGCATCGGCAGAGCGGTCCATGTAGCGATACATATCTAGCACAGTCGTTGTGCCACCCTTGAGTGCCTCAAGGTAACAGAGTAGGGAGGCCCAGTAGGCGTCCTCGGCAGTTAACACCTGATGCTCTCGCTGATAGACGGGCAACCAGTCCATGAGGTTTAGATTCTCGGAGTAGCCACGAAGTAGACTCGAATGGCTATGAGCATCGACAAAGCCAGGCATCACGGCCATCACGCCGCGGCCGTCAATCACAGTGGCGTCGTATGGACCATGGACCGAGCCCGCCGAACCAATGGCGGTGATCTTGCCGTGGTCAAAAACCAGAGTGCCATCACGGATGATGCGGTTATTGGGATCGACTGTGACGATGATGAAGTTTTTAAGTACTGTTGCCATGCATTGCGCCTCCATCTGATGCCGCGTTATTATCAGAGCATGAAAACCGTCCCATCGATAGTCTTGATCTTGGTTGTTAATGTACTAGCGCGCTAGCACGCCTTTGCTGCGTCGCAAGGGACAGGCAACGCCGAGATTTCCGCATACGCCGACCAGGGCGTCGAGCTCCAGGCCGAGATAGAGGTCGATGGGCACGCCGTCAAAGAGCGGACACCGACCACTCTGATACTCCCCGAGGGACGTCACACCGTAGTCATCACCTACGCAGCGAGACGCTGGGATCGGGAGATCAAGGTAGTCAGGGGTTGGCGAGGCCCACTCGGGTCGGTGATGGTGTCAAAATTGGTGTTGACGGTTCGGATAGTCAGATTGCGTACACCTTTTGGCAACACTCTGGTGTCTTCAAATGCCCATACCGGTGTTGTGCAGCCAAGAATGACGCCCGTACAGAGTGCACCCCTGACCAATCTACTGACCTGAGTCGGCATAGCGAAAGCGCTTCATCGATTTATTAGGGACTTTTCACCAAATTTCCATACATAACAAAGGCTGCCTTCGCAAACGACAGGCAGCCCCTCTTTGTGATGGGAGTGAAAACAGGCCAAACTTTACTCAGGCTGCCAGTCACGACCGGTCAAGCCGCGGTAAGAGATCTTGATGTGGTCATAGATCTCCTGAAACTCAGGAGCCCTCGAGGCAGGAATCTGATCCTGCGCAAGCCGGTCCATCATGTCGAGCAGAGTCTCGTTGGCAAAATCGATAGCTTTTTGCTTCCAACCTGCGCTTGGCTCGTCCGAGTGCAACTGCTTAAGTACGACGATTTTGGTGTGATGGTTATCAAAGTAGAGGGAACCAGGATCCTGGCTGCCATTTGCTGGCGCAGCAAGTGCGCGATCAATTTGAGCGAGAGCTTTCTTGGCATCATAGAGGCCAACGGCTCGAGCGAGCGGGTTCGACCACACATTGGCAGCGACCCGGTGGACCGCTCCACCTTCATACGCACTGCTGGCGGCACTTTGACTAGCAACATCCAAGCCAGCATTGACTGTATCGCGTAGAGCTCCAGAGAATGCAGCTTGCTCGAGTACGGTGCTCGCCTCGCCCCAGTAACCAATGCACATACCGCGGTAATAGAAGTAGGCAGGCACGCGCTGACCGATTGCTGCAGGACTGATTTTCTCAACCCAACCTGGCTCGTTACAAGTACGGCTGAAAAGCGAAGCATTGCGGCACCAGCAATCGCCAAAGACGGCGCGCCGATTGGCGAAATCAGACTTAGGGCTCAGCATCTCCCCTTCGTACAGTGCGAGACGACCGAGCTGCTCGGCAGCGCGAATCTTATCGTTGACGTTGTTGGCGCTATCAAGAAGCTGCAAAAATTCAGAGCGCGCCTGCGCAATGACGGCACGATTATTCTCACGTTGACTGAACAGTCGATCGGCTGTGGCAAAATCAGCGGCGACAGCACTATGTGCGAGCGAAAATCCAAACACAGCGCTGGCTAGAGCTCTTAACATCGACCATCTGGTCATTGGAATCCTCCTGGAAAATAAAAGCGTCCAAAGTCTTAGCTATAGTTTAGTTAGTCTGCGCTAGATCAAATGTCAATCTTGGGCCCAAACCCGGTCAATTTGAATGGACCCAACGCATGCCACTTTGGGCGCACTAAAAATTAGTTTTTATCTGACCCGAAGTGATTCAGCAACTAACGCGACTGTCGGGTGTCTTCGGCTGCGACGATATCGACGCCGGCCAAAGTACGGCGCGCACGCGGCGTCAGATCCTTAAGATGGCCAATGGGCGTGGCGACGATGTAGACGACCGGCCCAAAACTCGCATTTGTCTCAGGGGCATCGGTAGTTTCGGATGACGGGATCTTAGTCATTTGGGGATCCTGGGAAGCGCGGCTCATGCTGCACAATAAGTTGCTGCAACTTACATATAATTTCACTCTGCTACGGCTATATACTGCGTTTTGCTTTATGCGTACATGCACAGTTATGTTAATGCAGCTACAGGTTCGCGGTGCTGGAGCGGATCAGCAGGAGAACCGATACTAACAAATAGGGAGCCAGATCCTAGAGCGGTGTGCAAGCCCCCCGCACGACACATTTAATGCCTTCGAAGTGGAAGCATGGACAAGGTCGATCAAGCGCAAGCCGTCAGTGCATGAAAAAGCGAAAAGTCGTCATGCAGCTTAGTGCGCGGTGAATCCGCACCAACCGTCGCTATCTCACGAGACAGCAAATACTGGAGCACTGCAAAGGCATCAGAATGAGGCATGTCGCCCGCGGACATCTTCACACTCCCTCCGAGGTCACTTCTCATCAGCTGGCTAAGCGTCAAAGTTCGCCCACATGGGCGAGGCTCAAAAACAAGTTCACACCTACCAGGCAAGACAGCCCGAAGACACAGTCCTGTGCGAGGTCCTTGCCGAGCATGTCGAGACCTTCATCGCACAAAGAGAAACTGACGGCAAGGGGCTTCCGGAATTTGTTGTCAAAGAGCTCAGGGGTTATCTGCGCTGCGGGGTTCTTCAGTACGGTTTTTTGCGCACAAAATGTAAGGCCTGCGATTTTGATCGGGCGGTACCGTTTTTGTGCAAGGGTCGCGGTTTTTGTCCGTCGTGCTGTGGCAAGAGAATGGCGGAAAAAGCTTATCATTTGATCGATAATGTGTTGCCCGACGCACCTTATCGCCAGTGGGTACTCAGCCTGCCCATCCCTCTCAGGTTCTGGATGGCCACAAATAAAAAGCTGACGAGTAAAGTTCATCAAATTGCCTCCAAAGAGATTACTGCCTATTACACCTGCATCGCAAAGTCCAAAGGCATTGAAAATCCGCTGCCGGGATCGATCACCTTGCATTTGAGCCACCGACAGACCAAGAAGTCTGTGATGTTGTCGAAAAGATCGCGACCAAGACGATCAAGTTCCTGCGCAAAAAGGGATATCTTCAAGAAGAAGGCGAAGAAGTTCTTCGTCCAGACC
>Ga0194132_10000536_pt1 | contig 77934 bp, 78 predicted proteins | sample TA2KigOf80mmetaG_FD_148612 | JGI IMG/M metagenome (GOLD analysis project Ga0194132, IMG submission 148612) | Freshwater microbial communities from Lake Tanganyika, Tanzania - TA2015054 Kigoma Offshore 80m | ecosystem: Environmental > Aquatic > Freshwater > Lake | place: Tanzania: Lake... | reverse complement strand
GAGGGGCGCGGCTTGCCACGCACGCAGCTGCGCGGTGGTCTTCGCCACGAATCGTCGGCTGACGCTGCTCTTGCTCGTCCCGCGACTCACCACACCGACCGGGACCGGCTCCAGACTGCGCGCGTACCGGCGCGTCGCCACGCCCACCAGTTCCAGCGGCACAAGTTGCGCGCCTGGACCACCTACTGGCTGAGCCTTGGGCGGTTCGGAGCGCTCGACTCGGGCCTCGTCTACCGCTACAACTCGGCGCAGACCTACAGCCTCGCCGGGACCGGGCAAGGCCTCTCGGCCATCGAGCTGGCCAGGAACCCTGGGTACGTCAACGCGGCTGGCTCCGCGACACCGGTGTTCTTCGACGAGCGCGGCACCGAGTTCTTCAACGCATCACACCAGTTGGACCTGAGCTTCCTCTATCAAGTTCCGGTCTGGAGCACGCTGCGCCCGTGGCTCAAGCTCGAGCTGTACAACATGCTCAACAGCCATCCGCTCATCGGCTTCAACAACGCGGTGAACGTCGACCCAGCCAGCTCCCTCGACGCCAATGGTCTGCGCACTGGTTACATACGACCGCAGAATTTCGGCACAGCGCGAGCCAACAACGACTACCCGCGTGCCACAACCACGCCGGGCGGCGCCGCGCAGTACGCGCGTACGTTCCTGATGTCCTTCGGTGTGCGCTTTTAGAAGCCGTCGACACGCTCGAGGCGACGCGGACGTCCCGCTGTACCGATCCATCCGGGGCGCTTCAGGCGACACGATCACCGCGACCGTCGTCTCGGTTACGCCCACGGCTATCCACGCCGCGAGCCGCGTCGCCCTCCGCCAGCGCAGCATGGCGCAAAGCCGTAGGACCAGCCGGCGCAGGTCGCGAGCATTGGGTCGCGTCACAAAGTCATCCCGATCCTGGGGCAAAACGGATTCTCGGACGTCGGCGACAGGCGGGGCCGTCTCGTGTATCGTGGGGGCGTGACACGTGCCCGCGGTCGGCTCGTCGCGGCCACCTCGCTCCTGGTCTGCGGGCTGGCGGCCAGTGCGCTCGCCCAGCGCGGCTGGGGTCGCATCCCCGAGGGATACGGCGTACCCATCCAGCGCATGCCGTCCGACTACAGCGACGGGACCTTTGCCATCTGCAAGCTGATGTACCGAAGCGTCCGGTCCGAATGGCTCGGAATGGGGTGGGCCACCGACTACCCGTACGCGGCGATCAATCTCATGACGCGGGTGTCCGAACTCACCAAGACGCCTGTCAGCCGAAACGATGCGGGCGAGCCGAACCACTGGGTCGTGACGGCGACGGACCCCGCCCTCTTCCGGTGTCCATACGTGATGGCTGCTGACGTCGGGACACTCCATTGGTCGGACGCCGAGGTCGAGCGGATGCGCGCGTATCTGCTCAAGGGCGGCTTCCTGTGGGTGGATGATTTCTGGGGGACGCCGGCCTGGCAGCAGTGGTCGCGGGAGATCACGCGCGTGTTGCCCGAATATCCGATTTTCGACATCCCGGCCGATCACCCGATCCGTCATACGCTCTACAACTTGGATGAGATTCCCCAGGTCACAGCGATTCAGAACTGGCGAGGATCGGGGTTCAGCACCTCCGAACGCGGATCCGACAGCCCGCACCCCAACTTCCGTGCGATCGCGGACGAGAAGGGCCGCATCCTCGTCTTGATGACCCACAACACCGACATTGCCGACTCGTGGGAGCGCGAGGGCGAGGACCGCGAGTACTTCCTGCAGTTCTCTCCAAAGGGATATTCCGTCGGCCTCAATGTCGTCTTGTATGCACTGACCCATTGAGCGGTTCGTGCCCCGTTCGTCGCCACGCACTGCCCACTCGCTCGTCTTCGAGGAGCATGGCCTCACGTGCGTCGACGAATGGTTCGACTTGCCGAAGTCGGCGGAGTGACCCTGTTGTTTGTCGGTCTGGCGCTGCTCTGGGCACCGTTCCGAGTCAGAACCGAAACCGAAGTCCGACCGTTGGCAGCCTCGGAAGACTTCGGTCGCGCGTTTCCGTCAACCTCGGCCGATCGGACGTCGGGTCGTACTCGAGCCGCGGATCGAGCGAGCCGGCGTTCCGGCGATTGAGCAGGTTGATGACCTCAACATACAGTTCCCACCGACCCTGCGCCCCTCGAGGACGCCAGGTCGCGCGCACATCGACGCGCGCGAATGTGGGGAGTCGCCCGCTGTTCAGGTTCCCGACTCCCCCATAGTTGACAGCGTAGACGAGACGGCCGTCCGGATCGGTTGCTGGCAGGAGCTCCTCGAGGTTGCCGTCCCCATCGCGATCGTCGTCATCGCTCTGGGCTGCGACGCGAAGGCCGAGCGGAGGCGTCCGCGGGAACCCTGACGCGATGCGCGTGGTCGTCGCGAGCTCCCACCGGTCAGTCAGCTGATACGACACGACGGCGGAGATCGCATGCCGCCGGTCGTACTCGAATGGGTACGTGCGCCCGTACGATTCGCGCTGGGCCTTGCCCCAGGTGTAGCTCGCCCAGCCCCGCAGCCGCGCGCTGGCGGGCGCTGATGTCCGCGTGACAAACATGTCGAAACCGTAGGCGCGCCCACGCCCGTCGTTCGAGGGTGTGGCGGTGATGATCGCTTCTCCGGGAATGTTCGCAGCCAGATTCGCTGGAAAGTCATACTCCGCGAGGCGTGCGGCGCGGGCATCCGCAGTCTCGAGGCGACCAATGAGCAGATCCGACGATCGCTTGAAGTACCCCTCGATCCGCAGCGTCGCTGTGCCGGCGACATCGCGCTCAATCGCGAGCGCGGCCTGCATCGACTGCTCGCTGCGAAGACGACTCACCAGCTCATTCGTCAGGTCGAGAACGTAATCGCTTTGCACCAGCTTCTCGTACCCAGGGCTTTGCGTGTAGCGCCCGATCGACGTGCGAAGCCGGGTGGTGGTACTCAGCGCATACGAGCCGGTGACGCGAGGCGACCATCGGGTCTCGCGGTTGATTCCGCTCCGATCGATCCTCAGTCCCGCCTCGATGGAAGCGGCGGGTGTGACCTGCCACCGATCGAGAAGCCACGCGCCCCCTCGGGTCACGTCTCGGCTCGACACGAGTGAGTCCGGTAGCCCCGCACCTCCCTGTTGAGAGGATCCGTTCACGGCCGTAGGATTCCGATCGCCTCGAATGCCGAATGAGAGCCGCGTCGCAAGCCGGTGTGCTTCGCCGCCGGTCTCGAACAGATGCGACCCCAACGCCCAACTCACTTCCTGTCTGACGGACAGGTCGCGAAGGGCCAGCGTTCGATCGAAGGCGACATTGGCGATGTCGACCCCGACCTCCGCCTCCGGTGCGTTCGATCGCTGCGCGCGGTTCTGGAAGGCGGCGTCCACACCGAAACTCGACGTGTTGTTGGAGTACGCGACGATGGTGTGTGACTGACCCGAGGCGGCGAGGGCCGTGTCAAATCTGATGGACGCGAGGTCGCTGCGCGTGTCGTCGTTGAACTCGCCAAATGCCTCTTCACTGTCGATGTTGAGCGCCGCCGCTTGTCGACTCCGCAGGCCGAAGACCGAGAGCGTTCGACCTGGTGCGACATCCCACACGCCCTTCGCCTGCACGTCGGCGAACCGGGGAAAATCTTGATTCGCGACGCGAGACGCCACGAGATCGTAGTACGTCCGCCGGCCAGTGATGAGCCATGAGCCGCTCGCCCCGCGCGGCAGGCGCCCCTCGAGCACGAGATTCGTGTCGGTGATGCTGAGCGTGGCCGAGCCTGCCAGCGTCTCACGTCGGGTCCCGGCCCGGTTTTCGACGAGCAGCAGCGAGGAAAGGCGGTCGCCGTACTTCACCGAGAAGCCACCCGTGGCCAACTCGAACCGTCCGATGGTCTCCGGATTGAAAGCGCTCGTCAGCCCGAAGAGCCGGTACGGATCGTGGATTTCGACGGTGTCCATCATCGTCAAGTTTTGATCGGGTGCGCCGCCGCGCACGGCAATTCGACTCCCGAACTCTTCGGTCGCCGATACGCCCGGCAAGGTTTGCAGCGTTCGGAAGACGTTGTCGAGTGCCCCAGGCGTCCGGAGCACCTCCGCCGGCGCGACCGCCACCGCCGACGGCGACGCCGTCGGCGGTGAGGGCGCGACGACGTCGACCGATGACGAAAAACCCGACCGCGGAACCAGCGTCAACTCGGAGTCGAGGGCATCAGCCGTGGTGACGTCGATGGCAGTCGCGAGCGTGTAGTAGTCATCGGAGGTGACCTCGATGAGGGCGACGCCGGCCGGCACGAGCAGCACGAATCGGCCGTCGCGATCCGTCACGGCCCGCCCGTCGCCGGCCTGGACCGCGACGCCGGCGACGGGCGTCCCGGTGCCGGAGTCCCGCACGACGCCCGAGATCTGCCGCTCAGGGGCTTGGGCCGAGACCCAGGACGTCCATCCCACGCACACGCACAACACGACCAATGCGAGAAGCCAGCGAGGCACGAAGCGCCATTCTCCCACGGGCGCCATTTTCACCGTTTGACGCTCAGAGGCGTCTGATTGCTCTCAGCCTCGGGGCCTGAGCGAGCTCGCGCCGGCCGCCGCAAGGTTTCCGGCCCTGCGCGTTCAACAGGCAGGAGGCTCTATGAAGCTGTTTGCTGCGTGCCTGTCCGTTGCCGTCTTGGCCGTCCTCGCCCCCGCGTCCCGCTCCACTGCCGGCGAATCGTCCTACGCCGTGCCGACGCCCAGCCTGGAGATCCTCGTCAACGGTGTGACCGTTCCGGTGCACGTCCACGACGGACGTCGCTACGTCGAGGCACTGCGGGGGCGCGAGTACGAGATCCGGCTCCGCAATCCCTACCCGCTCCGATTGAACGTGGCGTTGTCCGTGGATGACCTCAACACCATCGACGTACGGCACACGACGGCCACCGGTGCACGCAAGTGGGTCATCGACCCGCTCGACAGCGTCACCATCCGAGGGTGGCAAACGAGTCAGGTCCAGGCCCGCCGCTTCGAGTTCACCACCGAGTCAGCCTCGTACGGTCAGGCGCTCGGTCGTGTGGCCAATCTGGGCGTGATCTCCGCCGTGTTCTTCAAGGAGCGCGGCCCCTCCCGCAGCCTCGAGATACTGGAGCCCGCCGTTCCGCGATCGGCCGTCCCGATGCCCAGCCCGAGCTCGCCGCCCGCGGAGCGGCCACACGCGGAGGGTTCGAGTCGAGCGAACGAGAAGGCGCTCGACGAAGTCCAGCGGGGGCGCGATGACTATGCCGCCACCGGGATTGGCCGCCCGACAGAACACTTCGTCCGGACCATTCATCTCGACCTCGAGGAGGCTCCCGTGCACACCGTAGACCTCCGATATGAGTTCCGGCCCCAGCTCGTGCGCCTCGGGATCCTCCCGGGAGATCGCGACATCGACCATCTTGGGGACCGAAACCGCGCTCGCGGGTTCGAGCCGGAGTTCAGTCCCATCCCGAGAGGACGTTAAGGCCGGCGGAACTCTATAACCGCTGAAACCTATGGCAAGATGTGCGGATGACACAGCGCACACTCGTCACGACCTTCGTCGCGTCGCTCGGGATCGTCGTCCTCATCTCTGGCGTGTCGCGAATCGGGGCCCAACAGGCACAGGCAGAGCTCAAGGGGCAAGTCGGACCGAGCCCGTACGACGTCTTGCGCGGCTGGCACAAGCCCTTCGCGGCGCCGGGATTTGCCTTTGGTGGCAACTCCGGCGTGTTCGCTGAGTCGCCCGATCGGATCTGGATTGCACAGCGTGGCGAGGCGCGCCTCCCGGATCTGCTGCCGGCCGGTTACCTCGGGTTCGCGGGCTCGATCGGTATCAACGTCCTGCAGGATACGGTCCGCCGCGTGTGGAAGAACTGCCTCTACACCCTGGACGCGACTGGCAAAGTCAGAGAGCTCTTCTCCCAGTGGGACACGCTGTGCGAGGGATCGTCGGGACCGGGTCCCCACCGGATTCGTATCAGTCCATTTGATCCCGAGAAGCGTGTCTGGCTGATCAACGAGACGTTCAATGTCATCCACATCTTCTCCAACGACGGGAAGAAGCTACTGAAGACGCTCGGCGAGAAGAACGTCGCCGGGAAGGACGCTACGCATTTCGCCAAGCCGCAGGACGTCGCGTTCTTACCCGACGGCCGCGTGCTCATCGCGGACGGCCTCGACAACCACCGCGTGATGATCATCGACAAGAACCTGAACTATCTGTCGGAGTTCGGCGGCCAGGGCACGGGACCAGGGCAGTTCAACGGCGTGCACGCGGTCGCTATCGGCCCCGGCAATCGCATCTTTGCCCTCGATCGATCCGGACATCGCGTGAATGTCTATCGAACCACGCACGATCCCGCCAAGGTCGAGTTCATGGAGTCGTTCGGCGGCTTGACGCTGCCGCTCGATCTTATCGTGAACGAGGACAGCTTGTGGGTGACAGATCTCGGCCCGCTCCGGTTCATCAAGATGGACTTCAAGGGCAACCACCTCTACACCTGGCTGGTGCCCAGAGACCTTCCGGACGGGTACCTGGAGACGCACACGATCTCAGTGGACTCGCAGCTCAACATGTACGCCGGCGACAACCAGTACGGCCGGACTCAGAAGTTCGTGCCCAAGCAGGGGATCGATCCCGGGTTGATCATCAAGCAACCCTGGCGGCCGTGAGGGGACAACGGCGGCAGCCACAGCGGCTGGCCGTTCCCACATGAAGCCGCCGACGGCGCCAGCGCCGACGCCCGCGCCGATCCCGGCGGCCGATGCCGTCGGCGAGCCGGTGTTACCAATCGCCAGCCTTTGGCCAAGCCGGAACCCGTAGCCGTGCCTCGCTACCGATTCGGCGACTTCGTCCTGTCCCCGCGTCGCCGCGCGTTGCTCCGAAACGGCGTGGAACAACCGCTCATCCCCCGCTACTTCGATCTGCTGCTGTTTCTCGTCGAGCGGCGCGGTGAAGCCGTTCATCGGCGCGAGCTCTTCGACCGGGTCTGGAGCGACGTTATCGTGTCCGACAGCGCACTCAGCCAGGCGATTCGGACGATCCGCCGCGGCTTGAACGATGACGCACGAGAGGTGACGTTCGTGCGGACCGTCTCGCGTCACGGGTACGAGTTCATCTTTGTCCCGGTGATCGAGGAAGACGACAGCGACAGCGTGCGAGAGGTGCCCGTGGACACGGTCGCTGCGACCGAGGCAGCGGCACCCGTCAGCGGGCCTGCCTCGTCTCGCGCATCCGCGGCGTCTGATCCGGACCCCGCCACCGAAACGGATCAATTGCTGGCAAGGCTCACAGACCCCCGCGTGGACGAGGATCAGCGGCGCGACGCCGCGTGTCGGCTTCACAGCCACGGCACGGACGACGTCCTCCGGCGTCTTGGCACGCAGCCCGGTCACGCGATGGCGCGTGCGCTCCTCCGCGATACACGGTGGGACACACCGGCCGCCGGGACCGTCCCGATCCTGGGGCAACCCGAACCGGTCTTGGTCGCGTGGCATATCGCGCAACTCCGTGTTCGAGCCGCACTCGGGCTGCTGGGGGCTCGCTGGACCACAGCGTCCATTGGAGGGGCGGTGTCGGGTGTCATCGCTGGGACACTCGGCGGTCTCGCGCTCGTCGTCGCTCCCGATAGAACCGCGCCTCTGTCGGTGGTGCCAGTCTTGGCGACCATCGGGGCCTTCACGGGTGCGGTTGGCGGGGCGGGCGTTGGCGCAGGTCTCGCTGTGGCCGAAGCGACCATGCGCTCCCAGCGCGCGGCTGCACTCGTCGTCGGTGGCGCCTCCGGCGGGGGCATCGTCGGGCTACTCGTACAGCTCGTCGGGAGCTGGACCCTGGTGGCCTTGACTGGCCTGAAGCCGCCCATCGGTGGGGGACTTGAGGGCTTGTGCATCGGACTCGCCGCCGGCTTGAGCTATGCCGTGGGCACCTCCGCTACGGACGGTCTGGCCGCGCCGCGTGGGCACGCGCGCCTGCGTCTCGCCATCCTCATCGGCGCGGCGTGTGGGTTGGCTGCGCTTGTGCTCGCCTTGTCTGGGCGACCGCTGGTGGGCGGCACGTTTCACGCCATTGCCCAGTCATCAGCGGGCGCCCAAGCGGTCCTGACCCCTCTCGCACGACTGATTGGGGAATCGGATTTCGGTCCGCTGAGCGCCGCGCTCATCAGCCTTGGTGAGGGTGCAACCTTCGGCTTTGGTTTCGCCTACGGCCTCACGCGCCGTAATTAGGACTACTCAGGGCTCCGCCTCGAACCCGCGCCGTCGCGCAGCTTCGACCGGCGCGTGGGCTCGCTTCACGCCTGGGCGCGCGGCCTCCGCATCTCACCGACATCTCACGCGCTGCTCATTTCCCGCTGAAGACTTCCCAGACTGGTCTCGCGATCCTCCAAGGCGGAGGACATCCATACCCATCTCACAGACCGGGGCCCTTGTCGGTCACACCTCTCATGGCGGCCGCATTCAGCTCGTCACCGGCCAAGGGATCGCATTCATCGATCTCACGGCCGAGCTCGAGCGGCTCGTGGCAGCCGCCAACATCCGCGTTGGAAGCTTGACGCTCCAGACGCTTCACACCACCACAGGGCTCGTCGTGAATGAACGAGAGCCGCTCCTTTTGACCGACTTCGAGTCGGTGCTTTCCAGGCTCGTACCGCGCACGGCGGTCTATCGCCACGACGACATGGCCCGACGCCTCGACGTGCCGGTCGACGAACCGCCCAATGGCCACGCCCACTGTCGCGCCCTGCTTCTCCCTCCGTCTCTCTCGCTGACCATCGTCGACCAGCACCTCCTGTTGGGGCGTTGGCAGCGCGTATTCTTCGTTGAACTCGACGGCCCGCGCACGCGCGAGCCGTCGATCGTTATCCTGCGTTATCCTGGGGGAAGCCACGCAGTGAGGGGCACGATATGGCTCCCAGCGATCACCGAGGCCACGAACATCCCTTGGCGTTCTTCGCTGTTTTCACCTTCGGCCTCGCGACCCTCGCGAGCGACCTCTCGCCGGACGTCGAGGTCTCCAAACAGGACGAACACGTTGAGCGATTGACGCTCGACGACGCGCCCGACCTTGTCGTGATCCAGCGCCCCAACGCGTATCTTCGTGCTAACATGTCGCCAGGTTCGATTCACCGCTTCATAGGACTGACACCATGCGTTATCCAGTCATGCTCAGCGTCTTGCTCATCAGCCTCGGCAGCTCCGTCGCGCGCACTCAGCAGGCTCCTGCTGCCGCCGATCAGCCATTCGCGGCGGGGACGCCGCTCAAGATGACGCCGAACGCTCGCACGTATGGCGGCTTCCGTTTCGCGGAGAGCATTTCGTACGACGCCAAGCGCGATCTCTATGTCGTGCCTAACGCCGGGATGCCCCAGCAAGTGGTGCAGAACGACGGCTACGTGTCGCTCATCAACCCGGACGGCACGGCGCACACGCTGAAGTGGATTGGCGTGACCCGGAACGGATTGACGTTGAACCATCCGCTCGGGAGCGACATCGAAAACGACAATCTGTACTTGGCAGACGGCGACATCATCCGCTGGTTCGACATGAACACCGGTGCCCCAAAAGGAACAGTGACTGTCAAGGGGATGACCACTGGGGTCATCAATGACATCGAGGTCGCCCGTGACGGGACGATCTATGCCACGCAGACCGGCAACGACGACCCGACGAGCTGGCGCGTATTCAAGGTCACGCCCCAGGGCGAGTCGTCGCTCTTCGCAAGCGGTCCCCCGCTCAACCGACCGAACGGGGTTGCGTTCGATCCCAAAGGAAACATCGTCGTCGTCAATATCGGCACCGCGGATGTCCTGACCTTCTCCCCGCAAGGAAAGCTGCTGACCACCGAACAATCCACCGACCCGGGCAACGATGGTCTCGTGGTGCTGCCGGACGGAACGAAGTACGTCAGCAGCGTGCGCCAAGGCACCGTCGCGCGGATCAGGCCCGGACAGAAGGCCGAGCTCGTCGCCTCGGGTCTGCCGACGCCAGCGTCCATGTGCTACGACTCGAAGCGCAATCGCTTGGTGATCCCCGCGAACGACTGGAACGCCATCACACTCGTCGATTTGAAATAGCGCCTCGGATCGGCGCGCAGACGACGGAGGCGGCCGCCCGGTCATCGGCCGAGCAACCGCTCGGCCTGAGGTCAGGGTCGCTCGCTTTGCTACCATTGCCACATGGGCCTTGACGAGCGCGCGCTGTTCAACGACAAACCTGAGACGCGAATCGGCCGGTATCAATGCCCCCGCTGCAAGCGGAGCGCCGACTACAGCATCCGCTGGGTCCGTCGCTCGAAGAAGGATCGCCTACCGCCCGGGGCGGATGAAGGCGACCGGGCGAAGTTCGCCAAGCTGCGCGACTACCTGCTTCGCCTGGACGAGGATCTGACGTGCAAGGCGTGCGGGAAGAAATTCGAGATCCCCTCGCAGCACTCGCTGATGTTTGTCGACCAACTGGCGGGCTTGCCGAACGAAGAGGAGCTGGAGCGGGAGATCACGCAGGCGTCCGGCGAATCCGATACGGCCGCGGAGAAGAAACCCGCCCTGCCGGTGCGGTTCACGCGCAAGCCCACCGGCTGGAAGTAACGCGTGCCGTGCGTCAGGCTTTGCGGGACGGCCGGATGAGCGTCACCGGATAGCTCGGCGCCTCACCACGCCCGCCCGGTTGGGTCGCCTGTGGGGATGAGGCTGTCACGCATTTGTCGCAGCCCGCCCGAGGCTTGTCCCTCACCGCGACGAATCCGAACACACGTCGCGCCACGAGTGCGCCGGCACCGATGGCGACGACCGTGACGACCGCGTCTTGCAGAAGCTCCACCGCCATCTGTCCTTCCGTTCAGGATACACCCGCCAGACGCAGGCCTTGATGGACGATGAACGCGACGATGTAGGCGAGCCCGGACATGTAGCCGAGCTGCAACGCCGCGTACTTGATGTGGCCGGTCTCCTTCCGCGTGACGGTCAGCGTGGGCAAGCACTGCATCGCCAGCACGAAGAAGACGAGGGCGGCCGCGGCGGCCGCCGGCGTGAAGACGAGCGCGCCATCTTCGCGCGTCATAGAGCGGATCCGCGTCACCACGCCTTCATCCACATCCGAGGCCGCCTGGCCGCCCGCCAGCACGGACATCGTCGACACGAACACCTCTCGGGCCAGAAAGCTGGTCAGCACGCCGACCGTCAATTGCCAATCGAACCCAAGCGGCTTGAAGATCGGGGCGACCGCCTGCCCGATGCGGCCCGCATGGCTCCCCGCTTGTGCCGCCTTGGATTGAAGCAAGTCCGCTTCCTCCCTGAGCGCAGCGGCCCGCTCGAGTGGGACGTCAGGAGCAGCGGCCTGCTGTCGCAGGGCTTGAACCTCTGAAGTAACGGGAACCCTCGGATACGCGCTCAACCACCACATCACGATGCAAATGGTAACGATGACGGTGCCGGCGGTGCTCAGGAACGACAACCCCTGATCCTTGGCCGCCAGCAGCGCATTGCGAAGTGACGGCTTCTTGTAGGTCGGCAGCTCCAGAATCATGGGGCTGGGCCGACCACGCAAGATCGTGCGGCCGAAGACGAATGCGGTGAACATCGCCGCACCCGCCCCAAGGAGGTAACAGCCGGCGAAGGCCAAACCTGCGGCTGCCGGACGGCCCCCGAACAGCAGCGTCGTGAGGAGCACGTACACCGGCAACCGCGCCGAGCAGCTCATGAACGGCGCGATCAAGATCGTCGCCAGCCGATCGCGTGGATCGTGGATGAGCCGTGCGCTCATGATGCCTGGCAGCGCGCAGGCATGCGCCGTCAGTAGCGGCACGAACGCGTGACCGGGCAAGCCGAACCGAGACAACAACCGGTCGAGCACGAATGCCGCGCGCGCGAGATATCCAGTGTCCTCGAGCAAAGTGATGAGGAAGAACAACAGACAGATCTGCGGGAGGAAGACGACCGTGCCGGCGATGCCTCCCACGACGCCTTGCGCGATCAGATCGCAGATTGGCCCTGGCGGAAGCAGGTCGTTGACGACCTGTCCGAGCCCGGCGAACGTCGCCTCGATGAGGTCCATTGGGATGGTCGCGAGCGCGAAGAGAGTCCAAAAGAGTCCGCCCATCACGGCCAGGAACACGAACATGCCGAACACCGGATGCGTGAGGACGTGATCGAGTCGTTCGGTGAGCGTGTCAGCGACACCGGCAACCTTCGCGTCCGCCGACGTGACGTCGGCAGCCAGCGACTCCGCCCAAGCCACGAGTGCGTCCATGCCGGCGGCGCTCGACGGGAGATCGCTCGGACGTGTGCGCCGGGCGGTCAAGACCGCCGCGCGCAAGGCGGGCAGGCCCGCATGCTTCCGAGCGACCATGGGGACCACCGGCACGCCGAGTCGCGCCGAGAGCGCACTCGCATCGATCGCGATCCCTCGACGCTGCGCGAGATCGGTCATGTTCAGCGCGACGACAACCCGGTGCTCGCTGGCGAGCAGTTGACCCACAAGCACAAGGTTGCGGGGCAAGTTGCACGCATCGACGACGACGATGACGGCGTCTAGCGTTGGGGGCCCGACACCGATAAGCGCCGCACGGGCAATCTCGCACTCGGGAAGATCGAGGTGCAGGTCGTAGATGCCAGGCAGGTCGAGCACGTCGACCGGGTGGTCCACGCCGACCCAGGCGCTGCGGCCTGTGCGTACGGCGGTGGTCGTTCCGGGGAAATTCGAGGTCTTGGCCCGCGCCCCGCACAGGGCGTTGAAGAGAGTGGTCTTGCCGGTATTCGGGTTGCCCGCGAGGACGATCCGCGTGACTGTCGTGGCGACCGGCTGGTCAGCCGGCTGCGCCGCGACCGCCGACGGGGTCACATCGGCACTCCGTCTGCGCGGCTGACGATCACGAACTCGGCGACGGCCTTCGACAGGCCAATACGCGTCGAGCGGACTTGAATGATGCACGGATCGCCCACGCGGCACAGCCTGAACTCGGTTCGACCGGTCAACCCGAGCGACCGGAGAAGGGCGAAGAGCCGGGGGTCACCCACGTCCTGCAGCACGGCCTTGGAGCCCGCCGCGAGGGCCGTCAGTGGCACGCCAGTAGCCGCCTGAACAGCGCCGGATCCGGATTCAAAAACGACGCGGGAGGTCGTGGCAACAGCAGAGATCATTGAGAAAAACTCAAGTCGTCACATGCTACTACGAGTTGAGATTGAATCTCAGTACCAAATCGGACTTTTTGGGTCCCCGGCCACCTCAGCTATTTCAACGCGCACAAGGGCCGGACTCCGCGGACCCGGTCGGCGCATCGAGACGCGTCGAGAGTGTGAACGTCGCTGGCAAGGTTGGGCCAGGCGGGTACCCACCAAAAATGTCGGCCTGTCACGGGCGCGGGACAGTGCCGGCGGCGTCCGACGCGAGAACGCACGCCCAAACTAGGGGCTGGGGCTGGCACGGGGGTTGCCGATTACCCAGTCGAACCGTGAAGCGGTTCTTCGCGTCGGTGCACTACGAGTAAACCCATGGAGCCACTGCACGAACTGCTCGCGACGACGCATCGGCAGACGCTGGAGTTCTTCGTCCTTGGCCTCAAGGACGTGTGCGAGGAGGACGTCGACCGTCAGGAGCTGTTCTACAACGCCAGCGTGTTGGCACATTACGCCCAGGTGTCGACGCAGGCTCTGGTCGATCTGCCCGCGCCGGCACACCTCGGTGCAGTGTTCGATCACTTCGTCTGGTCCGAGACGGTGCGTCAGGATCCGGCCATGATGGAGGCAGCAGGCGCGCAGTGTTTGTTGCTTGCCGGATTCTTCGAGGATCAGATGCGACGACGCCACAACATCCGTTGGTACTCGGAGCTTGGCGCAGGGTTCTTCAGCCGTGCGGCCGTGCAGGAGCGCTCTGAGGCCAAGGCGAGGCTACTCGGCACACTGGCACGCCACTTCGAAACCTGGCGGCAGCGGCATGCTCGGCTCAGTCGCGAGTTGCGCGACCAAGCCTACCTCCTGAACCCGGGACGACCGATGCCGCGGGCTAGATCGGTCCGCCGCACCGTCAGCGGTTCGCCGCGACCGCCACCACGAAGAGTCGCGGCATCGCGAACAGCACGCTTCCGTTGTCGAGCGGCGCGTACGCGGTCTCCAGCTTCCGGTGATAGGCCTTCAGGAAGCGCGAGCGCCCCTCCTCATCGAGCGGATCGAGAAACGGCCGAAGCCCGGTGCCTCGCATCCACTCCACGACGTCGGCGATTCCGCCCCTGAGCTCGTGGTAGTAGGTCGTCCGCCACACGAAGACATCCGAGCAGCGGGGCCGCAGCAGCCTGACGTAATACTCGGCCGGCTCGATGCGAGTGCGAGCGGCCGTCGCAAATCGCAGAAGACGCGCCCATTCAGGCTCGGCCGCGATCTCCTCCATGAAGACATGGGACTGTTCCGCGAGATTGTCTGGCACCTGCAAGGCCAGCACACCCCCCGGCGCCAGTCGATCGACGAGCTTCGGCAGCAACACGGCGTGGTCCGGGACCCACTGGAGGACTGCATTCGACAGGATGACATCTGGTCGACGAAGGTCCACGCCGCCACCGGTGTTGACCCACGCCTCGACTCGCCACTGCTCCACCCGGGCGGACGGCAGGCGACGCCGAGCTTCCGCACACATTTCCGCAGAGCTGTCGAAGGCGAGGATGGATGCGCCCGGGAATCGGGCGATGAGTGCCTCAGTCGAGTTGCCTGGCCCGCAGCCCGCATCGATGACATACGCAGCGGTGTCCAACGGGACCGTCGCGAGTAGATCGTAGACGGGCCGCGTGCGTTCTGCCTCGAACGTGACGTACCGGGCCGCCGACCACCGCATACGCTACTGCTCGACCGTCAGCTCGTAGACGCGATCCTCTCCCACACCAGGAAAGGCGTACGCGAACTCGTACCGCCGTGGCAGCAGGGTGTCCGCGTCTAGCCAGAGCCGTTGCGAAGCCTCGATCTCCGCATTCGTTGATCGGGCAGGACCATTCAGCACGCGGAACGTCTTGCTTCCCTCGCGCCGAACACCTTCATCAAAGACTCCAGCCTCCAGCGTGACGACTTCGAGCACCCCCCGCCGCTCCTCGGCGTCGAGCGCTCGAGAGGTGCCCCCCTCCGTGAGCCAGATGGGGCGGTCGCCCACGCGTCGTCCGACCTCGAGTCGGACGCGGCCGAGCTCTGCGTCCGTGAGCCGCGCCTCCTGATGGAGGCGCTCGCGCAGCGCCCCAGGTACAGCGGGCTCGCCAGGTGCGCAGCCCGCCATTGCGAGGCCGAGCGCCGCGCTTCCGAGTACCAACCCGATGAACGCACCCCAGAACGCTGGAACCCTCCAACCTGCGACCCCCCGCACGCATGCCCCCCCGGGCGTGAGCTCGCCTCCGGACATGGCTCCGATGACGAGGAACGGCTCCCGCCCGGACACCACGGCGTCCGGAAGCGGCGCGTCTGGAGACTCGTGCGACAGATCCTGCTTGTTCGCGTAGAACCGTAGATACGGTCGCCTCAGCTTCGTCTTGTGATCCCGGATGGTCCCGAGCAGCATCGGGTACTGCGCCTCGAGCGCGTCGAGCAGACGGCGCTGCGTCACGGGCCCGTCCAGCGCGATCACCACCTCGTCGCCCAAGCGCGCGAGGTTGCAAAGATGGTACGGCAGCTCGACACGGACCTGCGCCACTAGCACTCGGCTCCAGAGGTCATGGCAGCGTCTGCACCTCCACCGACAAAACCGGTGGGAGGTCACGGACGATGGGCATCCAGCGGTCGCTGGCATCGGCCGAGGCATACACCTGTCCGCCGGTCGTGCCGAAGTACACACCGCAGCGGTCGAGCGTGTCGATGGCCATCGCGTCGAGGAGCACGTTCACGTAACAATCCTGTTGTGGCAACCCCTCGGTCAGCGGTTCCCATTCACGACCGCCCGTGCGGCTCCGATAGACGCGCAACCTGCCCTCAGGCGGGAAGTGCAAGGAGTCGCTCGTGATCGGCACGACATAGACGGTCTCCGGCTCGTGCGCATGCACGTCAATCAGAAAGCCGAAGTCGGTCGGGAGATTTCCACTGACCTCGTACCACGACTCCCCTGCATCGTCGCTTCGCATCACATCCCAGTGCTTCTGCATGAAGAGCGTGTTCGGTCGGGATGGGTGCGTGGCGATCCGGTGGACGCAATGGCCAACGTCCGCGTCAGGATCGGGAATCCCCTCGGACTTGAGTCCCCGGCTGATCGGCTTCCAGGTCGCGCCGTTGTCGTCTGACCGGAACGCGCCGGCGGCGGAGATGGCCGCGAACATCCGGCCGGCGTTCACGCGATCGAGCAGGAGGGTGTGTAGACAGAGGCCGCCCGCGCCTGGTGCCCACCGCGGGCCGGAGCCATAGCCTCGCAGTCCGGGCAGCTCCTGCCACGACTTCCCGCCGTCGGTGGTCTTGAAGAGCGCGGCATCCTCAACGCCCGCGTAGCAGGTGTCCGGATCCGTCAACGACGGCTCGAGGTGCCAAACGCGCTTGAATTCCCACGGATGGGGGGTGCCGTCGCACCACTGATGGGTCCCTGGCACGCCGTCGTACGCGAACGCGTTGCTGATCGTCTCCCAGGTGGCTCCACCGTCATCCGAGCGCTGCATGACCTGCCCAAACCACGAGCTGCCTTGCGAGAGGTACAACCGGTTCGGTGCCGCTGGCGATCCCTTGACGTGGTAGATCTCCCAGCCAGCGAAATGCGGACCTTTGACTTGCCACGCCCCACGCGTGCCATCGGCGGCCAGAACGAATGCACCCTTACGGGTTCCAACAAGCACTCTTACGGTTGCCATGCGATTGGTCCCTCCGTCCTTGGTGGTTGGAGGTTGCTCACCTGGTCGTTATTCACGATTATTGGCCGAACGTGGCGCCGACACCGTGTCCGTCGATGGGCCCGGCGCGAGGACTGCCATCACCAACAGGCGGCGACTGCTGTTATTGCGGATGCCGTGCGGGACGCCGTCGGATGCCACGAGCAGGTCGCCGGCCCTCATCGGTCTTTCGGCGTTCTCGAGCAAGAAGAGCCCCTGGCCCTCGATCACGTAGTACAGCTTGTCCATGCCGTGGTGGGCATGAAGCGCGTGCGCCTGACCGGGTTCGAACGCATTCAAGCCGACAAGCATTCGCGGCGACTCGAAGAGCGTGCTCTTCCCCATCTTGTCCGGATGCCACACGGCACGGTCGGTCGGCTGGATCACGCTCGGCATATGCTCAGGGTCTCGAGGGTTCGAGGGTTCTTGGGTTCGAGGGTTCTTGGTTCCTGGGGCAACGTACCCCCCCACTCGTCATTCTTCTCTCTTCAATTTACTATCTATAATAACTCCTGAAGCTTCATGACGGTGTTCCAATTTCGCGCGGTGCCGACGACTCCCAGGGCTTTCTCGACCACGGCCATGGTCAGCGGCGACCTGCCAATGCCGTCAGGATAGACCACATAGGCCTGTCGATCCTCGAGGTGAAATCGCTCGCGTCCCTTGATCAGAGGCCGGAGCACGTTCTCAGCGCCGGGCTTCGGATCGCTCTTCAGACACATGACGAGCAGATGGCTGGGGTCGTCCACGGCCTCGTGTCGGTATGGATTCGCGTCGACGATGGCCGTCCACTCGGCCGCCGTCCGCACCGGAACGGACGTGTCCACCGACAACCGCATTCGGGTCTCGGCCTCGAGCCGCGACTCGAGCGCGCTCGGAGAGAGTCGGCTCCGGAACATCGCGTTGCCGCTGTGGAGCAAGGTCCGCGAATTCGAGAGCTCGAGTCGCTCGAGGCAGGCCCGGAGATCGGCCATCGCCACCTTGTTGTGGCCACCAAGATTCAGGGCCAGCCAGAGTCCCACTCTCAGCGAGTCACTAGGCACCGATGCGCGCTTCTTTCGGCCAACGATACACCGGTTCAGTGATTGTTCGTTCGCCTGTGGCCCCGGACACGGTCACTCGTCACGACGCGGAGCTCGACGATGACGCGGTCGCCGTCGCCCTTGGCCCCACGGATGGCTTTGGGCACCAGTCGCGGAAGAGGGCGGAAGAGGATCGTTGAGAACTCGGCCACACTCAGGCTACATTCTCAAGACCATGCGTCGTCCGTCAATCCGCGTTCTTCGGAGGCACCAGCCATGAGGCGTTCCCTGACCTGTTCGTGTGCGCTCATCGTCGCGCTTGCCGGGGCCGTGGCCGTCACGCGTCCGAGCCTCTCCGCCCAAAGCCGGGCGACGGCGACGAACGTACCCGTCATCCCGCACGAGGCGGTGCCGAACTTCTTCAGGAACCCACCCGGGATTTACACCGGCGAGAACATGGGCATCGCCACCAATTCGAAAGGCACCATCTACATTTACCATCGCGCCAACGAAACGCGGCTCTTCGAGTACGGGCCCCAGGGCAACTTCATCCGCGAGGTCGGGCGCAACAACTACGGCTTTGCGTTCGCGCACTCCGTCCGGGTCGACGCGCAGGACAACATCTGGGCGGTCGACGAAGGGACCGACATGTTGGTGAAGTTCAGCCCCGAGGGCAGAGTGCTCATGGTGATCGGCCGGCGCGAGGATCCGGTCGGCATGCTCGCTCTGATGCCGGGCCAGGGGATCTTTCACGGGCGCAACGAGAAGTACCGCTTCGGCCGCCAGACCGACGTCGCCTTCGATCAGCAGGGCAACATCTTCGTCTCCGACGGCTACTTCGACGCCCGCGTCGTCAAGTACGACAAGACCGGCAAGTTCGTGAAGGCCGTCGGCAAGCGCGGTAACGGCAACCTCGAGTTCAATACACCGCACTCGATCGCCACCGACTTTCAAGGCAACGTGTACGTCGGCGACCGTGGCAATGCGCGCGTACAGGTGCTCGGCAACGACTTGAACTGGAAAGCGAACTACACCAACGTGGGCAACCCCTGGGGCGTGTGCGTCTCCGGCGGGCCCGGTCCGAAGAATCCCGGCAAACAGTACCTCTACTCGACCAACTCGTGGCCCGACAGCGCGCCGGCCGCCGCCGCGGAATTCACGGGGGAAATCTACAAGATCGAGCTGGACGGCACGATCGTGGGCAAGTTCGGACGTAGTGGCAAAGCGCCTGGCGAATTCTCGACGGTCCATCAGATGGACTGCCGTGACCCGAACGTGATTTACACGGCGGAGATCAACAACTGGCGTGCTCAGAAGATCGTGCTCAAGCCACAGGCCGCCTCGCGGACCTCCGGGAACTGAGGGAAGACGCCATGCGACCTACACAATCGAAGACGATCGTGGGACGGACCCTCGCGGACATCTGCGCCGCACTGTTGCTGGTCCTCGCCGCACCACTCACCCTCCCAACGTCATTTTCTGGTTCACTCCGCGCCCAAACCGGCGTGCCCGAGATCCCATTCGAGGCAAACGCCGACCTGCTGAAGACGCCGGACAACGTGATGGTGGGCGAAGTCGGTGGCGTCGCCCAGAACTCGAAGGGGCAAATCTTCGTGTACACGCGGACCGGCCATCCCTATGCGACGCTGGGTGACAACCGCACGTTCTATAGGAACGGCTCCAAGCTCTTTCAATTCGACCAGGCTGGCAAGTTCGTCCGCGAGCTCGGACAAGACGTGTACGGGTTCAACGCGGCGTTCGGCCTGCGCGTCGACCCTCAGGACAACGTGTGGACCATCGACCAGGGCGCCAATCAAGTCGTGAAATTCGATTCGGACGGGCGGGTTGCGCTCGTGCTGGGCCGAAAGCCAGAGGCAATTGCGGTCCGCCCAGGCCCGCCCCCTGGCGCTCCCGCCGCTGCGCCTGGCGGCCCGGGGCGCGGCGGTCCCGAAGCTGGCCGCGGCGGTGCACCAGGCGGCGGACGCGGCGCGCCCCCTGGACCGCCGGGCTCGGGCGTTCCAGGATCGACCTTCAATCGTCCGTCCGACGTCGCCTGGGACAAAGCCGGCAACATCTACATCGCCGACGGCATGTCGGGAAACGTCAATCGCATCGCGAAGTTCACCCGCGAGGGCAACTTCATCCGGCAGTGGGGCTCGACCGGTGCGGAGCCGGGGCAATTCAACGGTCCGAAGGCGCTCGCCGTCGATACGCAGGGGAACGTCTACGTGCTCGACTCGGGCAACAAGCGCATTCAGGTGTTCGATGGCGACGGCACGTTCAAGTCGGAGTTTCCGTTCGCGGGCAACGGGCTGGCGATGTGCCTCACGACCGGGGCGACGCAGCACCTGTATGTGTCCCACGCCGGCGACCCGGACGGTATGGAAGACGCCGCGATCTTCAAGCTGACGCTCGACGGCAAGGTCGTGGGGAAGTTTGGCGCCGCCGGCAAACTGCCCAAGCAGTTCGGGTTGGCGAACTCGATCGATTGCCGCCACGAGAACGAGCTCCTGGTCGGCGAGATGACGAACTGGCGCGTGCAGAAAGTGACGTTGCGCGCAGGGCGGTGACGCGATGGCGCGGCGTTGAGCGCTAGAGGGTCCAGACGACAGTGACCACGGCTCCCGGCGCGATTGACGCGCCTGGGGGTCGCGATCCCCCGGATCCTTGGCATGGGCGGCCGCCACATCATGGGCGGGCGAAATGCCTCAGGACCTCGGTCCCTCGAGTGGCCGATCGTCGTACTCCGGCACCGGCCGCCACCCTGCCGTCCAGCTCTGGAACTGCATACGGTCGGACCACTGCAGGGCCGCCGACCAGTCGGCGAACTGCCTGACGCCTATCGGGTGGTTGTTCACGTACCACGTCACCCACGCGGCTGGGCCCATCGGACGAAGCACCGCGTGAGTCGTGAGCGTCTCACCGCGACGCATGCGCCACATGACGGTGGCTTCGTCATAGGTCGTAGGAACGGGTATTGGCTGCACACCCGAGGGATCGGCAATCACGATACCACACCGTAAGCTCAACAAAACAGCGTGTTTACTTGAAATGAGTGGGGGCCGAAGTCCACCCGGGGGCAGAGTTAAGACTGCGCCCCGTGATGCTTCCTCCAGAAACAGACTGAGCGAGCCGTCGGAGCTTCGAGACCGGCGCGGTCTTCGTGTGATTAATGCGTGTGACCGTAAATCGTGTAGTTGATACCCAACTTGTAGGCCTCGTTCGAGGTGCTGAACGGAAACAACTCCTCTCCCGACCATTCCCAATACTCGGGCACGTCGTTGTCGAAGTTGGCGACGATCAGTAGGCGCTTGGACGGGTCGTCGTCCTCGAACACCCCGAGATAGCTCGGGCGCTGTCCCGACATCGGATGCACGATTGAGTCGATGTCCTGGACGGCGAAGAACGATCTGAAGACGGGGTGCGTCTTGTCCAGCCGTACGAACTGCGCGTCCGGCAGGGCGCGTCGGACCTGCTGCTCGAAGTTCGCCCACTGCGATGGACCGTCGAAATCCTCGAACACAGCGAAGCCGCCCTTAAGCAAGTACGCCCGCAGCGACTGCGCCTCCGCATCGGTCATCGTCCAGAAGCCGGGCTCCCACATGAAGGCGATGGGATAGCGGAAGAGGTCGGGATCGTCGAGTGTGAGAATCCGACTCGACTCGAGGTGAACGTCAAGGTCCGTGAGCTCGTTGAGGATCTGCGCCAGGTGTCTCTCGGCGCGAGGGTAGTCGTGGTCCCACGCCGAGCTCCAGAATCCGCGGAAGCGGCCGGCTTCTGGACGCCACCGCAGTCGAACGAACGTATACCGACCGTCATAGGAGCCCTCACCTCGTGCTGTACGAAACGCCGCGCCTCCGGCCTGGGCGGCAACCGAGCTCGCTCGCAACCCAGCTTCCCAACCGGTGCCGCGAGCGCTCGAGAAGACCACCCCCGAGGCGAGCGCTGTCAGGACGAGGCCGGCAACGAGGGTGCGGGGCACGGGGCATTATCGCGCCCAACCCTCAAACCGGCGAACCCTTGAACGCCGGACCGGCTTATGCCCCGACCCGGTGCACGAGCTCCCAAGCGCCGGTGGCGAAGTTCTGCGGTAGCAGCGTCATGTACTGCCACTGGAAGCCGATGGACCAGACGTTGGGATACCACGCCGCTTCGTTGGCGTAGCCGTTCGACCTCATCCAGTTGATGGCGGCGGACGGATCCATCCCCAAGTCGAGCAAGTCGTACATCCGCAACACGTCCAGCGGGGGGCTCATGAACCGCACGCCAGTGAACGATGTTCGCTCACCGACGTTCCACCCGGGACCGAAGCGGGCGCGTCCGCGGGTGCCCGTCGGTCGTGCGTGCGTCCAAAGGCTCCCATACAGCTGCACCGCAACGCGCTGCTGCGGCGTATTCTCAATGAAGTTGAAGTTCTCCGTCGCGCTCGGCTGACTCTGCACGGCGTTGGCTTGGTCGATCGCGACGACCCGCCAGAATAACCTCCCCTCAGCTGGGGTGGCCTGCGTGGCGGGCGGGTTGAAGCTCGTCTGCTCAGGCCCTTCAGGCACCATGGTCGTGTACGCCACCGTGCTGAAATCTTCTCGCGTCGAGAGCTCGAAACGGTAGACGAGCGCATTGGCCGTATTCGTTTTCGACGAGTTGTTCCACGTGAATCTGGGCCAGCCGAACGACGTGGCACCGCTCGGTGGTTCGACCAGTGTGGGAGCGGCGATCGTGATCGTCGGAGCGGGCGGTGGTGTCGGCGGCGTGAGCTGAGAGGGCGTCGTTGGCGTGATGGTCTGCTTGCCACAAGCCACCATCGTCGCGATGAGCAGAAGTGTGAACACCGAGTGTAGTCGTGCGATCTCACGCAAATGCGGACCCTAGCGTTCATTGTACGCCTATCTGAAGATCGGAATCGGCGCTACACTCGCGACGAAATACGGCCCGAACCCTAGAACGCGTCGCCGATGAACGGAAGCATCCGCCCCCAATAGAGCACGCTCAGCCAGGCCGCCATCGAGATCGCCCCGATCCATCGCACCGCGGCGGGCATCGGCTCGCCTTCCCGCATCCCAAGCGTTCGTCTGGCAAAGAGCCGCTCGAACACGAGGGCATTCGCGCCGGCCAGAGCCAGGGATGCGGCCTTCAGCCACCACGCAATGTTGTGGGCGTACTGCTCAGGATGGCCAACCAGGAAGGTCGCCCCCGAAACGACGTTGAGCCCGAAGGCACCCAGCGCAAACGGCACCAACTCGTGAAGAGCCCCGATCGGGATACGAGGCAGAAAGCCCATCAAACGGAGGTCTAGAAGGCCGATGATTCCCAGGAGAAGGGCCAAACCGAGGAAGTGAGCGGTCTCGGCGGCCGGCCAGATCCAGGGCTGCTCGACGATCGTGCGTGAGACCGCGGTGGCCTGGATCCACGCGACGACGGCATTCATTGGATGTGCATTGCGCTTCGCCCGTGGTCTCTACAGATAGGCCATCAGACGGCCCGCGGTGATGGCGGCTGCCCAAAGCAGGAGCGACGCCATCGCGATCACGGATGCCCTGGGCGACACCGTGGACGTTGGGGCAACGGGGCCGTACCGAATCTCCTTCCGGGCCAGCACCGTGCACCTGAGCCCAAGCGCGATCAGGGCCAATTTCACGTAGAGCACCGGCTGGCGCATCTTCATCGTCGCGTCAGCGATGAGCAGCAGCAGTCCCGTGACGGCGTTGAGCAGAAAGCCCCAGGCGATCAGCCGAAACGCCGGCATCAGCGTCGCCAGCGGTACCCGCCGCGCGACGCCGAGCAATCGCAGATCCACGACCGCGCTCACCCCAACGACGATAGCGAGACCCACGGTGTGAAGCGTGAGCACCGTCGGATAGGCCCAGAGAGAAGGTGACTCTCTCGTCCACGTCGCGACGCGCGTCCCCTCCAGCCACGCAAGTAGATCGGCTAGCAACCCCCTTCGGCCTGCGATGGACTACCGCGACAGTCCGCCTCCAGGCGGCTGCTGCTCTTCCGTCACGCGGCCGCCAGGGGTAATCGGGCTGCCGTCGGGCCGTGTGATACGCGCACAGCACATACCGAATGAGCCCTCGGCACGCGACGGTTGTCCCGAGACTCTGACGATCGTCCCAGGCTTCAGCGTGTCAGAGGTCCACCCCGTTCGGGTGAGTGACGCCGCGGGCCCGAGCTCGACCTGCCACTCGACCTTCTTCCCGTTCACCTCCGACTCGAAGTAGAGGAACGAGTGCGGATTGCGCAACAGCAGCTTGGTCACTGGCCCCTGCGCCTCGATCTTCTTCGTCGCGTCGTAGAACGGCGCGCTTGAGTGGTGCGCGATCACGGGAACGGTCGCGATGAGCGCTGCCGCCAAGCCCAGCGCGGTCCACCGACAACTAGTCATGGTGCCTCCTACGTTCTTCCAGCTCACTTGTACTTCTGCGGCATCATCCGTACGGGTGCGCGAGAGGTCTCCGGATCGCAATCCCAGGCACTCAGCTGATAGCCCGGTCGCTGAGGCAACCACCGCGTCGTGTACGACGCCGGCTTCCTCAAGAACAGCTGATCTTCGACCGTGACCGTGGCTCTCAGCTCCTGGCCCTCGCGCCAGTACCGCTCCCGCACCTTCTTCAACTGCGAGGAGGGAATCCCGTTGTAGTCGTCGAATCCCGTGATGTCGAACACGAAGTGATCGGTCTCGACGAGCAGTGCATTGCCCTCGTAGCGTCCGACCGAGAAGCCTTGAATGCCCCAGTCGTAGATCGTCGGCTTGCGACCGTCCAGCCACACCGTGCGCACTTGGTCGTCTTTCTCGTACCGGAACACCACTCGATCAGGCCACTGCGACACCTGCATCGAGTAGGGGTCGTATTGGATGGCCGGCGACGTGGATGGCTGGCAGTCGTACTTCGGCGACAGCGCTTCGTCGAACACCTTCTGGTACGCCAGTGCCCGCTCGTTCAACTCAGGGAAGTTCTCCTTCCCCCACGGGACGCGCTCGCTGTTTACCGGGCGTGCCCGGGTGGTCCCGTCCCAGATCCCGCCCAAGTCCGGTATCTGGCTTGGAGATGCGGATGCGGTAGGCGTTTGGGCGCCGACCAGAGCCGATCCCACGCAAAGCGCAGCGGCCGCGGCGATGCACCCAACCGTCAGGACGACTTTCGCGTTCATGACGCTGTGCCTCCTCCGTGTTCTTGGAAACTGGCTTATGGTACCCCAACCGCGCCGTGACTGCGCGTCGGAGGGGCGACGGCCTATACTGGTCCACAGGCCGATTCCGTGCGTTGTTGTCGCCTGGGTCGTCCTTGCAGCCCCCTATGCACACGCGTTGGTTCTCACGAGCGACCAGGCCAGGGCCACGAGACAGTTGATGAGCGACGCATGACGTTCCCCCTTCCAGTCGACGCGTATCCGCCACCCTCGTCCGCCGGGCTGGTGGCAACGCTGGGCGATCGAGTCGCGTTCGAACCCTTCAACGCGGTCGCGACCGGCGTCTTCGCGTTGGCGGTCGTCCACACGTTCGCTGCCGCGAAGTTCACCGAACGCGCGCACCATGTCCAGCGGGCCCACGAGGCGCGCGCGCGGGCGGCTGGCGTCGCGCCGACGCCACACGTGTGGGCAGAGCTCCTCCACTTCTTCGGGGAGGTGGAGGTCGTGTTCGGGTTGTGGGCCGTCGTGCTCCTCGCCGCCGCCTCCGTGTATCACGGGTGGGACGCGGCGACCTCCTACGTCGACGAAGGCGTGAACTACAGAGAGCCGCTGTTCGTTGTCGTGATCATGGCCTTGGCATCCACGCGGCCGGTGGTGCTGTTTGCGGAGAGTGCGCTGCGCCGGGTGGCCAGTCTCGGCGGCGGAATGCCCGCAGCCTGGTGGCTCTCGATCGTGAGCGTCGGTCCGCTGCTGGGATCGTTCATCACTGAGCCCGCGGCGATGACCATCAGCGCCCTCCTTCTCGGCCGTCAATTCTTCGATCTGCAACCGTCGCGTGCCCTTCGCTACGCCACGCTGGGCCTGCTCTTCGTGAACGTGTCGATTGGCGGCACGCTGACGCACTTCGCTGCCCCGCCCGTGCTGATGGTGGCTCGCCCGTGGGCCTGGGACTCGAGCTTCATGGTTCTCCGCTTCGGCTGGCGCGCCGTGATCGCCATCCTGATTTCAACGATAGGGTGTTTCGTGGTGTTCCGTCGCGAGTGGCGGACGCTCAACAAGCATCCCCCGGTTCGCGATGTCGAGCGACCTGACGAAGACGCCGCCTCGGCGGGCGGGTCCCTGCTGCCAGTGCCCGGCTGGGTCATTGCCGTGCACATCGCCTTTATCGCGTGGACCGTCCTTAATGCCCACCACCCAGCCCTCTTCCTGGGCGGGTTCCTGTTCTTCCTCGGCTTCGTCCGCGCGACAGCGGCCTATCAGAGCTTCGTCGCCCTGCGGGCACCCCTTCTGGTAGGGTTCTTCCTGGGAGGCCTGGTCATTCACGGCGGCCTTCAAGCCTGGTGGATCGCGCCAACCCTGGCCGCCCTGTCGGAGCAGACCCTGTTCCTCGGCGCGACGGTGCTCACGGCCTTCAATGACAACGCGCTCGTCACCTACCTCGCCACGCTCGTCCCGAATCTCAGCGAATCGATGAAAGTTGCCGTCGTCGGCGGCGCAGTGACCGGCGGGGGATTGACCATCATCGCCAACGCACCCAACCCCGCCGGCCAGGCGCTGCTCTCCCGTTTCTTCGATGGCGCCGTCAACCCACTGGGCCTCTTTGTCGCCGCGCTCCCGCCCACTCTCATCGCCGCCGCGATCCTAAGGCTCTGAGCACCTCGGTGAACCGCGCCAGGACCAGTTGCTCACTGTACGTGCGCTCCACCGTCGCCCGCGCCTGACTCGATAGTCGGCGACGCCGATCGGTGTCCCGAATGAGGCGACCCAGCTGCTCGGCAATAGCGGCCGAATCCCGGGGTTGGCAGAGGGCGCCATTCACATCGTCCTGGATGAAGTCGAGCAGACCCCCAACCGACGAGGCGACAACAGGCGTTCCGCACGCCAGCGCCTCCAGCGCTGACAGTCCCAACGCCTCGAAGTGCGACGGCACCACGGCGATGTCGGCGGCCTGATAGAGCGACGCGACATCATTCAACGGCCCGACGAAACGGACCGAGGAGTCGATGCCGTGCTCGGCGACGAACGCCCGAGCCGCAACTCCGAGGTCCCACGCGTGGCCGGGCATGTCCGGCCCCGCGACGATCAACAGCGGAACTCGCGATCCGATCGCAGTCGGTCCGGCGTCCCAGCTGCGCTCAGCCAACACACGCCACGCCTCAAGAAGCTCAGACAGTCCCTTCTCCCGGCTCAAGCGTCCGGCAAACGCCACCACCACGCGGTCGTCTCCAACCCCATAGGCCGCGCGCAGCGTCAGGCGCTCGGATTCCGTCGGCGGACGAAAGCGATCGGTATCAACGGGGTTGGGTAAGAAGTGGATGCGTTCGGGCGGAACGCCAGCGTCCTGCGTCTCTCGCTGGATGTCATGTGCGATGCACGCGAAGGCGTCGGCTCTGGCATAGAGCCGCGTCACGAGCGCCCTCACCGCACGGCCCACCACGGTACTCGGCGCGATTCCCCAGCGTTGCAGCGCGTGATCCGCATTGACGCCCGAGAGCACTCCCGTCGTCTGTGCCTGGAACAGGACTGGCCGCTTCGTCACCACGCGCGCCAATAGTCCGGCGATCCCAATGCCCCGGTAGTCGATGCAGGCCACGACGTCGTACTCCTCGCGATGTGCGAGTAACCAACGCAATGCCGCCGGAATCAGACGCCACTTCCCCGACGGATTCCGATCGCCATGAGCACCGATCCGGACCACCCTGACGCCGTCCATGCGCTCCTCGTCGGGGAGGTCGCGCGACACCCGCTTCGTGAGGACGCACGTCTCCGCACGGCCAACCCGGGACAGGTATCTCGCCAGCCGATCAGCCGTGCTCTCGACGCCGCCAATGACCGGGGAGAAATACGTCGTCAAGATGACGACGCGGAGCGAAGAGTCGGCGGGCACAGACCACAAGGCTAATACAGGTCCCTGTATACTCGCGCGAACCCACGCGCCCGTGCGACATCGAGAACCGTCACGCCGTTTGGAGCCGTCGCATCGCCAGAGCGGACCGTTGAGCGCTGCCGAGGCCTTCGCGGCGACAATGGTCTCCGCGTTCTGCGTGGCCATCCTCGTCGTCTACGGGTGCCATCTCGTCGGCCTCGCTTTCTCTCCATCGCTGGTCGCACCGGTCGCGGCCGTGTTCACTGCGGTCATCGGCTGGCGGCTCTTCACAGGTGCGCACGCCTCCGTCCCGGAGCTGATCAGGTATCTGGCCGTGGTCGCGATTCCCCTCGGCTGGATGCTGTGGCGGGCTGCGCCCTCGCTCTTGCCGTTGGGGAGCCAAGGTGACCTGACCCATCATCTCCAACTGGTTGATTACATCGAACGTCACTGGCGCCTTCCGCGCGGACCGGACGTGAGCCCCTACCTCGCCGAGATGACCGATTACACCCCGGGTGTCCACGTCCTTGCGGCGCTCGCCGGCCGATGGCATGGCACTGACGGTCTACACGTGATTCATGCCGTCGTCCGACTGCCGTCGCACTCAAGATCGGATTCGTGTATCTGATGGCCTCCCGCTTGGGTGGCCCGTACCCAGAGCGTGTGTTGCTGGCATTCGCCGCCTCAGCCTTCGCGCTGGTGCCACACCCGTACGTCTTCGACTCCTTCATGCGGGACGGGTTCCTGCCACAGGCGATGTCCGAGACGTTCGTCATCGGCATGTGGTGGGCCCTCGGCGTGTGGAACGCCAGTCCACGTCGCCGGCCGATGGCGCTGTACGGCCTCTTCGCGTGCGGGGCCTTTCTCGCCTGGCCGATCGATCTCGGCCCGCCGGTGGTGGCGCTCGTCGGACTGCTCGTGTTCCGCGGAGAAATCTCTCTCCGGACGCGCGCTGTCCACACCGCCTGGGCGCTGGTGCCACCCGTCTCGGTGGCCGCAACCTACATCGCCGGACGGAGCGCGCTCCTTGGCATGAGTGGCACGCCTGGTGCGGTGCTGCGGCCGGATCTCTGGACGTTCGGACCCGTGCTCCCGATCCTCGCACTCCTCGGGCTCTTCGCCGCTCGGGGCGCGCCATCTGCACGGCCGACCCTGTGGCTGCTGCTGGGGATCGCCGCGCAGTGGAGCGTGCTGTACCTGCAGGCGCTCGGAGCCGGAAACGCCTCCGCGTACATGGCATTCAAGACGCTGTATCTGCTGCCGTATCCCCTTGCTACACTGGCCACCGTCGCACTCTCGCGCGGGCCCGCTGACATGGGTCTCCAGCGACTCTCGCCGTGCCGCCTCGCGTCCCTCCTTCTCGCTGTCTCCCTCGTCGAATCCGGCATTCGCCTCTGGAGACGTCCCCCTGAGGCCCACGCGATCAGCGAGCCCATCTGGAGGGCCGGCGTCTGGGCGCGCGATCACCTTCCCCGCGGGTGCATCGCCTACATGGTGACCGACGACGACACGGCGTACTGGCTGCACTTGGCGGTGTTGCGCAACCCACGGGCGTCGCCTCGGACGACTGATGACGCCACCTATGACCTGACTCAGACCAGCCTCCGCTGGTATCAATCGACGGCCCTCCCGTATGCGATCGTCGACCTCGATGCGGTCTCGACGTCGGTGCGCGTGGACCTGGAGGAGCTGGTGCGATTCGACACCGCCACCGTCGTCGGTCAACGGCGGCCGGTGACGTGCGCCGACGAACACCTGCCTCCGCCTCCGTAGACCACAGCGGCCGGAACCCGGGTACAATCCGGTTCTTCAGCCTCGTGTCCGCCGACCTCATCTCGATTGTCGTTCCCGTCTACAACGAGGAGGCGACCATCGGCACCGTCATCCGGCTCCTGCTGGCGATGCCGCTGCCCGCGCCTCGTCAAATCATCGTGGTGAACGACGGGACGCGCGACGTGCTCGAGGCGCTGAGTGCAGAGCCCTCGCTGGAGGTCGTGCACCTCACGGCAATCGGGGCAAAGGACACGCGGTCCGTGCCGGACTGGCGCGCGCGCGTGGGACGGTTGTTGCGATCCAGGACGCAGATCTCGAACTGGATCCGACTCAACTCGCAGGCCTTGTTGCACCCATTCTGTCCGGAACGGTCAGCGTCGTGTACGGGTCGCGATTCATGAACGGCGCTGGCGCGGCGTCGGGCATCGGACTGCTTGGCAACCGCCTGCTCACAGGCTTGACGAATCTGCTGTACGGTTCGTCGCTGACCGACATGGAAACCTGCTACAAGGTGATGCGAACCGAGGTTGCTCGCAGCCTCACGCTCACCTGCGACCGCTTCGACATCGAACCCGAGATCACCGCGCAGCTTCTCCGACGCGGTCATCGAATCGAGGAGCACGCGGTGCGGTTCACTCCCCGGACCAAGGCTGCGGGCAAGAAGATCCGCTGGCGCGATGGGTTTCAAGCGATCAAGCTGCTGGTGACCTCGCGGCTGGCCGCGCGACGCCGTACGGATGCATGACTCAGTGGACGGTCGGCGAGGTCGGCGCCGCGAGGACCCGTGCGATCATGTTCTCGAGCACCGTCTTGTCGATGGCAAACGGACCACAGACGGCGGCGCCCATCGAGATCTCGATCGCGATGAGCACGCCACCCTCCTCATAGGGATTGACGATCCAGCTGAGGCCGCGAAGCGCGATGGGGCCAGACTCCTGCGTCGGGTGCTTCAACCGGTACATCGCATCGAGCATGCCCTCGAGCACGGCCCGGACGTCCACGTCTGTCCAGGTGGCCGCATCGCGCTCGATCCCAGCCAACCGTCGCGTGGTCGCGATGTTCTCGCCCCGTAGCCAGATATCCACATCCACACCCAGACTCCCTTCACCGCGCGGCGACTGCCGCCAACTCCTGCACGACCTGTGCAACAGCGGTCATCGGCGGCAGGCACGTGAAGTCCCTGCACACGTAGGCCGTCGCCGCGCCACCGTCCACTGGCGCCATCGCTTTCACGAGCGGCAAGACGTCGGAGAGGCGCCGCTGTTGCTCGGGACTGGCGACGATCGTGATCGCCTGCGGCAGATAGTGGAGCGCCAACCCACGTGCCATGTCGGCCCCACTCGCACCGACCACGACAACGTGGGCCGGACGAGAGGTGTACTGCGAGAGGACAGCCGCCATCATCGGCACGGCGCGGCCCATCCGGTCGAGCGGTGTGCCGAAGGCCCGCAGCGCCTGCGCGAGACGTTCGCGCCACACCGACTCGTCGAGCAAGAGCGACAAGGTCAGGAGGTTCGCGGCCCCGACGGATGTCGCCGTCGGCTCGGCGCCATCGTAGGTCTCCTTCATGCGCAGCAGCACCGTCTGGTCGTGACCCGTCGTGCTGAACCAGCCACCACCGCCCTCGTCCCAGAACAACTCGTCCTGCCGACGTTGAAGCTCAATCGCCCAGGTCAACCACGCTGGGTCCAGATCGGCAAGGAAGAGTTCCAGCAGTCCGAAGATCAGATACGCGTAGTCCTCCGCGTAGCCCTCGATTTCGGCGTGGCCATCGCGATACCGACGCAGGAGCAAACGGGTTTCGTCGCTCCAGAGTCGGGTCTTGACGAACGTCGCGGCCCGACGCGCAGCCTCGAGATACGCCGCCACCTCCGCGTCGGTCCGATCCCCAAGGTCACGCGTCACCCGCGCCATGCGCCCGAGCGCCGCGATCATCAGGCCGTTCCACGCGGTCAGCACCTTGTCGTCCAGGTGCGGCCGCGGCCGCGGCAGCCGCGCTTCGAAGAGCGTCACGCGGGCCCGGCTCACCACCGTGTCGACTTCTTCCACCGCACGCCCGGTCCGGGCAGCGACAGCTTGTGGCGTTTCTGCGACGTACAGGATGTTCTTGCCCACGAACTCTCCGTGCGGATCTGCCGGTGCGCCTCCGTCGCGCTGGACGCCAAAGACGCGAGCCACGACGTCTGCGTCGGCCCCGAACAGTTGATCGATCTCGTCGCGCGTCCAGAGGTAGAAGGCGCCCTCCATCTTATGCGCGGCGGGATCGTTCGCGTGCTCTGGCGGCACGCTGTCCGCGTCTTCGGCCGAATAGAACCCGCCCGCAGCGTCGGTCATCTCCCGTAAGACGTACTGCAGCGTGTCTTTCGCCACCTCCAGAAAGAATCGGTCACCAGTGGCCTGGGCACCCTCGATGTACGCCACCGCCAGCTGGGCCTGGTCGTACAGCATCTTCTCGAAGTGCGGCACGCGCCATTCGCGATCCACTGAATAGCGGTGGAACCCGCCGCCCACGTGGTCGCGCATCCCGCCAAGCGCCATCGCGCGGAGCGTCTGGGACACCATCTCCCGCCACTCGACGCGACCCGTGCGCGCGAACTCGCGAAGCAGGAAGAGGAGCTCGGTCGGACGTGGAAACTTCGGTGCCTGACCGAAGCCACCACACCGCTGGTCGAAGCTGTGCGCGAACTGCTCTGCGGCGCGCTCGAGCGCGGACGCCTGGGGGATGGCGTCGGCTGGCAATTCGCCCGCGTGCGCGGCGAGCTGCGCGATCACCTCATCGGCCGACGCGCACAGCCTCGCCTGATCCCTCTGCCACAAGCGTGCGATCTCCTCCAGGACCTCGATGAAGCCGGGACGTCCCCATCGAGAGATGGGCGGAAAGTACGTGCCGCCGTAGAAGGGCCTGAGCTCCGGCGTGAGCCACACGCTCATTGGCCATCCACCGGATCCCGTCGTCGCCTGCACGTACGTCATGTAAACGCGATCGACATCTGGCCGCTCCTCGCGGTCAACCTTGACAGAGATGAAGTGTTCGTTGAGCAGCACCGCGACGGCCTCGCTCTCGAACGACTCGTGTGCCATGACGTGACACCAATGACACGTCGAGTAGCCAATCGACAGGAAGATTGGCTTGTTCTCGCGGCGTGCCGCCGCACACGCGTCGTCACCCCACGGGAACCAGTGCACTGGGTTGGTCGCATGCTGCAGTAGGTAGGGGCTGCGCTCACGCGCGAGACGGTTCATCGAACGATTATGACATCGCGAGTCGGCCCGCTCTCTTGAAGTAGAATCGCAAACCATGGGTGATCTCGCGGGCAAGCGGGTGGCGATCCTCGTGGAGGACGAGTTCGAAGACGTGGAGCTGACCGGTCCACGCGACGCGCTGCGCACCGCAGGCGTCGACGTCGTGCTCATCGGCCCGACCGCCGGCGGCACGTACAGGGGCAAGCACGGCACCGCCGTCACCGTGGATCTCGGCGCGGGCAGAGCCAGAATCCAGGATTTGGACGCCATCGTCATTCCTGGCGGGTATGCGCCGGATCGCATGCGCATGCGCCATGCCATGGTCGATCTCACGCGCGACGCGATGGAGGCGGGCAAACCGGTGGCCGCTATCTGCCACGGTCCGCAGCTGCTGATCTCGGCAAACGCGTTGAAGGGACGCACGTTGACCTGCTGGCCGTCCATCGCGATCGATGTGAAGAACGCGGGCGGGCTGTACGTCGATCGCCCCGTGGTCGAAGATGAGAACCTGATCACGTCGCGTAAGCAAGACGATGTGCCGGCGTTCAGCGACGCCATCATCCGCGCGCTCACGCGCTGAGTCGTTCCTTTCCGCACTCTGCCCCGAACCCGGCGTGCTCGCTCCCGTGACTCGTGCGTTCGCCGGTCCGGCACTCTCGCGGGATCGCGCTCCCTCTCCGTTCAAACGCGCGTAGGCGGCCGTGAACTCAGCGCCGTACAGAAGAATGACCGCCTGCAATTACACCCACACGAGAAAGATGACCACGGCGGCAATGGATCCATTCACCTGCGTAAACCGGGTCATATCGCGCACGTACCACGAGAACCCCTCGAGGCCCGCTTTCCAGGGCAGACCGGTCACGAGGGCACCAACCCACACGTCGCGAAAGCGGACTCTCGTGTTCGGCACGAAGTAGTACACGAACCCGACCACGACGATGAAGAGAACCGTCGGCGCTTGGCGTAGCGCGACGCCGCGCAGCACGAGGAGGGCGGGAAACCGGCCCAGGACTTCCGCGAACCAGGAGGCCGACACCACCTTGGACGCGGACACCAGCAGCAAGGCCAGCAGCAGGAGCACGCCCGCCACCGCGAGCATGAGGAACGAGAACAGCGTGTGGCGCCAGTAGTTCCGCCGCTGCTCGCCCTCCCCCAGGCGTGATTGACCGCCGTGCTGATTGCGCCGAACACGCCGAGCGCACCCCACACCAGCACCAGTGTTCCGGCCACGCTGAAGGTCATTCGATTGGCGCTGAACGCGTCGAGTTGTGCGGTGATGAAGTCGAACTGCCGTGGAAAGTACTGGAGAATGAACCCGAGCACGGCTTCCCTGTTCGCCTCATCGGCGGTCACGCCGCCCAGCACGGCCAGAGCGAGGAGCACGACTGGAAAGAGCGACAACAAGGCGTAGTAGGCCACCGACGCAGCATACGTAAGGCTGTCTCTCGAGAGGAATCCGAACAAGCCGCCAAGCGCCGCGCGCGTCGTGAGCCGGCCGAAGGCTGCGAGCCTCTCCACGCCGGTGCTCAACGGACCCGCACGGGGACCGCTGCGGCGCCCCGCCCCATCACGATGTCGTCGTCGACGCGGTGGGCGATGACGAAGACAACGACGCGGCTGAGGCCGCCGCTCGCTTGCCGCCACCACGGATGTCGTGCTTCTTCATCTTGCTGTAGAGCGTCGGCCGGTACACCCCGAGAATCTGTGCGGCTTCCTGCTTGTTCCAGTTCGTGCGCTGCAGCGTCTGGAGGATCGCCATCTTCTCGATCTCCGCCAGCGTGCGGTGCGGCGGGATCACGAAGTCTGTGGCCGTAGCGGATTCCTCGCGGATCGACTCCGGCAGGTCGCCCACCATGATCTCGGTGCCCTTGGCCACGAGCACGGCGCGCTCGATCGCGTTCTCGAGCTCGCGGACGTTGCCTGGCCACCGATTGCGGATCAGGAGGTGGTAGACCGAAGGCGCGAGCGTCTTCACGTTCTTCGAGTAGCGCTGTCCGAACTTGTCCAACAAGTAGTCGCAGAGAAGCGGAATGTCTTCAGTCCGCTCCCGCAGGGGTGGCACGCGCAGCGTGATGGTGTTGATCCGGAAGTACAGGTCCTCGCGGAGGCGCCCATCGCGCAAAGCGGCGTCCAGATCGATGTTCGTCGCGCAGATCAAGCGGAAGTCCACATGGACAATGCGGTCGCTCCCGATGGGCCGGTACTCCCGCTCCTGCAGCACACGCAGCAGCTTCGTCTGCAGGTAGGCCGGCATCTCGCCGATCTCATCGAGGAGCAGCGATCCGCCTTCCGCCATCTCGAAGAGCCCTTCCTTGTCCATCGTGGCGCCGGTGAACGCGCCCTTCTTGTACCCGAAGAGCTCCGACTCGATCAGGTCCTTGGGAATAGCAGCGCAGTTGATTTTGATGAACGGACCCTTCGATCGCTTGCTGTTGTAGTGGATCGCGTTGGCGATGAGCTCCTTGCCTGTGCCGTTCTCGCCTTGGACGAGGATGTTCGCCTCGCTCGCCGCAACGCTCTCGATGAGCTCGAAGAGCTCCTGCATCCTCTTGCTCTTGCCGATGACATTCTGGAACTTGTAGCGATCCTGCAGCTTCTGCTTCAGCTGCTCGTTCTCGTCCATCAAGGACTTCTGCTTGATCGCCTTTTCCAGCTTGTCGAGCAGGCGATCGGCGTCGATCGGCTTCTCGAGAAAATCAAACGCACCCGCCTTGATGGCTTCGACCGAGCGCGGGATATTGCCTTGGCCCGTGACAACGATGACCTCGGCTTCCGGCTCGAGCTCTTTGAACCTCCGGACCAGCTCGATGCCGTCGACATCCGGCAGCATCATGTCGGTGACCACCGCATCCGGACGCCACGTACGGAAGATCTCTTCGCCACGCGTGCCGATGAGGGCGGTGCGGACCTCGTATCTGCCGTGCTCGAGAAGGACCTTGAGCCACTCCGTTAGTGAGGGCTCGTCGTCGATGGCAAGCACTCGCCTCTTCCGCTTGGGGTTCATGAGAATGACGATGCGCCTTCGGGTCGCATGATGTCAATACACAAATCCGTGTTTTGTCTGTTTGCGCTACACCCATTGGTGCGAGGTCCAAACCTAGGATTGCCGCCTAACACACTGATTCGATTGTGCCTTCGGTCGTTCGGTCGAGTCGAGTCGGAGAGAACTTCGTGCCGAGAAAGCGCGACAAACCGGTCCCTCGAGAGCCGTGTGCGATAATCCCGGCGTGTCGGAACAAGATCCACCCCCTCCAGTTGCCCGCCCCCTCGCGCCACTTCGCGCTACTGCCCGACCCGTCGACAAGATGCTCTGCGAGCGCTGCGGCGGCGAGATGTATCGGATGCACGCTGTGTGGCGGTGTGCGGCGTGCGGCTTCAAGACCGACTGCTGCGGCTGGTAGCCCAGGCGATGCACGTCCTCCCGACGCACATTGACGCCACGGCTCCCGATTTCCAGACCAATCAGGCGCGGATGCGGCGGCTCGTCGATGAGTTGGCCGCGGCCACGGCCCGCGCGCGCGAAGGGGGCGGAGCGAACTACCTCCAGCGACATCGCGACCAGAGCAAATTGCCGGTTCGAGAGCGCCTGGATCGGCTCCTCGATCCCGCCTCTCCGTTTCTCGAGCTTTCCGCATTGGCCGCGCACGGCATGTACGACAACGACGCGCCGGGCGCGGGCATGGTCACCGGCATTGGCCGCGTCTCGGGCCGCGAGGTCCTGATCGTCGCCAACGACGCGACCGTCAAAGGCGGAACCTACTACCCCATCACGGTCAAGAAGCACCTCCGCGCCCAGCAGATCGCGCTGGAGAACCGGCTTCCGTGCGTGTATCTGGTCGACTCTGGGGGGGCGTTCCTGCCGCTGCAGGCGGAGGTGTTTCCGGACCGCGAGCACTTCGGCCGCATCTTCTTCAACCAAGCCCGCATGTCGGCGGCGCGCATCCCGCAGATCGCCGTCGTGATGGGGTCGTGCACCGCCGGCGGCGCCTACGTCCCCGCGATGTCGGACGAAACGATCATCGTCCGCGGCACGGGGACGATCTTCCTGGGAGGCCCTCCCCTTGTCAAAGCCGCCACAGGCGAGGAGGTGACAGCCGAAGAGCTCGGCGGCGCCGACGTCCACACGCGGCTGTCTGGCGTGGCGGACTACTTCGCCGAGGACGACGCCCACGCGCTGGAGATGTGCCGAACGATCGTCTCGACGCTCACCAGCGCCAAGCAGATGCCCGCTGACCAACTGGCGCCCGAGGAACCTCGCTACGACCCGGCGGAACTGTACGGCATCGTGAACGCGGACTTGCGGAAGCCGTACGACGTGCGCGAGATCATCGCGCGGATCGTCGACGGCTCTCGATTCGACGAGTTCAAGGAGCGGTACGGCACCACGCTCGTCACCGGGTTTGCGCGCCTCCACGGGCTGCTCATCGGTCTCCTCGCCAACAACGGCGTGCTCTTCTCGGAGTCGGCGCTCAAGGCTACTCACTTCATCGAGCTGTGCAACCTCCGCGGGATCCCACTCGTGTTCCTGCAAAACATCACCGGCTTCATCGTCGGTCGCCAGTACGAGCGCGCCGGCATCGCGAAGGATGGGGCGAAGATGGTGCACGCCGTGGCGAACTCCGTGGTCCCGAAATTCACCGTCGTTGTCGGCGGATCCTTCGGCGCGGGCAACTACGGCATGTGTGGTCGCGCCTACGACCCGCGATTGCTGTGGATGTGGCCCAACGCCCGCATCTCGGTCATGGGGGGCGAGCAGGCGGCCGGGGTCCTGACCACAGTGAAGCGAGATCAATCAGCGCGCGAGGGTCGGGCCTTCTCGGCCGAGGACGAGCAGGTGATTCGGCAGCCGATCCTCGAGAAGTACGACACGGAGGGATCCCCGTACTACTCCACCGCGCGCCTCTGGGACGATGGCATCATCGACCCCGTCGACACGCGCCGCCTCCTTGCGCTCGCCCTCTCGGCGGCGTACAACGCACCCATTGCTGCACCTCAGTTCGGTGTCTTTCGGATGTAACAACGGCCTGGGCCATGACCTACCGGCATATCACAAGTCTTCGGGATGGCTACGTCGAGCGCCTGACGCTGAATCGGCCAGAGGTTCGCAACGCACTAAACGATGAGCTCATCGCCGAACTCGAGCACTGGGCCAACCGCGTGCGCGGGGATCGAGCCGTTCGCGTCGCCGTGCTCGCCGGCGCGGGGTCATGTTTTTGTGCAGGCGCAGACCTGGCGTGGATGGCCAAGACGGTCACCTATACGCAGGACCAGAACATCGCGGATGCTGAGGCTCTCACGCGGATGTTCGGCGCCTTGGACTCACTCCCCGTTCCACTCATCGGGCGCGTCCAGGGTGCCGCGCTTGGTGGTGGGAGCGGCCTCGCCGCGGTGTGCGACATCGTTGTCGCCGAGCAGCCGGCGGTCTTCGGCTTCACCGAAGTGAAGCTCGGGATAATCCCGGCGGTCATCTCGCCGTTCATCCTGGCCAAGATCGGCCGATCCGCCGCCCGGGAGCTCTTCCTGACGGGCATGCGCTTCAGCGCGGCACACGCGCGCGAGATCGCGCTCATCCACAGGGTGGTCCCGTCCGACGCGCTCGACGACGCGGTGGAGAGCTACGTCGCCGAGGTCACCACTGGCGGACCCGAGGCGGTGCGCGCGGCCAAATCGCTGATCCGAGAGGTCTCGGAATCGCCCGCCGATCAGATCGCCGGTCTCACGGCCGGCGCGATCGCCACGCGCTGCGTGTCCCCAGAGGGTCAGGAAGGGCTCCGCGCCTTCCTGGAGAAGCGGAAGCCGGCGTGGAGCTGACGCGCCTCCTTGTTGCGAACCGCGGCGAGATTGCGGTCCGCGTGATCCGCGCGTGCCGCGAGCTCGGGATCGAGAGCGTGGCGGTGTACTCGGACGCCGACGCGCGGGCTCAGCACGTGCTGGTCGCGGACCGGGCGGTTCGCCTCGGCCCCCCACCGCCGACGGAGAGCTATCTGTCCATCCCCGCCGTGATCGAGGCCGCGCGTGCCACCGGCGCGCAGGCCGTACATCCCGGCTACGGCTTCCTCTCGGAGAATCCCGCGTTCGCGCGGGCCTGCGAGCGGACGGGGCTCATCTTCGTCGGGCCACCTGGCGACGTCATGGCGCGCATGGGATCGAAGATCGATGCACGCGCGCTCATGCAATCCGCCGGCGTGCCCATCGTTCCAGGCGACACGCCCCACGATCAGAGTGACGAAGGCATCCGGCGTGCGGCCGAGCGCGTCGGTCTGCCGGTGCTCATCAAAGCCTCCGCCGGAGGTGGGGGCAAGGGTATGCGACGGGTCCAGGACGCCTCGGCCCTCCTCGAGGCGATCCAGGCGGCGCGCCGAGAAGCCTTGGCAGCGTTCAATGACGGCACGTTGTACGTGGAGCGCTTGATCGACGAGCCCCATCACGTGGAAGTCCAGATCATGGCCGACCATCACGGGGCGGTCGTGCATCTGTTCGAGCGTGAGTGCTCCGTGCAGCGGAGACATCAGAAGGTAATCGAAGAGACGCCGTCACCGCTCCTGACGCCCACGCTGCGGGCACAGATCACCGATGCCGCGGTTCGTGCGGCGCGCGCCGCGGGGTATCGCAACGCCGGCACCATTGAGTTTCTCGTCGAGCCGACAGCCCACGACGGTGACGCCCGGTTCTACTTCCTCGAGATGAACACCCGCCTGCAGGTCGAGCATCCAATCACAGAGTCCGTGACCGGCGTGGATCTCGTACACGCGCAGCTCGCCGTCGCCGTGGGGCGCCCGCTGCCATGGACCCAAGACGCGTTGACCCAGCGCGGTCACGCGATCGAGGCACGAGTCTACGCCGAATCGCCGGCGCGCGGCTTCGTACCGCAGGCGGGTCCCCTGTGGCTCGTTCGCGAGCCGCGTCTACCCGGAATTCGGGTCGACACGGGCGTGGCCGAGGGCGACCAGATCTCGGTGCACTACGATCCGCTCATCGCCAAAGTCGTGGCGCACGCCGAGACCCGAGTGGCCGCGATCGAGCGGCTCACGCACGCGCTGCACGCCTTCCCGATTCTCGGCATCGAGACAAACGTCCCCCTCCTTGTGGCCATTCTCGGCCATTCTGCGTTCCGAGAGGGCCGCGTTGACACCGGCTTTCTCGACCGCGAAGGCCGCGCGCTGGTCGATGCGAGCGTCCCGACGGCGTTACCAGACCCCGTGCGCGCCGTGTTCGGGGCCTCGGCGCCGTCTGCCCCCGTGACGTATCGGACCGGCATCAGCTCGCGTCACGATTGGGATCCCTGGGCGACGCTTCGCAGGGGGACCGCGTGAAGGTGGAAGACCTCGGGTCGGGCGTGTTCCGCGTCTCGCACGAGGGACGCCAGGATCTCATCTATGTCGCCGGACCGACTGGACGGCGCTGGGCGTTCTGGTGTGGCCAGGTCTTTCGGGAAGAGTCCTTCGCCGAGGCGGTCGCCCCACGCCGTGGCCGGCATGCCGGTCTCCAGCCCGTGAGCGCGCCAATGCCCTCCACCGTCCTCAAGATCTTGGCACAGCCGGGCCAGCGGATCGCCAAAGGCGACGCGGTCGTGATTGTCGAAGCCATGAAGATGGAGCTGCCGCTGCGCGCCTCGGCCGACGCCACGGTGAGGGCGGTGCGCTGCCGCGAAGGTGAGCTCGTCGCGGCCGACGTGGTCTTGGTCGAGCTCGAGTGACGTCGCAGGCCCCTGGTCACCCGAGTAGCAACATGCAGAGCGCAGGGATCGAGGCACTTCGCGGCGAGCCGATCACCATCGTCGAGGTGGGTCCTCGGGATGGCTTGCAGAACGAGCCCGCGCAAGTGGCCACCGCCGACAAGGTGGCGTTCATCAACCTCCTGAGTGCCGCGAAAGTGCCGGTGATCGAGGTGTCCGCGTTCGTCAGCCCGAAATGGGTCCCACAGATGGCGGACGCAGCCGAGGTCTTCCAGCGGATTGCGCGCCGATCGGACATTCGCTACACGGCGCTGGTTCCCAACTCGCGGGGGCTCGAACGGGCGCTGGCAGTCGGGGTTCGCGAGATCGCGGTGTTTGCCGCCGCTTCAGAATCGTTCAGCCGGCGCAACATCAACCAGAGCATCGATGAGTCGCTGGCCACCTATCGCGACGTCTGCGCGCAGGCGACCGCCGCCGGCGTTCGCGTACGAGGCTATTTGTCAACCGCCTTCGGTTGTCCCTATGAAGGGGCGGTCTCAATCGAGGCGGTCGTGCGGCGGGTGGAACAGCTCCTCGATCTCGGCGTGTTCGAAGTGGCCGTGAGTGACACCATCGGGATCGCGCATCCGGGCGCGGTCACCGCCACGCTCGACGCGATCCTGGCACGGGTTCCGGCCACGCACGTGGCCCTGCACTTCCACGACACGCGCGGCACCGCGTTGGCCAACGTCCTGGCCGGTCTGCTGAGCGGTATTCGCACGTTCGACGCGTCGGCGGGCGGTCTCGGCGGGTGCCCGTATGCCCCTGGCGCGGCGGGCAATCTCGCCACCGACGATCTGGTGTTCATGCTGGATGGACTGGGCATGCGGAGCGGCGTGGACGCCCACGCGCTAGACGCGGCCACGACGTTCATCGGCTCGCGGCTGGATCACGCGTTGCCGTCACGAGTGGTCCAAGCGCGCCGTGCGTCGCGGTCAGCGTGACGCTGCAACCGCCTCTCACCGCAGTCAAGGACACGACACGCGACCTACTTCAAGACGCGACCAAGGGGCGATTCGCCCGACTCGGGCATCGTGGTGAACAGCTCTGCCGTGTGCTCCCAAATCTGTCCGTTGGAGTTGAGGCCGAAGTAACGTGAGTCGGTGGGCTCGACAGGACCGGCAGCGGCCTTGAACCCACGACCCCCTTCGCCTCCCGTCAACCCGTTGCAGCCTGGGGGGCGCCCCGGGCTCCGCGGCGGCCGTCATCTGAATCGTGTAGCCGCTATTGATGAACGTGTCGGCTTGCGCGAGGTTCGGGCTGATGAACCCGACGACGCTGGACGGAGGCGGGGTGCCGAGAACGGTCAGCCGGGGCGAACAGAAGCCGCCGCCGCAGGTCAAGGCGAAGGTCAGTTGCGAGCTGTTGATCGTCCGCATGGCGCCGATTGCAGAGGCGGCGCCCGCCGCCTGCCGGGCCATGAGCAGTCTCGGCATCGCCAGCAGCGAGAGCAGGCCAATGATGCCGCAGACGAAGAGGATCTCGATGAGCGCAAAGCCTTGGGCACTTCGAATACGCACGGAATGTGGCTCCGCCCTCGGCCCTGCAGGCGCTGCGCCGGCGCTGGTCCTGCGCAAGAGGGACGTGCGTTGACCAGTGGTGCGCGCGCGTGAGCGGCCGCTGCACGTGACAAAAACTGACGCGACGTCCGCTGAGCCTGACAAATCGCGACAGGGAGCCCGGCTCATCGCCTGCGGACTGGCGCACGCGTTGGCCGGACGCGCCTCCGAGTACGTGATAATTTGGCAAACGTGAGAAAGATAACCAGACGCGAGCTCAGACCGGTTGGTGCACTCGGAACCCTGGCGACCATCGCCTTGTCGGTCGCGCTCCTTGGAGCTCAAACGCGGATCGTTCCGCCAAAGAACAAGTACACCCCGCAGCAGGATGTCGAGCTCGGTCTCGAAGCCGCGGCCCTCTCCCGCCAAGAACTGCCGATGATGCAGGATGACAACGTGACGTCGTTTGTCGACGACCTCGGACGGCGCCTCGTGGGTGGCATTCCCCCGGAGCTCAATCAGCCGGCGTTCAAGTACACGTTCGAAACTGTGAACGTGCGAGACATCAACGCGTTCGCCCTGCCCGGCGGACCGATGTTCGTCAACCGCGGCATGATCGAGGCGGCCAGCTCGGAAGGCGAGGTCGCCGGCGTGATGGCCCACGAGATCAGCCACGTGGTGCTGCGACACGGGACCGCACAAGCCAGCAAGGCGCAGCGATTCCAGCTCGGCCAGGTCGCAGGCGCGATCCTCGGCGCCGTCGTGGGCGGTCGAGTCGGTGATGTGATCGCGCAGGGCACCGGATTCACCCTCGGGACGGTCTTCCTCAAGTACGGGCGGGAGTACGAGAAGCAGGCGGATCTGCTCGGTTCGCAAATCATGTCGCGCGTCGGGTACGACGCGAGGGACATGGCTGCGATGTTCCGCACGATCGAGAAGAATGGCGGAGGCGCCGGACCCGAGTGGCTGAGCAGCCACCCCAACCCGGGAAATCGCTCTGAGTACATCACGACGGAGGCCGAGTCGCTGCGTATCGAGAATCCCGTCGGCGCCTCACCTCGATTCGCTCGCGTCAAGACCCACTTAGGCTCCCTCCCGAAAGCGCCGTCGAGCGAGGAGCTGGCCAAGTCGAAGCCCGCCAGGAGCCCCCGCGGCGGCGTGACACGCCCCCCGAGCGGCAATGTGCCTCCGCCATCGGATCGGTTCCGCCAGCACACCGCGGGGAATATCTTCCGCGTCGCCGTACCCGCAACTGGCAGGAGTCCCAGGGGTCGGCGGCCGTCACCTTTGCGCCTGCCGGTGCCCTCGGGTCCTACAACGGACAGATTGTCTTCACCCACGGCGTGGAGTTCGGTTTCGCGCTGAACCTGGGCCGTGATCTGCAGGACGCCTCCGAGAACCTGATCGCATCACTCTCGTGCGGCAATCCGCGGATGCGCGCGCGAGAAGGGTTCAGCCGCACGGACCTCGGCGGCCGACCGGCGTTGGTGCGTCGGCTCTCGAATGTGTCGGAGGCTACTCAAGAGAGCGAGACCGTCCAGGTGATCACCACGCAGCTTTCGGGCGGCACGTTGTTCTACGGCATTGCAGTCGTGCCGGATCGGGAATACAACGTCTATCTCAGCACGTTCGAGCGGGTCTTCGATTCCGTTCGCTTCCAGCGGTAGCGGCCGGCGACCACAGTTCCCCGGTCCTCGACCCTCCTGCTATCATCCCGGCTGAGACTTGGTTCCCCCCAAACCGTCGTGGAGGTGTGAATTGCGTCATCGAGCTGCGTCGATTCTCCGATTCGTCCTCGTCGTGTTCAGTCTGACCGTGACGCCGGCGATGGCCCAACAAGCGCCCACCTCGCAGGACTACGACCTGAGCGCCGCGGTCCTGTACAACATCACGATGAACGAGTACAACCAGACCAGCAACGTCGGGTTGCAGGCCGACGTGGCGTAACGGTTTCTCATCGGGCAGAACCTGAGCGCCTCGGCGCTCGGCGAGATCGGATACAACCACTTCGAGGACGACAACATCAGCAGCTACTTTGGCGGCCTGCGGTTCCAGCGAACGCTATCGACAGTTCGCGCCCTTCGCCCAGATACTGCTGGGCGTTGAGCGCTGCTGCGCACAGCCGCGCGAGTTTGCCATTCAGCCCGGCCTCGGTTTCGACATGGCCGCGCGGACCCACTTCGCGTTCCGAGCCCAAGTGGATTGGCGCCGCGTGATCCGGGACCGAGGAGACGTCGATGGACTGCGGGTCGGTGTGGGCGTCGTGTTCCCACTGAGTCGATAGCGCGGCCCCGGCAGAGTTGGAGTCGTGGCGCGGGCGATCTAAGCTGGAGATCACCCCAGCCCCCTCGGGAGGAGGGCTCATGACACCAAGACTCGGTCGTATTCGTCTGGCGCTTCCACTGGCGGTTCTACTCGCGACGGTCGCGTCGACTGTCAACGCACAGAACGCCGAGGGGATCGGCGTCGGGCTCAAGGGAGGACTCCTGTTTTCCTCTCTCGACTTCGGGAGGAACGACGATCTGATCCAGAATCGCACGGGCCTCATCGGGGGCCTGTTCATCGGAGGCAACCGGGGAGGGTTGATCGGCGTCGAAGCCGACATTTTGTACGCGCGCAAGGGTTCACGGCTGCCGACCAACCGCGATCTCGACATCCACATGCTGGAGATTCCGGTGTTGCTGCGAGTGAACGCGGGGTCCCGGAGTCTGAGCGGCATCGGCGTCTACGGCTTAGCCGGTCCGGCGATGGACTTCCGGCTCAAGTCCGAGTTCAACGGTGTCGACATCATCGACTTCACCGAAGGCTACGACGTGAACCTCGTGTTCGGCGGCGGCATCGAGATCACGCGCTTTCTGGCTGAGGTGCGATACAACCGCGGCCTGAGAAACATCTCGAAGAACTTCTCGGCGAGCAACGAAATCAAGACCAGGGCGTGGGCCTTGCTCATCGGGGTTCGGTTTAACTAGGTCCGCCGTGGCGCGCTGTCCCACACCCAGGCCCAGTCGCCTCCGGCTCTCGCAGGGGCTCGGGTGAGTCCCTGCCCGACGGTGTAATCTCAAGCTGCGCCCTTCGCCATGCCCGCATCTGCCGACTGGGCTCGGGTCACCCTCGCACTGACCGCTGTTGTCGTCGCGGCGTACCTCGCGGCAGGGATCGTCGGACGCCTGGCCCGAGCGGCCCTGCTTTCCGTGGTCCGCGACGACGGTCCGCTCGCGGGCGTCGCCGCCATCGTCCATCATCCCATCCGCGTCATCCGCTTCGCCGTCTTCGCTGCCGCCGTTCTCGCGCTGGCGCTCCCCGCGCTCGAACTGGCTGGCGTCGAGACCAGCGTTGGGCTCACGTCGCGCGCGCTCACGGCCTGGCTCTTCGGCTCGGGCTTTCGGATTCTCGTGATCAGCATCCTCACCTATGCGGTGCTGCGGATCATCTCGGCCACCGCTCGAGGGATCGAGCTGGAGATGGGGGATCCCACCAGCCCCGACAAGGACGAGCGGCTGAAGCGGGCTCGCACGCTGAGCAGGCTGGTTCAGAACGCGCTCACCGTCCTCGTTGTGAGCATCGCCGGCCTCATGGTGCTGCACGAGCTGCAAGTGGACATCATGCCGATCCTGACCGGGGCCGGTATCGTGGGGCTCGCCGTGGGCTTCGGCGCCCACACCCTCGTGAAGGATCTCATCGCCGGATTCTTCTTGACCCTCGAGAATCAGATCCGGGTCGGCGACGTCGCTGTGATCAATGGCGTCGGAGGTCTCGTCGAAGCGATCAACCTCCGAACCATCGTGCTTCGAGACTCGGACGGCACGGTCCATGTCTTCCCCAACGGCTCGATCGATCGACTGTCGAATCGAACGAAGGATTTCTCCTATGCGGTCGTAGACGTGCGAATCGGCTACGCCGAGGATCCCGACCGGGTCTTCGCGGTTCTGCGAGAGCTCGGCGCTGGGCTCGCGACCGACCCGGCGCTTGGTCCGATTCTTCTCGGGCCAGTCGAGGTGCTCGGCATCGAGGCCTTTGAAGAAGCAGGGATGGTGTTGCGGGTGCGCGTCAAGACCCTGCCGCTCCGCCAGTGGGATGTGGCGCGTGAACTGCGGCGCCGAATCGTAAAGACCTTCGACGAACTGGGTCTCGTCATGCCGGTGCGTCCCGCCGCCGCCCTACCCGCGCCGGCCGCTGTCGCTGCCCCAGCCAGCGAACGCCCTCCCGTCGCGCGATGAGCGTGGGGCTGACCCGTTCGTGACGAAAACGTATCTGGAGTACGAAATCTGCAACCGCCTGCCGCCGCGCATCGCCGCGCGATGACTGCGGTGGGCCTTCCCTGCCGGGTTCGCACCCCACCGGTGCAGGCCCACTTCTTGTAGTCCCTTGAGCACGCGCGTCCGCGCCTGACGGTCGCGCGCGGTCAACCTTCTTCGAGAACGCCTCCGAGGAGAACGCCTCCGAGCCATGAGCACCAGGACGGTCGCCGCCGCCCCCTCCACTGGAAACCCACGCTTTCTAGAGGTCGACGAACGCGTGCCTGCGCCGCTGCGCAAGCTGCTCGATGAAGCCGACGGCTGCCTCGACATGGCGTTCACCACCGGCGGCACGGCCTGCCCGCGTACCGCCATTCGGACCGTCCTGCAGATGGAACACGCGGAAGCCCCCGACTACGCGACTAGCTTGCTCACGCTCAGCGAGAAGCATCCCGCTGTGGCACCCGCGCTTTTCCAAATCCTTGCCATGCTCGGAGCGGGCGACGAACCCCTCTCGCCCGAGGCGCTCCGCGCCCTGATTGCGGCCGTCAAGGCGATCGTGTACGAAATCTACGTGCTGGGCGCCGAACGGGTCGAGCGGCTGATGTACGTGCATCAGCTCGTCGAAGCCCTGAAGAAGTAGTCGCCCACTCCCCGCAGTCACGAGCTGTCGGTCACAGGTCGCCAGTCGCGAGTCGCCCGGCATGTCGTCGGCGGGCGCCGCGTCCATGGTGAACCGGGACGCGGCTCGGGACCTGAGACCGTAGTAGCCCGCCAGCCACTGAACCCAGTACAATCCGCCTATGAAACAGCCGGCGGCAGCCGCTCTGATCCTCACCCTCTCGTCAATCTCGCTTCTCCATGCCGAGAACTGGCCCCAGTTTCGTGGCTCGCAGGCGGGCGTCGCCGCTGACGATCCTCGACTCCCCGAAACCTGGAGCCAGACCGAGAACGTGGTCTGGAAGGTCAATGTGCCCGGCATCGGATGGAGCTCTCCGGTGGTGTGGAACGACCACGTCATCGTGACGTCCGCCGTCACCGCGACCGATGCGGAGAAGCCGAAACCGGGTCTGTATCTGGGCACCTACATCACCGAGCCGAAGGGCGAGTACAAGTGGATCGTCTCCGACTACGACCTGAGAACGGGCCAACGACGGTGGGAACGTGAGGTCAAGGCCGCGGTGCCGGGCGGCGCAAAGCACCTCAAGAACAGCTACGCCTCTGAGACACCGGTGACCGACGGAGAGCGCGTGTACGTCTACTTCGGCAACGTCGGGCTCTTCGTGTTCGACCTGAACGGCAAGCCGCTCTGGTCCAAGCCAATGGGTCCGTTCAGAATCCGGAACGGCTGGGGTACGGCGTCTTCACCAGTGGTTCACAGAGATCGGGTGTATCTCGTCGTCGACAACGACGACCGCTCCTTCATGATGGCCTACAACAAAGTGACGGGCTCGGAGCTCTGGCGCGTCGAACGCCAGGAGGGTACGAACTGGACGACGCCGTTCGTGTGGGAGCACGACAAGCGAACGGAGATCATCACGGCCGGCTCCGATAAGACGCGGGCGTACGACGTGGATGGCAAGCTTTTGTGGGAGCTGAGCGGGATGTCCACGATCGCCATCCCGACCCCCTTCGCGCGACACGGGCTCCTCTACATTTCGTCTGGCTATGTCGCGGATCAACTCCGCCCCACTTACGCGATCCGCCCGGGGGCCTCGGGCGACATCTCGCTGAAGGCTGGCGAAACATCGAATGCGTTCATCGCGTGGTCGAATCCGACCGCGGGGCCGTACAATCCAACACCTCTCGTGTACGGCGACTACCTGTACACGCTGCATGATCGCGGGTTTCTGACCTGCCACGATGCGAAGACCGGCAAGGAGATCTACGGGCGCCAGCGGATTTCGGCCGAATCGACCGGCTTCACGTCATCGCCGTGGGCGTACAACGGGAAGGTCTTCCTGCTCAGTGAAGACGGCGACACGTTCGTCGTCCAAGCCGGACCGGAGTTCAAGGTGCTCGGTAAGAACTCGCTCGGGGAGTTGACGCTTGCGACACCTGCAGTCGCCGGTCGAAGCCTCGTCGTCCGCACGGCGTCCACGCTCTTCCGGATCGCCAGACCTTAGGGCAAGCTTAGGGCCCGTCAGGGAGTCACTGCGCCGAGGCGGGTGCCACTAGCCTCCCAACGATTGCCAGAAAGCGACGGGCGTCTTCGAACGCCAGACGCCTGTCCGCCTCGGCAAACGACACCCACGCCTTCTCGCGTTTCTCCTTCGGAGTCCCGTCTGACTCATACCAAACCAGGTAGTACGACACTGACAGGCGTCGGTCGCCGAGCACGACTTCCGACGTGCCGACCCAGTTCGCGGCCCGTCCGACGACACCGCCTTCCTCGAGGAGCTCTCGCACAGCGGCTGCGGCGGCGTCCTCACCCGGCTCGATATGGCCCTTCGGAAAGATCCAGTCGTGCGGGTTCCGCTTCGCTCTCACGACCAGGACCTCCGGCTTACGCTCGCGGATTCGGACGGCAATCGCTCCGGCTTGAGGGATCATGTCTTTGACGAAAGCGGACTGAAGCGTCCGAATTCTCGCACAGCCGCGCTTGTTGCGGCCCCAGGAGGCAAGCTCGACCTCAGATTCTTGCTGCGATACGGGGTCTCTCGTGCGACGATCCGGGCACTTGAGCAAGGAGAGCCACCGATGACTCTTCAGGATGCGATCGGATCGCGGACCGACGTCTACGCTGTCTCCGAGAGTCTCACCGTGCATCAGGCGGCCCGCTACCTGCGTGAGCGGCAGGTCCGAGCTGTTGGGGTCGTCGACGAGCACGGCCGGGTCGTCGGCGTTCTCTCCCAGAGCGACATCTCCGACAAGATCGCGGCCGAGAATGTCTGTCCGGACTGGACCCGTGTCGCGGAGATGCGGAGATCATGAGCACCTCGCTGGTGAGCGCGTCACTTGACCGGCCTGTCGACGAGTGCCTGCGGCTGATGGAACAGCACCGCATCTACCACCTCCTCGTGCTCGAGGCCAGCGGCGACGCGCGTCAACGCTATCGGGGGATGATCTCCATCAGCGACGTGCTTCGCGTGATGGCCCTGGATGAGAAGTCCCGCGCGGATCTTCTCAAGGCGTTCGCCTTCGAGCGTACGCCGCCGCATTAGCCAGGCGGCTCCGGGCGAGCCCTGTCGCGAGGCTTCGATGTGGCACGCCAAAGCGATCGCATGTGTCGCGCCGTCACCGCGACGCCGGCCGTCTCAGTCCTCGGTCTCCCTGCGCCCGTCAGGAACGCGCGTGGCGATTCGACTGCGCGCCTCGAGAACACGGCTGACGCGCAAGAAGTACCCGTGTAGGATGTGGCCTGTCCTGGAGGGACGCATGCGACGGATCCTGGTGGTCGTTCTCTTCGGTCTCCTGACCCTCTGGCCGCTTGATGTAGATAGAGCCTCAGCGCAGGCCGCCACAGCTGCCGCCCCAGCCCACCGACCGATCGGGTTCGCGGCCGACATCCGCGCGTTCGTGGATCGCGACAGGACCGATCCACCGCCTCGAGACGCGATCCTCTTCATTGGAAGCAGCATCTTCCGCCAGTGGACGAACGTTCGCGAGCATATGGCGCCGCTGCCGGTCTTCAACCGCGCGTTCGGCGGTTCGCGGACGTGGGAAGTGCTCCACTACATGGATCAGATCGTCCTCCCCTACCGCCCGCGGATCATCGTCTACTACACGGGCAGTAACGACGTGAAGGCAGGCGAGTCCGCGCCGGACATCGTGTCACGCATCAAGGCGTTCATTGACCGCACCCACGCCGCCCTGCCGGAGACGCGGGTCTACTTCGTCGCCATCAACAAGTCGCCGGACAAACGCGATCGCTGGAGTGTGGTCGACGCCGTCAATTCAGAGCTCCGCGCAGCCGCTGGTAACACCCAGCATCTGCGGTACATCGACCTCAATCCTGTACTCTTCGACACTAACGGTGAGCCGAAGAGGGAGCTCTATCGGTCCGACGGCCTGCACTTCCACCCACCCGCTTATGACCTGTTCGCCGGCATCATCAAGCCAATCCTCATCGAAGCTTGGAAGGAGCTCGGCAAGACGTCGGCCGCGGGCGGCGTTGAACGTGCGGTGGCTCGGGGCGTGGCGGGACGCTGACAGCGGAGGTTCACATGCAGTGGCGGTTTTGGCTCGTTGGATTGATCGCACTCGGGGCGCTCGACGCGAATCCGGGCGCTCAAGGCTGCGATTCGCGCGGCGCGGTCAAGTTCGTCTGTGGCACGCTCAACCCGGAGGACGTGGTCTCGGTGCCTGGCTCCCGGTGGGTGCTCGTGTCCGGCATGAACGGCGGAGCGATTCACGCCGTGAGCGTCGAGACCTTTACGCCAACTCGGCTCTTTCCCCTCCCCAGTCCTCGCGAGCGGTTCGACCGCAAGACCTACGCGACCTGCCCTGGCCCGCTCGACCCTGGCGAGAAGGAGAAGTTCAGCGCACATGGGCTGAACGTCCGCGCCGGGCGTAACGGTGTGCACACCGTCTATCTCGTGCATCATGGCTTCCGCGAGTCGATCGAAGTTTTCGAGCTCGACGTCAAGGCCTCAACACCGACCCTCACGTGGATCGGGTGCGTCGTCGCGCCCGAAGAAGTGACGCTGAACTCGGTGGCGCCACTACCCCATGGTGGGTTCGTCGCGACGAACCCCTACAACAGGAAGATCGCGGATGCGCGCAACCGCGCGGGCCGGGGGGAAATCGCCGGCGAAGTCCGCGAGTGGGAGCCCGGGAAGGGCTGGTCGGTCGTGCCCGGCAGCGAGTCGGCTGGCCCGAATGGAATCGAAGCCTCTCCTGACGGCCAATGGCTCTACATCAACCTGTGGCCCGCACGGAAGATGATGCGCCTCTCGAGGGGCCGGGCTCCGGTGCAGAAGGACGTCGTCGACGTGTCCTTCCACCCGGACAACATCCGCTGGCAGGAAGACGGCACGCTGTTGAGTGCGGGGCACGACGCTCCGACGATGGCGCGCGCGACGGAGTGTCTGCGGACCACCTGCAGCGATGCTGCGGCCAAGGTCGCGCGCTGGGACCCGAAGACACTCAAGGTGCAGGATGTCGTCCGCTATCCATCCGACGATGTATTCTTCGGCGCCACGGCGGCGACGCAGGTGGGCCGGGAGATCTGGATCGGGAGCGTGCGCGGCGATCGCGTGGCGCGCTATCCGGTCCGCTGACCACGCCACTGCCGTCACAGCCAGCCTCAGGAGGGCACGTGTTGCATCGTCGAGACGGGTCTTCGAGCGGATGGACGCGGCGTGACGCATTGTCCGCCCTCACAGCGAGTCTCGGATTCGGCCTGGCTGGTGACGCGCTTGGCGCCGCTGGCGGCAGCCAGGCAGCGGCGCCGGTAGCCGAGGGTCGACGCCCATCCGTCGCGTTCCCGAAGGGTGCGGTCATTCGATCGCTGCTCGCCGACCTCGTGCCCGGCACGCTCGGTCGCGGCGCGGTACTGTTTCACGAGCACCTGTCCTACAACAACGACTTCTTCGCCAGGCTCGGCAGTGAAGCGCCGCAGCGTTTGGGGTCCCCACTTGCCGGTCCATTCACAGGCCGTCATTTCATGGAGGACCTCGACTGGATGACGGAGGAACTCCAAGCCGCCGCGAAGGACGGTGTGAGTGCCGTGGTCGACGGCGGTCATGCTGACATGGGCACGGACGTGGAGTTCCTGCGACTGCTGTCGAACCGTTCGGGCATGCCGATCGTCAAGGGCGGAGGCTACTACCGACAACTGACCTATCCGCCCCGCATCGCGAGGATGTCGGAATCCGAACTGGTCGAGGAGCTCGTGCGGCACGCGCGTGACCAGCGTTGGGGAGCCTTCGGCGAGATTGGCACGTCGGACGACATCACGCCGGATGAGCGGAAGATGTTGCGCGCCGTCGGCAAGGCGCACGTCCGGACCGGTCTACCCATCTTCTCGCACACCGCCAACGGAAAGGCGGCCATGCACCAGCTCGACATCTTCGAAGCCGAGGGCGTCGATTTCAGCCACCTCGTGATCGGCCATATGTGCTGCTACTTCGATCCGAATCCCTGGCGCGAGGTCCACGCGGCGATTGCCAAACGTGGCGCGTACGTCGGGTTCGATCGCGTCGGCGGCGAGCAAGCCGCCGCCGATCGACCGCGCGTTGAGATGGTGCTGGCCTTTCTGGACGGCGGTCACGAGCGACGCGCTCTGCTCTCGTCGGACTTCAGCTTCCAAGCCTCGTCCAAACGCGGCGGCGGAGGCGGGGTCGCGAGGGCCGTGACCAAGTTCGTACCGATGTTGCGAGAGCGCGGCGTCCAGGACGACGTCTTGCACCGGATCCTCGTCGACAATCCGCGTCGGTTCCTCGCGTTTGTGCCGCGACGAGGCTAAAACGGGTGAGGGTAGTTCTTCGGGGGTTGACGGGTTCGAGGGTTCAACGAAATCCAGAGCCGAAGGGCGTTTGACGCGAACGAAACCGACTACTTGTGAAGGTCTGTACTGTGCGAATGAAGTTTGGCATCTTCATGGCGCCGTTCCACGCGCCGGGGCACAATCCGACGCTCTCGCTGGAGAGCGATCTCGATCTCATTGCGCATCTCGATCGACTCGGTTTTGACGAGGCCTGGGTCGGTGAGCATCACTCGGCGGGCAGCGAGATCATCGCGTCGCCGGAGATCTTCATCATGGCCGCGGCAGCGCGGACTGCGCGGATCAAGCTCGGTACGGGTGTCGTCTCGTTGCCGTATCACAACCCGCTCTGGGTAGCCGAGCGAATGGTGCTGCTTGACCATCTGACCCGAGGGCGCGTCATGCTCGGCGTGGGGCCAGGTGCGCTGCCCACGGACGCCGCGATGCTCGGGCTGGAGCCTCCCCAGATGCGGCCCCTCCTCGAGGAGTACCTCCCGATTCTCGTCCACCTGCTCACTCGTGTAGACCCGATCTCGTTCGAGTCGACACGGCTCACGCTGAAGGACGCACGACTGCACCTGCGCCCATATTCCGACCCGCTCTTCGACCTCGCGGTGGCCGCGGTCGCCTCCCCATCGGGGGCGATGCTGGCAGGCCGCTTCGGCGCCGGCCTGCTGTCGCTCGGCGCCACAGTAGCGGTGGGCATGGACGTTCTCGCCCACCACTGGACCGTACAGGAGCAGGAAGCCGCGACGCACGCACAGGTGGCGGACCGGAGCAAATGGCGGCTCGTCGGCCTCATGCACCTCTCGGAGAGCGACCATCAGGCCCGCGAGGACGTGAGTTACGGCATGGAACAGTGGTTCCGCTACTTCCAAGACGTGGCGGCGTTCCCCCAAATGGCCGTCATCGGGAGCAAGCTCGACGAGATGATCGACTTCGTCAACAACGGCCTGGGTGTCGTCGGCACGCCAGATCGCATGGTCGATCAGATTAGGAGTCTCGTCGCGCAGTCAAACGGCGGCTTCGGGGTGTATCTGGTGCTCGCGCACAACTGGGCGAATCCCGACGCCACGAAGCGGAGCTTCGAGCTCTTCGCCCGTCACGTGATGCCCCACTTCCAGTCCTCGGGCAGCGGCCTCCAGGCTCACGCCGACCGCGCCCACGCCACGCGCGCGGGACACGCCGAGAAACAGCTCCAAGCCGTCGCCGAAGCCACGGAGCGGTATCAGCGGGAACGGGGTCGCTGATGATCGAGACGCCGGGGACGTCGTCTTAGAAATCCACCTGAAACGCCAGCTTGACCAAGCGGCCCGGCATGATCGTCCCCGGGCTCAAGTAGTTGTCCCGCCCGCCCGGTGTGATGACGTAGTCCTCACGCGTGGGCGAGTTGTTGTTCAACGCGTTGTACAGGTCCACCATCACGCGCGGACGCATGGTCCGGACCCGGAAGAACTTCGTGAAGCGCAGGTCGAGCGCGGTGGCCCGCTCGCCCCATACCCGACCCGGCTGGATGGCGTTGATCTGTAGGTTCCCGGACAGCGGTCGATTGAGCGTCGTGGCGCTCACCGGCAGATTCATCGTCGCCGCGCGAATCGGTCCGGGTGCGGAAGTCACAGTCCCTGACACCTGGACGTCGTACGGGAAGTTGTAGGCGGCCACGACACTGCCGCGCGGCTTCCACAGCTCGCTCGCTTCACAGAACTCGCCCCGTCCGGGCGTGAGCTCTGGCAGCGCGGCTCGGTACGCGCAGGTGCTGGTGGTCTGGCCGCCGGCACTCACGCCTCCGCGCAGCAGCAATCGGGTCAACCGCACGTTCGCGGTCAGATCGATGCCTTTCCACGTCTGGATTGGTCCGCCGCCGAACTGCTTGGCATTCGTCCGGACGGTTCGAACCGGGCGCCCGAGCGACGTTGGCTTGAGATCGAAGAGGTTATCGATGACGTATCCACCGCCACCAGGCAGCCGGGGATCGCGCGGCACCGTCACCGAAAACCTGTCGTAGTCGGCCGGTGACAGGTTGACGTTGTCCAGGGATTCGTTGAGAAGGAACTTTCGATAGAAGTACGCGAACTCCATTTGGACATTCGGCATGAGCTCGTGCTCGACGCTCGCCGAGTACTCCCAGTTCGCGGTCCGCATGCGCCAGCCCTTCCCATAGCTCGGGTCAACGGACACCGTCAGCACCGGGCGACCGAAGTTCGGGTCACCGTCGTTCAAATGGAACTCGCCATTCGCCAGCGGGTTCAGCGGATTACCCTGAATCAATCCATCGCCGTTCAGGTCGCGCCACACGCGCGTCATCGGCGCCACGTCTGACGGCGTCAGGTTGTCGAGAATGTCGTTCGTCAACTGATCGGCGAATCGGCTCGCGCTGACCTTGAGCGCAGTCTTGCCGTTACCGAACAAGTCGTAGACCGCGCCGAGACGCGGCTGCAAGTCCTTGAACGCGTAGGGCTCGTCGCCTTCAAAGGGAAACGGCTGCGCGCGGTATTGCGACGTCTCGATCTCGCCCGCGGGAAAGCTGGCCCAAAAAGCGTCCAAGCGAACGCCTACGTTGACGGTCAGCCGCTTCAACGTCCACCTGTCCTGGACGTAGACACCCAGCGGCATGACATCCTTCTCAATCAACTCGGAGTTCGCGAAGAATTGAGCCCCATTGACCAAGGTGCCGCGCAACGCCCGGTCGACGACGTAACCGGGACTGACGTACTTCACGTTCGAGTACCGCTTCGGCGAGAAGTCGAGCTCACGATTCTGAAGCTGGAAGCCCGCCTTGAAGGCGTGCGTGCCAGTGACGTAGGACACGGCCCCACGATACGTCTCGATCATTTGGTGATCGTCTTGTTCGCCGGGGTTCCGCGGAAACCAGCTGGCGAAGCCACGCACGAACGCGGTGCCGCCCGAGCTCGCGAGGAGCAGTGCTGGAATGGCGCCGCGAGGCACCGTCGGCACCGTGCCGGAGATCGACGAGTGGCGGAAGGTGCCGATCCCGGCCTCGATGAGCAGTCGGGTCGTGGCGGGACGATTCCATGTCAACTGTGTCGTGTAGGTCGTGATGCCGCGGTCGATCGACGCCTCTTCCCCGATACGGCCCGCCTGGCCCCCGATGAAGAAGTGCGCGCGCCGCTGGGTGGTGCGGTCCATGTAGAAGCCGATCTTGTCCTTCTTCGTCATCTGGTAGGTCAGCTTGAACGCGTTGGACCGCATCAGCTGATCATCGATGGACTGGCTCTTGGGGTCGTTGCGCGTCGGCGTGTAATCCAAGTCGGTCGGATCGGAATCCGGGAAGACGCCCGCGGCAAAGCTATCGGTCCGGTTGCTCGTGTGCGCGCCAAAGAACCACGCGACGTTCTGCTTGATCGGTCCGCCGAGCGCCGGCCCCAAACGCCACATCTTCGACACGCGATTCGCACTGTTGGCCGGCAGGCCGCGACGGATCAGATCGTCGTCGACATTCTCGGCTTGAAAATCCGGACCGGAGATGTTGCCCTGGAGCATGCCACTGAACCGGTTGCCGCCCTCCCGCGGAATCAGGTTGACGCGCACGCCGCCGGTCTCGATCTCGGCCGAGTTCGCCGAGTAGTTCATGACGATCTCCGAGAAGTTCGCGTCCGCGAGCCAGGCCATCGAGTCGGCGCCACCGTTCTGTCCGCTCTCCTGCCCCATGCCGTCGATCGTGATGTTCTGGTCGTTCGGATCGCCGCCGTGGATGCCGAGCTTGAACTGCGTCTGACCGCCCTGGCCGCCGACGTCCGATCCCGCGCCCGTGTTGCCACCACTCGACACCATACCGGGCACGAGGATGCCAAGGTTCTGGAACGATCTGCCGCTCGGGATGTCGTCGAGGAACTGACGGTTCATCGCCACCTGCTGGTTGACGCCTTGGACGTCCACGAGCGGCGAGGCACCTGTCACGGTGATCGTCTCGGCCAACGATCCGACCGTGAGCTGCACGCTGACGTTGGCGGTGAATCCCGCCGACAACTCAATACCGTCGCGCTGCGTCTTGTTGAACCCTTCGAGCGCGAAGCTCACGCTGTAGGTCCCCGAGACGAGGCCGGTAATCAAGTACTGTCCCGAGCCATCCGTGATGGCCGTTCGAACCTGCTCGATCAGCACCGGACTCCGAGCCTCGACGGTCACACCCGGGAGCACGGCGCCGCTCGTGTCGCGGACCGTCCCCCCAACGGCTTGCGCGTGCGACACGGTGGGCCAGAGCGCTGCCGTCAGCAGTACGCCAATGAACGCTAGGAATGTCGAGTACCTCCGGCGCTGTCTCCTCATGAGCTCCTCCTCATGAGGCCCCTGGCTCAGTCGGCCGCGCCCCGCCATACAGCTCAGCAGCGGCTCCCCTCGCCATGTCCTCCGTCGTGTGGCAGACTATGGCTCAACAACCCTTTGACAAGCGTCAGGGCGGCGCGTATAAATCTTTGAAAACGCTGGAGCCCGCTCCGGACCAGTTCTCCCGTAGTAGAGAGGAGCCCATCATGACGTGGATCGTTCGCTCGATCGCCGCCGCTGCGTTGCTGATGATGGCGGTGACGACTGTGGCGGCCCAAGCCACCGCCTCCGCTACCTCAACCGGGTCACAGGTGACCTTCACGAAGGACATCGCCCCGATTCTCCAGCGGAGCTGCCAGCGATGCCACCGTCCAGACTCGGTCGCGCCGATGTCGCTGATGACCTATGAGGAAGTTCGTCCGTGGGCGCGCGCCATCAAACACCGCACCGGGCTCCGCAGCACGCCCGACGCGATGCCGCCGTGGTACATCGAAAAGAACATCGGCATCCAGCAGTACAAAGGGGACTACTCGCTGAACGACGATGAAGTTGCCAAGATCTCCAGGTGGGCGGACAGCGGCGCCCCGCGCGGCAATCCGGCCGACATGCCGCCTCCCGCCAAGTTTGCGGGCGCCAAGGACTGGCAGTTGGGCACTCCTGACCTGATAGTGATTTCGCCAACGGTCGAGACCAAGGCTGGCGCGCCCGATTGGTGGGGTCCGCTGGCATCGGTACCCACGGGGCTGACGGAAGATCGCTACGTGGCTTCCGTTGAGATGCGTGAGGTCAACGACCTCAAGAAGGGCACCGGTCAGCAAACCATCGGCGGGCTCCACATCGTGCACCATCTGATTTGGTCGGCCATCCCGGAAAAAGGCAATCCGGGACCAGAGACCGAAACGTGGCCGATTCACGAGGTCGGTCGCAATCCCGACGTGTTCGACCAAGCCGCCGGCCGACTCCTCAAGGCCGGCTCGAAGTTGGTCTTCCCATCGATCCATTTGCACGCGACCAGTGCCGACACGAAGGCGAACGTGGAGTACGGGTTCAAGTTCCATCCAAAGGGCTACAAGCCCGCGAAGAAGATCGTCGGCTTGGACATCACCGCAACGATGGACATCGACATCAAGCCGATGATGGCCAACCAGAAGTTCGAAGCGTACTCGACCCTCACGGAGAACACCAAGATCGTCGTGTACGAGCCTCACATGCACGCGGCGGGCGTTCGCATGTGTCTCGACGCCCTTTACGGGACCACCGCGCAGACGCTGAGCTGCGCCGGATACAACCACGGTTGGGTCCGTAACTACGCGTACGCCGACGACGCCGCGCCGCTTCTGCCGAAGGGGACGATTCTCCGCGTGACGGGATACTTCGACAACACGCCGGCCAACAAGAACGTGTCCGACCCCAGGAACTGGTCTGGAATCGGCCATCGGTCGATCGACAACATGATGATCAATATCGGTCAGTCGATCACGCTGACCGATGAGGAGTTCGAGCGAGAGATGGCGGAACGACGAGCCCGCCTGGGCATCAAAGAAGGCCAGGTCGTGCTTGGGTGTCCGCTGTGCGGCACGCCCAAGAAGGCCCCGATCGCCACCGCCCAACAACAATAGCGGGCGAGACTCACTGGCGCGCAGGAGGCGATATGCGAAATCGAGGGCTCGTGTTGTCATGCGTCGTCGCGGTCCTGACGCTCGTCGCACCGGTTGGGACTCAGGTGTCCCCTCCAACCGGACAGAACGTCACACCGTCGTTCGAGGGTTGGGAGGAGAACCCGGACGGGTCTTTCAATCTGGTCTTCGGTTACTACAATCGAAACTGGGACGAGGAGTTCGACATCCCCACCGGCCCGCAGAACAACCTGTCCCCAGGGTTGCCGGACCAGGGTCAGCCAACGCACTTCTTTCCCCGGCGTAATCGCTTCGTCTTCAAAGTGCGTGTGCCGAAGGACTTCGGCAAGCAAGAAGTGGTCTGGACGGTCACGAGCAAGGGCGTGACCGAGCGCGCGTACGGCACGCTCAAGCCTGACTACTTCATAAACGACATCGTGGTGATGAACAACAACGGCGCGGGCGGACCTGGTGGAGGTGCGCCCGACACGATCGGGAACGTGGGACCGTCGCTCAGCGTCGACGGCGAGAAAATCCGTCGCGCGAAGGTCGGGGAGGCCGTTCCGCTCAGCGCATCAGCCAAAGACGATGGGAAGCCGAGGACGAAGCCGATGCCGCTCTCAACCAGCGCTGCGGGGCGCGCCGCACGCGGCACGCCAAGCTCGGCCACCGGTCTCCGACTCTCGTGGTTCCTCTACCGGGGCACCAATAACGTCAGGTTCGATCCGCCACAGACCAAAGTGTGGGAGGACTATCGCGACGGCGCCGGATCGCCGTGGTCACCCGGCTGGGTGACGCCGCCGGTGCCGCCGGACGGCAAGTGGCTCGTGAACGCCACGTTCAGCGAGCCAGGCGAGTACGTCCTGCGTTGTCAGGCGCACGACGGAGGCCTCAGCGCTACCGAGGACATCAAGTTCGTCGTCATCAAGTAGCACAACAACGGGAGACAGCGGCTTGCGGCCGCTGAAAACTGCTGGCGACGCGTCACGATTCTGGCCTCCGATGCACCAGCTGTGCAGGGGATGGGTTACTTTCCGTTGCAACTTGTCGTGTGCCCGTGTGTCGACGGGACGAGTTGGGTGCTCGCCGACTCCTTCGAGTTTCAGTACCGCAGGTCCGGCCAGATCGAGCGGATCGTGGTTCCGCGCGGGTTCGAGACGGACTTTGCCTCAGTGCCCCTGCCTTTTCGCGGCGTCCTGCCACCATGGGGGAAGTACGGGTACGCCTCGGTCATCCATGATTGGATGTACTGGGACCAGTCACTGTCACGAGCGGCCGCTGATCGGGTCCTGCTCGAAGGCATGCGGACCCTCAATGTGTGGCCTCCGGTGCGCTGGACCATCTACTGTGGCGTTCGACTCTTTGGGCGGGATGCATGGGCCCGCAACAGCGAGGACAAGAGCCGCGGCCTCAATCGGCAACGTTCGGAGCTTCCGAACGATCAGCCGGCGACGACGTCGTTCATTGCGCCCCGACCCTCTTCCGTCCGGCCCCATTGGCGCAATCCATCAGCCGCCGCACCCATCCTGATCGGCCGAAGGCGCCAGCAACGCAACTAACAGCGCGCGTCGACCGCCCGCGGCGAGGCGTGTCGCCGATTTCAGCGCACCGGTGTGGGCTGCGGCCTCGGCTTGAGCCCGTTGACGTCTGGTCGAGCATCCGGTACGAAACCGTCGCGATTCGGCATCTGGACCTTGGGCAACGTCACGGCGTTCAGGACCTGGTCGTCGCCGATGATGCCGTTGAGGTTCAAGATAAACGCCGAAACCGCATAGACCTCATCCGGTTGCAGCGCACCCGGTTTGTCGAACGGCATCGCCCGATTCACGTAGTCCCAGAGCGTCGTCGCATACGGCCAGAAGCTGCCGACGGTCTTGAGCGGGCGCGGCGATCGCAAGGAGCCTTGCCCGCCCACGAGCCTGGCACCAATCTCCCCCTCACCTTGGCGTCCGTGACACCGCGCGCAGTGAGCCGCGAACACCGCGCGCCCTTGGGACACGTTGCCCGACCCGGCCGGCAAACCGGTCCCATCCGGTGCGATGGCCGAGCCGAGGTCGCGAATCTCGTCCGCTGTGGGGGCGCGCCCGACGCCGAACCGAGGCGACTGCGCAACGCCGGAAGCGGAACCCAGGCTGGCGTTGATTGATCCAGCGCTGGCAAGCGCCATGAGGACTGCGAGGCCGACGCCGTTACGCGCCCACATGGACAACCGTCCCATCCCCGCGGACGCGCCAGAACTTGATGCCGTTGTAGTGATAGATCGAATTCGTACCCCGCGCTGCGATCAGCGCTTCACGCGTCGGCTGGACGTAGCCGGTCTCATCGACGCAGCGGGAGGCAATGACCGCCTCGCGTCCATCGAATCGCCAGGGCAATCGAAAGCGCGTCAGCGCGATCGGTAGACGCGGTTCCTGCAACAGGGCGCGCTGCCACGTCTCGCCGCCGTTCACGGTCACCTCCACGCGATCGACGAGGCCTTGCCCCGACCACGCCAGGCCCGTGAGCTCATAGAGTCCTGGGCCAGGCAACATCTGCCCGCCTGAGGGAAACGTGATGACAGACTTGGCTTCCATCTCGAAGGTGAAGATGCGGGTCTTGCCATCGGGCATGAGATCGGAGTACTTCGACGTTTCGTCGCGTGCCATGTACGGCTGGTCGGTCAGCCTCAGACTCTGGAGCCACTTGACGTTCGCGTTCCCTTCCCAGCCCGGGTTGATGAGTCGAAGCGGATACCCCTGCGCCGGTCGCATGGCCTCTCCGTTCTGACCGTACGCGAGCAGCGAGTCCTGTCTCGCCTTCCCGAGCGGGATGCTGCGCATCATGCGACAAGCGTCGGCCCCTTCGGCGATGACCCACGACGCACCTGGCCGGACGCCAGCCTCCTCGAGCAAGCGGGCCAAAGAGACGCCGGTCCACTCGCTGCCGCTGACCATGCCGTAGGTGCGCTGCACGTCTGGTCCTGGCGCAGCCCACTCCCCCGCGCTGTTACCGCCGCACTCGAGCACCAGCGTGCGCGTGACCGAGGGCAGGCGACGGATGTCCGCCATCGACAGCGACAGCGGTCGCTCGACCATGCCGTGAATCACAAGTCGATGCACGGAGGGATCGATCGAAGGAATGCCGCCGTGGTGCCGCTCGTAATGGAGCGCCGAGGGCGTGATGGTGCCGAGCGATTCCTGGATCGGCGTGAAGCTGGATCCCGTCTCCGGGGTCCTCGACTCGCGCGTGAACCGAATCCCCTTCTCGAACGGGGATCGCTCTCCGTACGGACCAAGCGGTGCGCCCAGCGTCCGCGCCGACGCCGCAGCGTCTGTCTCTCCCGCAGCAAGAACGCCAGCCCCCGCTGCCATGCTCCATCGAAGGATCTGACGACGGCTCGCGTGTCGGTGTCCCATACCAATTCCTCCCGCAGTCGTGCCTGTAAGACCCACGTCCGGGATGCTGGGGCTGAAACCCAGCGACCTGACCGTCACAATCTTACGGCACCCTGCCGCGAGGAGCGACACTCACTGGCCTTTCTCGCCTGGCGTCATCCAGGCCGCCCTGAGCCTCGCGTCTCGGCCGACGACCGTCTCGGTCTCCGCGGTCTATCGCTTCCACCGGCGCGCGACCGGTGCGTCAGCGCGGCTTGAGGACCGACAGAATAGCCGGCGAGATATGCGTTTCGTCGCGCGCGAACGACGCCCCCTGCGCCGTCGCGCGGGCGAAAAGGCAACGGGCGTCGTCGACCAGCGCGGCTTGCCCGTCCGGCGCCGCGGTCAGCGATAGAGCGGCTCGACTGCAGGCCGCGTAGAACAGGGGACGAGGGCTGGCTCGGCCGGCGTCGACGAGCGGCGCCGCCGATTCCAACACCTTTCGATATTCGCCCCGAAGCAGATCGGCAAACGCGGCACGTTCGGTTGACACTTGGGCCCGTCGGTCGTTCAGCGCCTGTTGCAGACGCCGCGTCTCGTCGCCTTTGGGGGCCACGCGAACCAGGAGGTCGACGGCCGTCGTCGTCGCCCTCAAGTTGCCGTCGCGGAGCTGGGGATTCCCTTCCTCCGTCAGCGCGGCCTGCAGGCGCGCCTGCGGGGCCCTCACTGCAGCGGCGCCTCCAGGCATGGTTTGAAGCCGTTGTAGATCGCTGTACGCCTTTGCGAACTCGCGCGCCTCAAGACTTCGATTCACGTCAGACGCGAGCCGCTCGGCATCCGCGGAGCTGGGCGGCGCCGACGTTACCGGCGGCGGTGCGACCAGCACTGAGGGGGGGCGTTCGGGAGGTGCCAGGGGGATCCGCACGCTGAGCCGGAGGATCCCGCCTGGCGACGATGGTCGGCGGCTCCGCGGTCGGCGTCTTCGGGGGCGGGGGCGCAACCACCCACGGCGTCGATGGGCCGGGCACCGGCTCCTGCGGTCGCGCTTGCGTGGCCTCACGTGGCGGTTCGGGCGAAGGCGCGACCGGCGGGGACGTAGGTGTCGCCTGAGGAGGAGGCGCCCCCGAAGGAGACGTCGTCGGCCCCCCCGCAACTTGCGTCGTCCGCGCCTGCTGGGCCGCCTGCCGTTCGCTCGTCAACGTGGGGGTATTCCGGATCGCCTGATCTGATCAAGCCAGCCTTCTCCATTCGGTCGAAGTACTGGATCGCCAGATCGAACCGCTTTTCTCGAAAGCTGATCCGCGCGAGGTAGTACTCAGGGAAATACGGACTGAACGTCATGCCGCTGAAGCGCTTCTGACAGCTCTACCGTCCGTCCAGCGCGAGCGCCCGCTCGAACATCTGGCGGGCGAGCGTCAGATCACCCGCGTCAAAGGCCGCGCGCCCGCGCTCGTAGGCATCGTAGAACAAGTCCTGCGCCTGCGCGTTGGCTGCCAGCGCGGCAACGAGCAAGACGAACACGAGGCTCCGGGAGAACGTCATCCCGCGCACCGATTATTCCTCGCCTAGCACGTCGGCGACGATCCGGTCAATGTCGACGCCTGGAAATGACACCAGAACCGGCGCGGCGCCACCTGAACCGACGGTGACGGAGCGATCCACGGACGGAAAGGCTGGATGGCGGAACTCCAGTCGATACTCTCCCGCCGGCAGGGATACGGCAAACGGGGTCGTGCGCTCTAGCGTTTCGTCTGAGCCGCGAGTGGATTGAATCCGCACCGACACCCAGGGCACGGCGTTGATCTCGAGACGGTGTCGCTCCGCGCCAACGGCATTTCCTGGAGTGGGGACGCCCGGGCCCCCGGAAGGGCTCGTGTTTGCCGTGCCGGCCACCTGGCTCTCTTGTCGCCCAGACCACAGTCGCCAGGAGACCGTGACCGCGAGCAGCAGCAGCTCTGCGGCCACCGCGACATACCAAACCGTCGGTTTCGCGCTCGAGATCCTACGGGACTCCGATTCGGGTCCGGGCACCGCAGCCGAGCGATTCACGGGCGGCGTAGCACCCCACTGCGGCGGTGCCGGCTGGGGCGCTGAGGCCACGTCGGTGTCTCCGACCGCCGTCGTGTCCAGCGCGGTCGTCGTCTTCGCAAGCTCCTCGCGCAGCGCGGCTAGCGCCGCAGTAACCCTTGGATGGGGAGGCGTGAACGACTCCAAGAGATGGAGCGCGGCGGCACCGTCACCATCGTGGGCCCACTGCGTGGCCTCTTGGATGACCGAGTCTGCGTCACGGTCATGGCGTTCCCGCGTGCGTTGCTCCTCGATTGCGCTCATGGCCGCGCGCTCGAGCTCCGACGCCTCCGCGCTATCCGGGTCTACCGCCAGCGCGTCTTTCGCAGCCTGGAGTGCCACGTCGAATGCCCGTTCGCGAAGACCGCTGCGCGCGCGGACAATGGCGGACTTGAGCTGTCGCGAACGCTCCTGGTCGCGCCGGCGCTGCACGATCGCCGACTCGAGCCTTCGGATCTCCTCGAGCTCGGGCCGTAGCTGGCGCGCCTGCTCAACGAGCAGCTCAGCCTGTGTGACCACCCCTCGGGAGAGATGCCCCTCGGCATCCGACAACCACGAGCGGACGCGACTGTCGGCGGCGGCCTCATGCGCGCGCTCGAGCAGCGCGAGCATCTCAGCATGCTGCGGGTCCAGACCGGCCGCCCGCTAACAGTGCTCGATCGCGGCCTCGAATCGGCCGGCCTCCAGCTCGCGCGACGCCTCCTCGAGGTACTGGGCGATCTGGGCCGCGCGACGGCGGGCGATGGCGTCCAAGCCGGAACCGAAACGCGGCGTAGCGGGCGGCGTCTCTGTGGGACGACCGGGTACTGCATTAGGCGGCGACACGTCTGATGACCCACCCGGTCGCCCGGACGAGGTCTCGATGACCTTCGGCGACGGCGGTTCGACCGGCGGCGGTGAGCCGACAATGATCGTGGACTGGTCGCTACCGCGCGGCCTGTTCATCTGTGCGATGACCCGACCCAGGTCCTCGAGCATCGCAGCGAGGGTCTGATACCGCTGTCGGGAACCCGTCGAATCGCGGTGTGAATGACGCGCTCCAACTCACGATCGAGGGTGGGGACGTGCTCGCGCAGCGGCGGTGGGTCGGATGTCAGGATCTTGTGTAAAACGATGGGCGCGCTGTCGCCGGGATAGGCCTTCCGGTACGCGAGCAGCTCATAGGAGACCAGGCCCACCGAGAAGACGTCGCTCCGCACGTCTGTCGGCAACCCCTCGATCTGCTCCGGAGACATGTAGTGCGGCGTGCCCATGACGGTGCCCGGCATCGTCAGCTCGGTGGATGTCATTTCCGATGACGCCCGCGCGAGGCCGAAATCGAGGATCTTGAGCGAGCCGTCCGCACTCAGCATCAGATTCGACGGCTTGATGTCCCGATGGGCCACCCCCATGCGATGGGCATACGAGAGTCCATCGCACAGTTCGACGATGAGCTGCACCTTGAGCCACACGTCAAATGGGGCACGGCGGCGGATGGCATCCGCCAGCGTCTCGCCTTCGACGTACTCCATGGCCAGGAACGGCTGCCCCGCCTCCTCGCCAACGTCGAAGAGAATGACCACATTCGGGTGCTTCAATCGCGCAGCGGCACGGGCCTCCCGCGAAAATCTGACGCGTAGCTCCTGGCTGAGGTGCGACAGCACCTTGATGGCGACGTCTCGCTCGAGCAATGGGTCGCGAGCCAGGTACAGCACGCCCATCCCGCCTGACCCGAGGCGCCTGATGACCTCGAAGCGGCCGATGCGTGATGGGTTAGAGGAGGACACTGCTACTGGGCTCGACCCGTGAGGAATCGTTTGAATTATACGGTGGCCGGTCTGCGAGTACAACGGCTTCGTGCGGCCGCAGGCCACGCGGAACTCGTGGATCACCACTGGTCCCCGAGCGCTTCTCTCGAACATTGACGCCGCTTCGTAAGGTGTCACGTCGGTGATTCGGACGTCACTCAGCGCGCGTCTCGTCATCTCAGTTCAGCACAGCACACGAGTGGCGTGCCGATCGCGTGTCGTCTCGGACGAGCCCAGAGCGATCGCCCTCTCTGTCAGACTCTGTCGCGGTCCTGTGGACTGCGCTGCGGAGCGGTCGCTGGCATCCTCCTTCGCACGAAAGAGCTTCTGGCTAAGGGCCCGGAGACGCGAACACCGGCCTTGACACGTGCTGAGTCGCATGCAATGCTCCCGCACCGGACGGACGAGTTACAGGGTTTCGGAGGTCCTATGTTCCGCAGATTGGGTTCGCCGGCGCTCCTCGGTTGGTTCGTCTTCCTATTCCTCGCGCTTCCGTCATCGGCTTCCGCTCAAAGCGCCATTGCCGGTCTGGTAACTGACAGCTCGGGCGCCGTGCTCCCCGGCGTGACCGTCGAGGCCTCGAGCCCTGCGCTCATTGAGAAAGTCCGAGCGGCGCTCACAGACGATCAGGGACGGTACACCGTCGTCGACCTCAGGCCAGGCGTGTACTCCGTCACGTTCACGCTTCCCGGATTCACCACCGTCGTGCGGGACCGCTTGAATCTGCCCTCCGGCTTCACGGCCACGGTGAACGTCGAGCTCCGGGTAGGCGCAGTCGAAGAAACCGTCACGGTGTCCGGACAGGCCCCTGCGGTCGATGTCCACACGACGCAGCGCACCGAAGTGCTGACCCGCGAAGTGATTGACGCGCTGCCCACCGGGCGTGGCTATCGGAGCGTTGGCGTCCTACTGCCAGCCGTCACGGGTGGAGGCGTGAACCGACCGATGGTCGGCGACGTCTCCGTTCCGCCCACACTGGCGACCCAGGGCGGGACGTCGTGGGAGTCCACGCAGCAGATCGACGGCGTCCTCGTGACCACGCTGCACGCCTTCACGTTCCAGCCCTACAACGACGCGATGATTCAGGAGACAACGTATCAGTCCACGGCCTTGGGAGCGGACATCTCGAGAGGCGGCGTGCGCGTCAATCTGATCGGCCGCGACGGCGGCAACACGTTCATCGGTGGTGCCATCTTCAACGTCTCCGATGGCGCATGGCAGGCCAACAACCTCACGGAGGAGCTCATCGCTCGCAACTTGCGCGCACAAAACAAGCTGTACCACTCCTTCGATCTCAACCCGTGGTTCAGCGGTCCGATTTCGCGCGACAAGCTGTGGATCTTCGGGTCCTATCGTTATCAAGAGCATCAAGCGCTGACGGCCGGAAGCATCATCAGAGACGGTATCCCGCGCGTAACAGGCGGCCACATCACCAACATCACCGGGCGCACGACGTGGCAGGCCGCTGCCAAGCACAAGATCAGCCTCCACGCCGACTACACCGGCCGCTTCGATCCGGTCGGTTGGAGCAACGAGCCGGCCTCGAACTATCGCCCGGACTCGATGTACTACCTCGGGATCGCCAAGTGGTCCGCGCCACTGACCAACCGGCTTCTGCTCGAGGCCGGATATTCCTGGAATCAGATGGGGTACACGAAGCGGTACCTCTTCGGCGAGCCCGCGCGCGGGACAGCAGATTGGTACGCGCAGGCGCGCCGGCAGGACATCGGCACCGGCGTGAATTGGGCCGCCGGCCAGGCCGGTGTCGGCGCCTTCATGCCGACAATGGCCAACCTGTCTGGGGCTCTGTCGTACGTGACGGGGTCGCACAACATCAAGGTCGGCGTTCAACACGGCTGGGGGAACATCGTCGACACGGCGCGATGGAACGGCGACCTGTACCAGATCTACGTGAACGGCGTCCCGACGTTCGTGGACGTGCTGAACTCGCCGACGGAGTCGCGCAACAGTATCAACGCCGAACTGGGTGTCTACGCGCAGGACGCGTGGACGATCGGTCGCCTCACGGTCAACGCGGGCGCTCGCTTCGAGCACTTCCGCGCCTCGATCGATCCGACGTTCTCAGCGGCCGGGCGCTTCTTGCCGGATCGCTCGTTTGCGGGCGTCCAGAACCTGCACAACTTCAAGGACGTCGTGCCGCGGCTGGGCATCGCGTATGACCTCTTCGGCAACGGGCGGACCGCCATCAAAGCGAGCGTCGGCAAGTACGTCGCCGCCATGGCGCTCGGCAATCCGGAGGGTGTCCGCAACTACGATCCCACCGCGCCGCTCGCCTCGTCTGCGGGAGCCGCGCCACCAGCGGACCGGCGCGACTGGAACGACCGCGATCGACAGGGTCGCGATCTCCCCACCAATGGCGACGACATCGCGCAGGACAACGAGATCGGCCCGAGCAACAACCGGAACTATGGCCTCCGGACCTTCCGACGCTTCGACGCGGATGCGCCGCGCGGCTACAACATCGAGTACACTGCGAGCGTCCAGCACGAGTTCTGGCAGGGCATCGCGGCCAGCCTCTTTTACCAGCGGCGGCCGTACCGGAACCGCCTGACCTCGAGAAACCAGCTCGCCGACGTGGGGGACTTCGCGTCCTTCCAGGTGCCCAGCCCACGCGATGGACAGCCGATCACCATCTACAATCTGGATCGGTCGAAGCAGGGTCAAGTGGACTTGTTGGACACGGCCTCCGATCTGAACGAGCGCGTCTACGAGGGGTACCACGTGGTGGTCACGGGTCGGCTGCCGCGCGGGGGGACAGTGCTCGGTGGTTGGAGCGCCGAGCGGCGCGTCGATGTCAACTGCGACACCAACGATCCGAATCAGTTCCGCTTTTGCGATCAGCGCGGTCAGCTCTTCCAAGAGCTGGGCCGCACGGCGCCATCGCCCTACCTGTCGTCGTTCAAGGTCCTCAGCACCGTGCCGGGCCTCCCCTATAACTTCACGGGGAGCATCGCCCTGAGAAGCTATCTCGGCGATTGGATGGAGATGAACTGGGTCGTGCCGGCATCGCTCTTTCCTGGCGGTCGCACGCAGCCGGTCACCGTGCCGTTGATTGCGCCGAACTCCCAGTTCCTACCCCGCTGGACCCAGATCGATCTCAGCGCCAAGCGAACGTTTCAGCTTCGAGGGCTCCGTCTGGTGGCGGATCTGACCGTGTTCAACGTGCTGAACGCGAGCACGGTCATCACGCAAGTGGCGACCTTCGGCGCGGCCTTCGGCACACCGACGTCGATCATCCCGGGCCGTCTGCCCCGGCTCGGGTTGCAGGTGTCGTGGTGAAGGCGAGGTCTGCGGGGCCTCCCTGGAGCCGCGCCTGCCACGTTCGCGACTGACCGGCGTCGACGTTACCCCGCGACACCGCCGATCGGCGCCACCAACTCGTAGGACGACGTGAGTTCGATGGCGCTCCGAAGGGTTCGGTAAAGGGGACACTTCATCGCGTAGAAGCCGTGGACTCGTTCCACGGTTTCACGCAGGTCTTCGGACGCCGCCAACCGCAGAGCGACGTGGATCCGCTTGACGACGAGGACGTTCTCCTCAGTTTCGACTTCGCCTGTCACCTCGCCTGTCAGCCGGCCGCCACTTGCATCGATGTGACGCGCCTCCAGCGCGCCTCCAAAGGTCCCGAGCATTCAACCGGCGGTTGCGGCGATCACGTAGTCGATGGTTGCAGCATGTGCGCCGCCGATGGCTTCAGGGTCGACCTTATAGTGCTCGGCGATCGCACCGTGGACGCCGAAGGCGACAGGCGAAGACTCACCAGGCAGTTCGGCCGTGCGCAGCGGCCCACGTTGGCGTGTGATCCGAACGCGCGACGTGTAGACCACGTTCCCCATGTGCAGCCACTCCTCTGGCGGACGATATCTCCCAGTGAATCAGCGCCTCCCGTCCAGACGACACCTTGGCATCGATCGACTCGTGGCAGCTAGAACGTCAACTGCCCGCTGACCTGGAGAATGCGCGCGTCCAGGATCGTGTTCGGCTGTCTCCAGCTCGTCCCGTAGGCGCGGATGATGCTCTGGATCGCGCTCGAGTTCAGGGCGTTGTACGCATCCAGGTTCGCCTGCAGCCTCACCCGGCGCGTCAGCTGAAAGAACTTCGTCAGCCGGAGATCGAGCCGGCGGATGCGCCCCTCGAAAATCGTGTTCGGGGCCAACAGCGGCACGTTAGCCGTGAGCGCACCGCCTGCCAGGTTGCGACCGAGCGACGGGGCGATGGCTGCGGTTGGTGCGGCCCAGACCGCCTCTACAGGCGTACCAGACAGGTCCTGGTAGACGCCGCTGAACACGAACCCGCTCTTGAGCGGCAGCGACCCGTTCAGTTTGACTTGTGTCTGCGCCTTGAACGGCGTCACGATGCGGCACACCGACTTGCCATCGATGGTCACGCCCGTCTGAGGACCGAACGTGAGCGCGCCGAATCCATTCGCCGGGAAGTTGAAGTAGCCGGGCGCGTCAACGTTGAAGCAGGTGTCGTTCACCGACCGCCCCGTGTCGAATCCTCCGCCCAGGCGCGCCCCTCGGCGAAACCGCCCGTCGATCGAAATCGTGAAGAAGTCGTTGTACCGAGTGTTCTTGCCGAAGTCGGAGGTCGCTTTCACTTCGTTCAGAACCTGTCCGAACCTCCCCGGCTTGATATCGGCCATCCCACAGACCTGATAGCCGCCGCCGTTGGGCAAACGCGGGTCGTTCGGCGCCGTCACGCAGTAGGTATCGAAGTCGGCACCGGTCACCAGGACGTTATCCGTCACGCGGTTGATGCTGTCCGTGTTGCGGAAGTATCCACCGGTGTTGCGGTAGTAGCCGAACGTCGTCGACAGGCCTCGGCGAACCTCATGCTGGATCTCGGCAGAGTAGTCCCAGTTGTTGTCCCGGACGCCCCAGCCCTTCCGCACCGCGTCTGACCAAGTTGTGGCGTTCGGGTTGGACCTGCCGAAATTCTGGTTGTTCAAGGCACCGCACTCGCCGTTGGCGAGGAAGTTGCCAAGATCGCAGTCTGGCGAGAAGTTCCCACTGCGCGGATCGCCTGCTCCAAAGAACGTGTCGTTCCACGCGCGCGTGGCGGCATTCACCGACGTCGTGATCGGGTTCAGCGCCTGCGGGACGTCCACGTTCGTCTTGGCGACGTAGCGCCCGGCCGACGCCTTAATCGCCGTCCGACCGGTGCCGAACAGGTCGTAGGAGAACCCCACGCGAGGGTTGATATCGTGCCAGCTCGGAATCCCGGTCACCTTCGCGAACCTCCGCGGACCGATCCACTGATTCGTGAAGCTCGACGCCGCTCGGACGCCCGGATAGCTCCGATCGAAAAGACTCGCCGTCTCGCCCGGCGTGTTCTGCTCTGGCACCCACCCCATGTAGTGGTCGTAGCGTACGCCCAGATTCAGCGTCAGCCGCCTAATCCTCCACTGATCCTGAACGAAGGCCCCGTAGTCATTCCCTCTGTCCTCCTGATTGAACGGCGTCGCGCGCTGCGTGAGGGCGATGGGGACGCCCGCGCGGAAGGTGTAGCTCATGTTGCCGTTTGCGAAGAGGTACTGGTCGGTGGCGAGCTGTTCGGTCTGGATGCCCGTCTTGAAGTTGTGTCCGCCGGTGACGTAGGTCAACGAGGCACGCTGCGTCTTCCGGTTCGTGAAATTCGGCCGGCCCCGGTACGTGGCGGATGACCCGTACTGCACCCCGAGCGCGACGTCGGTCACGCTCGCGATATCAGGTGTCACGTTCGGGCCGTAGGTCTGGTTCCACTGCGAAATCGACGCGCCGTAGCCGGCCTCGATCAGGAGCTTTGGCGTCAGCGGCGAGTTGTAGGTCACTTGAATGAACCGGTTTGGCTCGAACTTGTACGAGCCGATGTAGGTCTCCACCGTATCGGCTGCGCCGATCGAACCGCAGTTGCAGCCGTACTGACGATCGATGAAGAAGTCGATCTTGTGCTTCGGGGCGGCCTGCCACGTCACGCGCCCGCTCGCTGAATCGTAGTGTTCCCAGCGGGCCGAGAAGGTGTCGAGCGGTCGATCCAGCCACGGCGTGTACGGCACGACGCGCAGCGGCGCGCCAGGTGCCGACCTCGACTGATCCTGTGTTCGGTTGTAGTACACGCCGGAGAACCACTTCGCCATCCCCCATGTGCGGTACGCGCCAAAGAACCAGATCTTGTCTCTCTTGATCGGTCCACCGAGGCTCGCGGCTTCGTCGAAGATCTTGACGCGCTGATTCGCCGATTTCAGGCCGCGGCCCCGGAGCTCGTCGGAGAGGTTGTCGCTCTCCATCGCGTGGTTGCTATACAGGCCGTTGAAGATCGTCTGGAACGTGTTGCTCCCGGACTTCGGGATGATGTTCATGATCGGACCGTCGGCGTTCACTTCTGCGGAGATGCCGCTGGTCTGCAGCACCATCTCCTCAACCGTCGCGGCGTTGATCTGATAGCTGCTGTTGCCCGAGCTGTTCTCGACGCCCATCCCGTTGAACAGCGCTCGCGTGCCGCGCTTGCCGTGAAAGGCGCCCGCCTCGGAGGCGTACTGCCCGCCGACGTCTGGAACGCCCGCGTAGCCCGGCGTCAGCGTCACGAGTGTATAGATTTGTTTGGAGCTCGTGGGCAGCGCGGACAGGAGCTCGGCGCTCGCGACGAGCTGCTTCCGCACGTTCTGCGTGTCGACGAGCGGCGCCGCGCCGCTCACCGTAATGGACTCCTCGAGCGCCCCGACGCGCATCGTCGCATCCACAGTCGCGGTGAAGCCCGACGCCAAGGTCACGCCTTCGCGCGTGAACGTGCCGAAGCCGGTGAGTGTGAACGTGACTGTGTAGGTGCCCGGCGGGATCTCGATGACGGTGTAGCGGCCCTCGCCGTCGCTGACGGCCGTTCGGACCTTTTCGAGCAGAGCTGGGCTTGCGGCTTCGACCGTCACCCCGGGAAGCACGGCGCCGGAGCTGTCTCTCACCACACCCGAGATACCAGCCGTTTGCTGAGCCGCTGCCAGGAGTGGCAGCAGCCAGAAAGTGATTGCGAGAACGAACCCAGGGATACGACACTGAGGCATGAACCCCCCGATTTCAGTAGGTTTCAGATAGGCTGAAGCGCGATGACCGTATCACCCGTCGTCATGGGTGTCAACAACGGGTGAGCCGGAGTGAGCCGGAGGCGGCACGGCTATGCCCATCTGATCCAAGGAGCCGCACGCCTTGGCTCAGCGCGAGGAGTGCGGCACATACCGTTTGGCGAATCCCGTCCGGCTGTTCGTGATACTGAAGCCGCCGTCAGCGCTTGCGGACAGTTTGGTCCAGTGTGTGGGTCCTATGTGAACCGGTGCGGCGCCAGACGGTCTATCGCGGGAGACGACACCCTCTTCCAGATTAGCGACGAAGCGTCAGGCCGGTTGTGCTCGCGTCCACCTACGACGGAATGATGGTTCTGCCAGACGTCCTCGAGGCTGGGCGCTGCCCGTAGAATCTCGCATGTCTGGACCGCGCCGCCCTTCCATGGACCGTTGTTCATGATAGCGGCGCGCGGCCGCAGCGCGTGGACGAGCGCGGCGGAGCCCGACGTATCCGACCCGTGATGAGACACCAGGTAGACGTCCACCTGACCGAATGGGGCACATCAGGTCGAACTCCTTGTTCCACGTGAGGTCGCCCACGATCACGGTCTTGAACCGGCCGTACGAGCGTGACGACCAGGTGAGCCATACCATCTTGTCTGTCAGACCTCTGTCAGACTTCCGAGGACGTCCAACGGGCTCGTCGCTGGCCTGCTCGTGGGAAGGCTGAGCGGTGGGCTCACATCACGTAAGGCGAATTACGAACCTCGAAAGACCTCCACCAACAGGCTCCGAGGACTCCTGCTAATATTGGTGGCATGCCATCTGCCTTCACCGACGGTGTGAGAGCACATGCAAGTCGAGCACTGATCGTGCTGGCCGGCGTGCTGAGCTTCTAATGCCGGGCGCCGTCCGCACCGAGCTCAGGCAGCACTGGCTCGGCGGTCACCGTCACTACCGTCGCCACCAATGGCAACCAGTCGTTCAGACCGAATCCTGTCCAGACGGCCGGACAACTGCTGATGTTCACCAACACTGACCGCGTGCCCCATCGAATCGTGATGGACGACGGTTCAGTGGATTTCGGCACGCTGCAAGCCGGCGCATCGAGCGACGCGCGAACGGTCTCCGGTGGGAACTACCACTGCACGCTTCATCCCAGCATGGTCGGCAATGTCAACGGGACTGTCGCACCAACGCCGGCACCAGGAAGTGGCGGAGGCTATTAGCGCGACGTGCCGTGGTCGCCCAGGTCTTCTTGAGCGCGTCTGGCCGAGCCTCGCGTCAGCGGGGCGCCGCCAGAATGCGCTCGAGCTCGCGTTGCGCCCGAAGAAGCGCCACGCCTTTCCCGCCCTCGGCCTGTGAGGCATAATGTCAGGAATCGACTCACGGTGCGAGGACTCTGTACGCTCGTGCTGCTGCTCCTGGTCTGGGCGCCGGATGACGCATCGGTGCCGGCGACGCTTCGCGTCCTGACCTACAACATTCACCACGGTGAGGGGACCGACGGCCTGATCGACCTCTCACGTACGGCTGGCGTCATCACCGCCGCCGAACCGCACCTTGTCGCGCTCCAGGAAGTGGACCAGGAGACCGAGCGAACCGGTCGCGTCAACCAGGCGGCCGAGCTCGAGCGACTGACGCGCCTTCACGCGACATTTGGCAAGGCCATGGACTACTCCGGGGGCGCTTACGGCGTCGCCGTCTTGTCGCGCTGGCCGGTCTCGAGCGTGGAACGCCATCCGCTGCCCGCGGCACCGGATCGCGAACCGCGAGTCGCGCTGACCGTGCACGTCAAGGCAGGCGAGCAGGGACCCGCGCTGGAGTTCACCAGCACGCACCTCGATCACGGACGCGATGAGCAAAGCCGGTTGGAGCAAGCCACGTCCCTCAATCGTCTTTGGGCCACAGACCAGACGGCCATCCTCGCCGGCGACATGAACGCACCGCGAGACACCGAGGTGATGACGATTCTGGAGCGCTCATGGGCCAATGCCTCTGCCGACGGGCTGCCGCCGGTCTCCCCTTTTGAACGACCTCGGTTGCGTGGGGATTACGTGCTGTACCGGCCGCGAGACCAGTGGCAGGTGGTCGAATCGCAAGTGATCGATGATCGCGTTGCCTCAGACCACCGCCCGGTCCTCGTCGTGTTGAGATGGACCGGGTCGCGGCCATGACGCCGAAGGAGATGGCGGCCGCGCGCCGGGCCGCGGTGCCCCCGGAGGCGGCGCCAGCGCTCGCGAGGCTCGGCAAACGCGTCCCCCGATACCTGTGGTCGTTACCGTATCGTCCCGGCACGACGCCGCTCGAATCTGGTGCGCAATCGCTCAGGATCGTTCGCACCCGACGCCCAGCAGGCCGGCGGTTTCAGGGGAAGAGGGCGAGGCTCCTGGGTTCGTCGCTTCAGTTGAACGGCAGTCCATCCGCCGTCCGGATCATCCGCCATCCTTCCTTCAGACGTCGATCCTGATCGGCCTTGCCCGTCGGAGAGATCCAGCACGCCACGTTGTGCTTCAGGCAGGCCCGCAGAATGGACTGGCGGGCGCCCTCGACGTCGGGCGCGTTGGCCGGGACTCCGTACGACGAGGACAGATCGCCCCCCGCGGCCGCGCTCAGCGCCGTCACGCCCGGTACCTGCGCAATCGCGTCGACGTTACGGACGCCGGTCTGCGTTTCGATGATCATGATGGCCATCAGATCACCGTCCGGGTTGAGTGGCCACACATCGGCCCGGCGCCGGTATTCTTCGATGTCGATGCCCCAGGCCCAGACCGCGCCGCCGGGCGACCAGCCGCGAATCCCTTCCGGCCCTTTATGGGTGTTGGGAAACGCCTTCCACGGCGGATATCGCATGCTCTTCACCGCCGCCTCGGCCTGCTCTCTGGTTTCGACCGTGTTGAACACGAACCCCATCACGCCGATGTCGAGCGCCTGCTTCACCTGCCAGGCGGCATTCTCCGCGGCGTACGCGGGCATGCGTACGATAATCGCGGAGCGGGGCTGGGCCCCGTTCTTCAGGGTATGAGCCTTGTCGTTGGCCGCCGCGACGAAGTTGGCGAGGGCCTCCAGGTTCAGCGGCGAGTGCTCCATGTCGATGAAGATGAAATCCGTGTCCCGCCTCGAGATCGTTCGGGCATGTTCTCGCGAGAGATCCTGGGTGAGCACTCCGTAGATGGGCTTTCCGGCAGAGAGCTTCGCAATCGCGGGATTGAGATGGGCAGGCGACAGCGGCGGCAACTGAGCCGACACCGTGACGGCAAGCAGCGCACACATCGTGGCCAGGCAGCACATCTTCAACATGAGTTCTCCTCAGGAGCGTTTTGCCACAAAGCGTGAGACGACCATGGCTACACCAGACAGCGCCCAAACGAGGTCCGTCGACCATCGCGGTGCGATCGCATATCCCACATCGAGCTCGTGCTGCAGACGGTCGCGCCGTCGAGCCACCACCTGAATGTCACGGTCGCCGGGCAGCAGCGCATTCGCCAGATAGACACTCGTCGCTGCGCCGACCTGCATCGTCGTTCCAGTCGGCAGATTCGACCACACCGTCCGCGTCTTCTCGTTCAGATCGACGTGGACTTCGGACCGTTGCGCCGGCGTCAGCGTGGCAAGAAAGGCTTCGGCAGCGGCCACCGCACGTTTCGTGATCTCGGCAGAAGGACGGGCCTGCTGCGACGAGACCCCGGCAGCACCCAGAACGACGAGGATGGCGATGAGGACCTTCCCGGGTCGATACAGCATGGCTGACGCTCTTCCAACGGGATTCGCTGGCACTGGCGCGCAGATCTTTCAACCGGACGCCAGAAGAATGTTACAGCGAAGAGCGGCAGGCTAACGGCGCCCCTTCACGCTTGGACACGCCGTCGGAGAGCGTCACAATCGGCGCGTGATGGGGGCCGAATCTCCGCTGTGCAGGGGGCGCAGGGTGCGAGGGGCCTTACGGCGCAGCTTCGGTTCCTACCCCACTCGGCTGATGCGGGCTGTCGTCTAAGGATCTGTCAGACAATAACTGAATAGTATCCTCTCGTAGCTGGCGGCGCCGCTCGCGGAAGCCCAGCTCAGGACCGGGCTGAACGCGACAGGCGAAGCCCAATCCGACGGACTGGACTTGCCGAACGCGCCGGGCGGCGGACCGGGTAGGACAATCGTGAAGTTCGCGTCCGACACATCGAACCAGACGCTCCCGACGGCTTCGACCTTGATCCTGGCGCACGTCGCAGACGTTCCCGCCGGCACGGTCACGACTTCCGATCCATCGTTCGGTGTGGCGGCCGACAGGACGGTATACGACGACCCGCAATTGATCGAGAGTTGAATGCTTACATTGGCCGCGAGCGCTTGTGTCCCGTTGACGTTCCAGGTCACGGTCTGCTGAGTCCCGCCCGTCCAGGTGACCGCCGTATTCGGAGAGGTCACCGTGAATGGACCGGCCGTTCCATTGACATAGATTTGTGTCTGCGCGGAGGCGATGCCGCCGCGGATGTCGCGCGCCGTCACCATGAACATCATCGTGCGGCTCGTCGAGGGCAGCGTTTGGCCGACCAAATATTGACCGCTGTACGCCGGTGGCGTATTCGCGTAGTTCAGGATGTAATTCGAATCGGGGAAATAACGGGTCGCGGACTGTCCTGTCGTTCCGGCTGTGAACAGCGGACGCGATCCGTCATCTGTGACAGCAGATAGGCCACCGGTGCTGGCGGTGCCCAAATCGTGCTCTTCCCACGAGTACATGATTAGGTTGCCGTCCGGATCGCTGCCGGAGGCGGTCAGGGCAAACGGCGTCAGCCGTGGCACGGTGAACCCGGGCCCGGGACTGCTGACTGTCGGCGGCGTGTTCCCGCTTGCTGCCGCCGTGCCGCACGTCGACCCGGCGCCTGACGTGATGAAGGCCGTGATCTCGTTCAGGCTCTCGAAGGTGAACGCGGCGGACGAACGGCTGCCGAGATTCTCCGGCGCGCACAGGCCCGCATACGACCTGCTGTACCGCGGCACGGGGATTGGACAGCGCGTTGATGGTAATCAGGCTGCGGGCCTGACCGCAAACGCCGCTCGGACCTGGGCCGGGGGACGGAACCCCAGTCGCTCGATCAGCCACTCGCGGTTGTA
>Ga0194132_10000534_pt1 | contig 78015 bp, 71 predicted proteins | sample TA2KigOf80mmetaG_FD_148612 | JGI IMG/M metagenome (GOLD analysis project Ga0194132, IMG submission 148612) | Freshwater microbial communities from Lake Tanganyika, Tanzania - TA2015054 Kigoma Offshore 80m | ecosystem: Environmental > Aquatic > Freshwater > Lake | place: Tanzania: Lake... | reverse complement strand
TTTTTCGGGACGACCACGAATCGAAAATAAATGCTTTATTCCATATAGGTTCAATGATCCTGTGGACGGCATGATGGAGAAGCCGATCGCGAACAGGGGCCTTATGGATATGGCGGCGTTTCGGATCGTGGACATAAAAGGAGTAATAGCCGCCATGTTTGTAGGTCCCGTTTTCGAGGTCTTCATGCAACGCGAAAACATGGTCTTCGAGGTTGACTTCGAATTCCGCCACGTCGTTTTTGTTGGCTTTCTCTTTCTTGAATTCCGTCCAAGCGTCGAACAGGTTCTCTAAAGAAATTATTTTATCAAACATAAATATGGAAAATAACGCTGATAAAACTAAGCAAACCGCTCACAACACGCCATTGTTCCAAACGACATACAAATTATATCTTTCTTGGTATCGCCGTTGCCAGACAATTCCCAAGAAGGACAGATTCGCCATTGGTCAAAAAACGGAAAATCTTTTGCTGGAAATAATGACGCTTGTGGTGGCCGCGTACCATACCAAAGACGTGATCCGCAAAAGAGAAATTTTGACCCAGATAAATCTGAAATTGGAAAGCGTGAAAATTCTTTTGCGATTGGCGAAAGACGTGAGAGTAATCGAACAACAGCCATATATTGATTACGAAAGCCGCTTACAAGAGATTGGCAAAATGCTTGGCGGTTGGATGAGGCAAACACAAAGCTCGTCAATGTAGACGAGCTTTGTGACACTTCGGGAAAGAGAAACGCCGACATTGCCATTGCGGTTGTCAGGCTTCCATTCGTTGCCGTTCACGCCCTTCGTGTCGAAATTGCCGAGATTCACGAGGTTGCCGTTGCGGGAGCGAGTTCCTCTTTACGCCTTTCCATCCGAGTCAACGACGCTTCATGCTAATGGGACATGTCGCGCCTGTATAAATACGTGCGCACTCCGAAGAAATCGATTTACCTGCGCCAGAAAAGCGTAAGCAGTGTTTTGTATTGGCGAGCATGATCCGTAAACCATGCTTCATTAGCTGTGATTAAATGATAACATATTTCGGCCAAAGTGCATAAAATAAAGAATTTTTCCGAAAAATCGACTCCCTTACGGGAGTCGATTCATCAAAGAAACAAATAACAAAACACAAAGTTACAATCTGCGGGAAAGAGAAACGCCGACACCGCCATAGGGGTACGCAGGCCGCCACGCGCGGCCGTACACGCCCTCCGCGCCGAAAGCGCCGAGAACCACGAGGCTGCCGTCGCGGGAGCGAGAATTTGACCATGTGTATCTATTCGGCAACAAATGTTTGCCACGAGTGTCATAATACATCGCTAAGTCATAGATTGTTTCTTGAATGGATTGCCGCGTAAGCTGATTGATACTAAGTTCGCTAAGTTCTTTTACGGCCTGTCCCCAATTCTCCCTCATGAGTCGCGTTAGTCTGTTTTTGTGTGATTCGAATTCTTGTATTGCTTTCTCGTATTCTTCCGGCATCTCGATATCTTTAAATGCCTTCTCGCGCAGAGCTTTTATAATCACGTCGGTTTGATCGATGTAATTCTTGCTTACGCTGTCGGGCAGTAAATCTTTAGAAACTAATGCCCAACCAGAACGAGGCGCGGCTTCAACGAAATCTTTTTCTACCATAATCGCGTCTCGCCAACCATCTGCCGTATTAAGTAAACCGCCCTTCTCTTCTTTCTTCCATCGTTCTGCCAGAATGTCATTCATTGCGGAAAGCGACATCGGTTTGCCGTCATCTGTTCTGTCGACCCTGAGAACCAGCATCTGACCCATTTCTTCCGCCCGTTCAAGTTCTTCGACGGAGAACGGAATTTCGGGAACTTCTCTTAAGCGCACGCTAAAAGTTTTTTCGACTTCCTTGGGACCAAACACATTTTCTCTGCCGAGTTTTTCAATGGCAGTTTCTATTTGTTCGGCAACGGTACCTTCTAATCTTGTTTCTGGGGATGGTTCTTTTGTCTCTTCTTTTGGTAGATCACCCTCGTAACCATAGCGACAGATGACGCCATCGGTAGCAGACCATCCAGTTTCAAAACTTCTTGCTTGCAGGGTCGGATCAGATAGTCTCTCCTTTCTGAATTTAAATGCTTCTTCGCTATTGACGCCAGCTAGACCCCAGGCGACACTATTCTTGTCCGCGCCCTCTGCCAATAGCTTTTCTCGAAAGGTCATAGCTTCGGGAGTACCTACGCCAGATAGACCAAGGGCGACACTATTCTTGTCCGCGCCCTCTGCCAATAGCTTTTCTCGAAAGGTCATAGCTTCGGGAGTACCTACGCCAGATAGACCAAGGGCGACATTATTCTTGTCCGCACCCTCTGCCAATAGCTTTTCTCGAAAGGTCATAGCTTCGGGAGTACCTACGCCAGATAGACAAAGGGCGACATAATGCTTGTCCACGCCCTCTGCCAGAAGTCTTTCTAGATAGGCGGTTATTTTCTCCGAGACTTCTTTGCCTTCTAATCTTGTTTCTGGGGATGGTTCTTTTGTTTCCGTTTTTTCCTTTTCTTTCTCTTTTGTTTTTGGTTGTTCTTTCGCTTCTCTTTCGGGCCCCTTGCGTTTGGACTCTACCGCCTGCGGCTTCCATGACGCTTGGTCAAGCATCAAGCGGATTTTTTGTTTGTCGGTCTCTGAACTATACATGCCAATAACGCACGTCTCGAAAGCGTTTTTGACGGTTTCATTTATGTCGCCCCGATAAAATTTCGCGATGTATTGCGGAACCGTGCTCATGATCAATCGGGGATTGAAGTAGAGGTTCTGCCGTTGATTCTTGGCCATTGCTCTTTTCGCGCCTGATGATTTGGCTTCTAGAACACGAGTGATATCAACGATATTTTCTCGCCAATGCGTCATGCCGGGAATTTCCGCGAGTTCTCGCACTGGCAAACCCTCGCCGATGTGGCGGAATTCCGACTCTGGCAATTGGACATCCACTTTTTCTCCGATAACGCCGGCCAGCAATTTATTTTGTTCCGCCTCGGAATACTCAATGGGCAATTTTTTATAAAGCCAACGGCCGAATGTTTCCGCCGGCAGTTGACTGCGATCGGTGTATTCATGCCCTTCCTCAAAGCCGGGCGGATTTTGGGCGGCTATTAAACGGAAGTTTGGATGTACGGTAATCATCTCTCCTTTGTTAAAAGGATTATTGACTTCTTTTCGACCATTTAAAATAGCGTCAATGACCGGATTTATGACCTCGGCCAATTTGCTCTGACGGTTGTATTCATCAAGAAAGGCCACGCCACCGTTGCGAATGGCATACAGAAGAGGGCCGTCATGCCAGATAAATTTTTCGTTGCCTTTTTCATCTATCTCAATCTCTTTGTCGCCGACTACATCATAAGGACTTAATTCGCGTCCAAAATTAACTTTGCAATAATTCATATTGAGATCTCGGCACATTCTGGCGATAGTGGTGGTTTTGTTATAAACGCCAGTGCCTCCTTCTAGAAGGATGGGCTTATTTAAAAGCAAAGCAGTCGCCACTTCGCGCATAGTCGTGTAGTGGCCTTCCAAGTAGAAATATTCTTCTCTAAATTCTTCCGCTTTAGGAACCAATCGGCCGCCCTCTCCTTTTGGCACTTCAACGCCAAGATAAGAAACCGCCTTCTCGCCGATCATAATATACGGCTCTTCAGGAGAGCGTTGAGTTTCCTTTTTTTCTTCCGGCTTCTCAGGTTTTTCCGAGCTCTCGCTTGGCGGCACCATCGCCTCAAATTTTTGTTCGGGGCTTCTCATAATGATTGAGTAAAATTGATGTATTCAAAAAGCCGCGGGTAACTGGCTTCAACTTGCTTGCGGCTCATGATAACGATAAAAGATGTCTTTGTCGGATTCCATCGCGCGGTTTTTAGGCCGGTGTTGTGTTTGCGATCAGCCAAACCGACCATTCCGGCTTCAAACTCAGCAATGATTTCTAAAATCAAGCCGTCCAATTTTTCTTCAGGCTCCACATAAAAAAGCTTGTCCTTGCCTTCAGACAAAACGTCCATAACTTCCAAGTAATCGGAGCATTCTTTATAATTACTATTGAGAAGCTCTTCGCGGGCTTTCTCGATGGCCGTCTTGCGGCTTTTTTCGTTTTCCGCGATTAAAAGCCCGACGCCGCCCAGTGCGGCCGTTGTCGCGAGAAGTTGATCCGTTTTTTCTTGCATTTGAGCTGGCATATGTTTTATGTTCTTATATTATCAAGTTGATTAATATTTTTCAATAACCTCGCGCAATAATTCGCCCAAGGTTTCCACCATCTCTTCGGTGGTGATGCCGGCTTTGTGGTTTTCGTAATATTTGGCGACAGCCCGCGAATTGAGGCCGAGACCGACAATTTTCTGATTTGTGTTAGCGGTGATTTCGGCGACAGCCTCTCTTAATTCGCGGCCCAGCTGGCTTTTGCTTTTCCTGCCTGAATCCATCGCCGGCTCGCCGTCGGAAAGGACGATAAGAAATTTATTTTTAGCTATTTGCTCGGTCAAGTGTTTTGACGCTTCCAACAGGCTGGCTCCGTCATCGTTGTCTCCGGGATTATTATGCCCACTGGGGTTATTGCCATATACTTCCAAAATCATTTTGTTTAATTTTTCGCGCATTGGCTCGTCCATCTGCTCTTCAAAAGATTTGAATTCAAGCAAGACGTCCTGAAATCCGACAATCTCAAATTTTATGCCGAGGTTGTTCAGCGTCTCCGCCAACACCACGGCCGATTTGAATGCTTCCTGAATTTTGCCGTTTCTTTGCATTGAGCCAGACAAGTCGACGAGCAAGGTAATGGCGTAATCCATTTCTTCGCTTTCGGCTTCTCTTTGTTCGCGCGCTTCGGTTTTGAACAGTGGAATGCCGGCGACTTTCTCTCTGATCCTTTGGCGGATATTCCAGCGGCGACCAGATCGATATCCAGTCTCGTATTTTTCAATTCTTCTTTTTACAAATATGTCGCGAAGGTCAGACGTTAAGGCGTCTATAAGGCCAGAAACTTTTTCCAAAGCTTCGCGATAAGGGTTTTTTTCGCCCGCCTCGAAGAGCGATTCCATTCTCTTGCGCCTTTCTCTCGCTTCTTCTTCGCGCTCTTTCTCTTTTTCTTCCCAACCTTTTCCTTTCGTCTCTGGCAATTTGGCTTCCTCGGCTGATATTTCCTCTCTTTCGCCTTTCTTTTCCGGGTTGTCCGACAATTTACCCTGCATTTCTTCGTTTAGCGAGTCTTCAAATTCTTTGATGGCCTGTTGTGCTTTTTCGGCAATTTCTTTCTGCTGATCTTCCGGCAACGATTCAATATATTCCCTTATTTTTTGTTTTAGCTCTTCTGGTAAAGTTCTTAAATCAATAGGCTTGCCGGCTGGAGCTTCGGTTTCCGATGGTTGGGGAGTGCCATCCGCTTCTTCTCCCTCTCTCTTTTCACCCTTGCCTTTTTGGGCTTGTGCTTGAGCCTGCTCCTTTTCTCTTTCTTTTTGCGCGTCTTCGATAGCTTTCTGAATCGCGCCTTCAAGAGCTTGTTGTTCCTCCGGCGTAAGTTTGTCTTTCAAATCCTGAGGCAAACCTTGCCCTCCGCCCCCGCCGCCTTCTTGTCGTTGCTTTTGCATGTCCTGAAGCAATTCTTGAGTTTTTTGATCTTCAAGATCAGCTTCCACTAACTTCTTGAATTCAGGCCAGATTTCATCGCGATTGATCTCATACGAAGTGCGCGCGTATTCCCTGATCATCATTTCGCCATCAACTTTTTTCTTGCCGATTTTTCCGCCCCTGTCCGCTTCTTGGCGAGACGGGTATCTCCACCAAGAATCCCGCGCAGATTCAAGGGTGGCTGTAACTGCCGCCTTCACTTCTTCCGGCAAACCTTCTGATAATTGAATTTCTTGACCCTGAACCTCTCGGAACCACTGCTTGATATATTCAAATCCCGCCTGCATGAAACGCGGCTGATGCCCAAGTTTCTGATCCGCTTTTTGTTTGGCCTTTGCCTCAAAATCCAAATCTTGCTGATACGCAAGGCCCATTTGCTCTCGGAATTTTGGATACGCTTCTGCCACAAAGTTATTGTCGCGCGGATCTTCAATCGCATTCATCATAAAAGGAAAACCCGGTTGCTTCCATTCTTCTATGGGGATTGAATCGGTTCTCGAAATTCTGCGATGTCCGCCTTCGTGAGAAATCACGAAACGAAGATAATCCATCGGTTTCTCTAAAAGGTCTTTCGGATCGATTCGAATTACGTTAGATTCAAAATCCCAGTGCCAACCGGCCCCGGGATCGTTGAGCTCTACAGGAATGCGAAAATCTTTTCCAATGAAGTAAGCCAGCGAAGACAATATCTGTTGTTTTTGTTTTATTTCGGCTTGTTGTTCTGGAGTAAATTCCGCCAAAACATCTTTCTCTTTTTTTCGATTCAGCGCGTTATAAACCATCTCCGGCTCTGGAGTCGTTTCTTCGGGAGGCATTTCTGGGTTTGATCTAAATTTTTCCATATAGTTATTTAATCAAACCATCAACACTCACCTCAAGCGCGTGGGCAAGCCTAGTGAGCGTCTCAATGGTTGGGTTTTTATTTACTCCCGATTCAATGCGAATCACGGTATTCAAAGACAAATCAGCAAGGCGAGCCACTTTTTCAAGAGAATAACCTTTTTGTGCCCGAAGCTTTTTAAAATTGGGAGCGATTTTGTTATTTGATATTGCGTTGCTTGCCATATACTATTAAAAGGTATAAACTAAATGATATAGTGTAGCCATTATCACTTTTATGATAACTTATTTATTCATTTTTGCAAATTAAAAGGGAGTTCCTTTGTGTCGCCCGCGCACGGGTGGTGTGGGGCAAGGGCGACTATACAAAATGTTTCGTTTTTGCCGCCCGAAAGAATCTGTTTCGTCCAGCAAGCGGGCAAGGCGTGGAGGGGTTCAAGGGGAGGAAACGCCTTGCCCGCGAGCCATAGCCGCGCGGAGCGCGGCTTAGAGTGGGAAACGGCTCGTCCTTGCGTCAGCAAGGAGACAAAGCCCGTAAAAATTGTTTCCTTAATTGAAAAAGAATTTTGTGCGCGCCCATTAAAAGAAAAAGAAATTTTTGCGGGCTTTGTCTCCGCCTTTGGCGGAGCGAGCCGCTGGGCGAGTCTAGCGCGCGAAGCGCGCCGTCAGTTTCGTTCAAAAAAGGTTCGCGCAAAGGTTAATATGTCAGCACAATGAGTCTTCGAGTTGGGCTCTATTCTTGAATTAGTGCGAACCCACCGCGCCTTCGGCGCGGCAGAACCCCCACCAAAAATGCAGGCGGCGAAGCCGCACCGCTGACAATTTCAAGTTTTTCTTTGACGGCGAATAAATTTGAGTTTGCGAAGCAAACACTAATTGAGTCTTACATGAATTTAGAAATTCGTTCAATACAAAAGAGAAGCCCCACTATTCCGAAGAATAGTGGGGCGGTGTTGCCGGAAAACGAGGCGAGGTTCTTGTTCTGCCCTTGTCCGCTTGTGGCGGCGAGGTGCAATTACCCTTTTAGGGAGCTAGAAGCTCCACCCTGGTTTTCCGACTACTGCTTGGCGGCGAAGCACTCGTCGAGGAGTTCCTGCATGAGGGGCTTGGCGAACTGCTTCAGCTCCTCGACAGGCACCCCGATTGCCTTCGCGACATTCCCGAAATCACGCATGTTGTCCTGCGAGAGTGTGATGCCGCGCTTGCGCATGAGGTGCTTCACCAACTGGAGGGCGATCTCGCCCTGTCGCTTTGGATCCATAGGATCCTCCTTTCAAGGTACGAATTTGCTACGAAACCTTCGTAGCCCGGATTCCCAAGTTCATCTTAGGAACACCTTAAGTGTAGGAGAAAACATCCTTGCTGTCAAGTCAAATCGTGGCAACAGAAAAAGCCCATATTTTAGGGCTTTTTCTGGGTTTTTGTATTGGATTAAAAATTTTTCTTTTCTTTTTTCAAAACCGCCAATTCATTTTTGAGCCCAAAATCCAATACGTTTTGACCGCCGAGCGAAGCGAGGCGGCGAGCTCTGACTTGCAATTTCCTAAATGGTGCTGTATTGCTCTGCTTTGCTCGAACCTATTTTGAACAAGAACCTGACTGATTCGCACGCTCCGCGTGCGTGGTGGCTCTAAACTTAATCCTACGCTCCGATTCCGTGCTAACTCTAACAATTCCGCCAACGCCTCGCAGAGCCTCGGCGTTCCGCCCTCATCCCCATCGCTTTTCCATTCTTGATTTGTTTTGCGCGGGATTTTTTTAAAAATGTATGGGCGATGGGGCAAGAGGGAAGTTTCTTTATTTCTTTCAAATAATTTGGTAACATTATATTGTTGATGGTTGGTGCACTCATATGATACCAGTATACTACAATATAATGTCACTAACAAATTATGGCAGAGTCAAGTAAAACTAATTTAGCAAAGAAAGTTAAGCAGCTTCGGGAGAAGCTGGGATTGTCGCAGGAAAAACTGGCACGACTTGCCGATGTTTCCAATAACACAGTTATCAATATTGAGGCGGGAAAGCAGGATAATCCGACTATTGATACACTGAAAAAAGTAGCGAAGGCTCTTAATGTGTCTGTTGAGGAGTTAATTTAACTTATATGCCAGAAAATTTTGAACACCTAAAACCAATATCACAAGAGCAAACTCATGAAGTGGAGAAGACTTTGGATCTACCCGAACTTAAGCCCGAAGAAAAGATATTTTTAGATACAATTATCAGTTCAGTCTCTTACAACAAGAGAGTAGGTGAATATCAAGGATACTTGAATCCCGAAATAATCCACACCATTGCTGAGTTAAATCTTAAGACTGCGTTGAGAATTGTCCATCAAGAAAAAGAACCGAGAATTGAGGTGTTAGCACAACTCGCAACATTAGCAAAAAAGAGACCTGATTCTGATATTGATTTCAAAGGTTTGTTTGCGAGTATAGAAACTCTTGCAAACAAAACTCATAAAAATAATTATACTCACCAACAAGACTCTGATTACCGTCCGATAAGTATTGCAAAAGCAGCTATCGAACTTAGAGAATCTGAGCCCGTTCTCTCTGACAAGTTGTTGCAATTATCTATTGATCGTGCCAAACCAAGAAACAATCAATACGGTGTTCTTGATGGCCATGAAAAGCAAGCTGATTTTTTTATAGACTTAATAGAAGCTTATGCCCAGGCCGATCCAAAAAAAGCAGAACAACTTTTAGGAGAATTAAAGATAAAAAATGGAGGACGCTCAATACATGTCATTGTAAAAAAATATCTTGAATTAGGTGATAAAGAGTCTGCTTTTCGCGTCGCAGTAGATTTTGGATGGATAAAAGATGTCGCTCTTGCTGGAAGCACAATGACAGACTCACCTGAAAAAATTTTTGAAGCTGTAAAGAAAAAATTTCTTACAGAAAAAGTAAAAGTTGGTTTTTATGAGTCGGACGGTTATGAGATTCCTGTAGGATCGGCAATAGAAGTTTATACGGAGATAGCTGAAAGATGCTTACAAACCGGTAAATCAGGCATAGCACAAAGATTTTTAAATGAAGCAAAGACTCTAGCGGAGACCCGAGGTGAGCGTCGAAAATATGAACTTTTTAAAATATTTGCCTATTCTGACCCTGATGCTGCAATTAATTTGATACCTGAGACAATGAAGAAGAATAATTATGAGAAGTATCAAGTTATTGATGATCTTGCCATAAAAGTAGCATTATATAATCCAAATAAGGCAAGAGAGTTTTATCAAACAACTCCAAACAAATATATTTGGTCAGGTTCGTTCGAGAAGCAGGACGCTCTAATAACTTTGATTTCAGAATTTAAAAGACATGGTGATGATGTAAATGCTGAGTCGTTACTTAACGAGCTTAGAATCAACATAGATAAATATAGGGAATATTATGACGGTTGGAATATAACTTTTGATAATATCTATAAATTATCAGAGTTCTTTCCAGAAGTGGCGATGGAGATTATAGAGAGTGGACGAGTGCGCTTTCCGGCAATGAAAATTGAAGCGAATACGGATGGTGTTAAAAATAAAGACGATATTCAGAGGCTGTTTGATATTTTTGAAAGATGCGGCTTATCTTTAGAAGACCAGAGGGCGTTTTTTGAGAAATCTAACCCTAATTATTCTTGGGGTGGCTCTCACTTATCAAAAGAAGGACGCGAAAACTTAAATGCTTTCATCTTGAATCGAATACAGAACAAAAATATTAAATTGCTAGATGAAACTGGTTTTATGTCTTATTTCCAGTCTCTTGATCCAGAGAATGAAAACGATATGGTTGCATTGAAAAATCTTGCGTTAGCAGGTTTAATACCTGAATATAAAATTGAAGATTTGCTCAAAAAAGGTGATGTTCAATCACTAACCTTTTCATCTTTACTCTTAAGTGCCGAAGTTTATAAGAAAACAGATTTTGATTTAGCTTCTTTTGACCATCTCATGTCATTGGCGCAACAAGAGAATCCGTCAGCGCGCCGAGCTGCATTACAGGGCATTAAATTACTTCAACCAAAAATCGCCGAGCTTTTTTACAGTAGCAATCAACAGTACCAAGACGCACTAAAAAAGCTGTTTGACCTTTCTCCCGAAGCGCAACAATGGTTTGTTAATTTGGACACTTACATTGCTAAAAACTTTGACACACAACATCTGATTCGCTTGGTAACAAAACTCAGCTCCGTGGAAGCAAATCACATGTTTCCACAAGCAATGGAAAAGGCACGAGAAGAAATTATCGCCCACGTTCAGTCAGATGAAGATTTGGCAGATTACTATCTTGAAAATCTTCACTTATATCACAACAAACCATGGGTTGTGCAAGGTTTAGAGGGGGCAGTTAAACATTTTCCTGTTGCTCAGAAATTTATTAAAGCAGTTGATTCTGGATCGGCACAATGGAAAGATGCGCCGTATGTTGCCACTGTCTATGCCAAAGCGAAATTAACGAAACCGCACGATGAAGAATGGGACGAGGAATATGGGGGCTCGGAAACAGAGGGTTTTGTAGAAACAGATCCGTATGAAAATCACCACTGGAAATTTACTGGCGAGCAGATAATAATAGCGATGGCATTATCAGACGTGCTCTCGGGCAGAGCGGATGAGGAAAGTATCAAACAACTTGGCCTTTCTTCGGAATCCCTAAAAATATTGAAGTCGGTTGAGCAACAACTAAGTACGGCCTACGAAAACTTTCTTGCCGAAATTGAATCGAGCAGTACTTTTCCTGAAGAAGATAAAAACGCCTTTCTTCATCCCGAAAATAGTTCGGTGCCAATGACTGATTTGCGAGATAATATTCGATCTTTTGTCGCCCGATACTTAATACAAATGGCTGAAGGTGATGTTGCAAAGCTCAACAAGGAACTTGGAGATATAAGTGAGAATCTGGAAGGAATTTTACAAGAAGGCCTGCGTCGTTTTATTAAAATTTATGAGGTTGATGTTCCTTTGTATGACAAGCTGTATGAGGAATTTGATAATCTCCGAGAAACTGGCCAATATCCGCTTGAGGTGTATTTGGGCCGAGATGGTATTTACGCTTGGCTTGGCAGACGAGCACAAGATATAGCACGACGACGTAAACTTGGACTTGAAGGAAGAAAGCAAGCAAAAGAAGCGGGAGAGGTTATTGAAATCCAGCCTAAATATTTAATTTACCCGCGCTATTTCCGAGACAGTATCAACTACGAAACCAAGCGCGAATTTTTGGAACAAGAAGGTATTAGCCCCGACGCTGATCCGATGTTTTACGATACCGGTTACACCGGCACCATTCCAGAACAAATTATGCGTGTTATGGATTTTGAGAACGAGGAAATTGAGAGGCGTATTAGATTATTGTCTGCGCCAGTTATGCATAGACGCGTCAAAGGAATTCCAGAAAATGCACGCGCCGAAATTATTGAGTATATCGAACATAATGCGAAAACAGAAAACACGGCAGTCGGCTTAATCAAAGATCCTGAGACTGGAAAGATTAGACCAATAGCAGAACCGACAGCCCCAGATGAACAATTTTACTTCATGATGGTAAAGCAGGCTGTTGGTCGGCATTATTGGCTGAAAGAGAAACTGCATCATGAGCCGTCGGGAAACATAAACCTTGATTCCGAGCACTACCTTATTCGTGTAAGACAAGAATATTCTACTCTCTTACCACCAAAATTTGTAAGTGATCCGAAAACTTACCTTGCACAACATGGCGAATTACTGAAGGGTAGCAAAGGAGAAGGGAAATATCCTGACGAGGAAGTTGTTTTGTTCAAATTGTCCGATGACACTGAAATTGTGGCGAAGCGAGTTGAGTTGAGAAAAGCCAAAGAGGCGCGAAAAGAATTTTCCATCCTCATTGCAGCTCGAAAAGCCAATCTGCCGACCGCTGAACCCGTTGGATTTCTTTCTGGTAAAACAGAAGCGGATAGTAGCTACCTCTTGATGAAAAAAATCGAAGGTATATCTGGAAGAAATTTTGATAAGTATTTAAGAGACTCGGGTAAATTCACAGAGGAGAAAATTAAAAGTATCTTGCAACAAGTCGCGCAAAAGAATAGAGAAATGGCGGAACTATTCAGAACAGCGCTCAAGATAGACAAGCGGTGGAGAATCAAGGACACTATAATTGAATTGAATGAGGAAACGGGAGAAGTTGAGAGCGTCATTCCGATAGATTGGGAACGAGCTCAAAATTTTAATCCCGCCACACCAAAAGAGATAGATGAAATTATTTAATATTTTCGTAAAAATCTTGCATTCGAGCCTCGGACATTTCCGCTAGGGCGTCCATGACTAAAGGATGAGCGCCGCCATTATCTTGCAATACAGAAGTTTAGTAGCGAAAGCGACACCACACAACGCCGATATGAAAACGATAAGAGGGGTTGGCGACGACGGTCGGCCGAGCCCTGCCGAGGCGAGGAGGAGCTGGGGAGAGGATTCCTTCCTCTCCCCAAGCAGCTTTCCTGCCCGAGCCAGCGCTCCGCAGAGCGCACTGGCGAGGAAAAGCAGGAATCCTAGACATCTAGGCGCGAGTAGCCCTAGCGGAAATGTCCGAGGCGAATGCCGAGGATGGACCCCTTTAGATCATGAACACAAAAATGATAGAATGAACGAGGCACAATATCGAGGTTTGGGTTTTGAATTCCGCCAGCTTCCTTTCTTAAAAGGAAGCCCGCCCGAAGCCCCATCGCCCATACATTTTTAAAAAAATCCCGCGCAAAACAAATCAAGAATGGAAAAGCGATGGGGATGAGGGCGGAACGCCGAGGCTCTGCGAGGCGTTGGCGGAATTGTTAGAGTTAGCACGGAATCGGAGCGTAGGATTAAGTTTAGAGCCACCACGCGCTCCGCGCGTGGCACATTGTCAGCGATTTTGAAAATAGGTTCGAGCAAAGCAGAGCAATACAGCACCATTTAGGAAATTGCAAGCAAGAGGAGCCCGCCTCGCGTTGCTCGGCGGCTCGCGCGGATTGTATTTTGCAATTTAATAGCAAAAGCAGAAACGGATTGGCGATTTTGAAAAAAGAAAAGAAAAATCTTTAATCCCAAAATACATAGGATTTAAGCGATGAGTGGCAGGATATCAGCGTCGCCGCCCCGAATATGGAGAAGCTGAAGACCACCTACACACTCGTGCGACAGAGCAAGCTTGCCCCCGAGGAGAACTGGGACGACGCTCGCTCCACGCCTCCGCCGGCCTCCACCGAGGCCGAGGTGGAAACAACCCTCTAACAGTAACAAGAGCAGACCAACTGCTCCCGGCTATGTCTTCGGACCTCTGTCCGGTTTTTTATTTTTGTTAGATATTGAATTAAGGCAAAACTTACACCTCCACAGTTTTTACTACCTCTATAATGTCACTTATGGCTAGGGGAATTGAATGCGCGGCGAGCGCGCCGAACTCCGCGCCTTCCGCCACTTCCCGTATTTTTTCCTTCATTTTTTGTAGTTCTTTAATTTTTCCCGTTCCAATGTGCTCGCCGCGGCGGACAATCCTAAACTCATTGCCGAGCGCGATTGTTCCGGCAAGAACTTTTCCACCAACCACCTGCGTCTGTTTTGTTTCTGAAAAAATTTTTATAATTCGCGCCTGTCCGGCAATTTCTTCTTTTGTTTCTTTTGGAGTCCGTTTTTTAATTTCTTCGTCTAAAAATTCCGTAAGGCGGTAAATAATGTCAAACAAATGAACTTCTCTTCCACCGCTTTGCTGCGAACGCTTGCGTGCCGGCGCGTCAACTTCAACATTAAACCCTATCACGACGGAGTTTTTGATGCTTTCCGCTAGACGCATATCATTCTCGCTTACATTTCCAAGCTCTGCGCTAGCAATTTTTATCAGCACTTTTTCATTACCGAGTCTTTCTGTTTCGTGTTTTATCGCTTCTATGCTCCCAAAAGTATCCGCTTTAACTAAAAGCGGTACCGTAAGTTTTTCAAGTTCTTCTTTTTTTTCTTTTATAACGTGTGGCCGTTTTAATTCTTCAATAAACATTCTTGCCGCTTCTTCCGCTTCCTTCTTATTCTCATATGCTATAAATGTTTCTCCAACGCTTGGAAGCTCGTTCCATCCGCACACATGCGCGACTTTTCCGTTCGTGGCTTCCGTTAAAGGTTTTCCAGCAAAATCTTCAGCAATCCTTAATCCCGACAACGCGCTTCCGGCCAATAAAGTGTGTCCTTTTTTCAATGTTCCGTTTTTTATAATCAAAGTTGCGCAAATTCCTTTTGTTCGCGATCTGTGTGCCTCAAGAACAACACCTTCCGCGGTGCTTTTTTTATTACCATGCTTTTCATTCATATCTGAAAGAAGAAGAACAAGGTCAAGCAATTCCGAAACCCCATTTCCGCTTTTTGCGGACACAGTCGCAACCGGTATATTTCCACCGTATCCTTCTACGAAGATTTCTTTTTCAGCAAGTGATTGTTTTGTTCGTTCTGCGTCCGCATTGGGTTTATCGGTTTTTGTAAGAGCAATTACAAATGGGATCTTATTTTTTTGAAGTATTGAATACGCTTCAATTGTTTGCGGTTTGGCGCCTTCGTCCGCCGCTACCACAAGAATCGCAATGTCAGCTGCGCAACTTGCGTTTTTTCTGCAACAAGAAAACGCTTCGTGTCCCGGTGTGTCAATAAAAGTAATACGCCTCTCATTTCCGTCTGAAGTTTTGTGTCCGACTTCATACGCGCCTATTTTTTGAGTGATACCTCCAGCCTCTTTTTCTGTCGTGTTTGTTTTTCGTATGCAGTCAAGAAGCGTGGATTTTCCATGATCCACATGTCCAACTACCGCCACAACAGGTTGCTTTGCCATAAAGCACAATATTACAACATTTTTCAGCACATTGCGAGTTTTTGATTTAAGTGGTTGTATAGAAATGTATGAAGCGAATATATTTAGATTATGCCGCAACAACGCCTTTAGAACCGCGCGCGCGTAAAGCAATGGAGCCGTATTTTTCAAAAGAATTTGCGAATCCAAACGCCTTATACGCCGAAGGCATTGTCGCTAAAAAAGCCATCGATAAAGCTCGGGCCAAAGTTGCGCGCGCCTTGGAAGCGCACTCTGACGAAATAATTTTCACAAGTGGCGGCACGGAAGCAAACAATCTAGCGATTTTTGGAAGCGTGCACCAAGAAAGATTTCTTCCTCACATCATCACCACCAACATTGAGCATTCTTCTGTTCTTGAGCCATTGCGCGAATTAGCGCGGCGTGGAGAAATTGAAGTTTCTTACATTTCCGTTGAACCGGACGGAATAGTTAAACCGGAAAAGATTATTTCAGCAATCCGTTCAAATACGGTGCTTATTTCCGTTCAATACGCAAATAATGAAATTGGAACTATCCAACCAATCGCAAAAATAGGGAAAGCGTTGCGCGAGTTAAAACATCGCCCGCTTTTCCATGTGGATGCGTGTCAGGCGCCGCTTTATCTGAATTGTTTAGTTAACGCGTTAGGTGTGGACTTGTTTTCATTGGACGCGCACAAAATATATGGACCAAAAGGAGTGGGTTGCCTATACGTGCGAAGAGGCGTGAATCTTACTCCAATTTTATATGGAGGAGGACAAGAACGCGAGATGCGTTCTACCACAGAAAATGTTTCCGGAATCGTCGGATTTGGAGAAGCGATTTCCATTGCGGTATCTTCCCGCGAAAGAGAATCCGCCCGCGTGTTTGTCCTTCGCGATATTCTCTATACTAAAGTTTTATTAATAAAAAAAATAATAGTGAATGGAAGCATTAAAAAAGATGAGAGATTACCAAACAATTTAAACATCTCTTTGCCTGGAATTGATACTGAAATGTTAGTACTTAAACTTGATGCTGAAGGAATCGCAGTCTCCACAAAGAGCTCCTGTTTAAAAGATGAACGAGAATCATACGTTGTTAAATCACTCAATAATTCACAACTGCAAGCAAATTCAACATTACGGTTTACTCTTGGAAAATATAATACAAAAAAAGATATAGAATACACGGCAAAAACACTTCTTAAACTTATTAATATTAATAAATCCAGTTAACGAGATAAAGTTATCCACATATCCACATTTGGCTCGTGAAACGCTTTAAGTATAATACTTTTAAGTGTGGATAAGTGGATAAGTACAATGCACACGCCAGTTCTTTTACAAGAGGTAGTAGATTCGCTCCAAGTTAAACACGGTGATGTTTTTCTGGATTGCACCCTAGGAAACAGCGGACACTCTCGCGCGATTGCAAAAGCCGCCGAGGGTCCAATAACTCTGATCTGCATGGATGAAGATGAATCGGCGATTGCTAGGGCGCGGAGAAATTTTACTGATTCAGAAATCAACGCGATTCTTTGCAGGGAAAATTTCAGGAATTTGGACATTGTCCTTTCGCGAAACAATATAAAAAATATTGACGCCGTTTTATTTGATTTAGGAGTATCAACTGAAGAATTGTTGGAAAGCGGTCGCGGGTTTTCATTTCAAAAAGACGAACCGCTTTTAATGACTTTTAATAAAGATGCGGAATGGACAGCGCGTGATGTAGTAAATAAATGGAGCGAAGAAAGTTTAGAGAGTATAATCCGCGGATTTGGAGATGAAAAATATTCTAAACGGATTGCGAAAGCGATTGTCGCAACAAGAGCGATTTCTCCGATTGAAACAAGCAAGCAACTAGCGGATATTATAATCGGCACGATTCCTTTTCATGGAAAGACGCATCCTGCAACAAAAACATTTCAAGCGATTCGCATTGCGGTTAATGATGAGTTTGGTGCTTTGCGCGAAGGTTTACAAAAAGCGACAGTTGCTCTTAATAGCGGTGGAAGATGTTCTGTAATTTCATTCCACAGCGGAGAAGACAGAATAGTTAAGAGATTTTTTAAAGAGTTGGAAAAAAGCGGAAAGGGGATTGCTAGCAAAAAACCGATTGTCCCGTCAAAAAAAGAAATCCTGAAAAACGCCCGTGCGCGAAGCGCGAAAATGAGAGTTTTTATAAAAACATAATGAATTAAAGATTTTTAATGAAAACGGTTTCAATTAAGATTTCATATATTAAAGATTTGCGCGAAGTTCGCATTGCTTCGTATATTTTTGCTTTAGCATTAATGGCGCTTTTAGTAATTAATGCGGTTTTTGTAGGACTTTCGATAGACGCGCGCGCCTCCGGCGCGCGCGCCGCGGAACGCTCCGCAATAGTGTCAGCGCGAATTGCCGAGTTTGAATCCGCAATTCAAAAAGTGGTTGCCACAGAAGAGAGTGCTGTTGCGGGAGGATTTACAAAACCGCTTTCTTCTTCTTACGCGAAGGCGCGGCCAATAGGACGAGCAGTATCTTCAAATGAACTTTAATTCGGCGCGGAGTATTCGTCTTGTTGGATGGGCGGTCGCTTTTGCGGCATTGTTAATAGCAAGCCGCCTTTATTTTTTGCAAATTGTTCGAGCTGATGAACTATCAGAACGCGCTGATCATTCTTTTTCATTACAAAAAGGAATTTTTAACAGAGGGAGCATATTTTTTACGACAAAAGATGGCGAACGCACCGTAGCCGCTTCTTTAAAAAACGGTTTTGTTTTGATAATGGATTCCGGAATGATAAAAGACGCGGAAGAAACCTATAATGCTCTTTCAAAACTGATTCAAATTGATAAAGAAACATTTTTAACGGCTGTTTCCAAAGGCTCTGGATTTACGGAACTACTTCATAAAATCTCACAGCAAACAGCTGATGAAATAAATGCTTTGCAATTACCTGGTATAAATCTAGCGCGTGAAAAATGGAGATTTTATCCCGGAGGAGAACGCGCGGCTCATGTTTTGGGTTTTGTGGGTTACAACGGCACAGTGCTTGAAGGTAGATACGGACTTGAACGATCTTATGAAGACACGCTTTTGCGAAACAACGCTTCTCCATATTCTAATTTTTTTGGCGAAATTGTTGGCATCGTAAAAAATAACCGGAATTTGTCGGGAGATATTGCGGTTAGCATTGAACCTGCGGCGCAATCGTTTTTAGAGGAATCTATCCGTGGAGTCCAGAAGAAATTTTCTTCTAGAGAAACCGTCGGAATTATTATGAATCCAAAAACCGGTGAAATTCTTGCCATGGCTGCAATCCCGTCATTTGACCCTAATAATTTTCAGAAAGAAAATGATTTGCGGGTATTCGTAAATCCTTTAGTTGAGAATGTTTATGAATTCGGTTCAATAATGAAACCGCTTACAATCGCGGCGGGAATAGACGGAGGCGCGATAACTTACGAGAGCACTTACTTTGATGAAGGTTCTTTAACTTTGGACGGAAAGACAATTTATAATTTTGATAAAAAGGCACGTGGAGTCGTATCAATGCAAGAAGTACTAAATCAATCTCTCAACACAGGCGCGTCTTTTGTTGCGTTAAAACTCGGCACAAAAAGATTTGCTGAATATCTTTCTTCTTTTGGTATTGGAGAGGAAACTGGAATTGATTTGCCGAACGAAGCTTCTGGTCTCGTGGATAATTTAAAAAGTCCGAGACAAATTGAATATGCCACTGCTTCATTCGGACACGGAATAGCAATCACGCCGATTTCTATGATTCGCGCTCTTTCTGCTCTCGCGAACAACGGAGAATTGCCTAATCCGCATCTTGCGACACAAATTTTATTTGATATTGGCGGATGGCGGACTCCGTCTTTTGGTGGAAATGAATTGCATAAAGTTATTGCTCCGGAAACCGCAGAAACCGTCACAAAAATGCTTGTGAAAGTAGTTGATGACGCTCTTCTTGGAGGTTCAATGAAATTAAAAGAGTGGAGTGTTGCCGCAAAGACAGGAACCGCGCAAATCGCTAAGCCGACAGGTGGCGGATATTACGATGACAGATATCTACATTCGTTTTTCGGATATTTTCCAGCTTATGATCCGCGATTTATAGTGTTTCTTTATACAATTGAACCGAAAGGTGTTTCTTTCGCGTCGCACACACTAACAAAACCGTTTTTTGACATTGCGAAGTTTTTGCTTAATTATTATGCTGTCCCACCAGACAGATGAAATCATTGTTCAAAAAGATTCTCGTGTTTTTACTTACTTTGGAGGCGCGAATGGCGCTTATATGCACGCACCTGCTCGGCGGGCAGGCGCGTCTAACAATAATTGCCGTTACCGGCACGGTTGGCAAAACAAGCACGAAAGACGCGATTGCCGCCGCGCTTTCTCCTTTTGGGCGCGTGCGCAAAAGCGAGAAAAGTTTTAACAGCGAAATTGGCGTCCCGCTCGCGATTCTCGGCGCAAAAAATCAATGGAGCAATCCACTCGGTTGGTTTTTAGTATTATTTCGCGGTTTTTTCTTTTCTTTTTTTAAATGTCTTTCTGGTTTTCTTGTGCTTGAAGTCGGAACAGACAAGCCGGGAGATATTCGTTCAATAACAAAATGGCTTAAACCTGATGTTGTTGTTGTCACAAAACTTTCTCGCACACCCGTTCATATTGAAAATTTTTCTTCAGTAGGCGAGTTAATTGCCGAAAAAGGCGCGCTGGTGGAAAGTGTGCGGACAGGCGGAACTATAATTCTTAATGTAGACGATAATGATGTACTTGCTTACCGCGCTCTTGCGCCGAAAGGAACAAGGATAATTTCTTTTGGATTTGGAAATACTGCCGATGTTCGTGGAACAAATTATGAAATTATTTATGAAAAAAATAGGGAAGTACAGTTTCCCGCAGGTTTCTCGCTCGCAACTAATGTTTCCGCTGTTCCGTTGGAAATACGCGGTGTGCTTGGCAAGCATTTTTCTTATTCTTTGCTCGCTGCACTCGCAACAACTGCTTCGTTCGGATTTGACATGAAAAAAGCGGTGGGCGTGTTCTCGCGCCTCGCGCCAGGAAGAATGCGTTTATTGGAAGGAATGAATAATTCTCTGTTAATTGACGACTCGTATAATAGTTCGCCAGTCGCGGCGCGCGAGGCGCTTGAGACGCTTTCCTCGTTAAATGTTAGCGGTAGAAAGTTTGCGGTTCTTGGGGATATGTTGGAACTCGGAGAGTTTTCTGAAGCGGAACATAAAAAGATTCTTGAATTTGCTCTTACGACCGCTTACTCTGTATTTATTATTGGTGAGAGATTCAGCATTTGCTCACAATCGTGTCTTGATGCTAAAGGTGAAAAAATCAGGATTTTTTCAGACGCGAGCGCCGCGGGAGCGGCGCTCGCTAAAGAACTGCGAAGCGGGGATGTCGCGCTTATAAAGGGCTCGCAGGGAATCCGTATGGAGCGCGCGGTGGAACAAGTGCTAGCAAATAGGGCTGAAGCGAAAAACCTTCTCGTTCGTCAAGAAAAAGAGTGGCTAAAGAAACCTTAATTTTTTGATAAGCATGAAGCGGTAGGGTTTATTTGCCCATACTTTGCCCGCGTAAGAGACTCCGATTCGTGGAAGGCGACGACATTCTCCGCGCTTTACGCGCAATCCGCGATCTTCAAACCATATACCATTTGCGGGTGTTGCGAGAAGTCCGTTTAATTTTTTGTCTATTTTAAGATATGAAGTAACTTTTGCAGGACCTGAAAGAGTCCCAGCTCCTCTAATCAAAATTGCCGCTGGATAATCTTTTTTTCCGACTACAACATTCAAAAGCCAGTGCATTCCATATACAAAATAAATATACAGACGGCCTGCGTCGCTCCACATTACCTGATTGCGCTCGGTTTTACCTCGAAACGCGTGAGATGCGCGGTCTTCGTATCCGTCGTAAACTTCGCATTCCGTAATCGGCAACGCGACTTCTTTTCCATTTTCAATTCGCACAATATATTTTCCAATAAGAGCTCTGCCGACAATGAGGGCTTTTCTGTTAAAAAACGACGGTTCTAAAATAAGACGCATATCCAGAGTATATACCCGTTCAAGAAAAAGTGTTATTCTGTCAAGACGGCCCTATCGTCTAGCCCGGCCTAGGACACGAGATTCTCAATCTCGGAACATGGGTTCGAATCCCATTAGGGTCAAACACTTGACAAGATATATATAAGGGTGCTATACTATATGGCAGAACATGCGAGATAACCTTGCATGGAAAAACATTAACCGAAAGGTAAAATGAAAACAGAAACAGCACTCCGTTTCAACCCGCTCCTGATCATCGGAACGATTATGGAGTTCATCTCCGGCCTGTTTGTGCGGAAGCACAAACCGACGCCGGCGCCGGCTCCGGAAGCGGAAATCATGCCCATCTTCGAGAACGACGCGCGGGAAATCGTGCGCGAGATCGAAGAGAACGAGAAGTCTGAAAATCCTGAGGAGGTCAATTGTATCGCTGAGCCGATGCCACAACTTAAGGCACCGCGCGGGATCTGTCTCCGTAAGCCCGTTCAGTTTCGGACTCGCCGTGGCGGATACATGTCGGCGAAGGTGGTCGGGCATGACGGGACGGACTTGATCCTGTCCCGAAACAACGGCCCCATGTTCCGGCGGAGTCTTCTCAGTTAGTGCAACGTCGTTCGTTATCCCGCGCTTTCTTCGGAAAGCGCGGGGTTTTGTTTTAAATATTTTTTAACTTCCATATACCTCAACAGTAGCGGATAGCATTTTAGGAAATGAAAAATCGCGCAGGATTTTTTCGTGTAGCGCAATGCCGAACTCCTCGCGTTTTTTATGATTTATTAAAAGAAAGCGGATTGCGTCCGCGATTTCTTTTTCGCGCTTCGCGCGAATCAAAACCCCGTTTTTCATATCTTCAATAATGTCGGAAACACCGCCTACTGAAGAAGCAATAATCGGAACCCCAACAAAACCCGCTTCCAGCAAAACATAAGGAAGTCCTTCTTTTAGCGATGGCAATAAAAAAATATCCGCGTTTGAGAGTTTTGCTCGCGCGTTTGGAACAAAACCCACTAGTTTGACAATGCCACCTATATTTTTTTCAGAAATAAATTTCTCAAGAGCCGCGCGTTCTTCACCTTCTCCGATAATAATGTAGCGGAATTTCGGAATTGAAGAATCCGAATAAAGCATTTCTATTGCGCGGAGCGCGTATATGAGTCCTTTGTTTTTTGTAAGTTCAGCGATTGTCATTATTGTGATTTCTTTTTTTGTTCTTTTTTCAAATGAAAATGAATCTATGCCGTTATGTATAAGTTTTATCTTTTTTGAAATTAACGGCATTCTTTGAGCTGTCTCAAAATCGCTTTTGCAAATTGTAATTATCGTGTCTGAAAAAAATGCCGTAAGCCATGAGAGCAGAAATATTCCAATCTTTTGCGTCCGCGAGCGCTGTTCTTTGAAAGGCCAGCCGTGGACAGTGAAAATGGTTTTTAGTTTTGAAGTCTTGAAGTTTTGAAGTTTAAATAAGAAAGAAACGAAGGCGCCGAGCAACGCCGCCTTTGAACTGTTCAGGTGTAAAATGTCCGGGCGCTCCGTTTTTATCAATTTATAAATCTCGTGGAATGTTTTTATGTCGCGCCAAAATCCAATATCCCGCGCGAGTGCCGGAATTCTCACCGCGCGAATATTTTTTTCAGCAAGTCTTTTTGGAAGTTCTTCTCCTTCGCCGTATGCAACGATTGGTTCGTATTTTTCAACTGATAACGAAGAAGCAAGGTCAAAAACATAGCGTTGTGCGCCACCCCAGTTTCCTTTAGTTATAAGGTATAAGACCCTCTTTTTTTGCATAAAACCCATATTTTATGTATAATACTACCTGTTATATGAATATCTTCAATAGGCGGGAAACCGTCGCGCTGTTGGCGGGGGATATTCTCGTTTTTGCGGCGGGACTATGGCTTACGCTGTTTTTTCGTTATGCTGAAGTGCCTTCTCGCGAACTTGTTTATCAGCATACACTCCCTTTTTTATTTCTTTTCTTAATTTGGGCTCTGGTGTTTTTTGTCGCCGGTTTGTATGAAAAACAGACTGTAATTTTACGCCACAGGCTTCCGCATTTGCTTTTCAACACACTTCTTGTGAACTGCGTCTTGGCGGTCGTATTTTTTTATTTTTTGCCGTTTTTTCAAATTACACCGAAAGGCAGTTTATTCCTTTACTTGGTGATTTCATTTTTACTTATGCTCGTATGGAGGATTTACGGCAGTGTTTTTCTTTCGCCGTGGAAGCGTGAGCGGGCGATTTTAATAGGTCAGGGCGAAGAATTGCGAGAACTTCTAAATGAAGTAAACAACAACTGGCGTTATAATATTTCATTCGTTTCTTCCGTTGACGCGAAAAATTTACAGCATATGGATTTCAAGGAAGAAATAGTTAAGCGGGTTTATGCGGAAGAAATCTATTTGATTGCGGTTGATTTGAAGAGCGATGCCGTTGAACCGCTCTTGCCACATCTCTACAATTTAATTTTTTCAGGGGTGCGTTTTATTGATATGCATAAAATATATGAGGAAATTTTCAGTCGCATCCCTCTTTCGCTTGTGCGCGCCGATTGGTTTCTTGAAAATATTTCAGCGGCGCCAGCGCGCACTTACGACGCATTGAAAAGAATAATGGATATTGTTATCGCGGGCGCGCTAGGAATAATTTCGCTAGCTTTTTATCCTTTTGTTTTACTTGCTATGTCATTTGAAGATGGGCGCCCATTTTTCATAATTCAAGAGCGCGTCGGTAAAAAGGGTAAGAGGATTAAGACACTAAAGTTTAGAAGCATGCGCGTTTCGTCCGGAGGCGGACCAGGAGAGATTACGCGCGTCGGTAAATTTTTGCGCAGGACTCGAATAGACGAATTACCGCAGATTTGGAATGTTTTGCGTGGCGACCTTTCGTTAATTGGACCGCGTCCGGAACTTCCAGAATTGGTGAAATTGTATGAAAAAGAAATTCCTTTTTACAATATCAGGCATCTTATAAAGCCCGGACTTTCTGGGTGGGCGCAGTTGTATCACGAGAACCACCCTCATTACCGCGCCAATGTTTCTGAAACAAAAGTGAAATTGTCTTACGACCTTTTCTATATCAAAAACCGCTCGCTGTTTTTGGATTTTAAAATAGCGATGAAAACAATAAAAGTTCTGTTGTCGCGTAGTGGCGTGTAAAAAAATATGAAAGTTTGTATTTTTAGCTTGGATAAAAAGGCGAATGAAATTGGGTCGCCTGTGCAAAGGCGGCTCGCTGCGCTCGCCGCTGAAGCGGGTGAAATAGAAGTTATTACGCCGAATGACGCCATCCGCAAATTATCGCTTTTTTTTCGTAAAAGATTTGATTTGATTTCCGTGCAAGATACGGCGTATTTCGCATTATTCGCGTATCTAATTGCGCGAATTTGCGGAATTCCATTTGAAGTGCAAGTTCATGGATTTGAAAAGTTTTCCGGATTGCGAAGACTTATTGCTGGTTTTGTTTTGAAGTACGCGGATAAGATTCGCGTGGTGAGCGAGAGGTTGAAGGAAGAGGTGAAAAAGGTTTGGGGAATAAAAGATAATAAAATATATATTTTATCGGTATATGTGCAGAATATACCACCCCGTCTCGCTTCGCGAGACACCCCTCCTCAACTGAGGAGGGGATTAAATGGTGAGTTTATTTTCCTTACCGTTGGACGGCTTGTGCCAGTAAAAAATATCGGTATGCAAATTCGCGCGTTCGCGAAAATTGCGGATGAGTTTCCGAACGCGCGTCTGCGTATTGTTGGTGATGGACCGGAACGCTCCGCGCTACAGTTAACAACTGATAATTTACATCTTACTTCCAGAATAATTTTTGAAGGACAACAGGAAGATATTTCGCGATTTTATCAAAACTCCGATGCATTTATATTAACTTCTAATTCAGAAGGGTGGGGAGTGGCGATCGTGGAAGCGTCCGCGCACGGACTGCCTATTGTGATGACTGATGTTGGATGCGCCGGAGAGTTTATTAAAAACGGAGAAAACGGAATCGTGATTCCTGTTGGTGATGAAAACGTTCTTGTATCGGCAATGAAACGGCTCATATCCGATGAGCCATTTCGCTTTCGTCTTGGCGCATCCGCCCGCGCCGCCTTTCTCGGGCTTCCTTCACCAGAGGCGCATATTCAAAAACAAGTTCAAGAATGGAAAACCATTGTGTAAAAATAGTTTACGGTCGTAAACTATTTTTACATCGGATGCTATCTTCTATTCGCGAGCGCGTTTTTAAGTGTTTCTGGATCACAATATTCAAGTTCGGAGCCGGTGGAGAGACCTCGGCCGAGAGCGCTGATTTTTATTCCGCGTCTTTTCGCCAGCGAAGCGAGCGCGCGCGCCGCCTCATTCGCAGTGTTTTCTCCTTCAGGGTTCGCGGACAGCGCAAGCACAATTTCCGATAATCCTTTTTCCGCAAGCGCGGCGGCGCGCGCGATAAGTTCGCGCATAGCGGCGCGTTTTTGCGGTTCTTTTTCTAAAATCGGAATTGTGCCTCCAAGCACGAAATATTTTCCGCGATATGTTCCGCTCTTCTCAATGGTATCCAGATCTGTATCGCGCGCGACTATCAAAAGAATTTTATTGTCGCGCGCTGGGTCGCGGCAGATTTTACATAGTTTTACATTTTTCTCGTGCGCGAAAAATCTACGGCAATCAGAACAACGCGCCGCTGTTGTAGGGAGTTCTTTTGCAAGCGCGGAAAGTCGCTCTGCGTCATCGTTTCGTTCCAAAAGAAAATGGACGAATCTATTCGCTTGCCTAGGCCCGATACCAGGAAATTTCCGAAACAATTCCGTGAGTTCATTTATTACGTCCATTTTAGAGAAGAAATTTTCAATTATTAATTTTGCAATTCTCAATCAATTTTCAATGTTTGAAATTTCTAAAATTCATTCATACTTCCTTTCTCCATTGGTAAAAATGTCGCTTTGTCTTCGTCAAAATACAACTCAACTTTTCCGGTCGGACCGTTGCGGTGTTTTTCTATCAAAATTTCCGCGACATTCGGCCTATCCGAGTCCTCCTTATATTTGTCTTCGCGATGGATAAACATAACAACATCAGCGTCTTGCTCAAGCGAGCCGGAATCGCGCAAATCCGACAGACGCGGTTTGCCACCGCGTTGTTCAACATTTCTATTTAACTGCGAGAGAGCTATTACCGGAACATCCAATTCGCGAGCGAGATGTTTTAACGAACGCGAGATTTCTGAAATCTGCTGGACCAAGTTATCCGTGCGCGTGTTAGTCGGAGTCATCAGTTGCAGGTAATCAACAATAATCAATCCAAGTCCTTTTTCATGTTTTATGCGACGCGACACAGAACGGATTTTTAAAATGTTAGAACCCGGCTGGTCGTCTATGAAAATCGGCGCTTTTGAAAGACGGTCAAGAGAGTCGCGTATTTTCGCAAACTCGTCTTCCATTGTGAGTTTACCCGTGCGCAATTTCCACGCATCCACGCGCGACTCAGCCGCAAGCATTCTGTCCACTAATTGTTGTGAGCTCATTTCTAGAGAAAAAATCGCGGTTGGAATGTTATGTAAAGTCGCGCTTTGTCTCGCGATGTCAAGCGCTAAAGCCGTTTTTCCCATGCTTGGCCGAGCGGCCAAAATAACCAAGTCGGATTTTTGGAATCCAGAAAGTTTATTATCAATATCTTTGAAACCAGTAGGAACTCCGCGCAACCCGTCATGTGTTTTATGAAGTCGGTCAAGTCGTTCCCATGCTTCAGAGAGAGTGTCTTTTAATTCAATAAAAGAATGCGTTCCGCCCTTTTTTCCAATCTCCAAAATCTTTTTTTCCGCTGAATCCAATAGCTCATCAATCTCATTTTGTTCTTCGTATCCCAAACCTTCAATATGCTCGGCGGCGGCAATAAGCGAACGCATAATGTTTTTCTTTGAAACAATTTCCGCGTAATGCCTTGCGTTCGCGGCAGATGGGACCGCGGCAGTGAGTTCTCCCAAATAACTCGCGCCGCCGGACGCTTCCAACAATTCTTTTTCCTGCAAGCGAGAAGAAAGCGAAAGTAAATCAATTGGCGCGGCTTTTGAAAAAAGTTCCAACATCGTCTTCCATATTATTTTGTGCTTTTCAACATAAAACGCGTCAGGATAAATAATATCCAAGACATCTGAAAGCGCGTCCGCGCGCAACAACACTGAACCAAGTAGAGCTTTTTCAGCGTCTATATTTTGCGGAGGTATTCGAACCGCGTTAGCCATAGTTCGTGAATTGTATCACGCGCTATATTTAAAATACTCTTGCGCAACGGGGAAAAAATGTGCTTATCGTGGGGATTTACGCACGAGCGCGCCTTCTTCCGTGTCCATTATTTCGTAGCCGGCGGAGAGGATTTGCGCGCGCAGAGCGTCCGATTCGGCGAAGTTTTTTGAACTACGAGCAATCTCTCGTCGTGCTACCATTTCTTTAATTTCTTTCGGCACCTCGCTCATTTCTTTTTCAAGTTTTCTCGCCTGATTTTCCAAATCCAATCCAAGAATCTTATCGGCATTTAGAATTGCTCCTTTATTTTTTTCTTTCAATAATTTCCACACTTCAGCAATCAAAGCGGGTGTGTCCAGATCATCGCTGACAATTTCTTTAAAATCTATATCTTGTATTTTGCTTTCTTCTAGTTTTGAGATTGATATAAGGAGTCTAGAGTATGCGTTTTGCGCAGTTTCAAGCGCGTTCCACGAGAACGAAATAGGCGAGCGATAGTGCGCGCCCAGTAGTAAATAACGATAGGCGAGCGGATGTATTCCTTTTTCAATCAACGAGTTTAGAGTTAGGAAATTTTCTTCCGACTTTGCCATCTTCTCTCCACTTGCAACATTCACGAATTCGTTGTGCATCCAGACATTTGCAAGCGGAACTCCATACGTCGCTTCACTCTGCGCGATTTCGTTTTGATGATGAACCGGAATGTGGTCAATTCCTCCAGTGTGAATATCAAACGGCTGACCGAGATATTTTCGCGACATTGCCGAGCACTCAATATGCCACCCTGGAAATCCTTTTCCGAGAGGCGATTCAAAACCAATTTCTCCATTCGCGAATTTCCAAAGCGCGAAATCTTGCAGATGTTTTTTTTCTTTGTTTATTTCAACGCGAGCGCCTTCTTTTAATTCTCCAAGTTTAAATCCTCCGCGCGTTCCATATTCAGGAAACTTTGCTGAATCAAAATAAATACCGTCACTTGTTCTGTAAGCAAGCCCCTTTTCTTCAAGTTTTTTTATTATTTCAACTTCTTCGTTTATATGTTCGCTCGCGCGCGGAAAAATTGTTCCTTTTGTTTCTATATTCAACGCTTTCAAATCGTCTTTAAACGCTTTTTCGTATTTATCGGCAACCTCCTTCATTGCTTCAAGCGTCATTTGTTTTCCTTCTCGTTTAAGCGCTTTTACCATTTTGTCCTCGCCGTCGTCGGAGTCAGAAGTTAGTTGTCCGATGTCTGTAATATTTATCACCTGTTTTACTTTGTATCCTGTGTATTCAAGAGTCCTGCGAAGAACATCGGCAAAAATGTAAGAGCGCAAATTTCCTACATGCGCATAATTATAGACAGTCGGCCCGCAATGATATATTCGCGCTTCTCCTTTGTGAATTGGCGCGAACTTGTCTTTTTTTCCAGTAAGAGTATTAAAAAGTTTTAAAACCATTTTTGCTTTTTGGCTATGAGGAACAGAAAGATAGTTATCGCGAGCGTGATTCCAGTTATTACAAACCAGTCATACCTAATGCCTACAATCGGAGTTTCTGCCGTGCTCATTTGGAAAAAATTTGTGAGTATTGAAGCCGGAAGCGTGAGGAACGCAATTACAGCTATCACGCGCATTGTTGCCATTTCGCGCGCGTTTAGAAGCGAATTATTCGTTTCGCGCAATTCCGACAATAAATCAAGATTGCGCCTGTTTACGAATTCAAGACGTATCAAATCGTTTAATAATATTTTCGTGTGCGTTACGTTTTCTACACCGATAGCCGCAGACGCGCGCAAAAACGATTCAATAATTTCTTTATGGAAACTTAACGCTCTTTGCGTATCCAAAAGTTCGCGTCCAGCTTCCGAAAGAGGTTCAACCATCGCGCGTTCATTTCCGCGGAAAATTTCTTTTTCAATTTTACCGAGCCGTTCCGTGTTTTCTCCTAGTTCAACGAAAAGCGCTTCATAAAGAGCGCGTAAAATGTGTATGAATCTTTCTGGACCACTGCTGCGTTGCGTTGGCTTTTTTACGAGAATAGCGGCGTCAATTTCTTTTCCTAATTTATAAAATGATTCGTTGTGTCTATACCGAACCGTTATGATAAATCTTTTACCGACTACGAAATCTATTTCATCGACAGTGTCTTTTGCCGTGTCTTTTTTTCTGCGAGGAATAGGGAAGTGCAGGGTCGTGTAAATCATTTCTCCATGGCGTTCCGAGCGCGGCCGCCAGCTCGGACGCGACAACTCTTCGCCAACAGCAGGAGGAATATACCACTCGTCAATTAACGCACGGATTTCTTTTGCGGTAGGACTCTCCGCGTCAATCCACACCACATCTCCCAATTCTTTCCGCGTTGTCATATGCAAATATTATATCATAAACAGAAACCACCCCTCCGTCCCTCGCAAGCTCGGGACACCTCCCCTTATTATTAAGGGCAGGAAAGAAATACTTTTATTTTTGCAACTATAATTTCTATATCTCGCTCCACCTCACCATTCCAAAAACGGAGTATCTTGATACCGCGAGTTTTTAAGTACTCTGTTCGTTCGTCATCATATTCTCTGTTTTTCTTGTGTTCATCTCCATCAATTTCAATCGCAAGTTTTTTCTCTGGACAGTAAAAATCAAGAATATACCAACCAACGCTTTGTTGTCTGCGAAATCTTACCCTAAGCTTCTTTCCGCGAAGATATGTCCAAAGTTTTACTTCTTGCGATGTAGCGTTTGTGCGCAGTTCCTTTCTTCGCTCATACAATTCTTGTTTATTGTGCACTTTCATATCTTTACATTCTACTTTCTTTTTTCCTCTCTCGCCCTTTTCTAAAGGGGGAGATGTCCGAGGTCTGCCGAGGACAGAGGGGGTGGTTCGAAAACAAACACCACCCCTCCGCCTCGCGGACTCGGCACCTCCCCTTAGGTTAAGGGCAGGTGAAATTAAACAGTTCTCTCTCTCCCTTTTCTAAAGGGGGAGATGTCCGAGGTCTGCCGAGGACAGAGGGGGTGGTTTTTAGTCTTTTACTAACTATTCACCACCTTATAATCCAGCGTCTTACGCTCTATGTCAGCGCCTATGATTTTGAATTTAACTCGGTCGCCAAGAGAATATTTTTTTCGCGTGCGCGTTCCTACGACGCAGTATTGTTTTTCATTAAGAGTATAAAAATCATCCCCCAAATTGCGTAAAGCCGCCATTCCTTCGGCTTTTGTTTCGTCTTCTTCTATATAGATGCCCCATTCTGTCACTCCGGAAATTGTTCCGGAAAACTCTTTTCCTATTCTTTCAGACATATATTCAACCTGTTTCATTTTTATTGACTCGCGTTCGGCTTCCGCCGCCCCGATTTCTTTTTCCGTTATATGTTCGGCAAGTCTTTCGTAGTCCGACCATTCGTTCTCTGCTATTTTTTCATTATGTAAATGTCCCGCGAGCATCCTGTGAATCATAAGATCCGCATAGCGTCTAATTGGAGAAGTGAAGTGCGTATAAAAATTCATCGCAAGGCCAAAATGTCCGATATTCTTTGTAGAATAAATTGCTTTAGACATTGTTCGTAGCGCCGTCTTTTTTATCAAAGCTTCCTCCGCTTCGCCCTCTATCTTTTTAAACAGTTGCTGTAAATCTTTCCCTGTAATTTTTTTACCTCCTAATGGCAGGTGATGCCCCAGAGCTTTTACAAAAAGAGCAAGTTCAGCAATTTTTTCTTGGTCGGGCAAATCATGTATTCGATACAAAACAGGTGCGCGCTTCGGGCTTTTTTCGCGCACTTTATTTAAAAACTCCGCAACTTCACGGTTGGCTAGCAACATCCACTCTTCAATTAATTTATGCGTTTCAAGATGCGGTTTTTTGTAAACGCGAATCGGTTTTCCTTTTGAATCTAATTCAAATTTCACTTCGTCTGTCGCAAAATCAATCGCGCCGCCAGCACTGTTTTTTGCTTGCATGATTTTCGCTAGACGATTCAAGATTGAAAGCGTCTCGTTTTCATTTATTGTTTTCTGTGCTTCCTCGTAAGTCCATCTTTTTTGCGAACGGATTATTGTGCGTCCGAACCAGCGCGATAAGACTTTTGCGTTTTCGTCTATTTCAAATACAGAAGAAAACGCGAATTTGTCTTCGTTAGGGTTCAACGAGCACAAATCGTTAGAGAGAACTTCCGGCAACATTGGAATTGTGCGATCAACTAGATATACAGAAAAACCGCGGCCGCGCGCTTCATTGTCCAAAGCGGTGTTTTCTCGGACAAAAAAAGAAACATCCGCGATATGAACTCCTACTTCATAATTTCCATTTTGCAGTTTTTTAAATGACAGAGCGTCGTCAAAATCTTTTGCGTCAGCGGGGTCTATTGTGAAAGTCAAAACATTTCTGAAATCACGGCGTTTAGGAATCTCAGCCTCAAAGATTTCTTTTTCCCGTTTTTTTATGTTTTCAGCTTCGCGCTCCACCGTATCCGGAAAAGAAGAAGAAAAACCACGCGCGAGCGCGACCGCGCGCATTTCCGTATTATGTTCTCCTGCGCGACCTATTACTTCCAAGATATCCGCTTTTGGTAGAAGATTTTGATTATCCCATTTGCGCATTTTAAAAAGAACCTTATCGTTTAATTGCGCCTTTCCGGTTTCAATAATGAAATTCGTATAGCATCGCCAGTCGTCTGGACGAATTTCTCCGGTTTTTTCAACAACGCCAACGAATGTTTCTTTTTTACGCGCGATGATTTTTGTGACAACTCCCAAATGGCGGCCACGCGGACTTTTATTGCCGGTGAGTCGCACTTCTACTTCGTCTCTGTTTAGAGCGCAAAGCAGATTTTCATTTGGTATCTCAACTTCTTCCAAAAACCCGACTCCACGCGAATTTACTGAGAGTGTTCCTTGAATATTTTTCATTTATTGACATTTTAACATATTTTGGCTACGATTGCTCATATGTTAAAGATACGATTGCAACGCGTCGGGCGGAAACACCAGCCGATTTTTCGCGTTGTTCTTACTGATTCAAAAAACTCAACGAAGAGCGGCAAGTCCGCTGAAACGCTCGGTGTTTTTGATCATACCGCGCACACAAAAAAAATTAACGCGGAGAGGGTAAAATACTGGATTTCAAAAGGCGCGCAACCGTCTGATACGATACACAACTATCTAATTTCAGAAAAAATCATTGAGGGAAAAAAGAAAAACGCGCTTCCAAAACACAGACCGATAAAGCTTGTTCCGAACGCAGTCGAGGAGAAAGAGGAAGAGAAGAAAGAAGAACCAAAAGTTGCGGAACAACCTGCGCCAAGCGCGACTGAAGCAAAACCAGAAGAAAAGAAAGAGGAGACTCCAACAACATAACTTGACTTCTTGTGTCAAGTTTGATATACTTCAACGCAAGCAGATTCGGTCGAACTGCCGATCGATTAATAATACGATTTTTCGGAAACGAATATGGCAAAGAAAGAACTTGATGTAGAGTTTCTTGAATATGTCGTGAAGTCCCTCGTGGACACTCCGGACAAAGTGAAAACTAACCGGACGGTTGACGAGATGGGCGTGCTGATAACCCTTGAAGTTGCTCCTGAAGATATGGGCAAAATCATTGGGCGAAGCGGCAACACGGCAAAAGCGCTTCGTATTCTCTTGCGGGTTGTGGGCATGAAAAACAATGCTCGCGTGAACCTCAAGATAAACGAACCGGAAGGCGGTTCTCGCCCTCCGCGCCCCACGATGAAAAGCGTGGACGAAGCGATGGATGACCTGAAGATTTAGTTTGGAAGTTATGAAGTTTAAGAAAACTCTCGCAATTTGCGGGAGTTTTCTTTTTGTGGTATTATGGTGCTATGACTTTTCATATTATTACGCTTTTTCCGAATGCTTTTAAGTCGTATTTGGGAGAATCAATTTTGAAACGTGCGATTGAGGACAAGAAAATTGCGGTGAAGTTTTATAATCCGCGCGACTTTACCAAGGATAAGTGGCGCCGTATTGACCGCGCGCCGTATGGAGGAGGACCCGGAATGGTAATTCAAGCGGAGCCGGTTATTCGTGCTATCGCCAAAGTAGTGTCAAATGTCAAAGGTCAAAAGTCAGACATCAAGATTATATGGCTTACGCCGAGCGGAAAACAATTTACAAACGTGGTAGGAAAACAGTATGCGAAAAAGTTTTCTGATTTAATTATTGTGTGTGGAAGATACGAGGGAATAGACGCGCGTGTAAAGAAGGCATTTAAAATTGAAGAATTATCCGTCGGACCTTTTGTATTGACGGGTGGGGAACTCGCGGCTGAAATTATTGTTGATGTTGTTGCGCGACAGATAAAAGGCGTCTTGGGAAACGAAAAATCTCGCGAAGAAGAACGCGTCGCGTCTTCCGATGTATACACGCGCCCGGAAGTTTTTATGTGGAAAGGAAAAAAATACCGCGTCCCGAAAATACTGCTAGCGGGGCACCATAAGAAAATAGAAGAGTGGAGGGGCAGAACTCTTTCTCGGAACATGCCTCGCGGGACACGGATATTTTTCTGCTGAAAAATTCCTAGTGCTCGCGCCAGCCGCGCTCGCAATGTCCCGCTCGGCACATTCCTCAACGAGTTTTGCTTACGCGAGTTTTTTCGGTTCCTTCAGGATTTCCAGTGTGCGGTCTACATATTTTTCTATTGTATTAGATAATATCTACAACGGATGCAGTTTTTAAGAGAAAAGGTCAAGAAATGACAGAAGAAGTAAAAATGTTGTGGAAAGAACTTTTAAGAAAAAAACCGGCCAATCGTGACCTACGGTATGTCATTGAGTATGAGGATTCTCTGAGTGAGGAAGCGCAAAAAATTCTCAGCGAAAAAGATAAATCAACCACACTTTCACCCCAACAAAAAATTGAAAAAATGACAAAGGAAGAAATTTTGAATAGACTCAGTGAAATCAATTGATTTCAATTGATTTCAACCGCCGAGCCAGAAGCTCGGCGGTTTTCATTTATTTTCTCCGCCTGTCTGCCGAGAGGCACGGCGCGTCTTCTTAGGTTCCTTCAGGATTTCCAGCGCGCGGTCTAGAGTTATGTCATACGGATTGTCCGGCGCTTTTAGAGAACGAAAGTCGCCGTCATGGACAATATACGGACCGAATCTTCCACGACTTGCGGTTATTTCTTTGCCTGTGCTCGGATGCGCGCCGAGAGCGCGCGGAAGAGAAAGAAGTTTAAGCGCGCGTTCAAGGTTAATGGATTGAGGATCAATATCTTTTGGAATGCTCGCCATTTTCGGCTTCTCGCCGCCTTTAATTTTTTCGCCGAGTTGAACATATGGACCAAACCTTCCTTCTTTTACGAATACTTGTTTACCGCTTATTGAATCTGTTCCTATGGGAACATCAGGTTTTTTTTCTTCAACAATACTTCCGTCTAACTTGCGCGCGCCTTTGCAATCAGGAAATATTTTGCAGGAATAAAAAGCACCGATACGGGAAAGTTTTTTCTCCATTCCGCTTTCGCACAGCGGACATTTCATTGACGGTGGAGCGTCTCCGAGTGAATTTATTTTATCCGCATCCTTCGCTTGTTTCTTAACTTCTTTATTAAACGGAGTGTAGAAATCCTTTAAGGTCTTTTCGTATTCGCGTTCTCCATTCGCGATGTCGTCAAGTTGGTCTTCCATTTGCGCGGTGAAAGAATCGGAAATATATTCATTGAAATATTTTTCCAAAAACATACTAACCGCATCTCCGGTGTCCGTAACACGCATCGCCCGTCCTTCTTTTTCAACATAACCGCGCTCAATAAGCGTTTCAATAATTGAAGCGTAGGTGGAAGGACGCCCAATTCCGCGTTTCTCCAATTCTTTCACGAGGGCGGCTTCGCTGAAACGGGATGGCGGTTCCGTCTGTTTTTCCTCTGAACGAATATCTGAAAGTGTAAGCGGCTCTCCTAGGATAACTTTCGGAAGTTCAATTTCTTCTCCACGCGCCTCAGGGTCCGCTAACAGCCATCCCAAAGAAAGAATTCTGCTTCCGTTAGCGATAAAATCAGGAGTGTTTTTGGCGCCAGCGGATATTTTTGTCCGCAAAATATTCGCGTTAATCATTTGCGAAGCGATTGTCCGTCGCCAGATTAATTCATAAAGTTTTTTTTGTTCCGCGGTTGTTCCAGCGCTTGAACGCGATAAATTGGTCGGGCGTATCGCTTCATGCGCTTCCTGAGCGTTTTTTACTTTTCCTTTGTATTCGCGCGCCGCCGCGTTTTCTTTTCCGAATGTTTTTTCTATTACAGCTGTCGCGGCGGCGCGCGCCTCGCTTGAGAGATTCGTGGAATCGGTGCGCATATATGTAATATGTCCCGCCTCATATAATTTTTGTGCGAGGAGCATTGTGCGCTTCGGCGAAAATCCGAGGCGCGTTGACGCGGCTTGTTGTATAGTTGAAGTAATAAATGGCGGACGAGGCGCGCGACGCGTTTCCGTCTCGCTCACTTCTTTTACGAACCACTTTGCTTTTTTGCCTTCCGACAAAATTCGTTCCGCTTCTTTCGCGTCGCGCGGTTCTTCTGTGCACGCGAGCGCGAGCGCGCCTCCATTTTTTGTTTTTGCGTCCGCAAAAATCCTCCAAAATCTTTCCGGAACAAACGCTTTAATCTCGCGCTCGCGTTCCGCAAGAATGCGCAAGGCGGGGGATTGCACGCGCCCGGCGGATAACCCGTAACGTAGTTTTTTCCAAATAAGCCCAGACAGGTCATATCCGACAAGACGGTCAAGAACTCGCCGCGCTTCTTGCGCACGCCGCAAGTTTTGGTCTATTGAGCGTGGGTGATTCAGCGCCTCCTCAATCGCTTTTTTTGTAATTTCATGATAAGTGATCCTGCGCACAGGAGGTTCCTTCTTTCCGAGCTGTTCTTTTAATATGGCGGCCAGATGCCACGCTATTGCTTCTCCTTCTCTGTCTGCGTCAGTCGCGAGAATTATTTCCGACGCTTTAAAAGCGGCGTTCGCTATATCCGCTACCGTCTTTTCTTTTCCTTTGGAAATTTCGTAATGCGGAATAAAACCATTTTCAATATCAACAGCATTCTTGTTTGATTTAGGTAAATCGCGAATGTGTCCAACGGACGCTTTCACGACAAATTCTTTTCCAAGATATTTTCCTATAGTCTTCGCTTTTGACGGCGATTCCACTATTAACAATTTAGACATTGGAAATAAGTGTAGCATGAATATATTACCTTGTGTTATATTAATTATGTATGGAAGGTCTTACTAAACAACAACTCACGCTTCTTGCTCTTCTAGTATCGTTCGTAACTTCCATTGCGACCGGAATTGTGACAGTGTCGCTTATGGAACGCGCGCCGAAAGCTGTGACGCAGACGATAAACCGCGTAATAGAGAAGACTGTTGAACGCGTTGTGCCAGCTGAAAATCAAAAAGCTTCGGTTGCAACGAAAGAAACAATCGTTGTGCGCTCGGATGATTTAGCGGTTGCGGCGATTGAAAAAAATTCTAATTCAATAATTCGCATAAAACGTGTTGACGGTGCCGGCGACAAACGGGCGGAAATTCTTGTTGGAATCGGAGTCATTGTTTCGAAGGATGGAATTGTGGTGGCTGACGGCGGAGTTCTTTCGCGCCGTTTTGACGAATACGGTTCGCCGATTCCGCGTTCTTTTCTAGCGATTCTTACAGATGGTTCAGTGGCGGAATTGCAAGTTCTTGGAACTGATGAAGAAAACGGACTCTCCTTGTTTTCAATAAAATCGTTAACTGATTCAAAAACAATTTTTACTCCCGCTGAATTTGGAAATTCCGATTCTATGAAATTAGGACAAACAGTGATTTCTCTTGGAGGCGGTGGAGACAACGCTGTTGGAACAGGAATTATCGCGAATCTCGGATACAGCAACTCTTCCACGAAACAAGTAGGCGCGATTTATACGGACCGCGAAGCATCGTCCGCGATTTCCGGCACTGTTTTATTGAATCTTTCTGGAGAAGTAATAGGCGCGAATATAGGAATAAACAGCATTGATAAAAGCCGCTACCTCCCTTCAAATTTTATTAAATCAAGTATTGAGAAAATAAAGACATCAATAAAATGAAAATAGGAAACGCTATAAGAATTGCTCTTCTTTTGGCGCTGGTTGCCGCGGGGATTTTTTCCATACTGAAAAAAACATATCAATCAGTGTCTTCTTTTGAGGAATGTATTGCGAAGGGAAATGCAATAATGGAAAGTTATCCGCGCCAGTGCCGCGATTCGCGCGGAAATATGTTTCGCGAGAATATCGGAAACGAACTTGAGAAAGATAATTTAATAAGAATCGCGAGCCCGCGCCCGAATGACAAAATAAAAAGTCCGGTTGAGATTCGCGGTGTCGCGCGCGGCTATTGGTTTTTTGAAGCGAATTTTCCTATATTTGTAGTTGATTGGGACGGAAGAATCATAGGGCAGGGAAACGCTACAGCAAATAGCGACCCCGCCAATGGCGGGGTAAACTGGATGACGGAAGATTTTGTTCCTTTTACTGCGAGTGTTCAGTTTGATATTTCGCAGATTTCAGGACAATATTCAAAAAATGGTTCTCTAATTTTGAAAAAAGATAATCCGTCAGGTCTTCCGGAAAACGACGACGCCCTAGAAATTCCTGTGATGTTTGAGTAAGAACATATATCACACCACCCACTCTGTCCTCGGCAGACCTCGGACATCTCCCCCTTTAGAAAAGGGCGAGAAAAGATAATTTTCGTTATAGTACGATATATCGTACCTTGCGTCCGGCGGTTGTACACCAGAGTTCTATGCTCAACGCAAGGAACGATTGGCTAGTCTAAGTCAGATCATATGCGAAGAAAGCAATGTGTCGTCAGAATTGCTTTGGGTAATGCCAGACATGATGCCTCTCGGACAAAGAAGCAGACTTGCGCTCCTTGAATATGTTCAGTGGCTCCAAGAACAGTGCAGGACCTTGAAATTCTCCGCAATAAAGCAGGAATTGAACCTGTAACATGTGTCGCCGAGCGCACAGACGCGCTCGGCTTTTTTATTTGCCATCACTCATGGAACTATTCGCGCGAATAAGTCCTTACATATAAACTATTTTATAATTTCTGAAATCCCTCCTTAAGGAGGGTGCCGAGGTCTGCCGAGGCAGGAGATGTTTCTTTTGAAATTGTGCTATATTTTTTATTAGACGGGGTATCGTATAAAAGCAGTATGCACGCATGGGGTGCGTGCGGCCCCGGAGCATTACCGGGTACCCCGAAATTATCCACAGCTAAATCCGAAAATGCGCTTTATAATGTCCCTATGTCGAAAAAAGCACTTTATACAGGAATTGCGGTAGTGGTGGCGATTTTGCTCGCGTATCTTTTCTTCACCGGCCGAGCATAAGCCGCTATTTTGTATCTTTCAGAGGAATCGTGAACGCTAATCCACTTAGCGTTATTATTCCTATTCCAAGAAAAAGATATTGCATTGGCAAGTAAATCAAGAACAAAGAAACAAGAGCTGGCGCGATTACATACGCTGCGGGACGCACGGCTCTGTAAAAAGCGACTATGTCGGCATCGCCGGCATTTATTTTTTTGAAAAAATATGTTTCCGTCATCACTTCTATCATTGATGCGCCTACTCGCGTGGTGAACAGAAGAGCGGTCCATAACAGGAATAACGGCGCGTTCACAAATGAAATCATCGCGGTTGAAATCGCAGAAATGACAAATCCCGCCGCAAGAAACTCTTTTTCTCCAAGCCATTTGTCCGCAATCCGCCCAAGCGGTCCTTCCAGTAAAACGAAAGGAAGAAGCATTATTGAGAACATTATGCCGATAGTTTGCCAATCAAACCCAATATAGTCATGAAGATAGAGTGGGGTGTAAATGACCATTCCCGCGAAAAAAAATTGCAGAATAAATCCTGCGCAGAAAATCAATCGGATATTTTTTCTGCGCATAATAGTCCGTAATGTAGACCAAAAGGGCAGATTTTTGTATTCTGGGTCGGCAAAATTCTTGAAAAATTTTTTGAAAATCACGAAAGCCGCGAGTAGGAATACAAGCGATATTAAATAAATACGCCAGTAATCGCTGTTTTTTAATGCGAACCCCGCCAAGAACGGAGAAATGATCCAAGCGACATTTACAACAGTGAGATAATTTCCGCGCGTAGTCCCCGTCTTGTTGTTTTTAGAAAAACTTTCAAGTATTAAATCAAAATCAAAAGCGATAATAGAAATCGCGATGAAGTTTATCGCAAACGCAGCGACAATCGCAAACGGATTTTTCAATGCCACCAATCCGATTGTAGCGACGAAATCCAGCGCGAGTAATGTTAGCGTAAGGTCATAATCGCCGCGTTTTTTCAGGAGAGAACCGATGAAGAAAAAAGCAATCAATGTTATTAAAGACGCGCCGGCGTATAGAAGCCCAACGCTCTCTTCCCCGATTTTGCCGGAAAGAAAAGTAGAGTTGATGTAGGCGGGAGATGCGACATGAAGAGTGAAAATAAACGCAAGAAGGTAGAAAGGCGCAAATGTCCCGGCGCTTTTTAATATCTTCTCCATTAGAATATTGTAGCAGAAAAAACACCCCGCCTGTGGACAGGCTGGGTGTGGCTGTTAGCGAGTAAAGAATTGCTTTAGTCGCTCTTGCTCGTTAGGCGACTTTCGTTGATTCTGAAAATATGTTAGCATAGGCGATATAAAAAGTCAAATAAAACACAAAACGGGCTCATAGTAAAATGGTATTACGCATCCATGGCATGGATGAGATCCGGGTCCGATTCCCGGTGAGTCCACCAGACAGGAAATTGCAAGCAAGAGGCAGTCGCCTCGCTTCGCTCGGCGACCAAATCGTAAGGAATTTTAGGCGAAAAAATCAATTGGCGATTCTGCTTTTGGGAAAAGAAAATTTTTAATCAAAACTAATATGAAATACATACTTTACGCTCGCAAGAGTACTGAAGACGAGGACAGACAGATTTTGAGCATTGAAGCCCAAATTTTCGAATTGAAAGAATTTGCCGCCAAAGAAAAACTTGAAATTGTCGCCTCACTTTGCGAGGCAAAAACCGCCAAAGAACCTGATAAAAATATCGGCCCGGACTGCATTTTATTTTTGGGAAAAGAAAATTTTTCATAAGGTCGAATTATAAGTTAAAAAACTTTTTAATATGAACCAAAAAGGTTTTTCAAATGATATAATTACCCCCCACATCTTAGTTGCATAGATACGGCGTGCAGTGTTATAAAAAGATATGATAAAAAAAGTGGCTAAATTTGCTCGTAAACATAAGGTTTACACAGGATTAATTACTATCTTAATTCTTGTTGCCGGATATTTCATATTTCGCGCATTTTCAGGAAATGGAGAAAATGTCCGATATGTTTTTGCGCAAGTCCGGCGCGGAACGATAGAAACATCCGTATCCGGAAGCGGGCAGGTCTCTCCGTTCACGCAAATTGAAGTAAAAGCGAAAGCGTCAGGAGAGGCGATTGCTTTATACGCGGTAGCGGGGAAATATGTGAATGCTGGAGCGATTCTAACGGAACTTGACGCGGATAATGCCATAAATAGCGTGAGGGACGCGGAGCTTGCGCTTGAAAGCGCGCGCATCGCGTATGAGAAAGTCCGAGGTCCGTCAAATTCCGCGGTGCCGCGCCTTAAAGAACAAGCCGTGATTGACCTTGCTCGCGCTTATGACGACGGTTTTAGCGCCGCCGCCGCCGCTTTTATAGACATTCCGTCTCTTCTTGCTAATTTTAAAAATCTTCAGCAAGATAAAACATTTGATAAGAATCAGGAAAATATTTCCTGGTATGCAAATCAGATTCCCAACGAAGAAGAAATCGTAAAAAGGCGCGCAGAGGAATTGCGCGATTCGGCGCGCTCCGGATATGACATCGCGCGCGCGTCATACGACAAAAGTTTTGATTTTTATAAGAAAATTTCTCGTTATTCTGAACAAAACGAAATAGAAAGATTGGTGTCGGAGACATATAAGACGACTCAATTTATTTCTAACGCGGTAAAGACAAACAGCAATTATATTGATTTCACGCGGGATTTTATGGAAACAAATAATTACGCGATTCCGACGGCTGTCTCCGCACAACAGTCGTCTCTCAATTCTTTTACTGGAACTTTGAACGGACATTTGGCGAAACTTCTCTCTTCGGCGAACACAATCAAGGATGCAAAAGACGCTTATACGAACGCTGATTTAGATCTCGCTTCGCAAGAACTTTCATTAAAACAAAAAGAAAACGCGCTCTCGGATGCGAAAGAAAAACTTGCCGACTATACAGTCCGCGCGCCTTTTGCGGGAATCGTAGCGAAAGTTAACATCAAAAAAAATGACGATGTGTCGTCGGGAACAAGCGTGGTTACTCTTATAACAACGAGAAAAATAGCGGAGATTTCATTAAACGAGGTTGATGCTGCGCAAGTTTCAATCGGACAAAAAACAAAACTTTCTTTTGACGCGCTTCCTGAAATGAAGGCGGATGGAGTTGTTTTTGAAATGGATACAGTCGGAACTATGTCGCAGGGAGTCGTCTCTTATGTCGCAAAAATTTCTTTCATATCGCCCGACTTGCGCATAAAGCCGGTAATGAGCGTTACTGCGGATATAATAACGAACAAAAAAGACAATATTCTGCTTGTGCCGAACTCCGCTATAAAAACAGCAGGAAACCGTTCGTATGTTGAGAAGCTTTCCGATGGAGCCGCAGCTCCGTCGCGCGCGTTTGTCGGGATTGGACTTGCAAACGACGAGACAACTGAAATTATAACAGGACTAATGGAAGGCGACACAGTTATAGCGCGGACGATTGACGCGACAGCGGCGGCAACCACGGCAACTACAAATCAACAGAACAACACAGTATTTAGATTTCCGGGGACTGGAGGAAGATTTATGAGGTAACATTTCATTAAATCCTCCCTTGAGTGAGGTGCCGATCGAAGCGAGGCGGAGGATGTAATCTTATGATTGAATGCAAAAACATCACAAAAATCTACTACAGCGGGGACTCAAAGACCGCGGCTGTTGAAAACGCGTCATTTACTATCCGTGACGGAGAATTCGTCGCGATTACTGGTCCTTCCGGTTCCGGAAAATCAACGCTTATGCACATTCTCGGTTGTTTAGATAAATCTACAAAAGGCGAGTATATTTTAGATGGAAAAAATATTTCGGATTTGTCAGACGACGAACTTGCCGCTATACGCCGCGAAAAAATAGGGTTCGTATTCCAGTCGTCTAATTTGCTTCCGCGCGCCACGGTTTTGCGAAATGTTGAACTTCCGCTTGTTTACGCAGGCGTGCCGCGCACGGAGCGCGAAAAAGCGGCGCGCGGCGCGTTGCGGCACGCCGCTTTTTCGGAGAAATTTCTAAATCATCGTTCAAACGAGCTTTCCGGCGGAATGATGCAGAGAGTCGCTATAGCGCGCGCTTTAGTAAATTCTCCTTCGTTGATTCTCGCCGACGAGCCGACGGGAAATCTGGACACAAAAACCGGAGAGGCTGTTATCAATACATTCAAAGAACTTCATGAAAAACAAGGTCGGACAATTGTTTTAATCACGCACGAACCATATGTCGCGGAGAAAGCGGAAAGAATTATCCATATCAAAGACGGGAAAATAATTTTATGAAGCCAACTGACTTATTTAAAGAAACATTATTCGCGTTATCCGCGAACAAAGTCCGTAGCGGGCTTACAGTTCTCGGAATCGTGATAGGAATTTCTTCCGTTGTCGCGATGATTTCCATCGGAGTGGGCACTTCCGCATCAATAGCCGCGAGCATAGAAGGGCTCGGTTCAAATCTGCTTACAATTATTCCAGGAACTTTTCAGCCTGGTCGCGGACTCGTTTCTTCCGGACGCGGCTCTGCTGAAACATTAAAAAACGAGGACGCGGAAGCAATTACAAAAATAAACGGAGTTGCTGCAATTTCCCCGGAATACCAGCAAAGATTTCAGATTGTCTCTACAACCGGCAAAAACACGAATTCTCTTATAATAGGCGCGAATCCTTCATACGAAACAGTGCGCAATGTATCGGTTGATAATGGAAACTTTATTACGGAATCAAATTTGCGGAGCTTGGGCAGAGTCGCTGTAATAGGCGCGGCTGTTTCTGAAGATTTATTTGGAGCAGATAATCCAATCGGCAAAACTATCAAAATCAACAAAACAATTTTTAAAATTATCGGAGTTATGAAAGCGAGAGGCAGTTCCGGTTTTTTCAATGCAGACGACATGATTATTGTTCCGCTCACAACTATGCAAAAAATACTTTCCGGCGCGGAACATCTATCTCTTATCGCGGTTTCAGTCGTTAATAAAGATGATATGGCGGTAGTTCAAAATGAAGTCGTGTCAGTTATTGCGGCGCGTCACCGCGTCTCGCTGGCGACTCCGGATTTTTCCGTGGTCTCAAGCAAAGATATACTCGGCGCGCTCACGAAAGTGACTGATACATTCACGATTTTCCTCGCTTCAATTGCAGGCATTTCTCTTCTGGTGGGCGGCATAGGAATTATGAATATGATGCTCACGACGGTCACGGAGCGCACGCGGGAAATCGGACTGCGAAAAGCTATTGGCGCGAAAAATAGAGACATAGCGTTCCAGTTTCTCGCGGAATCGATCATTCTTACTTTTATAGGAGGAATAGTCGGAGTAATTATCGGCTGGCTCATTTCAAAAGCGGTGTCGCAACTCGCGGGAATAGCCACAAGCGTTTCTCTTTTTGCTGTTCTTCTTGCGTGCGGAGTGTCGGCGACCATAGGAATTGTTTTTGGATATTATCCTGCGCGCAGAGCGTCCAAATTAAACCCGATAGAAGCCTTGCGGTATGAGTAGAAGTATGGTAGAAAAGTTATATGAATGAACTTGCCGGAGGAATATTTCTCGGAATTATATTAATGTTTTCGTTGTTGGCGTTTGAACCGAATCTAAGTTCGTTGTCTTTTTCGTTTAATAACAATCAAAAAGCAACAATTGGTTCTATGGAAATGAAAACAGAGAAAAAAGCGGTATTTGCAGTCGTGAGTTCCGCGTTTAAAAATGGAGGTGTTATTCCAACGCGTTTTACTTGCGACGGGAAAAATATTTCTCCAGAAATCTCTATCTCAAATGTTCCAAAAGAAGCGCAGTCTTTTGTTGTAATAATGGATGACCCTGACGCGCCGAGTGGAACATGGACGCACTGGTCGGTTTTTAATATACCTCCGACAACAAAAGTCCTTCATGAAGGCAAGGAGCCGATAGGCCGTGCCGGAACTAATTCTTGGGGAAAGACCGGATATCGCGGTCCTTGTCCGCCGAAAGGCGAGCACAGATATTTTTTCCGCGTCTACGCGTTGAACAAAACATTACCGCTTAATGTTGGCAGTTCAAGAGGAGATATATTGACTGCAATGAAGGGGAGTGTCTTAGCGACGGCGGAATTAATCGGGCGTTACAAAAGAGATGTAAAATGAATTATAATATAAGCAATGCTTCCGTCATCTTTCAATATAAAAGCGACCAACATTGAGTTTACGCCGGAATTGCGCGCGTATTTTGAGAAGCGGTTTTCTTCTTTGTCGGGTGTCTTGGATTTCAATGAACCGACTTTGAAAGTGCAAATAGAAATAGGGCGCACTACAAGACATCACGACAAAGGGGATGTCTTTCGAGCTGAATTTAATATTCGCGCGCGTAAAAATTCTTTCCGAATAGTCCGCGAAGCCGCGGATATTCATATTGCGATAGACGAAGCGCGTGATTCCATGGAAAATGAACTATCTCGCGCTAAGACGAGGCGCATATCTTTTGTTCGCAGAAGTAGGCGAGCAGTGAAAGAAATGGTGCGCGGTTTTTATGGGGCGGGAATGAAATTTGTTCACATTCCGAAATGGGCGATTCCAAGATTGCCTAAAATACCACGTTTTCGTCTTCCAAAAATGCCTAAAATATCCAATCTAAAGTGGCCTTGGAAGAAGAGATAACACTTGACAAATAGTCAAGGATTTGCTATACTATACAGTAGAAAGAATTGACGGGCAAAAAGGCATTAGCCAACATTTGCTCCGCTGACTGCTTCTTTTCAGAAGCTACAGGTTCGCCGTTTTCCTTCTTCCAATAAACGGCCCGAGGCAGAGCGGTTCTCTGCTTTTGGAGGAGTATATGGTTACTCTACCAAATGGGCAGGCTATAACTTGGGCCGAGTGGCTCAAGATTATCACGGCCTACATGCAGACAGAAAATTAACAACCACAATCAGGACACCGATATGAACATATCAAATTGGTTCACTTGAATAATTAGGTGACGGCTTTCGCGGGAGATGTAGCCGACAGAGACATCCCGTAAACCACGACTTGCGCTAAAGAGCGAAGTCGTGGTTTTTGTTTACTTCAATATCTTTACTTTCTCTGCTACCAGCGAGAATTCGCCGTTGCGGTTTGAAATGCGCCCCTGCATAACTATGCAATTCTCTTGCGCGAGAATTGCTTTGTGTTCGTTGTACAGGCGTGGAAACGCGACAACTTCCGCGATTCCTGAAAAATCTTCCAACTTTAAAAACGCCATCAACTCGTTATTTTTTGTGATGACTGGGCGCACTTCCTGCAAAATACCCGCTACAACAACAAGCATTCCTTCTTTATATTCTTCGCGCGCGCGTTTGATATTAACTTCGCGCTTATCTAAAAGATGCCGGAACTTATCCAGCGGATGTCCGGAAATATACAAACCAAGCAATTCTTTTTCCCACGCAAGTTTTTCTTCTGTTGTAGACGGCTGTGTTTCTTGAAGCCGAATTCCGGAAATTGGGAGCGAACCAAAAAGAGACGCGCCTGTGTTGTTAGAGTTTTCTTTATTATAAGCCAAAAGTGTTTCCATATTCGCCAGCATTTGTCCGCGTTCGCCGAATTCATCCATCGCGCCTGCTTTTATAAGCGCCTCAAGCGATTTTTTGTTCAGATTTTTATCTTTCACTCTTTCAAGAAAATCAGAAAGATTTTTAAATGCTCCACCCCTCTTTCTCTCAGAAATAATTGAATCAGAAATACCCTCTCCAAAATTCTTAATTGTTGTGAGGCCGAAACGAATTCTTTCTTTTTCCACGACCGTAAACCCGCCCTCACTTTCATTTACCGATGGAGGTAAGACCTGAATATTCATCCTTTTACATTCCGCCACTGCTTCGCCGACTTTTTCTACATCACCTGATTCAGCGGTAAGAACCGAGGCCATATAAATAGCGGGGAAGTTCGCTTTCATATACGCGGTCTGATACGCGACCTTTCCATAACTTGCCGCGTGCGCTTTATTAAAACCGTATGCCGCGAACGGCTCAATCAGTTTCCAGAGTTTCTCTGCTTTTTCTTTCGTACAACCGTTTTTTTGGAATCCTTCCAAGAGTTTTAATCTCTGCGCTTCCATTTCAGCGGGAATTTTTTTACCCATCGCCTTTCGAAGTTTATCGACTTCAAGCCACGAATACCCCGCGAGATAAATTGCCGTCAGAAGAACATCGTCCTGATAAGTTATTACTCCGTAAGAATCCGCGAGAATATCCTTGAGTCGCGGGTCAAGATAAGAAATAAGACGAGGGTTATGTTTACGCTCAATATATTGCGGTATGGTTTCCATAGGACCAGGACGGTATAAAGCCACCATCGCGTTTATATCGTGAATAGAGGAAGGTTTAAGTTCTTTCAAATAACGCGTCATTCCAGAACCGTTTAGTTGAAATAGTCCAGAAGTTTCTCCTTTAGCCAACATCTCAAAAGTTCTTTTGTCGTCAATCGGAATGTTTTCAATATCAATTTCAATTCCTTCCTGCTCTTTTACTCGTTTTACTGAATCCGCGAGAATAGATAAGTTTCTTATTCCAAGAAAATCAAATTTCAAAAGCCCCGCGTCCTCAACGGCATACATATCGTATTGAGTTATAAGTTTTCCACCTTTCGGATCAAGTTGAAGTGGCGCGTAATCAGTAAGCGGAGTTGGGGAAATGACCACACCTGCCGCATGGACGGAAATATGTCGCGCGCACCCTTCAATCTTGAGCGACATATCTATTATCTTTTTCGCGTCAACGCTTTCTTTATAAAGTTTTGCAAGTTCGGGCACCATTCCAATTGCGCGATTTATTGACATCGGAAAACCCTGCGAGCCGAATGGAATCAGTTTTGCGATTTTATCTCCAAGAGAGTAGTCATAACCCATTGCGCGCGCCACATCGCGAACGGAGCCGCGAGCCATCATCGTGCCGAAAGTTCCGATTTGCGCCACTTTATCTATTCCGTATTTTTGCTTTACATACTCAATCATTTCATCGCGCCTGTTGTCCGCGTAATCCATATCAATATCGGGCGCGCTCGGTCTTTCGGGATTCAGAAATCTTTCAAACGGAAGTTTGTATGAAATAGGGTTTACATTTGTTATTCCCGCAAGATAGGTAACTAAAGAACCGGCGACAGAGCCGCGGATTGTTGTGAGTATTCCGCGTTCGTGCGCGAAATGTAGTAAGTCGGCAACAACTAGGAAATATGGCGCGTATCCTTTTTGTTTTATAATTCCGAGTTCATACTCAACGCGTTTTTTCATTTCTTCCGTTTCGGAAATTTCGCGCCGAGCGTATCCTTCTGAAACAAGATGCGCAAGCGCTTCGTCTGGCGTTGTGTTTCCTATGTCTATTTTTGGAAACACCCACTTTCCAAGAATCAATTCCAAATTGCACGCATCCGCAATTTTATCCGCCTCCGCGATTGCTTCTGGAAAATCATTAAAACGCGATTTCGTTTCTTCCGCGGATGGGAAATAATATTCGCGTTCATCCGATTCTTCGCGCTCTCGCGGGTCGCCTCCAGCAGAAACCAAAAGCATCGTGTCGCGCGCGGGCTTGTCTTCTTTTTCCAAATAAAAAATCGGTTCGCACGCTATAAGAGGAATGGAATGGGCGCGCGAGAGCGCGATAATTTCAGGCAAGAGTTTTTTAGCGTCAGTTGTCGTATTCTCGCTTCCTATTCCAAGGCGGACATTCTCGCTTCCGAAGATTTTTATGAGACGCGCCAAAAATTCGTTAGCTTTCGCGTTGTCTTTTGCGCGCAAAAACTGCGCGATTGCGGAAGAACCGAAAGGAACAATTGCAAAAAGTCCGTCATTATTTTTTTCTAAAAGTTCAAAGTCAATTCTTGGTTTGTAATAAAATCCTTCAAGATGCGATGCCGTTGAAATCTTAATCAGATTTCTGTATCCAATTTCGTTTTTTGCGAGCAAAATTAAACGGGTGCGGCGGTTGTCTATTCCGGCGACTTTGTCGCGCATTCCGCGGATGGCGAAATAACAATCAATTCCAAGAATCGGTTTTATTCCTTCCGCTTTACATTCTTTATAAAACTCAATCGCTCCGTAAAGATTTCCGTTATCAGTAAGCGCAATCGCGCCTGCGCCCTCTTTTTTCGCCTTTGCAATCAAATCGGAAATTTTCGGAAGCGCGGAGAGAAGGGAATAGTGGGAGTGGGCGTTTAGTGGGGTCATAAGAAATAGTATATAATTTTCAACTACTAATTTACAATCAATGATTCAATTTATCGTTGGTGTTGACGAAGTCGGGCGCGGGCCGATTGCCGGGCCGCTTTGCGTTGGCGCGTGCGCCGTCAGGCGCACGCGCCTGTATGATTTCTGGAAAATTTTTGGAGGCGCGAAAGACAGCAAACAACTTGCGCCAAATGGACGCGAACACTGGTTTTCAATTTTAAAAGATGGCGAGGAGAGGGGAGTTGTCCGTGCGGAAACAGTATTTATTTCACATACGATAATTGATGAAAGAGGAATGTCGCACGCGCTTCACATTGGCGTTGCGAGCGTATTGAAAAAATTAAAAATGTCTCCGAAAAATTGCAGTATTCTTTTGGATGGTTCATTGAAAGCGCCTGCGATTTTTCAAAATCAAAAAACGATAATTGGTGGTGACGAAAAAGAATTGTTAATTGCCGTAGCTTCTATTGCGGCAAAGGTGCGCCGCGACGCGCATATGACCCGCGTCGCGGCGCAATTTCCTCAATACGGTTTTGAAAAGCACAAAGGATACGGCACGCGCGCGCATTATTCAGCGTTGCACTCTTACGGCCCATCTCCAATTCACAGACTTTCTTTTCTTAAATCCCCTCATTAATCGGTGTTTATTTCAGCGCTTGACGACTATTTACGCTTTGTGCTATACTGATTTAGGAGTTGATAGGTCGTCCGTGTGGACGAAGCACCTTGAGACACACAAGAACATTAAACCCTAGGAGGGTTATGAATGACACAAAACAAGGACGACCACAAACGCATTCAGCTTTGTTGGTTTGTTATGAAGAACGCGAAGGCGGAGAAATCTACTTTCTCGCAATAAGATACACAGAAAAAAAGAACTGCAATCCGGTGACTTTTGTAAAATTCCCGGTGGAGACCGGACTTGAAAGAGAATCGCCGCGCCAAACTGCAACGAGTGGTATGTATCAAGAAGTGGCTTCAAGCCCAAGCACTTTTTCGTTTCGGTTTGTTTCTGAAGAACCAATTTACAAACAAGAGTGTGCGGGCGACCCTGACAAAGGAGGCGGAACACATACAAAATGTGTGTTCCTGATCACCGGAATCAAAGGGGATATTCGCACCATTGATTTGGTTGAAGAAGGTAAGCGCGGTAGGAGCGATGAAAAACTCTCTCCACCGCAGTGGTACGAAGCGGACGAATTATTTGACTTGATGAAAGAACGCGGTGTAAAATTTCACCGCACTGCGTTGATTCGCGCGCTTTCGACTCTTGCGCGTGAACGAACAGTATACGCACGGTACAGCAAGGTTCTAGAAAACCCGCTAAATCGTGAATATCTTGCCGATTAGCCAGTTAGCCCGCAACGAGCTGGCCAGCCTCGACCACACCGGTCGAGGCTTTTCTTTTTAAGGTAATATGTTAATATTTAATTTATGGTAGTCAGAATGCGTTCAACAAAAGGGCACCGCAATAATCGCCGCGCCCACCATAAACTTTCAACACCAGCTCTTTCCGCGTGTCCTGATTGTAAAACTCCAAAGATGATGCATTCCGCATGCGTGAATTGTGGAAAGTATAAAGAAAGAAAAGTGTTATAATAGCCATTATGGCGAACAGGCACCTTGCAAGATCAATTGCACTGCAAACACTCTTTGAGTGGGATTTTCGCTCAATGCCAGATAACGAGTTGGATGCTATAGAAAAACGCGATATCGCAGAATTTGCGCCAGGGATAGAAGAAGATTCTTTTGTTCATAAAATAATAAGCGGAGTAGAGAAAAAGAGAAAACAAATAGACGACATTATTTCCAAAGCCGCGCCAGAATGGCCGATTGAACGGATTTCCGTAATAGACAGAAATGTTTTGCGTATAGGTTTATTTGAACTGCTTTTTTCTGACAGAAAAGAAGTGCCAGCAAAGGTTGCCATCAACGAAGCGATAGAGTTAGCAAAAACATATGGCGGAGACGCGAGCGGCAAGTTCGTAAATGGAGTGCTCGGTTCGGTTTATAAAGAACTCGGGGAACCCGGAAAAGACGAGAAGCCGAAAAAGAAGCGACCAGCGGATGTTCCTTACGAAAAGATGCCAATTCAAAAACTTGGCGGAGCTGTCGTGTACGCGCGCGATGGGGATGATATTTTTGTCGCGCTTGTTCATGATGTTTTCGGACACTGGACTCTTTCAAAGGGAAAAATTGCAGATCGTCCTGAAATTTCTTCTGAAAGTCCTGAAGAGGGGACCATTCGTGAAATAAAAGAAGAACTTGGCGTGGATATGAAAATTAAAGAAGAAATAGGGAAAAACGAATATATCGCTTCCGACCCTGAAAAAGGAAAACTCCGGAAGCAAGTCCATTATTTTTTGGGTGAGGCGCAATTTATACCGTTGAAACTCGGAACTTCAGGCGGATTAGATGACGCGCGGTGGTTCAAATTGCGTGATATCGCGAATCTTAATTTTTATCCAGATACGCTTCCGATTATTACAAAAGCAGTGAATATTTTACTTAAGAAATGAACCTAGATACTTTTGAAAAAAAGAACGATATTTTATTTAACGACAAGACGCTTTTGAAAACCGCGTTCACACACCGATCGTATCTGAACGAGCACCGCGGAGAGCAAATAGAACATAACGAACGGCTTGAGTTTCTTGGAGACGCTGTTCTTGAATTGATTGTCACAGAGTTTTTGTATAAAAGATTCCCAAACAAGGCGGAGGGGGGTTTGACGCTTTATCGCTCTGCTCTTGTTAATTTCACAACTCTTGCCGAAGTCGCTGAAGAATTGAAAATGGGGGATTTCCTTCTTCTCTCAAAAGGCGAACGCAAAGACACTGGGCGCGCTCGCGAAGTGATTTTGGCGAACGCGATTGAAGCGCTGATTGGAGCGATTTATCTTGACTGCGGATATGAAAAGACAGAACGATTTGTGGAAAGAAATATTTTGTCGCTTATAGATAAAATTATTTCAGATGGGAAGTGGATGGACGCAAAAAGCCGATTCCAAGAAAGAGCACAGGAAAAAACAGGTATAACTCCGAACTACGAGACTATAGGAGAATCCGGCCCCGACCACGACAAGCATTTTCTCGTTGCGGTATTTTTGGGAAAGGAAAAGATTGCTGAAGGAAAAGGGAAGTCAAAACAAGAAGCGGAACAGGATGCCGCTGCTGCCGCAATTCAAGCGAAGAATTGGAAATAACAAAAACCCCGACGAAAGTCGGGGTTTTTGTTTTTACTTTAGCACTATTGCTTCTGCGTACTTCCAACATGCTTTTGACGAATTCCAAGGAGTTAATCCTTCGCGCTCGTATAGCCATTTAGCGTAGCCAAGATTTCCATCAAGTGTCTTAATGTCAAATCCGTTTTTTTGCGAGCGTTCGGCGTGATAGCGTTCATTGATTTGCATCACTCCGATATCGTTTCGATCGTAATCTCCACGAAGAACTCCATTCACGTTGTATTGACGAAAACGCGACTCACATTTTGCGATTTCCGCAAGAATCGGCGTTTCTACGAAATAACCGCGAACATATTCTTCAAGAGTTATTGGATTATCAACTACAGGCATTATCGGCTCCTTATCTGTTACCGCTATTGCTGTACCAGAGTTTATATTAAGAGACGAAAGCAGAAGCAAAATTCCGCTTACAATTTCTAGTGTCATAATGTTTTGAACGTGCTATCTTTACTATCCGACCTACCTGTATATTGTAGCATATTCAATACTTGCCTGTCAAGGTATTTTGTTGTCTATTTTTGAGGGTTTTTTGCGGTTCTTTTGTTGTATTTTTATTGTAATGGATGGAATTGGCGATGTGTTTTTTCAGCGTATTTGTCGGACGCGTGCACATAGCGCGTGGTTGTGTGCAAGGATTCGTGACCGAGAAGAATCTGAAGCGCGGCGGGATTCGCTCCGTGCTCGGCAGAATAAGTCGCAAACCCGTGTCGAAGCGAATGCGCCGATGTTGGAATGTTTATTTCCAGCAGTTCGCGGTATTCTTTTATTTTCATTTGCACATAATTTGCGGAAATTCTTCCTTGTGCGTCTTCGGAGTTACGACCTCTATAAGGTATGAATAGGGCAGGAAAGTCGTCAGCGCGTGTTTTTAAATACGATTGAATGTGTTTCTTCGCGCGCTCCGTTAAATACACAAATCTTTCTTTCTTACCCTTCCCCTTGATAAAAATTTTTCCAGAAGCATCCAGACGATTTCTATCCAAAGAAAGCAATTCCGAAATACGCATTCCCGTTGAGAACAATGTCTCAAGCATTGCTCGGTTGCGCAAAGCCACCTTTTTATTTTTTTCAAACCGAGTAGGGGACTCTATAAGAGAAACGAGCTCCTTAAAGTCCGCGACTCGCGCGTGCTTCTTCGGCATCTTGAGCAATTTAAGCGCCTCCGGCGCTACGGGTGCTCCGTGGTCCATATCAATCATATACTTCAAGTAGCGTCGCACGCTTGATAGTGTGCGGTTTATAGAACCGGCCGATAAGCGCTTGCTAGGCGAGCCACCGTCCGCGGTCTTTCGGTCACGCGATACAAGATACGCCTTAAACTGTTCCAGCGACTGTTTTTTGATTTTTTCAAAAGGTGTCTTAATTTCATTTTTTAAAAAATCACCGAAGGTCTTTAGGTCGCGCTCATAGTTGTAGAGCGTCTCCGGTGAATAATTGTTCGTTTGTATAAAAAGCAAAAAATCTTCTGAGTGGGGGAGCATATATAAAAATTAAATGAATTAAACTGAGCATTAGGAATATTATACTCAGTTTATATAAATAAAAATAAAGAGCAAGAAAAGCTCTGTGGATATCTCCCCTGCTCAAAAGTAAGTCATTGGATTCCTGGAATCTCTGGCAAGTCGTTTCGGAAAATCTTTTGCATATTGTTCCACAATAAATCAACTATCACATTGTTCCAGACCCACATTGCCGGACGCGCGAGAATGTTATCCCACAACTTTACAACCAAACCCCACACATAGTTCAAATTATCGGAAACGGTCGGGCTCGCGATAATGTCGCGGAGATTATAACCAAGGAAGCCGAGCACGATTAGCGCGACCACTATTAACAAAACCATTTTTACAAGTCCCCTATTATCCATAAATTTATTATAGCATATCCAAAGCGAAGCAAAACACATCTTCGTTCCTATTTTCCAATTCCTGGCGGCGTTACACGCTGTTGGGTTATGCTTCTGTAAAAGACGGGAGCCACTCGCTACTCCTGTCCTTCAAGGTAACATATCTTACCGGTAAGGATGGGGTGGAAGTAATTCCGTGGGAACGTTTCAAAATCCGTCCTGAGGAAGGCAAACCGTTCCTCATGGGAACGGACAATGGTATGTTGGTCCCTGTTCAAGAGAGCGAGGGAACATACCTCGTGCGCTTGGACAAACAGTAAAAATTCTCTTATCTCAAGCCGCGACCTGTAGCAGGGTCGCGGTTTTATTTTTTACAAAATTACCACTTCTGCTAAGACATTGTCTGAAATACTATAAATAAAGCAAGGGGTTGAGATATGCACCGGGGTTTGCGATAGGTATCGTATATGTTGTGTTGCACACACGGCTTCTAAGAGTGCCTATTTCTAAGCCTTGAGTTGCGAAAACAGTGAAGTGTAAATGAGGGCCTGTTGCGTATCCTGTTTTGCCGGAATATCCAATCACCTCTCCAGTATTAACACTCTGTCCTGACGATATGCGTATCAACGAAAGATGTGCGTATAAAGTTGATAGGCCGTTTCTGTGTTCAATCAAAATCCACTTGCCGTAAGATGCTCCGCGACACGCAGTATCTGTATCCCCCGCTCCGCGGACCATGCCACCGAGAGACGCTTTTATTGGAGTGCCGATTGCGGCGCGAAAATCGATTCCGTTATGTCCTTTGCCGCCATACGCTCCGCTTTTCGCAAAAGGAGTATTGCCGAAATATTGAGTAATTTTTACTGAATCAATGGGCCATTTCAAAACACCAGAGCCGGCAGTCGGCAAGCGCGATGGGTCAAGTTCAAATTTTAACTGCATTTCGTATTCCAAGAGTTCTTGTTCAAACGCGTCTTTTAGCGCGATTTTATCGTTTAGAAGTTTTTGATAATTTGTCTCTTTATTTTTTGTTTGCGTAAGTAATCGCTGTTGTTCCGAGCGGTTGCCGTCCGCGATTTTCTTGCGGTCGGAGAGTTCTTCTTTTAGCGCGGCAAGTTCACGTTTTTTCGCTGAAAGTTCGTCTCTATCTGACTCGAGATTTGTTTTCTGTTCTTTAATTGAATGTATCGTCTCTGAAAGTTTTGCTTGAATCAAAACCAACTCGTCTGCTTCGCGCCAAGCTTCAGAAAAACCGCCGCGCGACAATAACGTGCTTACAAAACTTTCATTCTTGTTCGCGGCAATTCCGCGCATCGCTTTCTCAAGCGCTGCGCTCCCCTTTCCGATTTTGACTTCCTTAACATCAATATCTTCCGTAAGTGAATCTATCGAGAGAGTCGCGGCGACAATTTTTCCTTCCGTTGATTTTATTTCCGCGCCCAATTTCTTCCGCGTTATATCCAATTCAGAAATCGCGTTTTTTAGCGTGTTCGCTTCCGTTCCTATTTTTTCCAATTCCTGCTGGTATCCAGCGATTTCTTTTTCAATGTTTGCGATCTCCGCGTTTCGCGCGTCAATTTTTGTACGCAATTCATTCACATCCGCGCGCGCCGAAATCGCCGTAAGAAAAATTACCAGTAAAAATGTTGCATTTCCCCACTTCCGCATTCTTCTATGATAACAGATTTATTATAGGGGCAGGATTAAATCCATTTGCTAATTCGCGCGAATAGGAAAATTACTTAACAAAAAGAGGCGCGCACCTTTCAGTACGCGCCTCACGAAGTCGGTTTGCCCTTTACCCGTTTGCGGGGACGGGATCAGCCAATTCCTCAAGGATTTGTCCGACGACGAACTCATCGTCCGGCTCCTCCTCTCCGAACAAGGCTCTACCCCAACAGTCACCACCCACCGGCCGAACGAGGGAGCCATATTGGTCGGACCTCCCATATTCCAACCCCGCCAACCTTTCCTTCGGAATCCTTGTCAGCAGGATTTTCGGCTCGTCATCGGACATTGCGGGAATTGTCCGCATCCCTCGCTCCCTGCCATGGAATCTGCCCGACCCCCATTCTTCTGGGGTCGGATACCATGTTTGGACCATGGGCCAATCCCACCGTGCAGTAAATTGAATCACTGCTTTTGATGGAATTACAACCCCAGATTTCCTTAACAGTGGGATAATCTGGTCGATCGACTGGTAGAAGTAATCTACACAGTAAATCTTGTTCAGGTTATGATCGAATAGCGAGAACCCAATGATTCCCGCGGTCGCTGTGATTCTTTCTTTCATTTTTACCCCTCCTTTCAGGGGCGATTGCGAGTGATTCTGTTTTGAATGTCGAATGAATCAACGACATACCCTGCACTCACACTGATTACGCAAGGATTTGAGTTCAATTGGCCGCACGGCACACGCCGGAGGCCTCGTCGCAATCACCTAACCCTTTCTAGGGAAGGTGCAAAACTGTCAATCTAACACCACCTTTCCGCCCTACGGAAAGGTGCTATTGGCAAACCTCTTGTTGTAAAAGAGCCCTGATTACCTGCAGAAAGTATAGCATACCTCACCTTTCCTGTCAAGCGAGATTGTGGAAAACGATAAATCTTGATGGAGATGGGGTGTAAATAATCAAGATTTCTTCAAATACTGCTTATTGAGCCAGTTGAGTTTTTTTGAATCCAGCACGGCGCCGCTTTTTTGGACGCGTTCCAATTTGAATTGTTCCGTGATTTCTTTGAAAGAAAGCACTTCGCTCGCGTCGCTCGCGGAAGGATGCCAACCGAGAATCGCGAGAAAGTTAATCATTGCTTCAGAGACAATTCCCTGCCCGCGATAATAAGCGAGAGAAACCGATTCGCCGTGCTTTCGTTTTGAAAGTTTGCTTCTGTCTTGCGCGAGAATAAGTGGAAGATGCGCGTAAATCGGACGCGGAGAACCAATTGCTTCCTGAATTAAAATCTGACGCGGAGTGTTTGAGATATGGTCTTCGCCACGAATGATGTGCGTTATTCCCATTTCAAAATCATCAACAACATTCGCGAAATGATAAAGCGGTTCATCAAGCGATTTCGCAATCACAAAATCCTTTAATTCCGTAGTATCAAAAGAAACTTCCCCGCGAATAATATCTTGAAACGAGACGCGCTTGTTCGGATTTTTAAAACGCACGACTTCTACATCACCTACCCCATCTTTTTTCGGTTCTTTCGAAACATACGCCACGCCTTTCTCAACTAATTTTTTCAGATATTTTTTGTAGATTTCAGTTCGTTCCGATTGCTTGTATGTTTCGTCCGGAATTATTCCGAGCCATTTCAACCCGTCTTTTATTTCTTCTTCATATTCCGGCTTTGAACGCTCACGGTCTGTATCTTCAATACGCAAAATAAATTTTCCGCCGTTTTGTTTCGCGAAAATATAATTAAAGAGCGCGGTTCTTGCTCCTCCTATATGCAGAGGCCCAGTCGGACTAGGCGCAAATCTCACGACTACTCTTTTGAAGGACGACATATAGTTAGTTTAACATAAAATCTTAGAAAATGAATAGGGAAATAAAGATAGTTTGCATATACACTAAGACCACGCGACCGCGTACTCTTAGTGTAAGTTGACAGAAAAATCGAGGTGTGCTAGTATCTGGACGACAAGAATATTGAAATGGGTTGGCTCTATAAAGGAAGCCGTGGTGTCCCGAAACAATACACCGAAAGTTTAGAGCGTGAAAGACTTCAAAGAAACACTTCAACAGCGTCTCCAAGAAATCGTAGGCAAAGAGGCAATACTACAAGGAGCAATTGTAAACAATTGCATCCGCATTACTCTATTAAGTGGAAAAGAGTACTTTGGAACGGTTTCGGAAATCTGAAATATGACCACAGGTTTTTGTTTTTGTGAAATTATATAATATTTACCAACTTTACGATCGTTTAGTTAGTAGACAAATAATTTCACATGAGGATGAGCATCTACACAATTTCGCAAACGCCAGATACGCAAGCGAGCTCTTTTTTCAAATCAGTTTCGTTTTGTTTTTCGTAAGAAATTATTTTTGAATAGTCCAAATGTTCCAATCGATTCGCAAGTTCCAAATATCTTTTTTCGTCTATCGCTTCATAAGGAGCGAGTTGGTAAACATGATTTTCGCGCGGCAAAAACGAAAGTCCGCCGACAATGTCCCAATTTTCGTAAAGCCAGTTAGCGACCGAAATCCACTCATCTTCGCCAACTGAAATCGTGGTGGACGGATTGTGTTCCGTATAATTAATTTTTACTCTTTTCCAGTGTTCCAAAAGTTCGCGCGCCGAGATATCATCTCTGAAAATTCCACCCTTCGGAGCTCTCACAGGAAATTCCAATACATAAGTGTTTGCCGTTTCCGCGGACTGCCCTACTTCTGGATAATACGGCACGCCTTGATCTTTTAACATTTTAAAAAGAGAATCCGTAGCGGCAATCCTAATGCGACGAATATAATATTGCGAATGGCGCGGATGCATTCCTGAAGAACAGTCAACGAGTTGTGAAAGTGTTCCCGACGGTTTTACGCAAGTGATGCAAGTTGAAGCGTTTATTCCAAATCGTTTTGCGTATTCAGCGTTCACTTTAATTGCTTCTTTACGCAATGCGTCCAAAACTTTTTCTTCGCGGACAATAGGGCAATCCCACTGACCTGTTATTGAAACGCCCAGCAATCTTTCTTTCTCGCAATTTTCTTTCCATTCTTTTGAAAGATATGGAAAATTCGTGAGGGTTGATTGATAAGTTCCTAAAATTGCCGCGAGGCGAACCTTTGCTTTTAATGTTTCCAGTGTGTCTGTTGAACGCGCAACTATTTCTGATAGATTGCAAAATTGTTTGCTCTGCAAAATAATTTCCCCACACGGATTCGTTCCTATTAAACCGGTTATCGTTGTTCCTTCTTCGTCAAAATATCCGAGTTTTTTCAAAAGAGCGACTCGTCGTTCAGGCAGTGTTTTCGCAAGCCCGCCGCGATTAAAAATCCCGCGTTCGCCTGAACCCGACTTTATAAGCGCCACCCACTCGTCAAGCAAAACACCGGCGGCGGGCTTGCGCATATAAACCGCGGAATTGTTCGCCAGCGCTCTTTGCGGATCTGTAAGATAAAACTGCCCTTTCTTTGCATCGCGAATCGCATCATCTTCAACATCCGAAAGAGAAATCATTGCGCTCCTTCGCACTCCGCCAGCGACAACGCAGTCCCCTATCATGCAAATTATGTCGTGCGCATCAAGATTTGAAAGTCGTTTTCCTTGCCTTGAAAGAATGCGCGCTCGCGCGAATTGCAAAAGTCGCCTCAACGGTTCTGGACCAGACGCTTTTCCTCCCATTGTCTTGAGCCGTTCGCCCGCGGGACGAATAAGAGAAAAATCAAAATCAATATCCCTTCCTTCATACCATGTTTTCATTCCAAGCGTTAGCGAATCGCACCATCCTTCTTTGCTATCTGCGATTTTATGCGCTGCGAGTTTTTTTCCTGTCTGGAATTTTATTTGCGGAAGCTGTTGAATGTTTTGGCTTTCAGCTGACCAGCCGGCTCCTGTTCCGCACATTGACACATACATAATTTCCGCTAAGTCCTCAATTTTTGAAGGAGCAATGTAAGAGCAATTGTAAGCGCAAACATTTGTGGCGTGCGCCGCCGCTCCTGAAAATTGCAGAAGACGCATTGACGGCATTGCCGCATGATTCAAAATTCCCTGTTTTATCTCCAAATATTCTTTGTCTTTTAATTTTTTTCCGAGATTTTCGCGCATAAAAGACATATATCTCTCAACTGTCTCAATCCATGTCTCTCGGCGATTTTCTTCAGGAATCCACCGCGCGTAAGTTCTGTAATAAACAAATTCTCCAAGTGGATTACGGAAATATTTTTTGCTTTCAAGAGCGAGACGCTTAACGCGCTCCGGAATAGCGAATCCTTTTTCGCGCAACTTAGCGCGCTTCTCGCGGTAAAGAATATATGCTTTCGCCGTCTTCACATATTCGCTTAAAATCAATTCTTTCTCCACGGAATCCTGTATTCCTTCAACAGTCGGAACAAAGTTCTTGTGCTTTTTTATAATGCGAACCAAATCAGCCAGAACTTTATTCGCAACCAACCGCGCTTCTTCCAACGAACCATCCCCTGTCTGAACCATCGCTTTATTTATCGCGTTAACAATTCTTTCAACATCAAAAGGCACTACGGAGCCATCGCGCTTTTTTACTATTTTTACTAATGCGGAAACTTTTGGCATAAAAGCCCAACCATTCTACTCGCGCGCGCCAGCGCGCGCCTGTGGAAAACTCGTAAAAAAATTAATCCGCAATAAAAAAAGTTCTTGGTCTATGTTTCATTCGCTCAAGATTTTCGCTTCGCTCCCGTCTTTGATTCCAAAGGTCTTTATGGCGCCTGCAGAAAGTTCCACGACGTATCGCGCGGGCGCGCGAGGGTAAAAAATTTCTGGAAAAGAAATTGGCGAAATATTTTCGCGTGTGTCAATGACTTTTAGTCCTTCCGAGAGCCAAATTATATCTATTGGGATCAGCATATCTTTCATCCATATTGGGTGAAAATCATTTTCCGGGAAAATAAAAAACATTCCTTCGTCTTGCGCCAATTTTTCCACTCCACCAAGTCCGCGGGTTCTTTCCAAAATTGAATCAGCGATACGCATAGTGAATGTTCCGGAGCCGAGATTTAACGTAACATCCCTCTCCAAGCCCAACGGCTTGGTACTCCTCTCAAGGGGAGATATAAAAAGAAATATAACTGTTGAAAAAACTATAAAAAGCAATACAAATAAAATAATTTTGACTCTGCGCATATTATATATATAATAATATCGCATGTTCCAAAAGCATAAAAGAAAAATATTTGCGCATCTTGCTTCTTCTTTAATAACTACAATTGTTGTTTTGGGAATTGTTGGCGTAATTGTATGGTTTAAACGCGCTGAAGTTTTTCATTATTTCGCGACGCAATTTTTGACGGAAACGCAAAAAGCTTCTGGCGGAAGCGATAATGTAAAAAAAGAAACGATAAAGATAGTCACGCAAGAAGCGCTTGTTGTTGATGTTGTTAAAAAAGCGGATCCGGCCGTCTTCTCTATAGTAATTTCAAAGAATGTTCCAGTGATAGAACAATATTATGAAAATTGGAATCCGTTCAAAGATTTTTTTGGCGGGGATTTTGGCGGCGGTTTTCAAATTCCGCAATATCGCCAAAAAGGAACTGAAAAGAAAGATGTCGGTGGAGGAACAGGTTTTCTCGTGAACGCAAACGGGCTTGCTATAACAAACAAACATGTAGTGGTAGATTCTTCCGCTTCATACACGGCGCTGATGAACAACGGAAAAAAATATGCGGTTGAAATTGTCGCAAAAGATCCGGTTCTTGACCTCGCTGTAATTCGTTTAACGAGCGCAACGAACATGCCGTTTCTTTCGCTCGGCGATTCATCTTCTCTTGATGTAGGAGAAACTGTAATCGCGATTGGAAATGCCCTTGGAGAATTTCGCAATACGGTTTCTGTCGGAGTAATTTCTGGGCTTTCGCGTTCAATAACCGCAAGCGACCAATCTGGAAAAGCAGAAACGCTTGAAGAAGTTATACAAACGGACGCGGCGATAAATCCGGGAAATTCAGGAGGTCCACTACTGTCTCTTTCAGGAAAAGTGGTCGGAATAAACGTGGCGGTCGCGCAAGGTTCGCAAAATATCAGCTTCTCGCTTCCCGCAAATCTCGCAAAGGGTGCCATATCTTCTGTTGAAAGATACGGGAAAATCGTCCGGCCTTATATCGGAATAAGATACGCGGATATTACTCCGGCAATAGTTCAGAAAAATAATCTTTCAGTTGATTCCGGCGCGCTCGTAGTGCGCGGTGCCGGCGAAGGAGAACTTGCTGTTGTACCCGGCTCGCCAGCCGATAAAGCAGGAATAGTTGAAAACGATATTATTTTGGAAATTGATGGAGTAAAAGTCACAAGCGAACATCCACTCTCATCTCTCATTCGTAAAAAGAATGTTGGCGACACAGTCCGCATAAAAATACTCCACAAAGGCGCAGAAAAGACTGTGTCCTTAACTCTCGAAGCGCTGAAGGATTGAATTATTTCGCAACTGCTGATGCTTCTTCGAAGGCAAGAGAGAGCAAGCGCGAGGCGCCGCGTTCCATCGTAATTCCGTAAAGCACGCCGGCGCGCGACATCGTCTCGCGGTTGTGCGTTATCAAAACGAGTTGCGAATGTTTTGAAAGATTCTCAATCATATCTCCGTATTTTTTTGAATTTGATTCGTCAAGCGCCGCGTCAGTTTCGTCCAATACTATAAATGGCGGCGGCTTGACGGAGGAAAGCGCGAAAATCAACGCGATTGAAGTGAGTGCTCGCTCACCTCCTGAAAGCATCATCAATCCTTTTATTTTTTTACGAGGAATGGACACCTCAACTTCAATACCAGTTTCTTCTTCCTCTTTTTCTTCTGTTTGCGCGCGCAAAAAAGCTTCTGTTTCATCTACATCTTCTTCTGATTCGCTATTGTCTTTTCGCTTTCGTTGTTGAACTCTTACGACAATTATCTTAGCAGAACCCCCACCAAACATAATAGTAAATAATTTCTGAAACTCCTCGTTTATTTTCGCCAGACCTTCTTTGAATTCCGTCTCCAATTTTCCTTGCAATTCTTTTATAAGAAAGCGTAATGAGTCAGCCGACTTTTCCAAATCAGAAATTTCTCTCGCAAGGAACGCTTCCCTTTCGCTTGTATCTTTAAATTCTTTCAGAACATCTTCAGCGCCGGAAGTTCCGGAATCCTCAATTCGTATTTTCAGTCGTTCTATTTTCTTTTTTCTATCCGCGATTTCACTTTCGCTTTCATTTTCATTCACTTTTTCATTTTCATATAAAATCGCGCTTCTTCCGGCGACAATCGCCGCATCATGAAGTTCGTGTTTAAAGCTTTCTTCGCGACGCTGAATAGCCACGCGCGCTTCCGTTTCAAGCGCGCGCTCTTTTTCTTCCAAAAGTTTCGCGGCGCGCGCAAGCGCTTCCGCTTCTACTGACGGAGTTCCTCTATGATTTTTCACAAAAGAGCGCGCGAGCTCCTGCGCTTCCGATAGTTGTGTTGCCGCTTCTATTTCAGAAGCCAATTTTTCCACATCCGCGAATGGAATACTGGAACGTGATGTCAAAGCGGTTCGCGCTGCCTGCAATTCTTTCTCCACTCCCTCCATTGCGCGCTTCCCGACTTTATTTTCAATCGCGAGACGTTCTGCTTTTATAGCGCGCGCTTCGCGCGCGAAATATTTTCTGTAAAGCTCCGCTAGTTCAATTTTATGTTCTTTTGCTTTTTCAATTTTCTCCGCTTGTTTTTTAAGAAAAGACAAATGCGGAGCAATTTCCCTGCGAAGCGATTCCGCCTGTTTTATATTTTCCTGCGTTTGTCCTAATTTCTTTTCACTCTCCTCACGCTTCCATTGATATATTTTTAATCCGAGCGCGTCCTCCATAAGTTCGCGCCGTTCACGCGCCGGCGCGGAAAGAATTCTGTCCGCTTCGCCTTGTGAAATTATGTGATAGCCGCCGTGCGAAAGATGCGCTTTTGCTAAAAGTTCGTGTATGTCGCGCAAACGAGCGGAACTGCCATTCAAAAAATATTCGCTTGACGCGTCGCGATAAATAACCCGTTCAACCGACACTTCGTCAAAATCAACATTAAGCATCCGTCTTGAATTATCAAAAACAATTTTTACGGATCCCCTATTTCCTTTTGGCGCGGCTTCCGCGCCGTTCCATATCAAATCTTCGGTGCGTTTTCCGCGCATACTCTTTACAGATTGTTCGCCAAGCACAAAACGAACCGCTTCACTCACATTGCTTTTACCCGAACCGTTCGGTCCGACAATTCCAGTAATAGGTGTTTTAAACTCTAGAACGGCGCGCTTCGCGAACGATTTGAATCCTGAAATCTCAAGCGACTTTAGAGACATAAATAAAATTATAACACTATTTCCTGATGCGCTGGCTCTACTCGACTTTTCCGCGCTCTACGACTGATTCCAACAAGAACCCCAAGAGTTATATATTCCATTAAAAGATGCGAACCGCCGTAAGAAAGAAACGGAAGCGTGACGCCTGTAACTGGCAGAAGTCCAATATTCATTCCTATGTTAACGAAAAAATGCCCGATAAAAAACGAAGCGGCACCAAGCGCGAACAACGATTCAAAATTCGTTTCTCCTTCGCGACCGATTCGCAAAATGCGCCAAATTACGATTCCGTAAAAAATGAAAATCAAAATCGAACCGATCAAACCCCATTCTTCAGCAAAAGCTGCAAACACAAAATCTGTCTCGTATTCAGGTAAAAATTGCAGGCGCGATTGCGTTCCGTATCCGATTCCCTTCCCTAAAATTTCTCCGGAACCAACCGCAATCATTGATTGAAACGCGTTATAACCGCTACCGCGAATATCGGCGAGCGGGTGCACGAATGAGACTATTCTTACTTTTTGATAATCGGAAAACACAAAAAACCACAAAACAGATACTGATACAGCGGCACATCCGAATACAAACAAAAGATGTTTGCGTGAAATTCCTGATAAAGACACTGTTCCTAACCAGATTAAAAACATAATTACCGCGGAACCAAAATCCGGCTGAATTAAAAGCAAAAGAAACGGCACCAGAGCATAACATCCTGAAATAAATATGTGTCGTATCCGCGCGATTTCAATATGTCTTCGTGAAAAATATTTAGCCAGCACGATTATTAATGCAAGCTTCATAAACTCCGTGGGTTGTAAAGAAAAAGAACCGAAATCAAACCAACTTTGCGCGCCTTTTATAACAGTTCCAGATAAAGAAACTGTTGCCAATAAAATAAAAGCGAAGACATATACCGCGAGAGTAAAACGCGCTTCCCTAAGAAATCTCCAATCAATATTTGAGAAAATAAAAAATACCGTGAATGATATTGATATCCATACAATCTGTTTTGAGAAAAATTGCGTTTCGGCTCCAAAAGAAGCAAGAACTGACAAACCGGCTACGACTAAGGGGATTGTAGCTCCAAATAAAATCCAATCGGTTCTTAAAAAATTGCGCATATTATTGCGCTTCCATAGCGCTAACAGAAGAAATTATCTCCGCCCGCACAGGCGTTTCAGAAAAAGGCGCGCGCCAAAAAAAAGAAATTGGAACACGCGCGCCGCCGCGCAAAGACGCCGTGGTTTCCGAAGCACCTATTGCGTTTCCGTTAGCATTGTATAAAATCGCGGCGGCGCGCGCTTTTAAAGTCTTCTCTCCGGAGTTAAACAAAACGGCCTCAACGCGCGTTTGCGGTGTTGTTGAGAGTTGAATACTCTCTGTGCGAATAGTGCTGGCTTTAGGAACATCCTGTCTCCATTCAAACGGCGCGCGTTGTTCAAAAATAGCGCGAACTGGGACGCGCTCACCCACGTAAAAATTTGGCGCGAAAATCGCAAATGATGAGCCCGGTAAAATAGAACCAATTGTTTCTTTTTCAGCGATAAGCACTCCCGCCGTATCATATACTTTCACGTAATATTGCGCGTCAAAAACTCCGCCGGTCTTATAAAAATTCTCGCCGTATAAAAGCGCGCTCGCGACACCTCCACCTTCTCTGAATACCCTCTGCCAAACAATTGAGAGCGCCCAACTTTCGTCTCTGCAAAGACGTGGGCACGCGCCTCCGCAATCAATTTCCTCCTCTATTCCATTTTTCTTTCCATCGGAGCACGATGGTCCGGAAATTTTTTTTACGATAAATGGCACGCCAAAAATAATCAGCAAAAAAACCAAAACGCCCCCTCCGTAAATAATTTGTCTTCTTCTCGCCCACGAGAACATGAGAAGTAGTATAGCATCTAATGATAAAGCCTGAACCCACCACATCACCATTTCCTATCCCACTTAAGTAAATGGTGAAAGACTGTAAAAACAACTTGACTAATTAAATAAGCACGGCTTCTCGTTTTTTGGTGGCAGGGCGTGGACAGTTGAGGAACGATTCTATCCCGGCGTGTGCGTACTACTTTGTGGAGCTATTGCAGCGGTAGCATTGCGGAAGAAGTAAACAACTTCCCCGCGGTCTGAAATATGGCCGCGGTTTTTGTTTGCAAGAGTGATACAATATTATTATCACGAAATTAAACCCTATGTGTTGGCGACTAGCTACTCTTTCCCGAATAAATCGGGGTACCATCGCCACTACCGCGCTTAACTACTCTGTTCGGAATGAGAAGAGGTGTTTCCACGGCGTCAAATCACCAACACGCAAGGCTCAATTTTTAATATTAAGTAATCAATAACACAAAGCAGAACTAATGGTAAACCTGTTCCCAACCAGCAAAACAAAGTTATTTTGGCGGGGAGAATCGGCTTATTAGTACGCCTCGGCTTAACACATTGCTGCGTGTACACCTAGCGCCTATCAAGGTCATCATCTCTGACCAGCCTAAACGATTCCTAATCTTGGGGTTGGCTTCCCGCTTAGATGCTTTCAGCGGTTATCCAGTCCGAACATAGCTACCCGACGATGCTCCTGGCGGAACAGCCGGTACACCAGAGGTCCGTTCATTTTGGTCCTCTCGTACTAAAAATGACTCCCCTCAAGAATCAACGCCTGCAGCAGATAGGAGACCAACCTGTCTCACGACGGTCTGAACCCAGCTCACGTAACTTTTTAATTGGCGAACAGCCAAACCCTTGGGACCTTCTCCAGCCCCAGGTTAAGTTGAGCCGACATCGAGGTGCCGAACTCCGCCGCCGATAAGGACTCTTAGGCGGAACTAGCCTGTTATCCCCGGAGTAGCTTTTAGCAGATGATCTCTGGCCGCGTCTAATGCGGACTATCGGTTCACTATGCCCCGCTTTCGCGTCTGTTTGGCTCTGACGCCTCACAGTTAAGCCGGCTTTTGCCATTGCACTATCGGCACGGTTTCCATTCGCGCCTAGCCGACCTTGATGGACCTCTTAGTTACTTTTTATAAGAGTAGCGCCCCACTAAAACTGCCCCCCAGGTACTGTCGCTCCGCGTTTTTGCCACGAAGATTAGCATATATATTTTTAAAGAGCGGTGTTTCATCGACGACTCCGCGCCATCCGAGAACAGCGCCTCAAAGTCTCCCGCCTACGCTACGCATCAAAAACATATAGGCAATACCAAGATACAGTAAAGCTTCCGGGGTCTTTTCGTCTAGCTGCAGGTAACCGGCATCTTCACCGGTATTGTATTTTCACCGAGCGAGTCTCCGAGACAGTTGCCCAATCGTGACACTATTCAACGCGCGGGAACTTACCCCGCAAGGAATTGCGCTACCTTAGGACGATTATAGTTATCGCCGACATTCACCAGGGCTTATATCAATCACCCATACATCTTGCGACATACGAACGCCGATATTTGACCTTCTGGCATTGGTCAAGTGTCACCCCCTATACATCCTCTTGCGAGTTCGCAGGGAGCTGTGTTTTTGATAAACAGTCGTCAGGCAGACTTTAGCTGCGTCCCGACTTGCGTCGGGAAAGCCATATCCCTAAGTTACGGCTGCTTTTTTGCCGAGTTCCTTGGAGACCTCTCACTCGTTCGCCTTGGGCTACTCGCCCAGACCACCTGTGTCGGTTTGCGGTACGGTTGCGTCGCGTTTAATCTTAGAAGTTTTTCTTGGAAGGCGGCTCATTCGGATTTATCCTCCTTGCGGAGAACATTTTCGCTGCGCTTGGAATCGGTATTAAAACCAGAGCTTCGGATTTTCCTGAAGCTCTTCCTTACGCCACGAACGTCAAATCCAATAATGCGCCCGAAATACTCGCCTTCGTCACTCCATCGAAACGCGCCGCAGTCACGGAATATTAACCGTGTGTCCATCGCCTCCGGCGTTCGCCATCGGCTAAGGCCCGACTAACCCCTCTCTGACAATCATTGAGAGGGAAACCTCGGTCTTTCGGCGTGCGGGTTTCTCACCCGCAATGTGGTTACTTGTGCCAACATTCTTACTTCCAAACGCTCCACCGTGGCTCACGCCTTCGGCTTCAACGCAGATTGGAATACTCTCCTACCACGCTCGTACCTCGCTACTGCTCGGCACTTCGCTTACCCGATGCAAATCTACGAATTACATGCGAATCTACGAATTTTTATTCGCGGCATTCGCATCATATTCGCCAGATTCGAATCGAGTGTGAGTGCTGAACGATAGTGAGGTACGAACATCCTCAGTTTCGGTACCATGCTTTAGCCCCGATCATCTTCGGTGCAACATCTCTCGATTAGTGAGCTGTTACGCTTTCTTTAAATGATGGCTGCTTCTAAGCCTACATCCTAACTGTTTGAGAAACATCACCTCCTTAAGATGCACTTAGCATGGATTTAGGGACCTTAACTGGAGATCCGGGCTCTTCCCCTTTTGACCTTTGGAGCTTAGCCCCCACGGTCTAACTGCCGCACTCTTGCTTCTGGTATTCGAAGTTTGATAGGTCCAGCGGCCTTTCGGCCTGTCCGGACCTTCCAGTGCTCTACCCCCAAAAGAAACATGCGACGCTAACCCTAAAGCTATTTCGGAGAGAACCAGCTATTACCAAATTCGATTAGCTTTTCACTCCTTGCCACAAGTCATCCTGAAGTATTGCACGGCTTATAGGTTCGGGCCTCCCCCCGCCTTTCGACGGGGTTCACCCTGCTCATGGCAAGCTCATCTGGCTTCGGGTCTGATGCGTGCGACTTACGCGCTATTCACACTCGCTTTCGCTTCGCTTTTGCGCTCTCGCGCTTCAGCATGCCGCATTCATCAACTCGTTGGCTCATTCTTCAATAGGCACGCCGCAACCCCTCGATTGCTCTCGGGGCCGCGACTCTTTGTAAGCATATGGTTTCAGGTCTATTTCACCGCCCTCCCGGGCTACTTTTCACCTTTCCCTCACGGTACTTGTTCACTATCGGTCTTGAAAGATATTTAGCCTTGCCGGTTAGTTCCGGCAGATTCCCCCGAGCTATTCGTGTCTCGAGGTACTCAAGAAAGAAACAGGAAAGATTATTTATTTTCGGATACAGGGCCATCGCCTTCTAAGGCGTTGCTTTCCAGCAACTTCTCCTAATAAATAATTTTGTAACTATCCCCGTATAAATACGATGTTTCAATCTTACAACTTCAATTCGTCCTTGCGGACAAATCAATTTGGGCTTCTCCGCTTTCGCTCGCCGCTACTAACGGAATAACAATTGTTTTATTTTCCTCTAGGTACTGAAATGTTTTACTTCCCTAGGTGCACTTCTCGACTTGCGCCGAGACTTTCGCGTTTTACGCGAAAAGGTTTCCCCATTCGGAAATCTCCGGATCAAAGGCTGCATTGCGCCTCCCCGAAGCATATCGCCGCTACGCCGCGTCCTTCATCGCTCTTTCAAGCCAAGGCATCCGCCATACGCCCTTATTTCCCCACCGCCAGAATAACTCTGGGACCGGTAGGAAACAGGTTAACCACTTTTAGTTCTGCTTTGTATTATCGATTACCTACTCCCGAACCATCAAGACCCCTCAATGGTTGCGGGCTTTTCAGTTTTCAATGTTCCTGCTATTCGGAAAAAATTAAGAAAATACCCGACTTTGAATCGGGGTTATCTACATTCGGCGCAACTACCTAAAAAAGGGCTCGCCAAAGCTCCCGATTCAAAAGTGTTTTTCTTTTATTCAACATATTCAGAATAAAGCCAGTATATACGAACCAAAAAAGAAGTCAAATGCGCAGTGTGAATAAAAAGTCCCTACAACTTATTCACCTCCTCCCATGGAATTTCTTTGCGGAAAGATTTGCAAATCGCATCTTCTTTCATCGTGAACATTCCCTGCGCGCGGGCAACTTTCATAATTTCTTCCTCTGTCGGCTTTGATAAAATTACTTTCTCCAATTCCTTGTTCATCTCTATCATTTCAAACACGGCAACGCGGCCCTTAATACCTCGCGGGTATTCTTCTGTCGATTCCATAAATAAGACCTCTTTAGTATTAGGAATGTCTTTTTTCGCTTCTTCCGAGAGCCCTTCAAATTGCCTGTCCACCACAGCCTTTACCGCACCTTCTACGGGATGCGGCGTTCCCGTCTCAGGAGCTATAAGCCCCACAAGCCGTTGAGCCATCATCAGCGCCATTGTAGGCGCGATTAAATATGGGTCTACTCCCATATCAATCAAACGAGGAATAACGCCCGCCGCGTTGTTCGTGTGTATTGTAGAAAAAACCAAATGACCCGTGAGAGCCGCCTGCACAGCAAGTTGCGCCGTTTCTTTGTCGCGGATTTCGCCGACCATAATTACATCTGGATCTTGGCGCAGAGTTGTGCGCAGTCCCGTAGCAAAAGAGTATCCGATTTCAGGGCGGATTTGCGATTGGCTCATTCCAGGAATCGTATACTCAACGGGATCTTCAAGAGAGAGAACATTTTTGGTGTCTCTGTCCAGTTCATTTAACATCGCGTAAAGAGTCGTTGATTTTCCGGAACCGGTCGGTCCTGATAGAAGAACCATTCCATACGGACGTTTTAATGTCCGGCGCACCGCTTCAATATTTCTTTCTAACATTCCCATTTCCGAGAGCGTTTTTACATTTTTTTCGGTATCCAAAATACGCATCTCAACTTTTTCTCCGTAATAAGACGGGAACGTTGATACTCGGAAATCAATTCTCTTTCCGGTGATCCTCGCGGAGAATCTTCCGTCTTGCGGCTTCCGTTTTTCGTCAAGCCGCATATTGGAAAGAATCTTTATGCGCGCAACTGTGGCGGCGTGCACCTTCAATGGAAGAGTCAAATTGGTGGAAAGAGCGCCGTCCACGCGAAATCTTACTCGGACTCTATTTTCTTGCGGTTCAATGTGAATATCGGAAGCATTGCCTTCTGCCGCGTAATGTAAAATTGTCGCGACAATTTTCGTGACTGGCGCGTCTTCAGTTATTTTTGTATCGGCTTCTTTGATTGCCGGTCCTAATTCAACATCCTGCTCGCCGCGCATTTCTCCTTCCAGTTCGGAGAGCGCCTTTGTCACTTCTCCGGAAAGTGAACGGTAAGATTGTATTATTCTTTCAAAATCAGAGTGTGAAATCAAAAACAATTTATACGGCATTCCGATTTTTCCAGCAATAAAATTAAGCGCGTCGCGTGCTTCCAAGTTATCTGGGTCAATAATTCCAATTTCAAGCGCGCCGTCTTTTATTCCAACCGGAACAAAATGATAATATGACGCCGATTCTTCCGGAATGTATCTCAATGTTTCCAATGGAATATCCTGCCCCTCCAGAGAACGCGCCGGAATACCTGATGACTCAGCGCGTACCGCAAGAATATCTCCTTCCGAGATTCCGCGTCCAATCAATATTTCATCTATATCTCCGCCTTCAGTCGCGGAATTTTCCAATTCGGAAACATCCTTTTCCGATATCAGAGACTTTTTCTTAAGAAGTTCAAAAAAATCAATCATATAAATATTTTAAAATGAAAAATCAATTTCTGAAAAGTCCCAAACATCCGCGTCCGTATGTGGCTGTAAATTTCCAGAAGCGGGCGGAGTTATGCTTGTTGAACCAGTAGTTCCGGTTGGAGCTGTTCCAGATCTTGCCGCTCCGCCCGTTCCAGCGCTTAAAGGAGCAAAAGGATTCCGGCGCCCTACAGGTTGCGGAGAAACAATTTTACCCCAATCTGACAAGCTCTCAAATACATCGTCGCTGAAAAAAGTCGTGTCAAGAGAAATTGTCTTCAAAAGCGCGAGCACGGCAAGAAGTTCCTGTCCAAGCACAACGCTTGACACGTCTCCTTCCGGTAACGCTGGAGATACAGAGAGATACGGAGCGGCGGGAGAATTTGGAACTGCTGGAGAAGAACTCCCGCCGCCCCAAAAAAGCAGAAAAACTATAATAACGGAGAACCCGCCAATTAAAATCATAACTCTTTTGTTTTTCAAAATTTCAGGCATGTTTGTTGTTTAATTTTCTTCTGATTTTTCGGACCCCAATTGATATGTTTGCAAATTAATTCCGTAAACATATTCTTTTTCGTTCTTTGACTCAAAGCTAACGCCAGTAATATCGGAAAGTCGGACGCTTTCTTCCAAATCAGAAAGGAATGGAACAAATTTTTCATAATCACCCACAACACTTACGGAAGCCGTAAGCGCTTCATAATTTTTCTTGATTGGTCTGGCTCCGCTCGTGTTAGACGGCGGAGTAACGGAGACAGTGCGTAATTTCAACTTGTGCGTCCGCGCCATATTTTCCAAGTCCAAAACAATACGAACGGAATCGGCGTGTGAAGGAAGAAATTTTTCAAGACGCGCGCGCGATTCTTCTCTCACTGAATTATACTTTGCAGCCAGTCCGGAGCGCGCGAGTTCTATTTCGCGCATTTTGTCAAAAGCATCTTGATAAATTTGTTCGTCAGCGCGCAGTTCAGTCACACTCTTACCTAAAAATTCCACTGAGTTGGTCGGAGTTCTCCATTTAGGAACTGTAAAAAAACCAGCTAAGGAAATCGATAACGCAAGAAGAAATGTTGGAATTAAAAATGAATTTTTCATTTTTTTAAAAAATTATCTCACCTTCGCCAAAGCCGTCGCTTGGTGGCGTGGATTTTTTTGGCGGCGAGGTTTTTATTTTTGATGTCGTCGCAACTTCTACGGTGGCAGGCCTGCCCGCCTCGCTACGCGAAGCGTTGCTGGCTGGTGCCGCAGTTTGTGGTGATAATTTTTGGGGTAATTCTGCTCTCGTAGTCAGATGAGTCCTGTATTTTGCAAATTCAGGAGCTATTGTTGCTGAAAACTTAAAACTGACAATTCCGGTTTTTTCAACATCAAAATCGGAGAACACTGGATTTTGAAAAGCGGTTTCTTTGCTGAAAATATCCGATTGAAGCGACACGGCATTGAAGCTCGCAGCCTGTCCGTCCAGATTGATTGAAAATACGTCATTTTGTTGCGACACAGATATCGCAAATTTTGTAAATCTTACCGCGGAAAGCGTTTCTTTTTCCAACAGTGTGAAAATAGGTGAAATGGAAGTATGTTTTGCTAAAAGCAATTTTGCCGCCTCAATTCGCATATCCATTTGTTGCAATTCTTTTATGAACTCCGGCTCAAACGCGGCGCGCGCGGCGACCAAATCATCGTTCATTTTTTGGAGGCGCGCGGCGAGCACCTTTTGGTAAGCAAAAACGCCAAGCGCGGCGAGCAAAGAAACAATAAAAATGCCGACGCTCGCGTACATATATACGCTTAATTTTCCGTGCGAAACTCTTGCCGCTTCGGCAACGGCGGTTTTTTGCGGAATAAATGTCGGAGGCATCTGATAATCCACGCCTCCATTATACCCTACCATTCGGGACGACTTATCCACTGCTTACTGTATTTGATTCATTGTAGAATCTGGCATTTTTCTTCTCCACATTGCTTTTCCAAGTACTACGCCAAGAAAAAGAAAGAAAAACGCCGTGACAACAAGAGTTATCGTGCGATTCTCATCCTTCTCTAAAGCGAGCGCGTTTTCTATAACTTTATCTTTTTCAAAAACTACCAATGTGGCTTCACTCGGAAGAAGCGGCTCGTTCCATTTTGAAAATCCTGGAGGATATGCAGATCCCAAATTCGTAATACCGCTCACACCGTCAATGATATGCAAACTCTCACCAATATAACCCCCCTCAAAGCAGCCGCCCTTAGCGGAACTTAAAAAGATTAACTTGCCTGGCAAACTGGGAATCGTATAACCAGCGAAGATAAACGGCTGATTTTTGTTACATCCGGAAATGGGAAACTCAGCAACATTTTGTCCACGCTGATATACGGTTGCGAAAAAATGCGTGCGCCAGATTTCATTCACATCGGGACCATAATTTTCTGTACGGGCAAAAGTTAGGTCAATAACAATATTATTGTTAGAGAGATGAATCGGAATAAGGCGCTCAAAGGGTTCGGTCATTTCTTCAAATTTTGTTACCAGTTGCCATTGATTCGAATCCTTATTCTCGGTTAGAAAAGCTGCCCCTTGCGTGCAGGAAAATACCGTAGCAGTATCTCCCGATGTTACCGAAAGTTTTTGGAGAGTTGGAGGACAACCGCGACCGCTTTGCGAGTTACTTACATAATAAATTGATTTATCCTCAGGATTATAGCGAAAGTTGTAAATGTAAGTTGGTCCGCCAACCGTTGCTCCAACGCTGTCCGCAAAAAAGAAAGCTGAAAGAAACAGAACTGACGCAATAAAAAGTTTTTTCATGTATTTTTCTCTTTGGTCTGTTTATCCAAAAACGCGCTGATGTGCTTCATATATTCAACATACTGCCCAATACCGTTTGCGATGTCATCAATCATAATTTTCCGTTGAACTTTTTCATATCCATGAACCATCCGATTACGCAATCCAATTGAACCCGACATCAGTTCGGAGAGTTCAGTCGGTATAATGCCGTGCTTTCCAATTATACGAAATGTGCCTTCGTAATCGTCCGGCGATTCCAACTCTTTTCTGGTAATGATGTGTGTATTTATATCAATCGCTGCGTCAGCAATAAGTTGAAACAGGCGTTCTACAACAAAGATTCGTTCGTCGTTTAATTTGAGCTCTCCGCGCCGATATAATTCCAGAAGCGGCAAAAGTTGCGGAAGATATTCGCTCATTGCCGCCAACTTATTTTTGACAATATCTTCGCTAAGCATACGCATTCAAAAAACGCTTTACATATTGATAACGATATTCACGAAGCGGTTTTGTTTCCATATATCGGCGATATGCACTTATCACAAATCTGTCAAAAATCCCTTTTTCCGTTTCAAATAACACTACGCCATCGTCAGCAACTTGCTTGTTCGTATCTGGAGAAATATTTTCTAAATTCACTAATTCCACATCTTTATTTCTGAAAATCTGCATTAAAGCTTCTGTGATTTCATAATGTGCGCGATAATCAAGAACGCCCGTCGAAAGATATCCAACATCAATATCGCTGTTTTTATGCGTTAATCCAGTTGCCTGAGAACCAAAAAGAACCACGAGCGTAAGGCTGTGTTTCCGTGCAATACTTGCAATCTTGTCTTTATATATTTCTATTTCTTTTATATTCATGCACGCATTATACCATATCATCAGTGAATGATCCACCGCTCGACTGTTTATCTCCATACAAACAACGCTTTGAGTAATTCCCACGGAGAGAGAATTGGAAGAAAGCCGACACTTGCGCTAGTAAGAGGAACGACTTCTACTTTTATAGATTTAATGTCAAGAATCTCATTATATGAGTTGACGCATGATATTGAATAAACGGTGGTTGTGTCAGGAAAAACATCGGTGCCTCTCTCGTTGTTGCTACTTTGGCTGATAAGAGGATATCCCCAACTGTTTGTGCATTTATACGCTGCATCCGGAACATCCCAATAAAGCGTGACGCGCGTTCCGGAGGTAATCGTGAGCGTACCTGATTTTACAGAAGATACAGGACTGGAAACAGTAAACGATATACTTCCCGGGGCAAGAAGAGTTGGTTCGGGCACAGGCGTTGGCGCAGAAACAGTGCTTGTCGCAACAACAGCGTAATCAGAAATCGTTGCAGCTTCTTTTGTATCTTCTTTTGGAATTATTGGAATTGAAACAGCTGGTGTTGTTGGTTTAAATTTAGAAGGAACTTTTGAAGGAGTGGGCGGAATGGGTTTCGGTGGAATCGTAATTGAAGTTGGAATTTGAGTTGGGGTCGGTAAAACAATTTGTTCACGCTTCTGTTCCTTCTTTGGCCGAAATATGTCCAACATATTTGTCCAAAAAGAAGCGCTTGCGGTAAAAGTCGGTATGGTAAACAAAGATATTATCGCGACTACAAAAAGCAGTTTTTTCATATTATATTTATTATACACTTTTAAGATTCTTCAAGCATACGCAACGCAACGCCTGCGGCGACCGCGAATTCAGGTCCCGCGTTTTGTAAAAGCGGCGAAAGAAACGCTGGAGCAGAGAGTTGTTCCAATGGAGAAATAATAGAAATTGGCGCAGATAAAACATTCCGCGCCGCGGCAGGCAATCCATTCAAAAGCGCGCCTCCGCCGGACAGAATAATCTTCCCTATCGCGCGGCTAGAACGCATTTCATAATGCCGAAATACTTCTTTTGCTTCAGAGAAAAGCGAATTAAGAACGGCCGACGGAAGAGAGGACGCGGAGACATCTCCCGCGCATTTTTTTGATTCCGCTTCCGCGGCGGATATTCCAAGCGAACTTGCAAGAGCCAAAGTGATTTCTTGCCCGCCGCGCGTTATCAGATGCGCGTCGCGAATAGTCCCGCTGTCTACTATGGCGATTTTTGTAAACGCCGCGCCGATGTCTACTATTCCTACAATTTCATCCGGCGCAAGCGCCGCAGCGCGCATTATTCCCCAGCTTTCTATTTCAAAAAACTTTGTATTAAGTTGAGCTCCATTTGTTAGCGCCCGTAACCTTTCAAGCGCGTCACGATGAATTGCCGTAATAAGCGCTTTTGTTTTTCCTGAAGGAGAAAATGGAAGTTCCCGCCATTCAAACTCAACTTCTGAAAGCAAGGTGGGAATATATTTTTGCGCCTCAAGTCGGACAAGAGACGCTTGACTTATCTGCTCCGTTGCATTTGCTGGACGTGGAATTTCTATTGCCAAAACTAAACTTGAGGAAAGAGGAACTGCGCAACCGACATCCGTTGCGGTAATTTTAGATTCTTGCAAAACATCTTTCAACGCTTCAACAAGTTTTTCCGATGAAAGGCGCGTTGCGCGACCAGTATCTATTCCAGCATAAGGTCCCAGAGCAACAGAACCATATGTTTCCAAAACCGCCTGTTCATTCTTTTTTCTTAATTGAACGACTTTTATCGCAGACGAACCAAAATCAATTCCGGCAACGCTTTCGCCGCCGCGCTTTCTGAAAATAGAATTTAGAAAAGGCAAAACCTTTGAAAGCAAATTTTGCATATATAATAAGTATACAATAATGTTCCGTTTTCTTATTAACATTCTTCTTCCACAACCGCCGAATGTGGCGCAACTTGAAAAAATGAGCGCTGAGGATTTGCGCGCGGCCGTGCCGCCAACGACGACACAGCCGCGCGACTGGGTTCTACCGATTTTTTCTTATGAAAATCCACTTATTAAAAATGCGATTTGGGAAGTGAAATATAGAGGAAATCGGGTAATCGCAAAATTACTTGGCGATATTATCGCGGAAGAACTTACGGAATGGCTCGTCGAACTTTCGGAAACGGAGAACTTTCGCGCACCACTTTTTGTCCCAATTCCCCTCGCGCGCAAAAGAGAGCGCGAGCGCGGTTTCAATCAGTGCGTTCTTATTGCAAAAGAAGCCTGCATGCCGACAGGCATGGCGGCGCGTGGACTTGCCGGATTTGTTGAACTTCGCACCGACATTTTGATAAAAATAAAAGAAACGGAAAGCCAAACAAAAAGCGTAAATAGAGAAAAAAGATTTAAGAATCTAGAAGATTGTTTTAGAGTTACAAAACCGGAAGAAATAAAAGGGAGAAACATCGTGCTTTTTGATGATGTCACGACAACTGGCGCGACATTGCAGGAAGCGCGCCATGAGTTTATATCGAATGGCGCGCGCAAAGTTATTGCTATTACAGTAGCGCACTAAATGTGATAAAATGATTTTTTAAGGAGACGTGGCTGAGTGGCCTAAAGCGGCACCGTGCTAAGGTGTTAGGGGGGAAACCCCCTCGTGAGTTCGAATCTCACCGTCTCCGCCAATAGAAAAGATGTTATAATTAAACTGCCAAAGAATTTGAAAACAAATCGGCTCGAACCATATTTTGTAAGGGCAAAAGAAATTTTTAAAATAGTGATATAATCA